>Ga0172368_10008819_pt1 | contig 10207 bp, 10 predicted proteins | sample Lak11m_FD_114540 | JGI IMG/M metagenome (GOLD analysis project Ga0172368, IMG submission 114540) | Freshwater microbial communities from Kabuno Bay, South-Kivu, Congo - kab_022012_11m | ecosystem: Environmental > Aquatic > Freshwater > Lake | place: Democratic Republic of the Congo: South-Kivu...
ATCTGGCGCGACCCACGCCAGTGAATCAATTTGCACTGCACTCGCCCCCGCATCTAACAAAACGTCTACATCCTCTTTTGAATGAACGCCGCCCGCGCCGAGGATCGGCAGCGATGTTTGCGCTTTTAATTCGCGCACCAAGTGAATCGTTTGCGGCAGCAGCGCCGCGCCATACAGCCGCCCGCTCACCCACTCGCCGTCGTGTTTCATCGTCCCACGCGGCATGGATAGTGAAATGGATTGAGCTCCTGATCGCTCGACGATGCGGGCAATCGAGGAAGCGCGTGAGCGTGGCACTTGGACGATCACGGGCTTGCCGCCGATGCGCGCGGCGGCTTTGATCATCGCTTCGACGTTCACCGTTTCTTCCTCATCCCGAAACCCGATCTCGACTCCAGCGATCCCATCTACCCCATCAATTCGCTCCATACATTTTTCGATCTCGTCCACATTATCCGCCGCGAGATGAACGATGACGGGGCAGCCGAGTCGTCCCCACTTTTTTTCATATTCTCGAATCGCGTTGGAGAGTCCGGGGTTGGGCAAACCGGTGTGAATCAGCACCCCGCCCGAAAATTGAATCACTCGCTGCTCACGCGCCGGTGAACGCGGCTTCAACGTGATCGGGTTTGTGATGAACGCGCCGAACTTGGAGAAATCCACCAGCGAGGCATATTCATCCGCAAACCCAAACGCCCCGCCACCCGCGATGAGAGATGAAGAGAGCGTGAGACCGGTTTTATGGTGAGGGGCGAGTTCGATCATACAAAGGGTGAAGGATGAAATGTACTCAATACGCTCAGAGCGTCATTGCGAGAAGCGTTTTTTGCGACGAAGCAATCTCTGACTAAAATAGAAATTGAGATTGCTTCGCAAAGAACGCTCGCAATGACTGATTTGTTCTCATAAACAAGAAGGGACAATGTAATACTTGGCTCAACATTAACCTTTTAGCAACTTTGTTAACCCATCTTCTTCACTACCAAACACCCGATGCAAACTCTCCACGCTCAACATCACTTCGCGGAGGGTTAACTGTCTCCCCGCCACTTCAGAACGGCGGCGCACGAAAAGCGCGTTTTGAGTTTTGTGGCACAACGCGGCAGATTCTTTTTGGTTCAAGAACGGTGACACGTCGAGGATCAAATCGGCGGCGTCATCTTTGTTGATGATGCGCGGGTAGGGATGGTTTTCAAAATTTGCGGAGAAGGTATAGAGGCGGGGTAGGGGCAACCCTTGCAGTTGCCCATGTCGGGCAGGGGCAAGCCCTGCCCCTACATCTTTATGCAACGAGGCAACAGCCGCGAGGGTCATTTGGTGCATGAGGATGTGGGCAGGATGACCGTATTCGCCATTGGAGCCGTGAGTGATCACCCCATCAATATTAAACTGCTTGATGGTCGAGACGATCTGACCGGCGAGGAGGGCGGGGTTGTGTTCGGGCGCGAAAAGTTTGTCACCCTGCATCACCGGGTCAACGTAGCCCAGAAACGTCAAACTCTTGCCGCCAAGCTTCTGCACGGCATTGACCATTTCCTGTTCGCGCACCTCGCCGAGATGATCACGATTTGTTAATGGCGGCTCACCGAGTTCGCCGCCTTCGCCGCGTGTGAGGCAGGCAACATGCACAGCGATCCCTTTTGCCGCAAGCATCGCCAACGTGCCGCCGCATAAAATGGTTTCGTCATCAGGGTGGGCCACTAAGCAGAGCAAGTTCATAGCGCGGAGGGATTAAGGATTAAAGATTGAAGATTGAAGAACGGTCCTTCAATACACGCCATTCTGTATCCGTGATTTGTTTTGATGTAACAGGCGTTGCACGCGCCCACGCCGCAAGGGGTAGGGTGTGTGAGAAGTGCGTAGGTTGAGGCATGATGCGTGATGAGTGAGGCGTGAAAGGTGAGGCGTGAGGTGTGAATGAAGACGCGGTCGGCGTGAGGGGCGAGTTCTTTGGAGAGCGCAGCAAGATCGCCGCGATGGATTTCGATTCGCGGATCGAGGGAATCGAGCGGATAAGGTCGGGCGAGGATGACGGTGGCGGCGCCCGCGCGCGCGAGGGCGGAGGAGGCGAATGGAAGCAGCGCGGCGGGCGAGTCGTCGGCGATCAACAAAACGCGCTCGCGTTCTTTGCTTTCTTCAATCGCCGTGCCGCACGGTCCGATCAGATCGATCATCATGCCGGGTGTGAGAATCGTGTCACGAGGGAGATCAGTTGAAAAGGAACTTAAGGAAAGTGACGAGGGAAATAAAGGAACGCGGAGGTAGGGATCGAGTGACGGTGTGAGACGGGCGAGGAGAAACTGTCCAAGTGACGGGACAAGATCAGAATCAAAGTGGGCGCGGATGTGTCTGCCGATGAGTTCGATGCGTGTACATTGGGCGTGAGTGTGTCGCACGGGCGGATGATAGCATGAATACTCCCCAACAATAAAAATTAACGGCGAGCATGTTGACGTTTGTCACAAGCCAAATGACGCTTCCACGTCTGGCGCGTCTTCATTACACTGTGAGACTGACAACATCTCTGTAACGAAGGACACACCATGACCGCGCCACTTCCTCAATCGCCCACACTCGCTTCACGAAATTTCGCCATCGTCCTCAACCGGATCATTCACGCTTTTGCTAAACACTGGCTGTGGGTCTTCAATGTGCTGATCGGTTTATACGTCTGGCTGCCGTGGCTGGCGCCGGTCTTTATGAAATTCGGTTGGGAGTCGGCGGGCAATCTCATCTACACCATTTATTCCACGCAGTGTCATCAACTGCCGGAGCGATCCTTCTTCCTCTTCGGCGACAAGTTCATGTATTCGCTCACTGAAGTGCAAGCCGCATGGCGCAACACCAATAGCCCGTTCATCCTGCGGCAGTTCATCGGCAACGAAGCGATGGGCTGGAAGGTCGCCTGGTCAGATCGCATGGTCTCGATGTACACCACGATCTTTTTTGTCGGCCTGTTGCACGGCGCGTTTCGCAAATGGCTGCGCCCCATGCCGCTCTGGGCGTTCGCCTTATCCACCCTGCCGATGGCGATGGATGGCGGCACACACCTCATCAGCGATCTAGCTGGCATAGGAAATGGATTCCGTGACAACAATGCTTGGCTTGCCCTTCTGACGAACAACGCCCTCTCTCCATTATTCTACGCCGGGGATGCCGTCGGTTCGTTTAACTGGTGGATGCGTTTAATCAGCGGAATTATTTTCGGCGTGGGCATAGTGTGGTTAGCCTATCCGCATCTGGAGGACGCCTTCGCCGAAGTCGTTCAGGACATTGAAAGCAAATTTCATCGCGCCGGGGTGGAGATGTAGTTTATGGCAGAATTGATTCGACAATACTATGCGCTCTTAAGCAGCCCGGCGAACTGGCTCACGCTCCCTCTTGGTGATCTCGCTGACTCGCTCAACATCCCACTTATTTCTGTTTTGCTCTTCGGATTGATCGGCGCGGTGGCGCCGTGCCAACTCAGCACCAACGTTGCCGCGCTCGCTTTTCTCTCGCGGCGCGCCGCCGACTCGCAAAAGATGTGGGCGCATACGCTGGCTTTTGTTTTGGGTAAGGTGACGGTGTATTTGCTCATCGGCGGCGCCACCGTGTTGTTGGGTTGGCAAATCGATCAGGTGAGCCGCACGGCGATTCCGGTCATCGCCTTCACGCGGCGCGCAATGGGTCCGCTGCTCATCATCGTTGGCATGTTGATGTTGGGCATATTTCAATCTCGACTCTCTATCGGGGATCGTCTTTCAAATTGGCTTGAAGAAAAAGCTCGGGGACGAAGCGGCGGCGTTTCATCATATCTGTTGGGCGCAGCATTCGCTTTTGCTTTTTGTCCCACACTGTTTTGGTTGTTCTTCGGTCTGACGATTCCATTAGCGATTGCTTCAACAGGCGGGATTATTTTTCCGAGCATCTTTGCCATCGGCACGGCTTTGCCTGTGTTAGGATTAGCGTGGTTGATGACATCGGGCGCGGTGAATATGAGTCAGTTCATCGTCCGCTTCAAGGCGGCAGAGGTGTGGATAGAGCGAGCCGCCGGAATTATTTTTTTGATCGTTGGACTCAACGAAATTATTTTGTATTGGATTATCTGAATGTAGAGACGTTGCATGCAACGTCTCTACCGATATAAAGGTTTAAATGAGTGAGACAACGAAACCTGTTCGTGTCATCCTAGCCGACGATCACGCCGTCGTGCGCAAAGGCATCCGCGAATTTTTGGAGATGAGCGGCAACGTCACCGTTCTCGCCGAAGCCTCGGAGGGCGCGGAAGCGCTGCGCCTCATCCGCGAACACCAACCCGATGTTGCCGTGTTGGATATTCAAATGCCCAACCAGACGGGCATCGAGGTCACGCGGGTGACTCGATCTGAACGCTTGCCAATCGGCATTTTGATTCTCACTGCGTTTGACGATGAGCCTTACATCCGCGCGGTGCTGCAAGCGGGCGCGAACGGTTACGTTTTGAAAACAGCGGAAGCGCACGAGATCGTCGAGGCGGTGCAAGCCGTTCACGAAGGGCAATCCGTTCTTGATCCGGTTGTGGCGCGCAAACTGATCGCCCATCTCGCCGGACCCGATCGTGACAACGCCGAACTGCCGGTGGAGTCACTCACTGAGCGCGAACTTGAAGTGCTGCGCCTCACCGCCAAAGGCTTTACCAACAAAGCCATCGGCGTCGAGCTTTCAATTAGTGATCGCACGGTGCAAGGGCATCTGGCAAAAATTTACGACAAGCTCAACGCCGCCAGCCGCACCGAAGCGGTGATGCGCGCCGTGTCGCTTGGTTGGATTCCCTCGGTGTCGTAGAACAAGATAGAATCTTGTCTATGGCAACATCGTCCTCACGCGGGCAAGGGCTCACGCTCCAACTTTTTTTCTTCATCCTTCTGCCGCTCGCCATCGTCTTGTTCTGCGTGTTGTATTGGAGTCTGACTCTTCATCAACAGGCTATGCGCGATCTGGTGGGCGCGCGTGACGCGCGCGCCGTCAAAGCCGCTTCCACTGCCATCACCGAACAACTGCTTCATCGCACGGCTGCCATTCGCGGGCTGGCGCTTCGCACGGCAGAGGCGGCATCACCGCAGCAAGCGTTGGCTGATTACAACTTCATCCTCAACGACTTCGACGGCGGTCTGGCTCTGATCAAAAATAATAAAGTGATTGCCGCCTCAGCCACTTGGAAGGATCGATCTCTCACGTCGGAAATTTTAATTGAAGGCGGCAGCCCGTTGATGATCGTCAGCGCGGCGAATGGCGGCATCACCGCCGCGGGAGCGTTCTCGCCATCTCACCTTGCCGCGCGTGCGCTCGCCGAGACGTTCCCATCCACCAGTGAAGCCTTCACGGTGATGGTGGATCGTGAGCGACGCATCTTGTATCAAGCCGGTAAAGCCCCGCTTGAGACGGAGGCGATTCAGCATGCGGGCATCGCCGAAGCTTTGCGCGGCGAGAGCGGCACCACGTATCTCTCGACTCAAAATGGCGAGCATGTGGTTGCTTACTCGCCCATTGCGCCGACGGGTTGGGCCTTGATGATCGAAGAGCCGTGGGAAGCCGTGGACAACCCATTGCTCCGCACCACGCAAGCCGCGCCGTTAATTTTGATTCCGATTCTGTTGTTTGCGTTGGTGGCGTTGGGTTTTGGCATCCGGCAAATTGTTCAACCGCTGCAGTCGTTAGAAAAGCAGGCGGCAGAATTAGGCTGGGGAAATTTTGAGGCGATTGAAAAACCGGTGGGCGGCATCGCCGAGATTCGTCATCTGCAAGCGCAGTTGATTCTCATGGCGCAGAAAGTGAAGTCGGCGCAGAAAAATTTGCGCGGATATGTGACGGGGATCACTGCCGGGCAAGAGGAGGAACGACGGCGCATCGCGCGCGAACTGCACGATGACGCAGTGCAGTCACTCGTCGCGCTCGATCAGCGCACGCAGTTGGCACAGCTCGCCGCCAAAAACGGATCGCCGGATGTAGCGACCCGTTTGAGCGAGATACGCGGCATGACGACGTCATTGATGGACGAAGTGCGCCGCGTGATCCGCGCTCTGCGCCCGATCTATCTTGAAGATTTGGGGTTGCTGCCTGCGATTGAGATGTTGGCACGCGATCTGGAGAAGGCCGCTAAAGCGCAAACAAAATTTGTCGTGGAGGGGCCGGCACGACGCTTGACATCGGCGCAGGAGATCGTTATCTATCGCATCGTGCAAGAGGCGTTGAATAATATTGCGCGATCCGCCGAAGCGCGACACGCAAGCGTGAAAGTTTTATTTAGTGAAACGGAGTTCACCCTGCGTGTCGAAGATGATGGCAAAGGGTTTGTCGCGCCGGAGCGGGTGAGCGACTTGGTGGCTTCGGGGCATTACGGCTTGATGGGGATGCAGGAACGCGCCGAGTTGATCGGGGCGCGACTCACCATCCGCTCTGCGCCCAGCGAGGGAACGACGATTGAAGTGCGGTTACTGCTATAACAAATCAGACTCGCTGTGTTTCTCCGAGAGGCGATCCGCAATGGGGACACGTCTTCCAATTCTGATCAACCTTTTGCCCACACGCTCTGCATTCACCCGTTCGCAAGTTTGCACCGCAATCGGGGCAGAAGGCAAATCCCCGTTGTAGAGGAAAGCCACAATGGGCGCACGATTGCTCACTTGCAATTTTATTGACGACTGGTGTCGGGGCAGATTGAGGTGAGGGATTGTGCCCTTCTTGGTGATTCATTGCTGCGTGCATCAACATACAGCCACACATAGCGACGCTCCTTTGAGATATTTTCAATACAGTTTTCGACAAAGATATGAAGATCTGATGAAGAACTTGCGAAGATCATGTCTGAATCGGGATGCCAAGTACTTTCCCGCCAAGTGCCAACGCTAAACGCAGCACCTCACGTTTTACTCCGTAAGGAGTCAACCACCATTGCTCAAAAATGAGCTTGCCCCAATGCCACACCCGCCCAATTTGGCGAAGGTGAATCTGCGGTGACGGTTCGGCGATGAAATTTCCAAAGGCAAACCCCGCCATACTTTCACCCGCTTCGAGCATACAGTAGCCAACACCGGGGAACTCATGCGCTGCGCCCGCGCCTGTGATCTCGGCGGCGATGCGGCGTGCCACAACCTCTGCCTGGGCGTGCGCGAAGACGCCTGCCTTGGGGAGCATCATCGGCACGTCGGGCTTCCATCTGCCGGGAATCGAGATCGCCGTTACATCCCCTATCGCATATACGTCTGGATGTTTAGTTTGAAGCGTGGCGCGGTCAACCGGAATCCAACCCGCTTCATTTGTCAGTCCGGCAGCGCGCGCGACGCGGGGAACGCGATGTGGCGGGATAGCAACTAACAGGTCATAGATGAAAGAGTCTTTTCCATCAAAAGAAAGTTTGCGGGCAGAGACATCCACTGAAGTTAATTTGTGCAAGGGATGAAAATCAATTTTCTTGCTCGCCAACATTTGCTGTACGGCTTTGCCCAATTCAGGTCCGGCAACAGGCATCGGCTGCGCCTCTGGCGTGAAGAGATGCACTTCGTTCGATATGCCTCGCTTACGCAGAGCATCGGCGATAAGCATCGCGCCTTCGTGCGGTGCGCCCGGGCATTTATACGGCATGGCACTCACCACTACCGCAACTTTTCCACCGCGAAAGTCTCGCAGAGCATTGCCTAACTTCGCCGCGCCCTCAAAGGTATAAAACGTGTGCGCGCCTTCTGCTAAACCGGGGATGGATTCAGTATCCAATTCTGCGCCAAGCGCAATAACAAGATAATCATAGTTCAACGTCTGTGCAGCAGTTTGCGCGGTTCGATTTGCGAGATCAATCGTTTGCGCTTCCGAAAGGACGAGTTCGATACCCGGTCGAATCAGTTGGCGCACATCGCGTGTGATCTGATGGGGCTGCCGCTCGCCGCTCATCACCCACAAGAATGAGGGGGCGAAGGCGTGCCGCGCATTTTTTTCTACGACGACAATGCGGTGTTCACTGGATAGTAATTGCCGCAGCTCGTTGGCAGCGATCAAACCGCCCACTCCCCCACCCAAAACGACGATTGTTTTACTTGGCATCTTTCTCTCCCGTTTATCAGAATATGAGTATGTGATCCGCTTCGACTGTCCATGCCCCTTGCAAATCGAGTGTGCCGTCTAACACGTTTTCGATCTTGCCTTCAGGCTCGAGCCCGCGAGCCTCACTGCAAGAACCTCAAGTCGCCACTTCGCCGCGTTGAGCCAGCGATTTGATCATCCGCTCCAAGTTGTAGTAACCGTCCGGCGTTTTCTGCCCTTTGCGGGCGCACAACACGCCATCGCCCGTCATAAAAACGCGCACACTGGCTTCGGGGCGCTTGACCAAATTCATCGCCAAGCGCAAAGCATTGTAAGGGCGCTCGTTGCCGTAAGGTCCATCGTTGATGATAAAAAGGTATTTCTTCTTCATAAGTTCGGTCATGACATGAGTTCCTTCTGTGCCAATTTACCCTCGAGCTAATTCCACTCCAGCTTCCAAATGTTCCAACAAAACCTGCCGCATTAAGTCGCAGGCTTTAATAATTTTGGGGTTGCTTAAACGGTAATAAACATTCACGCCCTCGCGGCGTGGGGCAACGATTCCTTTCTGCCGCATTACAGTCAGGTGTTGCGACAAGTTTGCCTGACTAATTCCCATTGCCTCGGCAAGCTCTGACACCGATTTTTCTCCGTCGCGCAGAAGGTCAATGATCTCCAGTCGCTTGGGGTTAGCAAGCGTTTGGCAGATGCTGGCGTGCAGTTCGTAGAGTTGACGGTCAGCCATTCGATACACATCCTTATATTAGAATTATCGAATATTCTAATCTATTTTCCCGATGAGATCAACACATTACCCCTGCGCCAAATGGCGTATGCTGTTTCATTACAAACGCATCGCATCTTCATGGCTTCTGCATATCTTTAGTCTACGCTTCAAGCAATCTAAAAAAGATTGGAGAAAATATTATGAACAACGCTTCTAAATTTATCGCTATTGGATTAGCGGTCACCTTGATCGCCATCGGCGCACTGGGTTTGGTTTTCACTTTTGTGTGGAGTCCTTTCGACTGGATAGGCAGCGGCTTTGCGCCTTACGGCATGATGAACGGCTACGCTTATCAAAATACTACGCCCGCGCCGAATCAAGATTACGGTTATGGTTACGGCATGATGGGGCGCGGCGGGATGATGGGTGGTGGGATGATGGGCGGCTATGGGCAGGGCGGCATGATGGGCAGCTATTATGGACAAACTGCGCCCACCGCCGCGCCGACTCAAACGGGGGCAACGCCAGCCGCAGTGGAGCAAGAAATTAAAATCACCGCCGATGATCTGCGCTTCAACCCGTCACGAATTACTGTGAAAGCCGGTTCTACCGTGCGCTTCGTCATCACCAACAATGATACGGTGCCGCACAATTTCTTCAGCCAACCGGCGAACATCCCCTATCTCGCGCTGCCGGCGAACACCACCCAAACTTTGGTGTGGACTGCACCGACGCGCGAAGGCACTTACACTGCTCTCTGCACGCTGCATCCGGGAATGATTTTACAAATCGTCGTCACGAAATAAAATATAAGACCTCACAGGTTTTTGAAACCTGTGAGGTCTTGCTTAGGGTCTCACATATTCAAACTGAAACGTCCACAGATAATCTACCAACGCCCACGTTTGCTCTTCGGTAAAGATCGGCCCCCAATACGGCATACCCGTCCCCATGCCGCCGCGAATTATTTTGCCCTGCAGCAATGCCGGACTCGCGCCAAGCATTTGCGATGAGTCGGTGAAGTCCACCGGCGATTTAGTGTTGTGACCAAATTCCATTCGCGCGCTCGAATCTTTTTTGGCGAGCGCCGCCGCCATCACACCATCGCCCCTGCCGCCCTCCCCATGACACGCGGCGCAATTCTGCGCGTACAACTTTTGTCCTTGCAACAATTTTCCTTGGGTCGTGTTCGATCCCCAGATGAAGGCGACCAGATTCCAAATTTCATCATCAGGTAAAGACGTTGCGTGCAACGTCTCTACAAAAGCATCGGATGGGCTGTGCGTGAGGTAATACTCGCGCGTCAAAAATTTTTCGGGGATGTTGTTAATGGATTTAGCGACAGGTTTTCGCGACGGGATATTTTTGGCGGGATGTGGATCATCGAGATCAATGTTCAACTTGAGATACAACGGTGACGCCGCCGATACCTGCGCCGCCGCTTCG
>Ga0172368_10008821_pt1 | contig 10204 bp, 10 predicted proteins | sample Lak11m_FD_114540 | JGI IMG/M metagenome (GOLD analysis project Ga0172368, IMG submission 114540) | Freshwater microbial communities from Kabuno Bay, South-Kivu, Congo - kab_022012_11m | ecosystem: Environmental > Aquatic > Freshwater > Lake | place: Democratic Republic of the Congo: South-Kivu...
ACTTCATTTTGTTCTCGTACCATCTGTTCTGATGTTTTTTCTCGATGATTATCAGGAGTGATATACCAGAGAGGAATAGGGTTGGTGGAATGTTCGGTATCCATTTCTCCTGTTGATATTTTTTTTAATTCCTCAACGTTTCCATGATCTGCGGTCATAAGGATCGCACCACCGACACTCAGTACTGCTGGTATCAAGATAGAAAGACTTTTGTCAGTAGCCTCGACTGCTTGGATAGAGGCGGTTTCGTTGCCAGTATGAGCAACCATATCAGGATTGGCATAGTTGACGAGAATGAAATCGTATTTATTTTCCTTAAGGAGTGTAACAATAGTCTCAGTAATTTTTGGAGAGCTCATTTCTGGTATTTCATCAAAGTGTGCGACATTGGGCGAAGGAATGAGGAGTCTATCTTCGCCAGGGAAGGCTTTCTCGTTGCCACCATTGAAGAAATAGGTGACATGGGCATATTTTTCTGTTTCTGCAATACGGAGTTGTGTTTTTTGTTGGAGACTGATTTCTTCTCCGAGACAGTGCCTCACATCTTCTGGAGGAAAGGCGACTTGAACAGGGAGACCGTGCTCATATTCCGTAAGAGTAACAAAAGTAATGTCGAGTAATGTACGTTCAAATCCGTCAAATTGGGGGAGAGAAAAGGCTTGTGTGAGTTCGCGAGCCCGATCTTCACGAAAGTTAAAAAATATAACAGTATCATTGTTTTCTATAAGGGCTACAGGTTTCCCATTCTCTGATATATTGATAGGTTCTATATATTCATCAGAGAGATTTTGAGCATAAGTTTTTTCAAAAACGAGAGATGGTTCTACCTCCATACTCTCAGTGCCTTGAGTCAGCATCCGGTAACTCTTTTCGATACGATCCCAGTTATTGTTTCTATCCATAGAAAAATTACGCCCCGATAAACTGGCAATTTTTCCGATTCCAACCAATCGCATAGTACGTTCCAAATCTCTACATTGTTGTTCGCCAGCATTGGGAGCAGAATCTCGACCATCAGTGAAAACATGAATATAGACTTCTTCTACATTTTCATTTTTAGCAAGGCGGAGAAGAGCGGTGATGTGATCTTTGTGTGAGTGGACAGAACCCGAACTGAGAAGGCCCATAATATGAACCTTCCCTTTTTTCTCTTGAGCGGAATGAAAAGCATTGAGAAGAGTCTCATTTTTGAAAAAACTCCCGTCTTGAATAGAAAGAGAAATACGCGGAAGGTTCTGATAGAGGACTCGTCCTGCTCCCATAGTCATATGACCTACCTCGCTGTTTCCAGCCGTGTTCCAAGGAAGTCCTACAGAAATTCCTGATGCTTGGAGAGTTGTCATTGGATAAAATCGGTTGAGTTTATCGAATGTTGGTAATGTAGCTTCACGAATAGGATTTCCAACAGTACTGTTGCTAATTCCCCAGCCATCAAGAACGATAAGTACGAGTGGTTTATACATTTTTTCTTTTTTAGTGTTTTTTACTTTCTTTATCATAACACTCTTCTCCTTTTGACAAAAGACTCTAATGCGATTATGATAGGTATACAGTGTAATTGTTTATACAGTGCTTCAATCGGCAGTAAAAAAGAAAGAAACGATTCTATAAGAGGCCTTTATGTTACAGAACTTTTCGATACATTTTGCATCTTTTCACACTCTCTTTATAAGAGGAGAGTGATTTTTCGTCTTTTTTTTGACTATCCGATTGCGAGCATTTTTTTGAATTATGAGTGCTCTCTATTTTGTGCTCGCCATTGGAATGCTTCTTGCAGGATCAGTGGTAGGGTATGTCGTAAGAAAAAATATTGCAAAGGGACAGTTGTCTACCGCTGAAGGACAAGCCGAAAAAATCCTTTCGGATGCTCAAACGCAGGCCAAAGAGATTACTCTCGAGGCAAAAGATAAAGCAGTGCAGATTCTCGAAGAAGCGAAAAAAAATGAACAAACACGAGAAGCAAAATTGATTGTTCAAGAAGATCGTATCGAAAAACGAGAAGTGCAAATTGAGAAGGGATTGCAGGATGTTGAAAATGAAAAACGTCATCTTCTGAAAAAAGCTGATGAAATTCGTGCTATTCGTGATGAAACAGATAAACTTCATCAGGAAGAATTGACTCGTCTCGAGAAACTCTCACAACTTTCCAAAGAAGAAGCTGAGAAAAAACTTTTTACGTTGGTAGAAGAGGAAAGTGCCGAAGCTCTTGTAAAACGTATGTCAAAACTTGAGAACGAAAGTAATGAAGAATTGGAAACAAAATCCTTAAACATTATGGCGACTGTTATTCATAAGTATGCGAGATCGCATGTTTCTGAATTTACTACGACAACAGTAGCGATTCCTTCAGACGAAGTGAAGGGGAAGATTATCGGGAAAGAAGGAAGAAATATCCGCTCTTTGGAGAAAGAAACTGGAGTGGAGCTTATTGTAGATGATACTCCTGAGACAGTAATTATCTCAGGTTTTGATCCAGTGCGTCGTGAGATAGCACGTATTGCTCTCGAAAAACTTATTTCTGATGGACGTATCCATCCAGCACGTATTGAAGAATCTGTCGAAGAAGCGAAGAAAGAATTGGATAAAAAAATTAAAGAGGCAGGAGAAGCGGCCGCCTATGATGCTGGTATTGCAGGGCTTCATCCGAAACTCCTCTATATTCTCGGACGTCTTCGTTATCGATATAGTTACAAACAAAATGTTTTGCTTCACTCTCTCGAGGTTTCATATGTAGCCGGAGCGCTCGCAGCAGAACTTGGACTCGATGTTGCATGTGCCAAGAAGGCAGGCTTGCTCCATGATATTGGTAAAGCAGTAGATCATGAAATAGAAGGAACGCATGTGAAGATCGGAATGCGAATCTTGGAAAAATTTGGTATAGGACAAAATGTGATTGATGCAATGAAGTGCCATCATGATGAATATCCACATCAAACAACAGAATCATTTATTGTCACAGCAGCCGATGCTATCTCTGCAGCTCGTCCTGGTGCTCGCAAAGAAACAGCGGAAAAATATATCAAACGATTGGAAGAGTTGGAAGCATTGATCAATACATTTCCAGAAGTAGAAAAGTCATATGCTATTCAAGCAGGACGTGAAGTCCGTATCTTTGTAAATCCAGAAAAGACAGATGATTTGAGTGCGATGAAATTGGCACGTGATATTGCAAAGCGCATTGAAGAAGAATTGAAATATCCTGGAGAAATAAAAGTAAATGTTTTTCGTGAAACACGAGCAGTAGAATATGCACGGTAAATAGTGGCTTAAATAAGTCAAAAATAAGAAAAAAGGCTTTCCTATTGCATTATTAAAAATAATGGCTTAGAATAAAGAATAGGAGTTAAATAATATGTATTTTTTCTTCTTCTTGATCAAAAAAAGAAAAAGAAAAAATCACAACTAGAAAGGCGGTGAAAACTATGAAAAATGTAAATAAAGATACGCTCGTTCACTCCATTATGGAAAAGACCGAGTTCTCAAAGAAAGACGTAGAAGCAATTCTCGAATGTTTACTCGATGAAATCTCATCAGAATTGAGTAAGGGAAATAAAGTAACTCTTACTGGTTTTGGTACATTCAAGGTTTCAAATCGTGCTGCTCGCGAAGGTATCAATCCTCAAACCAAAGCGAAGATCACTATTCCAGCAATGACTGTTCCAAAGTTCACCGCTGGTAAAACTTTGAAAGAAGCTGTAAGATAAACTATATATCAAAAAGACTGAAAAGTTTTTTGATAAAAAGATAGGGCTACAACCCGTCTCTTCCTAAGTAGACGGGTTGTCGCTTACAGAAGTACATCAAAAATTACGGAGCATAGTATAGTGGTAGTACGCGTGCCTTGGGCGCACGTAGTCTCGGTTCGATTCCGAGTGCTCCGACATCAATTTATTTCTTTTGTAGAACAATGAAAAAAATAGTAACAATTGGAGGGGGAACGGGAAGTTTCACTCTTCTTTCTGGTTTGAAAAAATATCCTATTGATCTTTCGGCTATTGTGTCTATGGCTGATGATGGAGGATCGACAGGAGTGCTTCGTGATGAGCTCGGCGTTTTGCCACCAGGAGATGTACGACAGTGCTTGGTAGCTCTTTCTGATTCTTCTCAGATGCTACGAACGCTTATGAATTATCGTTTTGAAGAAGGAGGACTTTCTGGTCATAGTTTTGGTAATCTTTTTCTTTCGGCCCTTGAAAAAATGACAGGAAGTTTCAGTGAAGGAGTAGAGGAGGCAGCCAAAATATTGAATGTCAAAGGAGAAGTGATTCCTGTTACTCATATCGATACGAAGCTTTTTCTTCAATTGAAAAATGGAAAATTACTTGTTGGTGAAAATGAAATCAATCATAATTTTGAAATACAACAATGTGGAATACAGAAAATATATCTTAGTCCACGAGCAAAGGCCAATCCGAAAGCGATAGAAAAAATACGTTCTGCTGATCTCATTGTTATGGGACCAGGTAATCATTACTGTTCTATACTCCCTAATCTTCTCGTCTCTGGAATAGCAGAGGCTCTGCGTACATCAAAAGCCAAAGTGGTATACAATTGTAATCTGGTCAACAAAAAAGGTCAGACAGACGGTTTTTCATTGGATGATTATGTCGATGCTATAGAACAATATATTGGAAAAGGAAGAGTAGACTTCGTGACATACAATATTGGGAAACCGAGTAAAATGCTTTTGAAAAAATATGCACAAGAAAGTGAAATAGTTCCTTTTGAGAAAGATGCGAGGAAGAAACGTCGTTATAGAATTATTCAATCAGATTTTCTCAGTGCTGAAAAAGTTTCTTTTTCTCGTGGTGACAAAATTGCAAAAACACGTTCGCTCCTTCGTCATGATACAGAGAAAATTGGGAAGGTACTTATGATGCTTCTCGAACTCGCTGAATATGAAAATATTTTGAATGATATTGTTTGACAGAGAAAAGAAACAGTGTTTATTTTGACAGATAATTTGTAAAAATGTATTCTATACAATACATATAAATAATAATAAATATTTCTATGCAAGGATTTACTATTATATTGAAAGAAATTCGTGAAGTAGCAGATGATACACGACTTTTTATTTTTGAAAAACCAGAAGGATATGTTTTTAAAGCGGGACAATACGTCGCTATGGAAGTTCCGAAGAGAGAGAATATTGAAGTAGATAAACGTGGTCTCATCCGATCTCTTTCTATTGCTTCAGCACCTTTTGAATCAGAACTGTATTTTTCTATGCGAAAAGGGGAAAGCACCTTTAAGCAGGTATGTTGGAGTCTCGAACCTGGAGAAACAGTCGTTATTACAAAAGCAGTCGGATTCTTTATTGTTCCAGAAGCAGATACTCGACCAATAGTTTTTTTGGCGGGTGGTATCGGCGTTACTCCTGTACGCAGTATTTTGAAACAAGCAGAATACGAGAAGAGCGAACGACAATTTACTTTTTTGTATTCCAATCGTTTTACAAAAGACGCAGCCTTTGATGAAGAAATGAAAAAAATACAACTTGCTTCCTGTCGATATGTGACAGTCCTCAGTCGTTCAGAAGATCCTTGTGCACCAGAAAATGACGAACGAGGATATATCTGCGCAGAAACTTTGAAAAAATATATCCAGGATATTCCTAATAGTCTGTACTATATTGTTGGATCCCCACAATTTAGTGAAGCAATAGAAAAAATATTAGCAGATTTGAATGTTCCGAAAGAGCAATGTCATATGGATCCATTTACAGGGTTGCGTGTAGCGACTATTGCAGAAAAGAAAGAAACAGTATAGAATTGCTTAGTACCTGTTTTGTATTTCTCATACAGAACGTACTAAAAGCGGGTGTCGTATAACGGCTATTATATCAGCCTTCCAAGCTGAGGACGAGGGTTCGACTCCCTCTACCCGCTCCATTTTTTTAGGAGCTTCTCAAATTTGTTTGTGACTATTGTTGAGTTTTGTTGATTATTGTATAATGAAATTGTTATTAAGCAATAATAATTAACAAAATTCATAAACTTGACTTGAAATGCCAATGTTTGTGATATATAAAAAATATATGTCATTTTTTTTCTTTCTCATTGTTGTTATCGGTTTTCTTATCTTTAGTGGATTGAGGATTGTTGATCAGTATGAACGCGGTGTTGTATTGACACTTGGAAAATATACGAGCACAAGGCAACCTGGATTGACGTGGCTTTTGGTTGGTTTCCAGAGAATGATAAAAATCGATTTACGTATTACTACGACCGATATTCCACAACAAGAAGTCATTACAAAAGATAATGTTCCTATCGGGATCAATGCAGTTGTTTATTTTCAAGTTCAATCCGCAGAAAATGCAATTTTGAACATTAAAGATTATACAACAGCAGTTTCTCAATACGCACAGGCGGCACTTCGTGATGTTATTGGTGCTATTGAGCTCGATCCATTGCTTTCTGAACGGGAAAAGATTGCGGAAGAAGTACAAAAAATTGTGAGTGCAGCGACTCAATCATGGGGTATCCTCGTTACAGATATCAAGATACAGGACATCGAACTCCCTGCTGATATGAAGCGTGTTATGGCAAAACAAGCAGAATCAGAACGTGAACGTCGAGCGATTATTATTAGAGCAGAGGGGGAATTCCAAGCTTCTGAACGTCTCGCACAAGCTGCTCAAATGCTTGGATCTGTTTCTGGAGGTCTTTCTATGAGAACTTTACAAACGATAGAAAAAATAAATCCAGATCCATCAAAGACAGTGATTTTTGCCTTGCCAGTTGAAGTATTGGAAGGTATTAAAGCAATTTCTCAAACAATAAAAAATTAAATAAACTCTTATGGAAGATCGTGCCGTATTTCAAGCTGAAGAGTCTTTCCCTGTCGGAGAAATGGGAATAGTTGCTATTGGTCAATTGATAAGTGGAACTGCAAAGAAAGGAATGAAGAGTATTATTAATGGGAAGCAGTCTGAAATTTTGAAAATTGAATCACGAAACACTTTATTGGAATCTCTTACAGTAGGAGTTCCTGCGGGTTTACTTTTAAGTAATATTGAAAATAGCGATATTACAAAAGGAAGTACGTATAACTTTCAATAAAATTTTTTTATTGTATCTCTTTCAGAAAAGACTCTGCTAATTGAGCAGTTTCAAAATTTGGTTGATAGAAATTTTTCCAGGCGACAACAATATCAGCATCATTGAAAATGGCTCGTTCGACTTCTTTGATGGTGTCACCTCCAGCTACTGCAACTAATATATTGAAACTTCCTTTGATTTGTTTGATTTGATAATAAGGAATTTGTTTTTCTTTAGAAAATTCTGTTTCATCAACTCCTCTGTGTAACATGACGACAGTAGGAAGTTTTTTGAGTTTTTTCAAAACAGCGAGAGCGTTTTCGACATTCATCATATCAATGATTGAATCAATATTGCATTTCTCGCATTCTTCAATGAAGTTATCAATCGTTTCTATTGGTGCAACACCGAGACAGGTTGTTGCATTCGCTCCGGCATTTGCCATCATAGTTACTTCACGAGTTGCTAAATCAGCACATTTATTATCGGCGACGATATAGCTTCCTCCGGGGGCCATTGCTTTTATTCTTTCAATAGCCTCTGTCCCATATATTTTTATAAGAGGAGTTCCTACTTCGATCAATATTCTGTCAGAGGTGGGAAGTTGTGAAATGATTTCTTGAGCTTCTTCGAGAGTGCTGTTCAATGCAATTTGAAGATATTTTTTTCGTTTTTCCAGTCGTATTTTTTTGAAAACAGTGTTGAATATTTGATTCGGAATGAGTAGAGTATTTTTTGTTACAATGTTTTGAATATTTGAAAAATTTTTATCGAGATTGTTTTTACTAATATTCTTCTGTTGTTGTATTACTTCTTGTAACATTGCAAGGGAAGAAACAGAAATTGTCGGATTTTTAAGGAGACGAGCAATTCCAATGATTATAAGCGCACTGCCTAAAACTGGGTCTATGAAAAGTACAAGAACGCCAATAATCATGAGAGGAGGGAGGATAAATTTTTGAGGTGATTGATTCTGCATAATTATTTGATCAATTTCAAAAACTCTTTGGCTAAAAGAGGAGTATTCTCAGGTGTTTCATAGAAAGAACGCCAAATAACAGCAATATCTGCATCATTAAAAAATGTTCTTACAACATCACGTGATGTTTCTCCACCGGCTACTGAAATAAAAACATTTCCATATGTCCCTTTAATTTGGTGGATGAGGGCATGTGGAATTTGTTTCTTCTGATCTTCATCGACTCCACGATGGAGGACGACTACTGTGGGAAGTTTTTTTAATTTTTGTAAAATTTCAAAGGGAAATTCTACATTCATCATATCGATCATCGAGTCAATGTCTGCTTTTTCACATTCCCGAATAAATTCATTGATTGTCTCTATTGGTGCCAATCCGAGACAGGTCGCCGCGGACGCACCAGCTTGAGCTACCGCTAGGACTTCCGTCGATCCTCTATCCATGCATTTCAAATCAGCAACTATATAACCAGGTTTTTCTATCTTTTCATCCCACCAATTTTTTAAGGCATGAATACCATTTTTCCCATACCTTTTGATAAAAGGAGTTCCTGCTTCAATAATGATTTTTTCCGAAGCTGGAAGTTTCGCAATCATTTCCTTCACTTCATCGAGAGAGCGATTGAATGCTATTTGTAAATATTTTGATCGTCGGTTCAACATAGGCGTATTGATGATGTTATTATAGCGAATTTTTTATGAATTGCCCAACCATACTTGAATCTCGGAATTGAGGGAATAAGGAATGAAGAACAGTACCTATCTCTTGCCAAAAGAAAAGATTTCTGATACACTATAAAAACAAATGAGAAAGACCGACGCTTCTTCCGCCAGTGAAAAATGGACTAGGAGAGGCAATCCCCATAAGGAGGCTTTCTTTTTTGGGATTTTTTATTCATTAATGTAATAAATTAAGTTTCAATGCTATGGTGGAATACGAATTGTATTATCTCGTAGGGGAATCAAAAGAAAGTGAACTCCCGAGAATCAAAGAAGCAGTAGAGAAGATTGTTATCTCTGAAGGAGGAGTGTTCCTCGCTCCTATGACAGAAGAAAAGCGAAAGATGGCCTACGCTATCAAGAAAGAAACCCGTGGTACCTATATCGCTCGCCGATTTACTTTGCCAGGTAAGGACGATCAAAAAGAAGGAATCGCTGATGAAACAAGTGCACATCCTTTGACGACCATTACACGCAACTTACAACTTTCAAAAGATGTCTTGCGTTTCATTATTATTTCTGCTAAAGAATTACCAGAATTGAAAGCTATTCCACGTGTTGAAAAACCGAAAACAGAGAGTCAAGGAAATCGTTATGAACGACGTGGTGCTGTCCGTCCGATGCCGAGCGCTCCTGTCACTCCAAAAGAAGAAGAAAAGAAATCTGTGAGTAATGAACAGATTGATGATCAATTAAAAGCAAAACTTGATATATAATACGTTATTTATATTTTTAATAAAAAAAATATGAACGTCAACAAAGTAGTACTCGTCGGTCGCGTTACTCGTGATCCAGAAATAAGAACCACTCCGAGTGGTCAGTCAGTCGCCACGCTTTCTCTGGCTACCAATAGTTTTTGGACAGATAAGAGTGGTACAAAACAAGAAAAAACAGAGTTTCATAATATTGTTTTGTGGGGAAAATTGTCAGAAATTGCTGGTCAATATCTGACGAGAGGACAAGAATGTTTTATCGAAGGTCGTTTGCAGACGAGAGAATATACTGCCAAAGATGGTACGACTCGTCGTACGACGGAAATCATAGCGGAGAATTTGCAACTCGGGAATCGTTCCAATACACAAGGTCAAGGAACATCTCGTGGTCCTGTGACTAATACTCCTCAGAAACAAAATACTCCACAGACACGAGCACAAGCTCCAGCATCTGTCGAAGAAGAAATACCCACGATCAATCTCGATGATGAACAAGAAGAGATCAAAATAGAAGATGTTCCTTTTTAAGTTTTGTATCAAGTACCGATTTAATCAAGCATTTTATAGTATAAATTTATGGAAGCAGCAATGAGTAAAAAACTCGCTAATCTCGACTACAAAGACGCTTATTTTTTGCGTCGATTCCTCAATTCACAAGGAAAAATGTACCCACCAAAGAAACATGGACTTTCTGCTAAAGAACAACGCAATCTAGCGCTCGCTGTGAAGCGTGCTCGTTTTATGGCA
>Ga0172368_10008826_pt1 | contig 10202 bp, 9 predicted proteins | sample Lak11m_FD_114540 | JGI IMG/M metagenome (GOLD analysis project Ga0172368, IMG submission 114540) | Freshwater microbial communities from Kabuno Bay, South-Kivu, Congo - kab_022012_11m | ecosystem: Environmental > Aquatic > Freshwater > Lake | place: Democratic Republic of the Congo: South-Kivu...
ATTATTTTGACGGTGTGTACGAAACAGACTTGCGCCGCTATCCATCAGGTAAATCCATTGTGAGTTGGATGAACGCGGACGGCTTTCAAAACGTCACCGTGCAGGAGGTGGAAAGGATCGTGAACATCCACGTGGGCGAGGGGGTGTTCAATGACCCGTTCATCAAGCACACCGCCACATCGCAGCTGGCGCTGTTGAGCGCGGAGCGGTATCAGATTGGGCTGGGAAAAATAAAAGAAGCGTTGAAGCAGGCGCGGGCGGGGAATGATCGGATCATCTTCCGCTCGCAGATCTCTGTAAAAATGTTCCTCGGAACCAAATAAGATAAAATTGCCCGGCGAGTGCGGCCGGGCAATTTTTTTCCGCGCCGCTCAAGAAATTCATGCGAGGCTCAATGAAAAAAAAGATATTCATTCTTCTGGCTGCTCTTTTTCTTTCGTCGTGTGAAATTCCGGGCGCAGTGCTTTCGACTCCAATTCTGCCGACAGCCGCCGCAACGGACATCCCTTCGAACTGTATTTCGCCTGAACCCGCGCAGGATGATATTGACCGCGCGCTGAAATACACGGATGAAATTTTCGGCGGCTCTGAATGGGCGCGGAGTTACACTGTTGAATCAAGCCGCGTTTTTGTGACGTTCGCCGCTGACCCGCTCAACGCGCTGGCCTTCGTGGAAGCGCTGATCTTCCCGTGCGGATATGCCGAAGCCGATCTCGATGCTTTTTTCAATGCTGAAAACTGGCAGATCATTTTTGAAAATTACGAAAGTTATGAAGCCACCTCCGAGTGTAGATCGGGCGACAGTTTGAGGTTGTATCAGTTCAATGCGGTGGATGAGGGCTTTGAGTATGAAATCAATTACTGGGCGCTCAACGACACCGATACGCGCGTGATGGGATTGATGATCGTCTTCCTTGCTGAATCGCAATCGCTGATGGATGAATATTCGTCCGTGCTTTTCCCTGAGCTTGCAAGTTGTAAATGATCACTACATAAGGAAACTCCATGCCCTCGCGTTACGACATCCTCTTTCAACCCATCAAGATCGGCCCGGTCACCGCGCCGAACCGTTTTTATCAAGTGCCGCATTGCAACGGATTCGGCTGGCGGATGCCGAAAGGCATGGCGGCCATGCGCGGCATGAAAGCCGAGGGCGGCTGGGGCGTGGTCTGCACCGAAGAGACCGAGATCCATCACACCAGCGACCTCTCGCCGTTCTTCGAGGGACGCATCTGGAGCGATGACGATATTCCCGTCTGGCAGAGAATGACCGAAGCCGTACACAAACACGGCGCGCTTGCGGGAATTGAACTAACTTACAACAGCCACGACGCGTCGAATTTATATTCACGCGCTTCAGCGTTCGGTCCACGCTCGATGGGCATCACCGGCGGCAGCGGATATGAACCCGGACAGACTCGCTCCGCAACGAAGGATGACCTCAAGCAAGTCCGCAAGTGGCACCGCAATGCGGCGATCCGCGCGAAGAAGGCGGGTTTCGACATCATCTACTGCTACGCCGCGCACAACATGACCCTCGCTTTTCATCTCATGTCAAAGCACAATGACCGCGCCGACCGCTTCGCGTACGGCGGCTCGCTCGTGAACCGAACCAGATTCTTCCGCGAACTGATCGAAGATACAAAGGAAGCCGTTGGCGATACCTGTGCAGTCGCTGTCCGCTTTGCGGTGGATGAATTGCTCGGCGCAGGCGGAATGCAATTCGACGGTGAGGCGCATGACATCGTTGCCATGCTCGCGGAACTCCCCGACCTGTGGGATGTGAATGTCAGCTCGTGGAAAAACGATTCCACCACCTCGCGTTTTGAAAAAGAGGGCAATCAGGAAAAATATATTTCCTTCGTAAAAAGGTTAACCACAAAACCTGTCGTTGGCGTCGGGCGTTACACCTCACCTGATTCAATGGTCTCTGCCATCGAGCGCGGAATCATGGACATGATCGGCGCGGCGCGCCCGTCCATTGCCGATCCTTTCCTGCCGAACAAAATAAAAGAGAACCGTCCCGAAGACATCCGCGAGTGCATCGGCTGTAATATCTGCGTCACCGGCGACACGCGCTTTGTGCCGATCCGCTGTACGCAGAACCCGACCATGGGCGAAGAATTTCGCAGAGGCTGGCATCCTGAAATTATCGCGCCGAAAAAATCGAACGATGAAATTCTCATCGTCGGCGCGGGACCGGCCGGACTCGAAGCGGCGCGCGCATTAGGTCAACGCGGATACCATGTCATCCTCACCGACGCGAAGCGCGAAGCAGGCGGGCGCGTTGCGCTTGAGTCCGCGCTGCCGAATCTCAACGAGTGGCGGCGCGTCATTGACTGGCGTCTGACGCAAATTCAAAAGATCGAAAATATTTATTTCTATCCATCCAGCCCCATGACCGCAAAAGATATTCTCGAAGCGGGCGCGCCGCATGTCATCCTCGCCACGGGCGCAAAATGGCGGCGCGACGGCGTAGGGCGAAATCTTTCGCGTCCCGTTCAAGGCGAGGCAAAAATCTTCACGCCCGATGATCTGATGAACGGAAACTTGCCGTCAGGAAAAGTCCTCATCTACGACGACGATCATTACTACATGGGCGGCGTGCTCGCGGAACTGCTCGCGCAATGCGAAGCGGGATGCGAAGTCACGTTGATGACTCCCGCCCCGACCATTTCTTATTGGACTCAATTCACCCTCGAACAAGACCGCATCCTCAAGCGCTTGCACAAACTGAATGTGACTCTCCTTGCGGAGCATTGCATCGCATCCCTCTCGCCGACAGCGGTCACAGTCACGAATGTCATCACCTCCGCCGAAAGGACTCTCGCCTGCGACGCTGTCGTCATGGTTACAGACCGCATCCCCAACGACGCGCTCTATCACGAACTGAAACCCGCGCTTGCAGACGGTCAACTAAAATCATTGCGCGTGATTGGTGACGCCGAAGCGCCCAACATCATCGCCCAAGCCGTCTTCAGCGGGCATCTCGCCGCGCGGGAGTTTGATGAAGTGATTGATCCAGATGAAACGCCGTTTAAAGTTGAAAGATAATATGTTGTTGCGAGGAGCGCTCTTGATTTTTGCGACGACACTTGCGCCGCACGCCAGTGCAGGTGAGCAATCTCCAGTTTTTCAGGAGATTGCTTCGGGTGGACAAACACCGCCCTCGCAATGACATGATATAACCCATGCCTCCTCTCATCCTCGTCACAGGCGCAACCGGATACATCGCCAGCCGACTCATTCCCCAACTCCTGAGTCGCGGCTATCGTGTCCGCGCGCTCGCAAGGCAGCCACATAGACTCAAAAACAAAGATTGGTCCCCGCAAGTGGAACTGACTCAAGGCGATGTGACAGAGCCGTCCACGCTTGCGCCTGCACTTGAAGGCGTGCATACCGCGTATTACCTCATCCACAACATGTCCAGCGGACGGGGCTACACCGAGCGCGAACTTGAAGGCGCGCGGAACTTTGCGCGCGCGGCAGAGAATGCCGGGGTGCGGCACATCGTTTACCTCGGCGGACTGGCCGACCCCGAACAGCACATTGCGCCGCACCTGCGCTCGCGGATCGAGACGGGCGCCGCACTGCGCACAGGAAAAACCCCGGTCACGGAATTTCGCGCGGGCGTCATCGCCGGTTCGGGCAGCATCTCCTTTGAAATGATCCGTTTTATGACCGAGTTATTCCCGGTCATCCCTGCGCCTGTCTGGGTGAAAAATAAATCACAGCCGATTGCGACTCAAAATGTGGTGGATTATCTTCTGGCCGCGCTCGACAACTGGAGCGGGCATGGGCAGGTGCTCGAGATTGGCGGGCCTGAAATTACAACCTACCGCGAATTGATGTTGTGCTATGCCCGCGCCCGTGGATTGAATCGCAGATTCCTTTTACTGCCTTACATCCCCGTCTGGTTCATGGCCTTCGGAATCGGGCTGACAACACCGGTGCCGGGTCCGATTGCGCACGCGCTGGTGGGGGGGCTTTCCAGCGACAGCATTGTGTTGCACAACGACACGCGCAGAATCTATCCTGAAGTAAATCTCGTTGATTTTGAGTCAGTTGTCCGCGAGGCATTGACCCGCCTTCATCCACATAGGATCGAGCGTGTTTGGGGTGAAGCAAAGGCATCCAGGCATGAAGGTTTCTTTATCGACCAGAGCCGCGTCAAAACGCAGGCCGCGCCTGAAATGATATTCAGCGCCGTCAAAAAATTGGCGCGGCAATTTGTCATTGAAACTGCCGCCGATGATTCAATCCTCGCGCGCCTGACGATGAAACTCCCCGGCGAAGCGTGGCTGGAATGGAAAGTGGAGTCATCCTGTGTGGCACAAACCGTCTTCTTCACCCCGCGCGGCTCGCTCGGGTTTTTCTTCTGGCATTTGCTGCGCGTGTTCCATCTTTTTATTTTTCAGCGATTGAAAAAATCCATCCCGCGCAACTCGGTGGTAAAATAATTTTAGAAAGACATAAAGATCAAAGCGCGGCGAAGTTGGTGTGAATCCAACACTGTCCCGCAACTGTAATTGCTTCGGCATAAGTCAGGTCGCCCGCCTTTGGTCTGTTCATCACACTCTCGTGGAAAGGAGGTGGATGGCGGCCCGCCCGGATTGCCTCTCCAACCTCCCCAGCAAATGCTGGGGATTTTGATTCTTGTACTGCTGGAGTCCGAACGCTTTGCGTCCCAATTTCGGACAGATGTCAGGAGACATCTGACTCCCAACTTAAAATATCGGAGAAAACCATGTTACGAAAAACTTTCTTTTTGACCGTACTCCTCGCGCTGGTGATGACCGCCTGCGCGCCTCAACCTGCGCCGGCGGCTGCGCCCGTTGCGACAGAACCGTCAGCGCCGATCACGCTCACAGATGGGCTGGGCAGGTCTTTCGTCCTTAAAGAAGCGGCGAAGCGCGTCATCTCGCTCGCTCCATCCAATACTGAAATCCTGTTTGCAGTTGGCGCCACCGAACAGATCGTAGGCCGCGATGAATTTTCAGACTACCCAGAAGAAGTGAAAGTCATCCCAAGCGTAGGCGGATCGATGGGCGAATACAGCGTGGAAACGATTGTTTCTTTGGCTCCCGACCTTGTGCTGGCGGCTGAGATCAATTCGCCCGAACTGGTGAAGCAGTTGGAAGATTTGGGCTTGACCGTTTACTATTTGAAGAACCCGACCTCATTTGAGGAACTGTATGTCAACCTTGAGATCGTGGCGCAGTTGACCGGCGAAGACCCCACCAAGCTGACCGACTCGCTCAAGGCGCGTGTGACCGCAGTGGACGAAAAGATCATGCCGCTCAGCGCGCGTCCTTCAGTGTTCTATGAAATTGACGCGACCGACGCCGCCAAGCCGTACACTTACGGCCCCGGCACATTCGGTGTTTTGCTCATCGCCCGCGCCGGCGGATTCAACATCGGCGGCGAGTTGACCGACCCATATCCGCAGATCAGCCTCGAGCAAATTATCGTTTCGAATCCGTCCATTATTTTGCTCGGCGACTCGATGTGGGGTGTGACAACCGAGTCAGTGACCACGCGGCCCGGCTGGGAAGTCATCGAAGCGGTGAAGTCAAACCAAATTTTCCCGATTGACGATAACCTCATCAGCCGCCCCGGTCCGCGTTTGGTGGATGGGCTGGAGCAGTTGGCGAAATTGCTGCACCCGGATGCGTTTAAATAAATAACCTGTAGTAGGGGCGGATCGCGATCCGCCCCTACGAAATCATGAAATCCAATCCTTATCTTTCCTCTTCCATCTTTCTTCTGATCGCCTTCATCCTCAGCCTTGCGATCGGTTCTGTATTTATTTCCCCAAAGGAATTATGGAATATTCTGCGCGGCGCAGGCGATGAAACTTTTGTATTCATCATCTGGCAGATCCGATTACCGCGCACGATCCTTATCGCATTATCAGGCGCGGCACTAAGCGGAAGCGGCGCGGCGTACCAAGGCTTATTCCGCAATCCGCTGGCTGACCCATTTTTAATTGGCGTTGCTTCCGGCGCGGGACTCGGCGCAGTCATTGCCATGTCCATCCAATGGCCGTATTCATTTTGGGGGCTGATGGCAATTCCAATGGCGGCTTTTCTCGCCGCATTATTAACAGTCTTCATCGTATATTTTCTGGCGCGAGTCGGGCAGACAATTCCCACCACAAATTTAATTCTCGCGGGCGTCGCGTTTTCCTCCTTCGCCACCTCGCTGACCTCCTTCCTCATGCTGCGCTCCACCAGCGAAGTGCGCCGCGCATTGGGCTGGCTGCTCGGCGGCGCAAGTCAGGCAGGCTGGGCGGCCATCCTCGCCATCCTTCCCTACCTCATCATCGGCCTCGGCATTCTGCTCATCAGCGGGCACGCGCTCAACCTTCTGCAATTTGGCGACGACCAGGCACAGCAATTGGGTCTGAACGTGACGCGCACCAAAACCATTTTGTTGATCGCCGCTTCGCTGGCCACTGCCGCCGCTGTTGCATTCTCCGGCATCATCGGTTTTATCGGGCTGATCGTCCCGCATCTGACTCGGCTGTGGCTTGGTCCTGACTATCGAAGGCTGATTCCGCTGTCGGTGATTGGCGGCGCGTCCGCGTTGATCATTTCAGATGTACTTGCCAGAATCGTGCTTGCTCCGCAGGAAATTCCCGTTGGAATCGTCACCGCGCTGGCTGGAGCCCCGTTCTTCCTCTGGGTTCTGCGCCGCGCAAAGAATCAAGGATATTGGTGATGCTAAAAATCCAAAACCTCTCCGCCTCATATAACGGACGTCAAGTTTTGCGCGAGATTTCCTTCGATGTGAAAAACGGCGAAGTCCTTGCGTTGATCGGTCCCAATGGCGCGGGCAAATCCACGATCATCCGCGCCGCGAGCGGGGTCATTCCGTCCACAGGCCACATCCACACCAACGGCGATGACTTCCAATCGCTGACTCCGCTCCAACGCGCGCGTTATCTCGCAGTTGTTCCGCAGGCGATTTCGTTGCCGCCCGCCTTCACAGTCTGGGAGACTGTCTTAATGGGGCGCACTCCATATCTCGGATTCCTCGGTCACGCATCTGCTCTTGACGAAGAGCTGGCTCGCCAGGCACTGAGCAGAGTCAACGCTTTGGCATTCTCCGAGCGCCGCGTGGGCGAGTTATCCGGCGGAGAACGTCAGCGCGTGCTGCTGGCGCGCGCCTTGTGCCAGTCCACGCCAATATTGCTCCTCGATGAACCCACCGCGCACCTCGATTTGCAGTATCAGGTCAGCCTGTTGGAATTGATCCGTGAATTGGCGCGCAGCGAAAACCTGGCCGTGCTAATCGCCTTGCACGACTTAAACCTCGCCTCCCATTATGCAGACAGAGTCGCCTTGCTCGTCGGAGGACATCTCAAGGCAGTTGGCGCCCCGCGTGAAGTGTTGACAGCTGAATTAATTTCAGATGCCTATTGCCTGCCGGTGCAGATTGTTGCACATCCGTTTTTGGATGTGCCGCTGGTATTGCCGGATACAAAATAAATGATAAAAGATTGGAGTGCAAAATCTCCTGATTTTGCTCCGAAGTCAGGGGGCTTCGGACTCCGTAATCAAAATTACTGTCCCAGCGCCTTTGCGGCGATGGATTGCAAAAATTCACTTTCGTCGGCGGTGAGTTTTCCCCGATACGAATTCCCAACGGGACTTTGCCCGAAAATAAACCCATAAAAGACACAAGCCGCGAGGTAAGTTCCCTGCGGAGTGGGATGACCGTCTTCGATATTCAACTTAATATCCGGGCGTTCTTTCAAAGCCATTGAAAACGCAAGTCCAACCGGGGCAACTTTCACTCCCAGTTGCTGGCCAAGCGCAGTGTAGGAATTGTACAAAGCCTGCGCTGTGACTCCATATTGAATACTATCCGGGCGTTCCCACGTCATAAACATGACTGTTTCAGCGCCTGCGTTTTTTATTTCGGCGTTCAATTTCTGGGCATACTCGAAAAAGTTGTAGTAATTGGTAACAGAGTTTTGACTCTGCTCCTGTAAAACCACCATATCCCAATCTCCCGAGCGGATCGCCTCCAGTGTGGCGGCGGTCTGCCAGTGGTCTTGCAGGGTATATCCGCCGGGGCTGATGCGTGAAATTTCGGAGTTGGGGGCAAGCCCATTAAGTTGCTTGTCCAGCCCTCCGTTGAAGTCGGTGAAACTGTTGCCGATAAATAAAATCTGTTTGGGCGGGGGATTTGAATTGCACGAACTTGAAACAAGCGCAAGCAGGGTGATGACAACAAGGGTTTTCCAAAACCTGAATTTCATCATCACCGCGCCAATTTCCTATTTCAAAAAGTAGATGATCGAGACAATCACGCCGATGGTGACGACTGTCCAGCGCAGGGTGGCGGGTTTGACTTTGCCGGCAAGTTTCCCACCGAGCGTGCCGCCGATCAGCGCGCCCACAGCCATGACCAATGCCACAGGCCACAGCACCTTGCCGGAGAAGAGGAAGAATATCGCAGCGGCGACATTGACCGAGAACGCCACCGCCTGCTTGAGCGCGTTAAGACGCGTGAGCGTGTCTTCCATCGTTAATCCCAATGCCGAAAGGACGATCACGCTCAATCCCGCGCCGAAATACCCGCCGTAGATCGAAGCCAGTCCGACCGGCAGCCAGGACAATTTTTCCAGCCGCGAACCATGACCTTCGCCCATGCGCCGCGTCAGCCAGGCGCGGACGGGGTCTTGAACCGCAAGCAGCCCCGATGCAAGCAAAATTAAATAGGGCACAAGGTCTTTGAAAAGTTTTTCGCCGGTTTGCAAAAGAAGAAACCCACCGAGCACGCCGCCGATGATACTGGCCGGGATGATGAGCCAGAGACGGTTCTTTTGTCCCTGCAAATCTTTGATCTGCGCCAGCGTGCCGCCGAAGTAACCGGGGCAGAGCGCCACGGTGTTGGTCACGTTGGACGCGACAGCGGGAACGCCCAAAAAAGTGAGCACGGGAAATGTGATGAGAGTCCCGCCGCCTGCAAGCGCGTTGATCGCGCCGGCTGCCACTGCGGCAAGCCCTGCGAGCACAAAGTCAGACATATTGAGGGTCATGTTGTTTTCCTTAACGTGGAATGGCGCAAGTATAGCATCAATGGGTTGGCGGCGATTGCCTGTATAATCTTCGCCATGACCACTTACTTCATCACCGGCGGACTCGGTTTTCTTGGGCAATATATCGTGCAGGCAATCCATGCGCATGATCCGCAGGGAGAGCTGCGGGTGTTGGTGCGTACCCGCAGCAAAACATTTTTGGAGATTGAAAAATTGGACCGCGTGCAATGGGTGCGCGGCGAGTTGACCCAGCCCGAAACATTCGCGGAACATCTCAAAGGGGTGGATGTGGTCATTCACAACGCGGCGATGGTCTCCTTCAAAAAAGCGGACGCGCAAAAGATCTTTGACACGAACGTGATCGGCACGTGCAATTTGGCGCAGGCGGCGCGCGAATCAGGCTGCGGAAATTTCATCTTCATCAGTTCCATTTCGGCGGTTGATTTTCGCCCGCCGCAGGTTACAGATGAAACGATGTTTCCCAATCTTGAATCCAAGCGCCGCGATGACATGTACGGATATTCCAAAATATTGAGCGAAAACGAATTGAGGGAAATGTCGGGCGGGATGCGCGTCGTCATCCTGAACCCGAGCGTGATTCTCGGTCCCGGCTCGGAACGCGTGGAGATGGTCATCAAGGCTGTGCGCAAGATGCCTTTTCTGCCGATGATGGATTATGTCAACGCCTTTGTGGATGTGCGCGACGCGGCGCGCGCGGTCACTCTTGCGCTGACAAAGGGTCGCAGCGGCGAACGATACATTGTCTCAGCCCACAATGCGCGGATGCTCGAGTTCACGCGCGGGATCGTCAAACACATCAACAGGGATTTGCGCGTGATCACGGTCTCGCGCTTTGGGTTAAGGCTCGCGGACGGCTTCATTTCCCTGCTCGACCTGTTGCGCCTCAACCCCGGCCTGCGCCGCCCCTCGCAGATTAATATTGACAAAGCCTGCTCGTATGAAAAGATCAAGCGCGAAATGGGCTGGGAGCCGACTTTTACACTTGAGCAGTCTATTGCGGATTCGATTAAATAATGTCGCTGCGAGGCGTTTTTGTCCCTGCCAAAGCAGCCTCCTTATGACAGAGATTGCTCACCGCCTGGAGTACGGCGCATACTTGCCCCTTCGGCATCGCTGCGCGAATGCGACA
>Ga0172368_10008827_pt1 | contig 10200 bp, 9 predicted proteins | sample Lak11m_FD_114540 | JGI IMG/M metagenome (GOLD analysis project Ga0172368, IMG submission 114540) | Freshwater microbial communities from Kabuno Bay, South-Kivu, Congo - kab_022012_11m | ecosystem: Environmental > Aquatic > Freshwater > Lake | place: Democratic Republic of the Congo: South-Kivu...
ACGCCGCAAGCACAGGCCAGCCAAGCCCACGAGACCGTCGTCGCCATGCCCGGCCGGGCGCTGCACGCCTATGTCGTCGAGGTGGTGCGCACGCCGCTGGCGGATCACCGCCTCGTGCTGGTCGATGCCCGGGACGGCACCCTGCTCGAACAACACAACACCGTCCTGCACTGACCGCTACCGAGGTCGCTATGTCTCGTTCCGCGTTTTCTCGCTGCGCCGCGCTCGCTTGCCTTGCCCTGTGCGCCGCTTGTGCCACACCTGTCTCTACCCCGACGAGCGCTGCCGATACTGCCGCCGCGGTGGATGTCGCCAAAGGCCCGCCGCAGGCCTGGGTGTTTGCTCACGATCCGGTGACCGATGCCAAAAAGCCGACGCAGGTCGGCCTGACGCCGCCAACCGCGCCCGACGGCCACCTGACCGGCCCGTGGGTCGATGTGCGCAATTGCCTGCAGCAAGAAGGTGGCGCAGAGCTGAGCCAGCAGGGCTTCAAGTTCGGCAGTCTGTGCGTGCAGCAGCAGACGGTGGTCCCGGACGCCGATGGCAACTACCTGAGCATCCTGCCCCCGGAAAACTACGCGGATGCCGAGGACGCCTTTGCCGAAGTGCAGATGTACTACCACGTCAGCAAGATCCACGACTATTTCCACGACAATTTCGACCTGACCAATATGGATTTTCCATTGCAGGCGCTGGTCAACGTGACGATGAATATCCCGATGGCAGGAGGCTGGCAGGGCTTTCCCAATGCCGCGTTCATTCCCAAGGAAGGTTTCGTGCAATTCGGCCTGCCGCCCGTCGAGAAAGGCGCCATCGTCTTTGGCCAGTACAAGGGCACCGATTTCTGCTACGACGCTTCGGTCATCTACCACGAATACACGCACGCCGAGGTCGGCTCGACGCGCTTGACTGGCATGGCTTTTGACGACATCGGCCTGGACAACCTGCCCAATGCGATGAACGAAGGGTTTGCCGACTACTTCGCCGCGTCGATGATGGATCAACCGATCATCGGTACCTATGCCCTGACGGTGATGGGCCAGCAACTGCAGCGCGACATCAGCAAGAAGAGGCGTTGCCCGGACGATTTGACCACAGAAGTGCATGCCGACGGCAAGATCATCGCATCGGCGGCCTGGGCGATTCGCCAGGCGCTCGGGGCGCCGCAGACCGATACCATCATTCTCAATGCGTTGCAGAGCTTCACCGAGTCGACGACGCTGGACAAGGCGGGCAAGCTGATCCTGGCCGAGGCGACGGCACTCGATACTGCGGCGGGCGCCAAGGTGCAGAAGATCCTGGATGCGCACGGCATCCTCGGCTGCCAACGCACCAAGCCGTTCGTGAACTGGAACATCGAGCAGGCCGCGGAGCAGGTGCCCTATTCGGTGCAAGGCATATCGCCGCAAGCCGCCGCGCAGATGCCCAAGGGTCTCCCGGGTTACGTGCAGTTCTACATCGACGTGCCGCCGAATTCGGGCGGCATTGAACTGCAGTGGATTGCCGAAATCCAGACCCAATTCGGTCCCAACGCGGTGCCGCTGGGTCTGGCGGTGCGCCTGGCCAAGCCGGTGCTGTTTCTCTACCTGGGTGGCGGCGACATCTACAGCGATGGCCTGTTCGACGCGCCGCAGAGTCCGCAAGACAAGAGCCAGAAGCTGACGCTCACCGGTAAGTGTGTGCCGCCGCAGGGCGGGCGCGTGTACATGATGTTCCTGAACAAGGCGCAGGAGACCGCGGGCATCACGCAGATGTCGTGGAAGTCGCTGGCGCCGGGGGCCAAGGCGAGCAATCCGGTCGATTGCGTCATCCAACCCTGAGGAACCGGCCGAGAATGGCTCGTCCAATCTCAGCATCGCCATTCTCGGCGATTGTGCGCGACCGTCGCGATCTTGTCGCCAGCGCCACAGAGGAGTAGCGTCACGCCGGGCGAGATTCTTCAGCCCGGGGGATGACATGTACGCTGGAACTCGAAGCCTGATCCTGCTCCTCGGTCTCCTGGCTTGGTTGCTGTGCGCCTGCTCCACTGCGCTGGCGCCCACCGTCGATGCAGCGGGCGCTGCCGACACCGCGCCCGACAGCGCCGCCCCCATAGGCCCGGCGCCCGACCAGCCAGGTCCGTTCCTGGTGGGCACGCGCGCCTTTTACTGGGTGGACACCGCGCGCAACCGCAAGGTCCCGACCCAGGTCTGGTATCCGTGCCAGGCGGGCGGGCAGCCGGTGCAGTACCTCGAATTGTTGCAGGGCAAGGCCCTGGCCGATGCGCCCGTCAACGCCGCCGCGGGCACGCGGCCCATCGTCCTGTTCTCGCATGGCTTTCAGGGCATCAATGCCCAATCCTTCACCATCGTCGAGCACATCGCCAGCCACGGCTACGTCGTCGTCGCGCCCAATCATGAAGGCAATACGTTCTTTGATTTCGACGCCAAGGACCAAGACATCGCGCAGGTTTCGCTGCAGCGGCCCAAGGACATCGCCTTTGCCCTGGCGCAGGTGCAGCAGGAGGCGGATCTGCAGCCGGTGCTGGATGCGACGCGCATCGCCATGACGGGGCACTCCTTCGGCGGCTGGACAGCGTTGGTCGTCGCAGGTGCCGTCGGCGATGCCGATGCCGCCAAGGCGGCTTGCGCTGCCGGTGCACCCTCGCAGATCATGTGCAAGTACATCGCCTTTTTCGATACCGGCGCCAAGCTGAGCCTGCAGCCACCCCTGCCGGGTCTGCGTTGTGCCGTGATGTATACGCCGGGCGGCTTTTCCTCGCTCGGCGACGCGGGCCTGGCGCAGGTCGGCGTGCCCGGCCTCGTCTTCGGTGGCACGCTGGACGACATGACCTCCCTGGCGGCGGAAATCACGCCCATCTACGCCGCGCTGCCCGAACCCAAGGCCCTGGCCGTCATCCAACATGCCAACCACCACAGTTTCACGGATATCTGCAGCCTGCCGATCGCCGGCGGCACGGCCCTCAAACCCTATTGCGGCACACCCGGCGTGCTGCCGGCGGCGGAGGTTGCGCACGTGGCGGCATCGCTGACCGTGGCCTGGCTGCGGCGCTGGCTGCAAGACGACAAGGCGATGACGGCCTGGCTGGACGCCGTCGCGGTGCAGCAACGTCTTGGCAACCTGACCTTCTCGACCAAGGGGTTGTGATGGCGACGCGACGCGCCTTGCTGCTCACGGGCTGGCTACTGGCGCTGACCTTGTGGCCGGCGCCGGCGCAGGCGCAGTGGGCCACGCCGCTGATGGTCAGCGTCAAGGTCGGCGAATCGAGGCAGGTCGAGGTCGGGGCGGCGCGCGGCCTGCGCTGCGATGACCTCAGCATCGTGCGCGCCGAGCTGCGCGAGCACACCGAGACCAACAACTTGCTGGTGCTGACCGGCCTGCGCGTCGGCCGCACGTCGTGCCGCGTCGGCGTGTACAAGGGCATGCCGTCGGTGTTTGCCACGGTGGTCGTGACGCGCTGAAAGCGTGTGAGTCTTGCAGGCGCAGGCCGCCCGGGCCGCGCTGGCCGCCTTTCAATGCCATCGCCATCGATCTGACGCGCTGGTGGCCAGAGCAACCTGCAGCGAACCCATGGCTGCGTTCAATTCATGCAGCACAGCACCCCGCCCTGCTGGTCCGGGTTCGACTTCTTGACGTTCAATGCTTCCTTGGTGGTGTCGCTGCCGCAGTTCCAGCTGTTGGGCAAGCCCGGATATTTGCCCAGGTGATTGCACCAGTCGCCGCACGCGAGGTCATTGCGCAGGCCCTTGCACTGGTCGTGCGACGACATGCTCAGCGGCGCGCACATCGCCTTGACCGTGGCGTTGTCGGTGAAGTTGCAGCCCAGGTTGCCGCAGCCGAACAAGTCGTTGGTCGCGTCCTTGCTGCTCGCGCACTCGAAAGATCCGGTCGAGGACATCTGGCTGGTGAAAAACACCGGATTGAGCTTGCCATTGCTGCTGGGCACGCCATTCAAGACACCGAGGCAGCCGTCGGCGTTGCGGTGGACGACGTCGTCCTTGCCATAGCAGACATGCCAGCCCTCTGCGCACAAGTCGCTGACGGTGCAGCCGATTCCTGGAGCGTTCTTGCCGGTGTTGCCGGCCTCGCGGTTGCATTTGACAGGCATGTTGAAGATGCCCGCCTGATCCCAGGCGCCGCCGCATGCCGCGATGGTGGGAAACAGCTTCAGTTCGGCAAAGCCTTCGCGCGTGGCGTCCGCGCAACCGGTCTGGACGGGCGTGAGCGGCACATCGGCAGCGGGTGCGTCGTCTTGCGCGACATCCAGGGGTTCCAGGCCGGTATCTGCGGCGAGGTCAGCCGCGGTGTCAGGTGCCGCGTCAGGCGCGGCATCGAGCAGGGTGTCCGGTGCCGCGTCGGCCGCCGCTGCATCCGTGGCGCTCACCTCGTCCTTTGACGCAGTGGCGTCCTTGGCGCTGAGGACCTCAAGGGAAAACGCCACATCCACGCCGGCAGCCACATCCGTGGACTGGGTTGCTGCTCGCGGGGTCGAGCAGGCTGCGGCGAGCAGGAGGCCAACGGCGGCGGCAAATAGCTGGAATTTCATGTTTGTTCCTCCTGGGGGCAGAAGCCATGCAGACCTGCATCGCCCGGCATCGATCCGCCTCGGAACGACCGCGCGGCCGCCGATTGCCGCGCGAATCCCGTTCTACGCCTGGGCGAAACACCCGTCAACCGACCGTTTTCCCGGCAAAAGCGCAGTTTGCTCCCAGGTCTGAAGCGAACGCTTGCGAAAGCTGCGCCGCGACGCTACGTTTGTCATCCTGCGCAAAACCTGCACCCCGAGGTCGCCCATGGTGAAGAAGATCCTGATTGTGTTCGCGGTTCTGCTGGCGGCGCTGCTGGCGTACGCGGCGACACGGCCCGACACCTTCCATGTCGAGCGCCAAGCGACGATGCAGGCGGCGCCGGAGAGAATCTTTGCGAAGATCCAGGACTTTCACGAGTGGGATCAATGGTCGCCCTGGGAGAAGCTGGACCCGAAGATGAAGAAGACGTTCACGGGCGCGCCGGCGGGTCCGGGCTCGAACTATGCATGGGAAGGCGAAAACGGCGTGGGCAAGGGCAGCATGGCGCTGGTCGCGGCCGAAATCCCGACCCAAGTTCGCATCAAGTTGACGTTTTTGGAGCCATTCGCGGCGCAGAACGACGTGCTCTTCAAGCTGCAGCCGCAGGGTGCGGGCACCAGCGTGACGTGGAGCATGGATGGCAAGAACAACTTCGTTGCCAGGATCTTCTCGATTTTCATGGATATGGACGCGATGATCGGCAAGGACTTCGAGGCCGGCCTGGCGAACCTGAAGGCGGTGGCAGAGAAACCGTAGGCGTCTGCGCCTGGGGCCAGCACGATTCCGGCCGGCCGAAGTCCACAGCACACGACAGAATCGCTCGTCGCCAAGTTCGATTCGCCAAATTCACGGCGCCTGGCCGACTTCCCACGCAGCGCTCGCCACCACCCCACTCCAAACAAACGGCACCCGCACCGGCCGCCGCGCCTCCGCCCACTCCGGCGCCGCCAGCGTCACCGCGACCGTCCCCCGCCGCGGCAACTGCCATCCCTCGCACGCGACTTCCCCCGTCAACGCCCGCCCCGGCGCGACCAGCGCCGCCCGGTTGACCGCCAGCGGCCGGGCCTCCGCGCCAAACCGCGTCCCCGGCACACCCCGAGCGCCCGGCGCGGTCTCGGTCACCGCGCACGTCACCAGCCACTGCGCCGGGCGCGGCAGCCACAGCGGCGCGGCCGTGCGGTTCTCCAAGCGCAGCCGCACGCGCAGACCGTCCCGCGCCGTGCGCGCGCCGAGCACGGAGAGCGCCACGGCGTCGGCAGATGCGCGCTCCAGCAGCGAAAACGTCGGCGCTTGGATGGTGACGCCGGCTTGCACGCGCAGGCCGCGCGGCACGATGTGGTCGGCGTCGGGGGCCTCGTCACCGAGGTTGGGCGCGATGGCCATCTCGAGCGTCATCTGCACATCGCCTACCGGGCAGCCGTGCCGGCACTCGGCGATGTCGTCGGCCAGCGCGCCACCCTGTTCGAGCACGGCGCCGGGCGCGAGAGGCTGCCACGCCAGAGGCGGCTGCTGCCCGGCAAATCCGTAGCCGTGGCCGTAGGCGCCGCCAGATTCGGGCTTGGTGTGGATGGCGTAGAAGGACAGCCACTCGGCCGTGCGCGTCGGCACGTACAGCGTGCGTGCGCTGACGTTGCGCAATTTGCCGAGCCAGTAGATGCGCTCGCCGGGCCGCGGATGCTCGGGTACGACCTCGAGCGTCAGCTCGAAGGGCGAAGGCGCGGGCAATGGCTTGGCCGGCGGCGCCGCGGCGGCCGAGGTGGACAGGAGCAGCAGGGTCAGGATCAGTCGCGTGCGCATGCGCCCTCCGGCAACAGGTTGGGGACGCTACGCCGCCGTCGGCCGGGCGTCCAGCCGATGTTCGCAGGGCCTTGCGACGCGGCCCCCAAATGCCAGGCGAAGGGGCTTCGCATGGGCTACCCGCAGTCCTGCCTTGCGGCCCTTCGGGGGCTCATCGCTGGCGCAGCCCGTGACCTTGACGCCAACCCGCACCCGCGCCAGCATCCGCCCCGACCGGCCGGGTGGCCGCGGGGCATTGCCGTCTTGGCCGAACTCCATACCGATGCGCTCGTTGCCGCCCTGGTGCAACTGGAGGCCGGCCGCGCCGAAGCCGAGGCCGCGCCGCACAGCACGCTCCTGCGCGACGGCGTCATCCAGCGCTTCGAGTACACGGTCGACCTCTGCTGGAAACTGCTGCAGCGCTACCTGCGCCACATTGCCCAGGTGCCGGAGACGGACCTGCGCACCAAGAAGGATTTGTTTCGTGAGGCGGCGCGCCGCGAGCTGATTGCCGATCCGCAAACCTGGTTCGACTACTACGACACCCGCAACCAGACGTCGCACACCTACGATGCCGACATCGCGAGCGATATCTATGCGCACGCCCAGCCGCTTGCCGCCGATGCGCGCCGATTGCTCGAGGTCCTGCGCGATGCCGCTTGATCTGCAGCCGCGTCATTTGCTGCTGGTACAGGAAATCTTGCGCCAGCATCTGCCCGGCCGCGAAGTCTGGGCGTTCGGCTCGCGCACGCAAGGTACGGCGCGGCCGTTTTCCGACCTGGATCTGGTCGTGTTGGGCGATGCGCCGCTGCCGCTGAGCCAGCGCGGTGCGCTGCTGGATGCGCTGAGCGAGTCGAATCTGCCGTTCAAGGTCGATGTCGTCGAGTGGTCGACGGCCAACGCGGCGCTGCGGGCGGCGCTGGAGCGGCAAAAGGTCGTGGTGCAGGTCGCGAACTGACGGCACTCATTCCCTGGACAAGGTCTTGGCGTCCCTTGACGCGGGTCAGCGTTCCCTTGACGCGGGTCAGCATTCCCTTGACGCCAAGGGCGAGGGGTACGCACCACCGCGACGATGGATGAATCGTTTGGTTTCGCAATGTCAAGCCCGATTCGGCAGAACGCGATCGTCGAAGCAATCGACATCATCGCCAAGGTCATTCCCGGGATGCGCCCCAGCATTGGAGCCGATTGTCGTGGCGAAAGCCTTGCTCTACCATCGCGTCTGGCGCTTCAGCTTCGGGCGTCCCGCTGAGCAGTGAGAATGGCGCGCGACGCAAGAAAGCGTTTTCTTTGCCCGAACTGCGGCGGCGAGTTCGCGGAGTTGGGCGTCGCCTGCGGAAATGCGTCTGCTGGACGGTACAACGTGCCATGCGCCGGCCGCTACCATGCCGTGCCTGCACGCGTCGCAGGAGACGACGAGGATCTCGAACGTCTGGTGGGCCGCAAGGTCGATGACGATCTCCTTCTTCTGCGGCCGATCGGCAAGGGCGGCATGGGCTCGGTGTTCGTGGGCTGGCAAGCCAACCTCGAGCGGGACGTTGCCGTAAAGCTCCTCGGCGCCGCGCAGAATGACAAGGAGGCGCGGCAGCGCTTCGCGCGCGAAGCCAAAGCGGCGGCGCAACTCAACGATTCACGCATCGTGCAGACGTACGACCTGCGCGTTGCGAGGGGCTGGGATCCGCCAGTGCCGTACATCGTCATGGAATTCGTCGCCAATGCAACGACGATGCGAGAGATGACAAGGGGTTGGCGCGCGGCACCGCCGATGCTGGGACAGGTTGCCGCGCTGCTGGATGAGGTGCTCAAGGTTCTTGAGGTCGCCCACGACGCCGGCATTGTTCACCGTGACATCAAGCCGGACAACGTGATGGTGCAGACGACCGCGCGCGGCGCCCTGCGGGTCAAGGTCCTTGATTTTGGCCTGGCCAAGGCGTTCGGTAGCGGACCCGGCGACCTGGCCTCGCTCAGCGGCTCAGCCGGCGGTGTCTTCGGTACTTTGTGGTACATGGCGCCAGAACAGGCAGCCTCCGGCAGGATCGACGGGCGGGCAGACGTCTACGCTGCGGCATCGATGCTCTTTGAGTGGCTCCTCACCGTTCCACCCTACAAACTGCTCGGTTTCGACACGCTGGCGACGCTCGTGGCCAAGGCGGACCCGCTGCGCGATCCTTTTGGCCCTTCAGGCGGCGTGCCGCCCGATGGACTCGCGCGGCTCGGACCACTGGAGGCCGTCCTCCGCCAAGGCATGGCGCGCAACCCCGAGCATCGCTTCACGGCAGCCGAGATGCGCCAGGCGCTGTATGCTGCCGTGAAAACGTTGGGCGAGCGGACGCTGCTATCGGCGTTGTGGCCGGCAGCGATTGAGCCGGTGACAGCGACCGGAGCGGTCAGCGAAACGCTGGAACCGATAGAAACGGGCGGATTTCCACCGCCTCTGCCGGCGCGAACCACGGCCTATGGTCCGACGCTGGTGACTGCCACTTCGCTACCAGCGGCGCCGAGTCCGGCAGCGGAGATGAAACGGCCGATCCCCGACGCGCCGGCGCCAATGCAGCCCCCCCCAAACGGCGCCGGAATGGCGATCGGATCGGATTTCGCGCAAACCGCCCCCGTAGATCCGTCTCAGCCGGACACGGAAATCGAGACGAAGCCGCAGCCCGAGCTACAACTCGAACTCCCGACGCAAACCGATCATGCAGCGCGACGGCCTGCCAAGAGCAGGATGCGCTGGCCGTTGCTGGCGTTCGGTGTCCTGGTGCTGGCGGCGGCAACGGCCGTCTGGTGGCGCATCGGCGCGCCGGGCCCACCACCGCGCCGGGCGCCAACAGTGATGCCGCGCGCGGTTGCCCCGATCGCCACCCGGTCCATCTTGCCATCAGCCACGTCGCCGTCAGCCACTGCGCCGGATCGTTCGCAAGTCCACGCAATGCCGGCCGAGCCGGCGCCCGCCATCGTCGCCGAGGGTTTCCTTGCCGAGACGAGTCCGGTCCAGCCAGTCGAGGGCTCGCGTGCGCGGGCTACCGTGGGGCAAGCCGCCATCGCGAGCGGTGAGATCAAGTCGTCGCCAAAGACGGCGCCGCCGGCAAACCGCAGCGCCAAGGCGGAAAAGGGCAGCATGGCCAAGGCGCCCATGAACAATCGACAGCCGCCTTTGAACCGGGACTTGGCCACAGTTCACCCAGATCCCGCGCCTGCCCGAAAGTCTGGTTCGGACCTCTACAATGCGGCGCGAGACGAGATGCTGGCCGGGCACGCGGACGAAGCCGTAGCCCTTTTCAAGCGGGCGGTGATGGCTGGTAACAAGAAGGCCTACGGGCAATTGGCGCGGATCTTCTTTCAAAGGGGCTCCAGGGGAGAATGCGCCGTTGCAGCCAGGAAGTACCTGGTGACGTACCCAGACGCCCGCGATGCCCAACCGATGCAGGGGCTGCTCGACAAATGCTCCAACTGACGCCAGTGCATGTGCCGGCAGGGCGGCGACGCCCAACAGCAGCGCGGCTGCGAGCCACACGAGACGGCGGCGCAGCATGGCGAATCCCCCTCGGCGACGCAGCGGCCGGAGCCGGAGCCGGGTCAGCTTTGCCACGAAAGAGTTGAATTCGTCAAGGTGGAAGCGGCCGGGGGCGGGGGGAGCGCGCACTACGCGAATCCCTCGCGCTTGCCTTAGGACAGGTCCGTGTTCGGCTGCGGCAAAACGCGCTTCAGTAGCCCGAAACCGGCTTCGCAGTGCTCCACCGGGCTTGGCGGCGCTCAAGACGCGTTTCAAAAGTCCAAGACGGGCTTCGCAGTACTCCACCGCGGTTCGCCGCGGCCAAAACGCCTTTCGAAAGTCCAAAACGGGCTTCGCAGTACTCCA
>Ga0172368_10008828_pt1 | contig 10200 bp, 8 predicted proteins | sample Lak11m_FD_114540 | JGI IMG/M metagenome (GOLD analysis project Ga0172368, IMG submission 114540) | Freshwater microbial communities from Kabuno Bay, South-Kivu, Congo - kab_022012_11m | ecosystem: Environmental > Aquatic > Freshwater > Lake | place: Democratic Republic of the Congo: South-Kivu...
CCAGCCGTTATTCTTGACCATGAAGTCTTCCGCCTCGGCAAAAAGGCGCACCGGCGCCGGCTGCGCGCAGGAAAGCTGTGGCAGCACCAGACCGGCCAGGATGAGGATCAGCAGCAGGATACGCATAATGACTCACTTTCAGGTACACGACATCGTACCGGTCGCCGGGTGCGTTACCGTTCCGGAAGGCAGTGGTACTGCTGTCTTCCCCATGATAGTTCGCCTTCGCCGGCTCAGCAACCTTCCATGCCGGTAGGGGGAATGGAACGAATTTTCCCGGCGTGGAAAATGGCTCACTACCGATGGACTTGTTTGTCCACGTATAGGCTGGAAGGATGATGCCGCCAATGCCGACGCGATCGAGAAGGCGTTGGACGATTATCCTGTCGCCCATACAAAGCACGATGGTGTGGCTGATGGCTTCGGAGATGATGGCGGTATCTTGATCATAATCGCCGCCGGACGAGCGCTGTCATACCCGAAGAAACATCTTTTTACGGAAGAAAAACCAGAGGATAATCCACCAGAACAGCATATAGCCCGCCGTATACAGCCAGCCGCCGTTGATGGGGCCATAATGGCCTTTCGCGCCGGCCAGCAGCCATTGCTCCAGGGTCACCTTCACGCCGTTGAGGGGGTGCTGCCAGTTTTCCAGAATGAGGAGCTTCACCAGAATCGGCATGACATAGGCGAGGATCGCGTTGGCGCCCAGCACCAGCAGCGGATAGGACCAGTGCCACCACCCCGCCGCGTCGATGATCAGGTAGAAAACGCCCAACAGCAGCGTGCCCAGCCCGGCGGTCATCAGCACGTAGGCCGGCGTCCACAGCGGCTTGTTATACGGCAGGCTGAAGTGCCACAGGAAGCCGGCGGCGACCAGCACGACGCCGGCGAGCAGCAGCGCCGCCAGCCGTTTGTGCTCGGCACGCTCTTTGGAGCGCAGCAGATCCCCCACGGCAGTGCCGATCAGCATCATGGCGCCCGTCGGCACGATGGCCGTCACGCCCCAGAGGCTGACTGCGTTGAAATAGGTCCGATTGAAGTAGAAGACGATATTGCGCGTTTCTTCGAAGACGCCCGCGCCCATGCCGGGCACCGGAACGAACTTGATGAACGCCCAGTAGGCGAAGAGCATGCCGACCGCCAGGATCAACCGCCGGAAGAGCGGCAACTCATACAGGAACGCACCGACAATATATGCCAGGCCGATGATCTGCAACACGCCCAGCGTGAAGATCGCCCGGTGCTGGACGCTGCTGTCTACCAGGCAGCCCAGCGCGACCAGGGCAACGGCGCGGGTGAGTATTTTCAGATCGTAGCGCCAGCCCGGCAGGCCTTTTCGCTTCGCGCTGGCAGCCGAAAATGGGATGGCCACGCCGGCGGCGAACAGGAACCACGGGAAGACCAGGTCGGCAAGATGAATGCCGGCGTTCCACCCGGCGTGCATTAACTGCGTTGGCGTGGCGGTGTCCAGCGCGATGTTATTCACCAGCAGCATCAGGACGATGGTCAATCCGCGAAAAGCGTCGAGCGAACGCAACCGCGCAGGTCCGGCTTCGCTTTTTACGGGCGGCACCTTGGCGGATACCGCCGCCTCTTCGGGGGGCTCGATGATTGCGGCGGCGGGTAACGGTAATGCCTCTTCATCGGTCGAAGAGGGGTCTTGCACGGTCGTTGTCATCTATCTTGTTTTCCTTTACTCTAATGTAACCAATTCAGACGATTTTATGCCGCGTGGGAGAGCTGGGTAGAAAAAAACGAGGCGCCTTGAGATGGTAAACAACATAACCGTTCACGGAATGTCTACCGCTTTGGCGTAGGAAGGGCCATCCGAAGAGGGCTACCAGGTCCTTCGTTAACAGTCACATCTATTGATATTTACAACAGTTGGGCACCGTTGGACACGCTGCCGGTCTTTTGCTATCGTAAGACATCATCAATATCCTGTACACAGGAGAGACCGTCATGCCTGATACTCGATCAACCGTTGATTTGCCCCGCTACCTGGATCCGTCCGTGAAGCTGGCGGTGGAGGGGATCGACCTGGAGCAGCCGATGAGCGCCATCCTGGTCACCGAGGAGACGATTCCCATCTTATACGGGTCGGATTATGCGCCGACCCATATCCGGTATATCCCCGGAGCGCGCCCGGTGCTCGAGCAGATCGCCGGCAGCCTGCCGGGCAGCACGCCGCGCGAGCGCGCGAAGGCCGCGATGCAGTGGATTATCGACAATATGCCGCATCCCTACATGAACGGCTTCGTGGCAAAAAACCGCGCGCTGACCGAGGAAGAGCTCATCGCCTCCGGCACCGGCTGGTGCAACGAGCAGGCACGTGTCTTTATCGCGCTGTGCGAGGTGATGGGCATCCCGGGCCGCATGTGCTTCCTGACACACCGGAACGGCCTGTGCGGCCACGCGACCGCCGAAGCCTGCGTGGACGGCAAATGGGCCTGGTTCGACCCGACCTTCAATGTGTGCGTGGAGTTGCCGGATGGATCGCTGGGCACCTCCGCGGAGTTGTCGGGCGCCTACCGCGCGCATGCGCACAATGCCTACCGTCCCGTGCTGGCCGCGTGCTTCCCGCATCTCCTCCCGTATGTTGAGCAGGAGGCCGGCTGGTGCTCCGCCGACCGCATGAAGGTGGACGCGGGCGGGGATCTGCTGCACACCATCGGGATCTGCAACTATATTATCGATGGGTGTGAAGTTGTAGACTGACGCGGTGGTTCTCACTGGAAATCGGACCAGTCGGACATGTCTGACTGGTCCGACCAGGCGCTCAAGCATTAGTCTCCCTCAACTCAGGCATTATTCTTCCTCAAACGGTATCGACCTATTGACCATCCACCCCGTCACGGGTAGCATAGTGGCCCGTCTTCATCGCAGAAGGGAATTCCGATCCGTGGATGTCATCTCCGTGCACGATTTGCTGCTCGACCGCTCGCTTAATCCCCGCCGGCAGGCGGTGGATCAGGAGGTGGTGGAGCATTACGCCACCACCTTCAGGGAGGTCATCTGGCCGCCCATCTGGGTGCACCGCGGCACAAACAAGCTGCTGGACGGCTGGCATCGGGTAGAGGCGGCGAAGCGCGCGGGGGTGTATACCCTGCCGGTGACGTGGGTGGAGGCGAAGGAGGAGGAGCTGTTCGCGCTGGCGGTAAAGGCGAACCTGGGGCATGGACTGCAGTTGACGCGCGAGGAGCGCTACCAGGCAATCGCCCGCCTGCAGCGCGAAAGCTGGACGCCGGAACGCATCGCGGAGATGCTGGGCTGCGCGCTGGGCATGGTGGACCGCACAGAGAAGGCGGAGGACCTGCGCATCAAGTATAAAGTGCAGAGCCACCCCGGCGCGGCGCTGCCCATCGAGTCGCTGGTCGAAGTGATTAAACTGCCGGAGGAATACCAGGACGAGATCGTGGAGCTGGCGTGCGAGGTGGACGCGGAACCTGCCGACCTGCGCCGCACCGTGCGCGCGGTGAAGAAGGGCGAGGTGGAAACGCCGCAGGATATCCGCCGCACGATGACCGACCCGGCATTCCTCAAGGCGCGGAAGGCGGCGATGCCCGAACTGCAGGACGGCAACTGGCTGCTGAGCTTCGCCACCGTCATCGACCAGATGGAGAGCGCATCCTTTGCCGTCACCCCCGTCGAGCGCGACGCCGCCCTCTCCCTCTTCCGCCGTCTCCGCCAGTGGGCCGACCGCCAGCTCGCTCTCCTCGGCGAAGAACAATCACTGACGCTATAGGAGACGGGGAACCACAGATTACGCAGATTGCACTGATGAAATGCTTCGCAGGGGGTGGTGAAGGTATTATTGAGAGCTAACAAGGTCAAGCCGGTTTCATAAGTTATCCTCACACCTTTGATATCTGCTTTCGTGTTACGGGTCGCGAAGCGAAATATTCTGTGAAATCTGCGTAATCTGTGGTTTCCAATACCTATGCCACCCCCATGCCGCGGTAGCTGTGCAGGGGGTTGGGCAGGAACCAGCCGATGCCGAAGGGCTCGCCGAAGGGGCGGAAGGGCACCATGGCGGCGATCTCGTCCAACCGCTGCAATACCTCCGCGGGCAGCGGGCCTTTCTCCACGGCAGCCACGTTCTGCTCGACCTCGGCGGCTGAGCGCGCGCCCATCAGTGCGGTGTGCACATATGGATTGGAGAGCACGAAGCGCAGGCCCAGCTCCGGCAGCGGCATGCCCAGCTCATCGATATAGGCATACAGCGCTTTGAACTGCTCGCGGCGGGGCTTGGACAGCCAGTAAACGCGCGGATCGTCCATCACGTCGTCGAAGCGACGGGCGAGCGCGCCTTGCTGCAGCGGCGAGCCGATAATGATGCCCATGTTGTTCGCCTTCGCCGCCGGGATCACCTCGATGGCATCCTCACGCCAGAGCAGGCTGTAGTTGTAAGCGGCCAGCACCACGTCGAAGAGGCCGGTGCGGCAAAGGAACGCCAGCTCATACGCGCTGGTGCCCCCCAGGCCGATGTATTTCACCCGCCCTTGCGCCTTCAGCTCCGCCAGCACATCGAGTACGGGGCCGTGCAGGTCCTGCCAATCGTCCCACCAGTTGTACTGTCCGGGCCGATCGGGTTCGTGGATGATGAGCATGTCGATGTAGTCGCGGCCCAGCAGCCGCAGGCTCTCCGCGAAGGAGGCGCGCAGGCCGGCGGGATCCTTCGGGTCGAAGGGCTGCGGGCGGCCGCCAAACTTCGTCGAGAGGATGACCGGCTCGGCGGCGAACTTGCCGCCTGCCTCGACGCCCTGCAGCGCCTGCCCGAGCACCTCTTCGCTGTTCGCATAACCGGGCGCGGTGTCGATGTAATTCACGCCCAGTTCAAGGGCCTTGTGCACCGCGCGTATCCCGTCCGCCAGCTCGGCGCCCACTTTCGAGAAGAACAACCCGCCCAGCGCCAGGCGGCTGACCTGCAGGCCGGTGCGGCCCAGGGTGACGTATTGCATGGAAAACCTCCCTAATATCTTGCTATTGCTCTCTACTCTTGCTATTGGAGGTAATTATAAAACTGGGGGGTTAGGTGCTCCCCGGTGTTGCAGTTACCTCGCTGGTTTGAATTTTTCAGAGCAAGAGCAAAATGCCGATCCTATTCTATCATTTCAACGGCTGCACGATAATAGCGACTGGCGGCTGGTGGTTTGCACATCGGCGTAGTTGCCGCGGGTCGGCGAAATCGATACAATGAGGCATACTAGAAGGAAGTGACATCCGATGAGCACCCTTTCACAGACATCACAACGCGCGGCGATCGACCGCATCACGCCCTATTCGCCGGGCAAGCCGATCGAGGAGGTGGCCCGCGAGCTGGGTCTCGATCCGAAATCGATCGTCAAGCTGGCGTCGAATGAAAATCCGCTGGGGCCTTCACCGCTGGCCGTTGAAGCCATGCGCGAGCACCTGGAGGACGTGCGTCTGTACCCGGAGACGGATGGCTACCCGCTGCGCGTGGCGCTGGCGGAGCGCTACGGCGTGGATAATAACCAGGTGACGATCGGTCGTGGCAGCGACGAGATCATGCACTTCCTGTCCATCGCCTATCTGGAGGAGGGCGACGAGGTGGTGATGGGCGATCCGCCCTTCAGCATGTACGAGATCAGCACGAAGCTGATGGGCGCGAACCCGGTGAAGGTGCCGCTGAAGGATTTCGCGCACGACTTGCCGGCGATGGCCGCTGCCGTCACCACGCAGACGAAGATTATTTACGTCGCTAACCCGCACAACCCCACCGGCGCGATGAACACGAAGGCGGAGGTGGACGCCTTTCTGGCGCAGATGCCGGAGCGCGTGCTGGTGGTGCTGGACGAGGCGTATGCCGAATATGTCACGCGCGCGGATTACCCGAACTCGCTGGACTACGTGAGGGAGGGACGCAACGTCATTACCCTGCGCACCTTCTCGAAGATTTATGCGTTGGCGGGCCTGCGCGTCGGCTACGGCATCTGCAGCCGGCCCGAGGTGCTGCAGTGCATCGGCCAGGTGCGCGAGCCGTTCAACGTGGCCAACCTGGGGCAGTGGGCAGCCATCGCCAGCCTGCAGGACTCGAACCAGGTGGCGCGCAGCCGCCAGGTGAACGAGGAAGGCAAGGCGTTCCTGTATGCCGCATTCGACCGGATGGGTCTGCCGTATGTGCCCACCGAGAGCAACTTCATCCTGGTAGATACGAAACAGGAGTGCCGCGGGGTATTCGGCAAGCTGCTGCGGGAAGGCGTCATCGTACGCACCGGCGACATCTTCGGCTACCCGACGATGATCCGCGTGACCATCGGCAGCGCCGCGGAGAACACGCGCTTCATCGCGGCGCTGGGGAAGGTGCTGGCGTAAGACGAGGAAATCACCCATTTCGCGGATTGCACTGATTATTGCTGTGCAATGAGCCTCCCGGTGGCGAGCGCAGCACGCGAAGAACCTGTGCGTGCTGCGCTCGCTTACTGGTGCAAAGCCTCTGTTCAGGGAGATTCCGGCAGCAGGTCGCTGTTTCTCGACATGGTGTAGCGAATTTCCCTGAACAGCTATTATGCGGCGCGTTCCTGTTGCTCCGGCTTTTCACGCCACTGCTGGATAACCACGTCGCCGACGGTGATCTGCGGCGGGCCTTCGACCAGGTCGTCCAGATGCTCCTGCCGTCTGAAGTCCTCGGCAACCTTGTTCGAGTTTTCTACCCCTTGCCGATCCTCGAACACACTGATCGTCGTCCAGGTTCCGTCGCCGATAACGCCATAATAGGCCACGAAGCCGGGCAGCCGGCTGATCAACGGCACGAACTGCTCGTTGACAACCCGGCTGATTTCGTCCGCATGCGTGGTTTGAAAACGGCGTATGCTGGTATACATTTCAGCTCCTTTCCCGGCATTTTATAAAATGCCGAATAATGACATACGGTGAAAGGGGGCTGTGCAAACACGATGCATGTCGACATGCACCCGCATCCCGGTTTCCGCCGCCTCCCCTTGCTGCACCCCTGCGAGTCTGATACACTTACCTCACCTGGGAGGTGCAATTCGTGATCATCATTATGGAAGAAGGCGCGCCGGTTGCGGCGATCGAGAGCATGGTCAAAGCGATCGAGGCGGAGGGCCTTCGTCCATTCATCAATCCGGGCGTTGAACGCAAAGTGATCGCCGTCATCGGCGTGGTGAATGTTGAACGGGCGGCGCTGGCGGACAAATTCGCCGCGATGGACAGCGTTGAGCGCGTGGCGCTGGTGTCCGAGCCGTATAAGCTGAGCAGCCGCGCGCACAATCCCGCCGGCACCGTGCTGAATGTGCGCGGCGTGACGGTGGGCGGGCCGGAGCTCTGCGTCATCGCCGGGCCATGCAGCGTGGAGAGCCGCGTGCAGACACTGGAGATCGCCCACGCGGTGAAAGCCGCGGGCGCGCACATGCTGCGCGGCGGTGCCTTCAAGCCGCGCACCTCGCCGTATGCGTTCATGGGCCTGGGGGTGGAAGGCCTGCAGATCCTCGCCGAGGCGCGCGAACAGACCGGCCTGCCGGTCGTCACCGAGGTGATGGACGATTCCGACTGCGACGCGGCGGCGGAATATGTCGACGTGCTGCAGATCGGCGCGCGCAACATGCAGAATTACCGCCTGCTGCAGAAGGTCGGCGCCATGCAGAAACCGGTGCTGCTCAAGCGCGGCTTCGGCTCGAAGATCGAGGAGTTGCTGATGGCCGCCGAATATATCCTGAGCGGCGGCAACGCGGAGGTGATCCTCTGCGAGCGCGGCATCATCACCTTCGAAAACGCCACCCGCTTCACCACCGACATCAACGCCATTCCGGTCATCAAGCACCACTCGCACCTGCCCATCGTGCTCGACCCCAGCCACGCCGCCGGCGACTGGCGCTACGTGGCGGATATCGCGCTGGCCGGTATCGCCGCCGGCGCCGACGGACTGGAGATCGAGGTGCACAACAATCCCAAGCTGGCCAAGTCCGACAGCGCCCAGGCGCTGACCCCGGAAAAGTTCGCCGACTTCATGACCCGCGCCCGCCTGGTTGCGCTGGCGGTGGGACGGACGATGCATGAGGCAACGGTGGTGTAGTTGGAAGGATGGCTATGCTCTACGAATTGAATCCCAACATCGAATATTCCGGGAACGCAAGCATTTAGTGAGATAACTTCCTTCACTCGATTAAAGGATTACTTGATTGAAAATCGTATAATCAAGGTAATCCTGTAATCCCAAGAATCAAGGTCCTGACATATGAAGACAGTCATCGGTTTCGTCGGCAGTCCCCGCAACGAAGGCAACACCGCGGCGCTGGTGCGGCAGGTGCTCAACGGGGCGGCGGAAGCTGGGGCGGAGACGCAGATCTACTTCCTCAATGATCTCACCATCCGCGGCTGCCAGGCGTGCGATCAATGCAAGGCGACCGGCGTCTGCGCGCAGCGGGACGACATGGCAGCGCTCCTCAACGCCGTGCACGCCGCCGACGCAGTGGTGTTCGGCACGCCCATCTACATGTGGGAGATGACCGCCCAGATGAAGGCGGTGATCGACCGACTGCGCCCACTCTTCACACCCGACTTCGGCAGCCGCCTGGCGCCCGGCAAGCAGGCCGCGTGGGTCATCACCCAGGGCCGCCCGGAGGCAGACGCCTATGCCGGTTACCTCGAAATGCTGCGCGGCATGACCGGCATGTTCGGCTTCCGCGCGGTGAATGAAGTGCTGGTCGCCCCCGATCTGCGCGCCGCCGGCGAGGTGGCGAGTCAGGCCGGGGTGATGGCGCAAGCCGCCGCAATGGGGAAACGGTTACTGCAAATATAAGCGGTCATTCCGCGTCAGGGCGGCTTTTACCCGGGCCACGATCTGACCCATCTCAGAAAAGAAACCAAATCTTTATGAAAACTTTATACCCTTCTCTCTTGCATTAGTCGGATTTTCGCAAAATGATGCAGTAAGATAAAGGCAGGGGAAGCGAGCGCCTACATCTGGTTGTCCAGCTCAACACCGCGGGAGGTCTCCCCCAGGCCTTCCACGGCAGGCGATGTAAGATTACGATAAACGTGCAGATACGGTCATCATATTTTTCTTCATCAATACCATGTTCGCCGGATCAATTATCGGAAATCGTGTAAAAGCATATCTTACTGGTTATTACGCTCGCTTCCTTCCCCCCTTCTCCGACGTCCTGCTGTCGGGGGCAATCCCAATACTATTTCTTTAATGCCATGGGACTGTCCCGTACCGTGACGGGCATGGTTTTTTCTACACAGCATTAAAGGCGGAGACAGTTCTCGGTGCTCCACGGTTTACGTTTTCCCCGATTTTTGGCACACTGGTGTCATGCCATACCGTATTGGAATCGATGTCGGCGGAACATTCACCCACGCGGTGGCCATTGATGCCGCCACGTTGCAAGTGACGCAGCAGGCTAAGGTACCGACCACACACCGGGCCGCGGAGGGCGTGGCGCTGGGGGTGACACAGTCGCTGCAGGCGCTGCTGGACGCCGGGGTACGCCCGGATGACGTGATATTTATCGCGCATTCCACCACGCAGGCCACCAACGCGCTGCTGGAGGGTGACGTGAGCCCGACCGGGGTCATCGGCATGGCGCGCGGGGCAGATGCGCTGAAGGCGCGCAAGGATACCGAGATCGGCCGCATCGAAGTGGCGCCCGGCCGCTTCCTGGAGACGTATCACACCTTCCTCGATTCCAACGCCGTCAATCCGGAATCCGTCAAAGCCGCCGTGTTGGAATTGCAAGCCAAAGGCGCGCAGGTAATCGTGGCGGCGGAAGCCTTCGGCGTGGACGACCCCACTAACGAGCGGCTGGTGCTGGATGTCTGCGCGGAAATGGGCGTGCCGGCCACCGCCAGCCACGAGGTGAGCGGCCTCTACGGCCTGCGCATCCGCACGCGCACCGCGGTGGTGAACGCCAGCATCCTGCCGAAGATGATGCAGACCGCGCAGATGACCGCGAAGGCAGTGACGGCGGCGGGCATTACCGCGCCGCTGATGATCATGCGCAGCGACGGCGGGGTGATGTCCGTCGACGAAATGCGCCGCCGGCCCATCCTCACCATCCTCTCCGGCCCCGCCGCCGGGGTCGCCGCCGCGCTCATGTATGCCCGCATCAGCGACGGCATCTTCCTGGAGGTGGGCGGCACCTCCACCGACATCACTTGCATCCGCAACGGCCAGGCCAGCGTGCTGAGCGCCACCATCGGCGGGCACAA
>Ga0172368_10008833_pt1 | contig 10197 bp, 9 predicted proteins | sample Lak11m_FD_114540 | JGI IMG/M metagenome (GOLD analysis project Ga0172368, IMG submission 114540) | Freshwater microbial communities from Kabuno Bay, South-Kivu, Congo - kab_022012_11m | ecosystem: Environmental > Aquatic > Freshwater > Lake | place: Democratic Republic of the Congo: South-Kivu...
GCGCCCGAAGCCGGTATCCGCTAAGGGCGGTCCTTCTCGCGGTAGACGACCTCTGCGATGACCTCGCCAACTGCTCGCAGCGATTCGGCGCTGCACTTGTCGGGTGCATCGTCAAGCGTGTGCCACGGGCCGTAGTCGAAGTCAATAAGGTCAATGCACGGCACTCCTGCGTCGTTGATGGGTATGTGGTCATCCGTGATGGCCTCGCCCACCTGGTCAACGAAGGTGCGGCCATAGCCCAGCTCGCGGGCCGTTGAGAACACGAGCGAGTTGATCCGACGCGCGCGGCGCTCCGAGATCGCTTCGCGGTAGATTCGGAGGTCTCTGTCGCCGACCATATCAAGCAGGATTCCGTACTCCGGCGTGGCGAACTTGCGCATGTTCGCCGCGAAGTACCGCGATCCAAGGAACACGCCCTCATCGCGCACGAAGTCGCCGTAATCCTCGCCGTCCAGGAGGACGATGATCACTCCAATGCTGGGAGGCTTCTCGCGGAACATGCGCGCCAACTGCAGGAGGACGGCTACACCCGAGGCGCCGTCGTTCGCCCCCAGGATCGGCATACGCCGCTTCGCCTCCACGATCTCCATGTCGGCGGTAGGCCGGCTGTCCCAGTGCGCGCATAGGAGCACCTGACGGCGCGCCCTGGTGTTGAACCGCCCCACGATGTTGGCCAGAGTGAACTGACGATAGCGGAACTCCTGGACGATCACTTCGTGCGCGGTCTTCTTCAGCTCCGCGGTCATCCACTCTCGCCCGCGTCGGTGCGCCGCCGTCCCGGGCACCCTCGGCCCGAAGTCGCACTGCGCCTTGAGGAGCTCCATGGCGCTTGTGCCCGAGAACGACGGGGCTACGCGCTGGACAGGCGCAGAACGGGATGCCTGGTCGGCCGGCCTGGGGTGCCCCAAACCGCCCCTGCACCCGAAGGCCAGTGCGCCGCAAGCGGCCAACGCCCCCGCGGCGGCAGCGCCTCTCACGCAGCGCCTACTTCCGCACGACAATGCGGCCATCGCCCTTGCCGCTGATCTCGGTCAATGTCGAAAGGTAGTCGGCGAGCGCCTGGTCGAGGGTGATTCCGGTCTCACGTTCAAGGTCGGCCTTGCTCCACGCCTTCGAGTAGACTAGCGCGCCGCCTGCCAGCGGCGACGGCATGGCGGTGGTGTAGACACGGTCCGGCACCAACGGCGCCTTGCCGACCTTCAGGTTCACGACGCGGGAGCCTTTCGGCGCTGAGGCGTTGACCTCGAACGAGATCCCCGAGACCTGCAGGAACGCAGCGCTTTTCGCCGGGTAGAGGCCCAGGCCGTGCTCCAGCGCGGTTTTGATCTGTGACCCGCTCAGCCGCATCAGCACGACCGTGTCGCCGCGGAATACCAAAGCTCGCGTGAAGTCCTGCGTCGCAGCTTCGCCGGCCCCGATCGTGACCGTTGCGAACGACGTGGCGGCGATGAGCCCCACCTCGGCCTTCGCCGATGCTCGAATGGAGTCCGCTACAACGTTTGCAAGGCCGCTCTCCTCGGTCCGGACGTTGTCCGTGGTCAGCGTCTCGCGCACACGAATCCTCGCGCTGCGGCCCTGCGTGGCAACTGCGGCCGCGCCGGGAAGGAGGCATGCCGCCGCAACGACGGCGACCCATGCCCTGTTCCAGCGCATCATCCCACCACCTTAGCCCTTTCCCCCCTTCCACTGCAGGTACGCCCGGACGAAGGGGTCTATCCGCCCGTCCATCACGGCTATCACATCACCGACCTCGCAGCCGGTCCGATGGTCCTTCACAAGGGTATACGGTTGGAAGACATAGGATCGAATCTGGTTGCCCCACTCAATCGCCTGCTGTTCGCCACGAATCTCGTCAACCTTCGCCTGATCTTCTCTACGCCGCTTCTCCAGCAATCTCGCCTGAAGCACCTTGAGCGCCATCGCCCGGTTCTTGTGCTGCGAGCGCTCATTCTGGCACGATACGACGATGCCGGTCGGGACATGGGTGATGCGTACCGCAGAATCGGTCTTGTTCACGTGCTGCCCGCCTGCGCCGCTCGACCGAAATGTGTCGATCTTGAGCTCCTCCGGGTTTATGACGATCGCATCCGCCTCATCGGTTTCCGGTATGACGTCAACGGAGCAGAAAGATGTGTGCCGGCGCTTGTTGCTATCGAAGGGCGATATGCGCACGAGTCTGTGTACCCCCCGCTCGCCCTGAAGGAAGCCGTATGCATGACGCCCTCGCACCTCGAACGTGACGCTCTTCGTCCCCGCGACCTCGCCCACGACCTCGTCCGCGATCTCTGCCTCGAAGCCCTGCTCCTGAGCCCAGCGCAGGTACATCCGCAGGAGCATCTGGGCCCAGTCGCAAGACTCGGTTCCGCCGGCGCCGGCGTTGATCTCGACGATCGCGTTGCGACCGTCCCACTCACCCGACAGGAGTACCTCAAGTTCGAAGCGCTCAGTGTCGCACAGCAGACCGGCCGCGTCCGCAGCCAGTTCAGCCTCGAGCTCCTCACCATCGTCTTCCGCGGCGGCGAGTTCGCAGAACTCCGCCAGTTCGCCGGACCTGCGGATGAGGTCGAGCAACGGCACCAGCGATTCGCGCTCCCGCGCAGCCCGCTGCAAGATCGCTTGAGCGGCCTCGCGGTCGGCCCAGAAGTCCGGTGCGGCCGCTTGCTCCTCCAGCCGGGCTACGGACGCTTGCCGACCGGCAACGTCAAAGATGGTCTCCGAGATCGAGTATGCGCGCTCTCAGCTCCGCTACGTCGCGCCTCGTTTCCTCGAGTGGCATTGGTCTGCTTTGTCCTTGATCTACCGAGTTCCGTGCCGCGGGGCGGCGACGGGGTGTCTAGTTTACTCCCTTGTCTCTTCCGCGTCAAACTTATTTGACTTCGGCCCGGTCCGGGTGCTATTCTGAATATCGCTGGGAGCGGCCTCCCGAGCATGCGGATGCGGGCGTCGCCTTCGATCTCGACGGCTGGAGCGCCCCGTATCCGCGTTTTTTCGCGACGGGGCCGAACTCCGGCGTACCCGCGAACCGCCCAGGAGCAGCAATGCAGATCACCAAGAACAAGGTCGGACCCTGCGCATACGAGCTTCGGATAGGCGTTGATGCAGACGCGGTCGCGCGTGCGTTCGCACGCGCCTACCGGGAGTTCTCTGAGGTGACGCGAGTACCGGGGTTTCGTCCGGGCAAGGCGCCGCGAAAGGTGCTCGAGCGGTTCGTGAATCAGAGCCGCCTGGAAGAGCATGTGATGGAGTTGCTGGCCGCGCCGGCGCTCAAGGACGCTCTTGCATCGGAGAAGATGCAGTCGTACGGCGAGACGCATTTCGAGCCAGGCGACCTGGCGGAGGGCGAGCCCTGGGAGTTCCTGGCGCGGGTCAGCGTAGAGCCGGTCGTGACACTCGGCGACATCAGCGGCGTGAAAGTCGAGCGGCCCGTGTTGCCGGTCACGGACGACGACGTGGAGCGGTCCTTCGAGGCTCTTCGGCGCCGGCACGCTGTCCACCAGCCCGTCGAGGGCAGAGGAGTCGAGCGCGGCGACGTTGTCATCGTCAAGATGTCCATCCAAGCCGAAGGAGAGGACACCGCCGAGGAACGACGCTCCATCATCCCGATCGGCGAGAACATCCCCGGCTTTGACGAAGCCCTGCTTGGACAGACCCCCGATGAGACGCGTGAGTTTGATCTGCGGTTCCCGGACGACTACGATGACGCGTCGCGAGCGGGCAGGCAGGCGCACTTCGTGGTGACCGTGGTCGCGGTTAACACTCGCGAGCTGCCCGAGCCAACGGATGAGTGGATGCAGAGCCTGGGAGAGGCATCGTCGCTTGCTGAATACCGAGAGCAGGAACGGCTCAGACTCCGTCAGCGGTTCGACGCATACGGCGATGAAATCGCCTCCTCACGGGCCATCTCCGCTCTGGTCGAGCAAGCGACCATTGAGTATCCGCGGCAGATGGTAGAGGAGGAGGTGGACCGCTCGCTCCGGAACCTCGCGGCCGAGCTTGAGCGGGCCCACACCACGTACGACGAGTACCTGCAGATGGGCGGCTTGACGCGCGAACAGCACGAGGACCAGCTTGAGGCGCAAGCCGACCAGCGTATTCGCACGAGGCTGGCTCTGCGCGAGTTCGCTAGCCAACAGGGCCTCAAGGTGACCAAGGACGAGACCGATCAGGCGGTGGCGACGACGCAGTCACTGGCGGAGGCATCGAGCCTGCCCGTCGGGCGGAGCGCCGCCGAGCACACCTACTCTCTCCTGAACCAGGTCCTGCACGGCAAGGTGACCGAGCGGCTGCGCGAGATGATGGAGTTCGTGGACACGGATGTCGAAGGCCCGGGCGCCGCAGAGGAGGCCAAGGGAGAGACCGATGCATAGCGTGCGATCGCAGGGCGTGATACCGATGGTGGTCGAGCAGCATGAGCGCGGCGAGCGCGCCTACGACCTGTACTCGCGCCTTCTCAAAGACCGGATCGTCTTCATCGGCGACCCCATTGACGATCATATCGCCAACCTCGTGGTGGCGGAACTGCTGTTCCTCGAGCGGGAGCCGCCGCACGGCGCCGATATAGATCTCTACATCAACAGCCCTGGGGGAAGCGTCACTGCGGGGCTCGCCATCTATGACATCATGCAGATGCTCAAGTGCGAGATCGCCACGACCTGCGTGGGCATGGCGGCCTCCATGGCTGCTGTCCTGCTCGCCGGCGGCACACCCGGCAAGCGGTTCGCACTCCCGCATGCAAGGGTGATGCTGCATCAGGTCAGCGGCGGGTACGAAGGCACCGTGACCGACGCGCGCATCCGCCTCGAAGAGATGAACCGCGCGCATGAGACGCTGATGCGCCTCCTCTCCAAGCACACGGGACGTGACATTGAACAGGTTCGCAAGGACTGCGACCGCGACTACTGGCTGTCGGCGGAGGAGTCCCGTGACTACGGGCTGATAGACCAGGTCATGGAGCGGGGTCTGCGAACCGAGGCGACGTAGAAAGCCATGCCCCAGCGGCCCAGAACCCCATCCGGCGCGGCGTCCGGAACCGACAAGCTCGCCGGCGCTCAGCGCAAACCGAGGCGACGAGCGCCGGGCAACGTGTTCGGGCCATTCCCCGTCGTGCCCATCCGCGATCAGGTCTACTACCCCCACATGATGGTCTCCATCCTCGTGGGACGAGAGCGCTCGATCCGTGCGGTCGAGGCTGCATGGGCGGGGTCGCGGATGGTGCTCCTCCTCGCGCAGCTCTCCGTCGCAGTGGAGGAGCCCGACCCAAGCGACCTGTACACAGTCGGCGTATTGGCCGAAGTGATGCAGATACTGCGGGTACCCGACGGAACCGTCCGGATGATGGCCGAGAGTACGCACCGAGCGAGGGTGCTTGCCCATTCCGACGCCGGCGCCTATCTCGAAGCGACGGCGAGGCTCGCGGACGACGTGGAGGCGCACGATGTTCACTACGAGGCGCTCATGCGAGGAGTCCGCTCGCAGTTCGAGCACGTCGTGCACGCGGGCCGGCAGATCGCGCCGGAGGCGCTTGTCAACGTCGCCAACATAGGGGATCCGGGCCATCTCTCCTTTGCCATCCTCTCACACCTCGGACACATCCCCGTGGAGACGCGACAGCAGCTCCTGGAGACCGACGACGTCCGCGAGCGTCTCGAGCAGCTTCTGCTGGTCCTCCGGCGAGAGGCCGACGTCATCGAAGTGCAACGCCAGATCCGTGCCCGTGTCGAGAAGGAGATCGGCGACAACCAGCGCGAGATCATCCTGCGTGAGCAACTGAAGGCCATCCATGAGGAGCTCCGGGAACGCGACGACCGTGGCTCGGAGGTGGACGAGTACCGGGCCAAGATTCGCGACGCCTCCATGCCGGCCGGCGCTGAGGAGCGGGCCAAGAAGGAGGTCGAGCGCCTCGAGCGAATGCCCTACGGCGCGCCCGAGGGGGTCGTCATCCGAAACTACCTGGACTGGCTCATCGCCCTGCCATGGTCGGCATCCAGCCAGGACACGCTGGACGTCTCACAGGCCGAGGCTGTCCTCGACGAGGACCATCACGGCCTCATGAAGGTGAAGGAGCGCATTCTCGAGTACCTCGCGGTGCGGCAGTTGGCCGGAGACGCGATGAAGGGGCCGATCCTGTGCTTTGTTGGCCCCCCGGGCGTCGGCAAGACATCCATAGGCAGGTCCATAGCCCGCGCCTTGAGTCGCAAGTTCGTGAGGGTATCGCTCGGAGGCGTGCGCGACGAGGCCGAGATCCGTGGGTATCGCCGCACGTATGTCGGAGCCCTGCCGGGTCGTATCATGCAAGGCATGCGCCACGCCGAGGTTCGGAACCCCGTTTTCATGCTCGACGAGATTGACAAACTGGGCATGGACTTCAGGGGCGACCCGTCTTCAGCGCTGCTCGAAGCCCTTGACCCGGAGCAGAACGGCGAGTTCAGCGACCACTACATCGAGATTCCGTTCAACCTGCGCGAGGTGATGTTCATCACCACAGCGAACCTCCTGGATCCCGTCCCGCCCGCGCTCAGGGACCGAATGGAGGTTATCACCTTCCCCGGCTACACCGAAGCCGAGAAACACGCCATCGCCCGCCGCTTCCTCTGTCCAAAGCAGACGCGTGAAAACGGACTCACGGAGGAGCAGGTCGCCATCAACGACGACGCCATCTACCGGGTGATCCGTGAGTACACGCGCGAGGCCGGGGTCCGCAATCTGGAGCGCGAGATCGCCGCCATCTGTCGGAAGGTGGCGCGCAGCGTGGCTTCCGGCGACCGGACGCCGCGAACCGTGAGCGCCGACGACTTGCACGGCCTCCTCGGGCACGGCCGGCACAGGTACGGGTCAGCGGCGGAGACCGACGAGGTCGGCGTTGCCACCGGCCTTGTCTACACCGAGACCGGCGGCGACGTCGTCACCGTCGAGGTCAGTCTGATCAAAGGCACCGAGCCAAAGCTTACGCTGACCGGACAACTGGGCGAGGTGATGCGCGAGTCGGCTCAGACGGCGCTGACGTGCGTGCGGTCTCGGGCTGCGGACCTGGGCGCTGATCCGACCTTCTCAGGACAGCTCGACGTGCACGTGCACGTGCCTGCCGGCGCCGTGCCCAAGGACGGTCCCTCCGCCGGGATCACGATCGCAACGGCGATCGCCAGCGCCGCAACGGGCAGGGCCGTGCGGTGCTCGCTGGCGATGACGGGCGAAGTCACTCTGCGGGGCCGTGTTCTGCCCGTTGGGGGGATCAAGGAGAAGGTCCTGGGCGCCCACCGGGCCGGGCTGAGGCGGGTCATTGCACCGGCGGACAACGCGCAGGAGCTGGAAGAGGTACCCGAGCACGTGCGCGCCGAGATGACGTTCGAAACCGTTACCGACGTTGATGAGGTTTTCGCCCTGGCGCTCGTCCCTGCGCCCTGACGGCCTGCGGCTGCCTGGGCTCCTCCATGAGCGGGCGGGTCAGGCGGGGTGGCTGTGCGGGCGGTCGTGCGGCGCTCGGCGCAACGCGCGCTGGTACAGCCGCTCGTACGACGGGACGACATTCCGCCAGCCGTGGTCTTCGGCCATGCCGCGATCAACGAGCCCCGTCCACTTCGCGGGGTCACCGTACGCCCTGATGGCCCTCGACACGCCGTGGACAATCCCCGTGGCGCTGGCCTCGTCGAATACGAAGCCGTTGCCCGATCTCGGGTGGGAGTCTGCGTCCCGCACCGTATCCGCCAGGCCGCCGGTGCGCCGCACCACCGGTACCGATCCGTACCGCATGGCAATGAGCTGCCCGAGCCCGCACGGCTCAAAGCGCGACGGCATCAGGAACATATCCGAACCCGCGTATATCCGGTTCGCCAGGTAGGCGTCGAAGCCGATCCGAACAGCCACGCGTCCGGGCCACCGGCGCTCGCCCTGTCTCAGCGCCGCCGTCATGGCCGCGTCCCCAACCCCGAGAACTGCGATCTGCGCTCCCATCGCCACAACGGCGTCAACAGCGTCCGCCAGCAGATCATGGCCCTTCTGCTCGCAGATGCGCGACACCACGCCGATCACCGGCGCCGTGGCGTCCGGGACCAACCCGAGGTCATGCTGAAGACTCCGCTTGCACGTTCGGCGTCCGGCAAGGTCCTGCCGACTGTACGGTGCGGCAAGGGATCGGTCGCGAGAGGGATCGAAGGCCTCGGTGTCCAGTCCGTTGGTGATCCCTGTGAACCGCCTCCGCACACGTAGGTGCGTCATCAGCCCTGCCATTCCTCCGCCGTACTCCGTGCTCTCCACTTCGCGCGCGTACGTCACGGAGACCGTGTTGCACATGTCCGAGTACACGATGCCTGCCTTGAGAAAGCTGAAGCCGCCGTAGTACTCCAGCTTGTCGAACGTGAACAGCTCGTCCGCCAGTCCGGCCGTCTTCATGGTCGCGGCTCCAAACACGCCTGCGTAGGCCAGGTTGTGGATGGTGAACACACGCGCCGGGGAATGGGTCGTCCTCTCCGTGGCAAGGTACACGCCGGTGAGCCCGGTGTGCCAATCATGACAATGAACGACCTCAGGCGCGAACTCCGGAACCGCCCCGGAGGCGAGCATCGCGCAAGCTCGGTCGAAGACCACGTATGCGCCCGGGTCGCCGATATAGACCTCCTCGCTGGAGGACGCATCGTGGAACCAGCGATCTGTACCAACAAGGTACGCCGGGACGCCGCCCGACGGCTCGACCATTGACACCGAGACAGATACGCCGAGGCGCTCGAAGAGCGGATGGCGAAGCCTCGGGCACACGCTTCGAACGGACATCGAAACCCGATCCTGGATCAGTCCGTAGTAAGGCAAAGCGATGCGGACATCGTGTCCTCGGTGTGCCAGAGCTACGGGGAGCGCGCCGATCACGTCGGCCAAGCCGCCCACCTTCACCAGCGGCTCGGCCTCAGCCGCCACAAACAGAATCCGCACCTTCGCCTCCCGGACCAGTGTCGCCGGCTGCGCCGGCGTCCGCGGGAGTGTAGCACAGCCTCGCTATGTGCGGCCGGGCGCGCGCGCCTGTGCTACAGTATCCTGCTGTACTTCTGGTTGTCGAGGTACCCACACATGAGGACCTGGCTAGCTCGCTGGATCGTCAACGCCGCCGCGCTTGGCATCGTCGCTCACCTGAACATCGGCGTGAAGTACGACAACGTTCCGTCGCTCCTAATTGCCACGCTGGCAATCGGCTTCGCCAACTCGGTGGTTCGCCCGGTCCTGACGCTGCTGACGATGCCGCTCAACTGCCTCACCTTCGGCCTCCTGGGGTATGTGATCAGCTTCCTCCTCTTCTACGTCGTTGGCCAGGTCGTGGACGGCTTCCACGTGACCGTCCCCGGAGCGATCGTGGGCTCCCTCGCTCTGGGACTCGTGTCCGGTGCGCTCAGCATGCTCTTGATCGAGCGCAAGCGCTGACATGACGATCGTACATTGGCGCGGGCGTCCGTGAGCGCCTTGCGGGTTCTCCTGCGGGCTCTCGCGCCCGGCATGGGAGTGAAGCGCTGGCTGATGCTGGCCGCACTCGCACTCTTCGTGTTCGGCATGGGGCTTGCCATCGCTCGCCACGGCGAACCGCTGGATGTCCTGCGGTATCCGCGAGCCGCAGTGCAAGGGGTCCGCTGGATGCGCCCGGACCTTCTGGCGAACGACGGTCTTGCCCTGTCGCTGGGTCTGGGGCTCGCCGTGCTCGGGATCGGCGGCTTCTCCTTTGCCGCATCGCGTCTGGTTCAGGCCATGACCCTGGGAAGCCGTAGCGGCGTGCGACGAGGATCTGCGGCGACAGTTAGCGGGCTTGTGGATACCGTGTTCCGTGCCCGCGCCCTGACTCAGGGCCCGCGCATCGTAGCCATCGGCGGCGGCACCGGGCTCTCCACCATGCTGCGCGGGCTCAAGCACCACACGAGCAATATCGTCGCGGTAGTCACGGTGACGGACGATGGCGGGTCCTCCGGCAAGCTTCAGCGTCAACTGAACATACCGCCGCCGGGCGACATCCGAAACTGCCTGGTCGCACTTGCCGATGAAGAAGGGACCATGACCGAGCTGCTGCAATACCGGTTCAGGGGACCGGGCACCGGTGACGGCCTCCGCGACCACGCCGTCGGCAACCTGCTGATTGCCGCTCTGAATGAGATCAGCGGAGGGGACTTTCAGCAGGCGGTCCGGCAGGCCAGCCGCGTGCTGAACATCCGGGGCGAGGTCTGGCCCTCC
>Ga0172368_10008834_pt1 | contig 10197 bp, 7 predicted proteins | sample Lak11m_FD_114540 | JGI IMG/M metagenome (GOLD analysis project Ga0172368, IMG submission 114540) | Freshwater microbial communities from Kabuno Bay, South-Kivu, Congo - kab_022012_11m | ecosystem: Environmental > Aquatic > Freshwater > Lake | place: Democratic Republic of the Congo: South-Kivu...
CGCGATGCGGGATAATACAAATCATGCCAGGGCGCCTCCTGCCCATCTTCCCTCTTGGAATCGCCTTGTTGCCGCACGAGCGGCTGCCGCTGCACATCTTCGAGGACCGCTACAAGGAAATGATCGGCGGGTGTATCGAACAGGGAAGCGAGTTTGGTGTCGTCTTGCAGAAGGGGGAGGGCATCCTGCGGTCCGGATGCACAGCGTCAATCGAGGCGGTCGTCAAACGGTACGGCGACGGACGGATGGACATCATGACCGTGGGCCGGCGCCGTTTTGAAATCCGTGAGCTGGATACCGGGCGCGCCTTTCTCCAGGCCGAAGTGACCTTCATTCAGGATGAGGAGTTCGAGGAGCCGCCGGAGCAGGCCGCCGCCCGCGCCCTCGAAGCGTATCAAGCACTAACCAGTGCCGAACCCGCCCCCATGCGAGACGCCCCCGAACTCAGTTTCCGGCTCGCCGCGGCCAGCGACGACCAAGATTTCCGGCAGGTTTTGCTTTCCATTCTGAGCGAGTCGGAGCGGATGGAAAAGGTGGCCGAACACCTCGCCTGGCTGGTCTTCAAGCGGCGGACGCAGCGCGTCATGAAAAAAGTGGCGAAATCCAATGGCCACGGCAGGCATGTGTCGGGGTTTGGCGAGGGATTGTGACTGCGCTTCAACTGTTGATCGACGCCGATGACACGCTCTGGGAGAACAACATCTACTTCGAGGCCGCCTTCGCCGATTTTTGCGACTTCCTGGGGCACTCTTCGCTGGCGCCTCCCCAGATACGCCTGATCCTTGACGAGATCGAAATCGCCAACTCGAAGGTCCACGGCTACGGGTCTCTCAACTTCGGCCGGAATCTCCAGCAATGCTACCAGCACCTCGCCGAACGCCATGTCCGTGGCGAAGACCTCGACCGCGTCATGGGGTTCGCCACCCGGATTCTCTCGCAGCCGATGGATCTGATCGACGGGGTGCAGGAGACGCTGGCCGCGCTGGCCGGACGCCATACGCTGACCCTATTCACCAAGGGCCACCCGGACGAGCAGCGTTTGAAGATCGAACGGTCGGGGTTGACTGGATACTTCGCCCATACGGCGATCGTGAAAGAAAAGGATGCCGCCTCCTACCAGCGGCTGGTTGCCGAACGGGGCATCGAAGCCCGATCGGCCTGGATGATTGGCAATTCGCCGAAGTCCGACATCAATCCCGCCCTGGAAGCCGGCCTGAACGCCGTGCTCATTCCGCATGACCGCACATGGGGACTCGAGATGCAGGAAATCCGGCGGCAAGGGCCGGGCGAGTTCAAGGTAGCCGGGAAATTCACGGACCTGCTCGATCTCTTTTAGCGGCAGCCGCGGTGATCGAATGCGAGAGACGTTCGCTCTCACAAAGATCACCCCGTGGCCCCGCCGCCCCGGCGCGTGGCTGGCCGGCCCAGGCTGTGCTGCCGTCCCTGGATCTACCGGACGAGCTGGGCGGCCTTGCCGGCGAAGTCGAGCACGGCTGAAGGGAAGATGCCCAGGTAAAGAGTCCCGGCGGCTGATGCCAGTAGCGTGACGCGGATCGCCATGCTGGGAGCCTCCAAGCTCTCTGTTCCTTCCGGCGCCGGTTTCATATACATGACGACGAGGACGCGCAGGTAGTAAAACGCAGCCACCGCCGAATTCAACAGGCCGAGGATCGTCAACCAAGTCAGGTTGGCGTCCAATGCCGCCTTGAACACATAGAACTTGGCAAAGAAACCGCCGGTGAGCGGGATTCCCACCAGCGAGAAAAGAAAGACGGCAAGGATGAGCGCCAGGGAAGGGTGGCGCTGGCTGAGACCGGCGAAGTCCTCAATCTCGACGAAGCGTTCTCCCTTCGAGGCAACCAGCGTCACGGCGGCAAAGACGCCGACCGTCATAAGAGCGTAGGCGGCGAGATAGAACATCGTCGCCGCCACGCCGATTTCCGACTGTGCGGTGACGGCCACCAGCATGTAGCCGGCATGGGCGATGGAGGAGTACGCCAGCATGCGCTTGATGTTGGATTGCCGCAGCGCCGCGAAGTTGCCCACGATCATCGTGGCGAGCGCCGTCGCCCAAAGCAGCGGCTCCCATTGGGCGCGCATGGGATGGAAGGCGCTGGCGGCGATCCGCAGCATCATGGCGAAGGCGGCGGCCTTCGGCACGGACGACAGGAAGCCGGAAACGGGTGACGGCGCGCCCTGGTAGACGTCCGGAGCCCAGGTGTGGAACGGCGCGGCGGCAACCTTGAACGCCAGCCCGATGAAGATAAGGACGGTGGCGATCATCAGCATCGAGTGGCTCTGGTCGAGCGTCCCGCCGAGGATGGCGCGGCGGACCGTGTCGAGATTCGTCGAACCGGTGAGCCCGTAGATCCAGGCGACGCCGTACAGCATGAACGCCGTGGCGAAGCTGCCCAGCAGGAAGTACTTTAGCGCCGATTCGTTGTTGCGCCTGTCGTCGCGGACATATCCGGCCATGATGTAGCCCGAGATCGAGGAAATCTCCAGGCCAATGAAGAGCAGGACGAGCTCGTTGGCCGAAGCCATCAGGCTCTGGCCGGCGAGCGAGAAGACCATGAGGGCGTAGTATTCGCCCGACTCCTCGCCCCGTTCGCGCTTGAAGTAATCGATGGACGCCAGCACGGTAAGCAGTCCGCATCCGTAGAACAGAACGCGAAAGAAAGTGGAAAACCCGTCTACCACCAACATCCCCGAAAACGAACTGCCCGGATCGATGTAGGCCAGCAGACTCAAGACAATCGCCCCGGCCATCAGCAGCGCCGCGATGACGGCCATGCGCGCCTTGCGCCCGGCGCCGGTCAGCGGTTCGACGACCATCATCAGCGTGCCGCCCACGGTGAGCAGCAGATCCGGCGAGAGCCGCATCAGGTCGGCGGAGGTGGGGATGAAACTAGTCGGCATGGGAGGCCTCCGTGTCCGGCTTGAAGGCCGCCGCCTGCGCCTGGACGGCGGCGCCTGGCGGCTGGACCAGTTCGAGCGTCTTCACGTTGCTTGCGGCAATCGGCGGCAGGAAACTCTGGGTTCCAACACCCATCCAGACCATCAGGACGATCAGGGGCAGCATGGCGGCCCATTCACGCCCGGTCATGTCGAACACGTGGCGCTTGACTTCGTCCGGCGTTTCGCCATAGAAAGTGCGCTGGACCATCCACAGCATATAGACCGCCGAGAGGATCACGCCAACGGCGGCGAAGACGGCATAAAGGATGTTCACCTTCATGGCGGCCTGCAGGACCAGAAACTCGCCCACGAAATTGTTTAGCAGCGGCAGCCCGACGGAGGCAAGCGTGGTGATCACAAAGACGGTGGAAAGCCACGGCGCGGCGGTCCCAACCCCGCCGAAGTCCGAAATCTCAAGCGAGTGCCGCCGCTCGTACAGGTAACCGACCAGGATGAAGAGCGCGCCCGTCGAGATGCCGTGATTGAGCATTTGGTAGACGGCGCCGTCCAGGCCCGTCTGCGTGAAGGTGAAGATGCCCAGGATGACGAAACCGAGGTGGCTCACCGACGAGTATGCCACCAGGCGCTTCATGTTCGGCTGCACCATGGCGACCAGCGCGCCATAGATGATGCCGGCGATGGCCAGCGTGATGATGTACGGCGCGGCCTGCCGGGAGGCGTCGGGGAACATCGGCAGGCAAACGCGGACGATGGCGTAGGTCCCCATCTTCAGCATGACCGAGGCCAGCATCACCGAGCCGGCCGTTGGCGCTTCGCCGTGAGCGTCCGGCAGCCATGTGTGCAGCGGGAAGAGCGGAACTTTGATGGCAAAGGCGAAAAAGAAAGCCAGGAAGAGCCAGAAGCTCTCGCCCGCGCTCAGCGCCAGGCGGCCCTTCTGAATCATGTCGACCAGCAGCAACAGGTCAAACGTCCCGGACTTGTTATACAGCCAGATGATGGCTGCCAGCATCAGCAGCGAGCCGGTCAGCGTGTACAGGAAAAACTTCAACGCCGCGTAAATGCGTTTCTCATGGCCCCAGATGCCGATGAGAAAATACATCGGGACAAGTGAGACCTCCCAGAAGACATAGAACAGAAACAGGTCCAGCGCGACGAAGACGCCGATAAGACCGAATTCGAGCAGCAGCAGGAACGCATAGAATTCGCGGGCCCGGTGCTGTATGTGCTTCCAACTGATCAGCACGCAGATCGGCGTCAAAAGCGTCGAGAGAATCACCAGCCAGAGGCTGAGGCCGTCGAGGGCGACGTGGTAGCGGATGGCCGGATATTCGACCCACACCGTATCGGTCACGAAGTTCTGTCCGCCTGGGTTGGCCGCCACAGGGCCAATCAATCCAAGCGACGCGGCGAAGACCAGCAACGAAACGGCGATGGTGTAGTTGCGGATCAGCGAAACGTTTTCGCGGGGCAGCAGCAGGCCGATGATGAAGCCGGCGGCCGGCAGAAAAAGGACGATGTCAAGCAACGTCATCGCTGGCCTCCCATACCCGCGGCCGCGGCCAGCAAGACGATCGCGCCAACGACAACCCACGCGGCATAGCGTCGAATGTAGCCCGATTGCATATGCCTGAGGCCGCCGCCGATCAGCCGCGCAACCGATCCCGCTCCGTTCACGACGCCGTCGATCACTCCCACGTCGAAGCCGCGCCAGAGCAGCAGCCGCGAGCCGTCCCGGATGGGGTGGACGACGGTTGCGTCGTAAAGTTCATCAACGCGGTATTTGTCATACACCAGCCGGTAGACCGGCCCGAAGGCGCGGCTCAGCCCGTCGGCCAGACCCGGCTTGATCACATAGAAAAGGAAGGCTAGCAGGATGCCGGCTGCGCCCGCCATTACGCTGATCAGCACCAGCGTCGTCTCATGCGGAGCGTGCTGCCCGCCGAACATCGGTTCGAGATACTGCGGCACGTTGAAGTACCCGCCGCCGAGCGAGAGCAGGGCGAGGATGGCCAGCGGCCCGGTCATCGAGACGGGTGATTCGTGCGGATGGGCGCTGCCGCGATAGGCGCCGAAGAAGCACATGAAAATCGCCCGGAAGACGTAAAACGCGGTCATGCCGGCGGTAATGACGCCCACCCAGTACATCCATGGATGGTGATGGTGGGCTGAGAGCAGAATGGCGTCCTTGCTCATGAACCCGGAAAACGGCGGCACCCCGGCGATGGCGACAGCGGCGCAAACCAGAGTAATGAACGTGACGGGGATCTTTTTACGTAGGCCGCCCATCATGCGCAGGTCCTGTTCGCCGGACAAGGCGTGGATCACCGATCCGGCGCCAAGGAAGAGCAGCGCCTTGAAAAAGGCGTGTGTCATGACGTGGAAGATGCCGGCCGAGTACGCGCCCACACCAAGGCCGAGGAACATGTAGCCGAGCTGCGAGACCGTCGAGTACGCGAACACCTTCTTGATGTCGTACTGGGTCAGGCCGATGGTTGCCGACATGACCGCAGTCAACAGTCCGGCGACGGCGACTACATCGAGGGCGATCGGGGCATGGTTGAACAACGGCGCGGACCGGGCAACCATGTAGACGCCCGCGGTGACCATCGTCGCGGCGTGGATCAGCGCCGAGACCGGTGTCGGACCCTCCATGGCGTCGGGCAGCCAGACATAGAGCGGCAGTTGGGCGCTCTTGCCGGCTGCGCCAACCATCAGCAGGATGCAGATTAAGGTGACTGTCCCGGCCTGATGCTCCACCGCCATCGGCTGCGCTTTGGCGAAGACCTGCCCGAAATCCAGCGAACCGAAAGTGACCATGATCAGGAACATGGCCAGCGAGAAACCAAAGTCGCCGATGCGATTGACGATGAACGCCTTTTTGCCGGCGTCGCCCGCGCTCTTCTTCAGGAAGTAGAAGCCGATCAACAGGTAGGAACAAAGACCCACGCCTTCCCATCCGACAAACAGCACCAGGTAGTTCGCCCCCAGCACCAGCGTCAGCATGAAAAACATGAACAGGTTCATGAACGAAAAGAAGCGGTAGTATCCGCCTTCATGGGACATGTAGCCTGTCGCATAGATGTGGATGATCAATCCGATTCCGGTCACGATCATCAGCATCACGGCGGTGAGGCGGTCCACCGCGAAGTCGAAGCTGACGTTCACGAAGCCGCTCTGGATCCAGGTGAAATAGCGCTCGATGTAGGCGTCTTCGAGTGAGCCCAGGCCGGCGAGCACTTTCAACACCCAGAGAAAGGACAGCAGGACGCTGCCCACGGCGGCGATGTTGACCGCCGTCTTCGGCATGCGGCGGCCGGCGATTCCGTTGATCAGGAATCCAGCCAGCGGGAACGCGGGAATGAGCCAGAGATGGTGCATGGCTAAAGTTTCATCGAGTTGACTTCATCGATTTCGAGAGTCGACCGGTTCTTGAACACCGTGAGGATGATGGCCAGCCCGACGGCCGCCTCGGCCGCCGCGACAACCATGACGAAGAAGCTGAAAATGTGCCCGTCCACCTGCTTCAGGTGGTAGGAGAAGGCGACGAAAGTAAGGTTCACCGCGTTCAGCATCAGTTCGATGGACATGAACACCGTGATGATGTTCCGGCGGAACAGGAAGCCCGCCACGCCAAGCGAGAACAGAATGGCGCTCAAAATCAGATACCACGACAATGGGACGCTCTGCGGCAGAATCCTGGTGAGTTCGGCGGGCATCTCAGATCTCCTTCCTCGCCAAAACGACGGCGCCGAGTATGGCGATCAAAATCAGGATCGAGGTCACCTCGAACGGCAGTAAGTAGGCTGTGAACAGCGCCCGCCCGATATTGGCCGCCGTGCCGCCGGTGAACTCGCCGAACCGGACCGCGGCGTCCGCCGGAGCGCGGCTTGCGATCAGCCCCCCCAGCAGGATCACGAACGTGAAGATGAGTGGCAGGCTGATCCATGCCCTGACCGCCGGCTTGCTTGACTTGCGTTCCGCGCCGGCGTTCAACAGCATGATCACAAACACGAACAGCACCATCACCGCCCCGGCGTACACGATCAGTTGAACCGCGGCGATGAAGGCGCCTCCCAGCAGAAGATACAGTACGGCCAGCGAACCCATGACGCCGACCAGCGACAGGGCGCTCGAAATCGGGTGCGTCTGCAGGATCAGGTTGATCCCGCACAGCACCGCGATTCCGGCGAAGGTGAGAAACAACAGCGCGTCCATCGTCTTTGACGTCCGTCCTATTTCGTTGTCAGGGCCACTGCCAGCCCCGTCGCCAGCAGATTCGCCACGGCCAAGGGAAACAAGGTCAGCCAGGCGAACCGCATCAGTTGGTCGTAACGGAATCGCGGCAGCGTGCCGCGAATCCAGATGAAGACAAAGATCAGCGCGCCGGTTTTGGCGGCGAACCAGAACAGCGGGATCAGGACCGGTTTCAGCGCCGGGATCAGGAACAAGGCCGCGACCCCCAGTAGAATCAGGCCAAACGCCGGAAACGTGAAACGGTCCCACATTCGTGATTTCACGGCCTGCGCGCCGTGGAACACCAGGATTAGCGCCGCGCCGGCAAACAGAACTGCCGGCACGAGGTCCGAACCATATTCCGCCGGCCAAAGCGGATGCCAGCCGCCCAGAAACAGCAGCGAGGCGACGCAGCAGATGGTCGTGATGCTGGCGTATTCGGCGGTGAAGAAGGCGGCGAACATCGTCGACGAGTACTCGGTATGGAACCCGGCCACCAGTTCGGATTCGGCTTCCGGCAGGTCGAACGGCACCCGATTGGTCTCCGCGAACGCCGCGATCATGAAGAGCAGGAAACTCGCCAGTTGCGGAAACGGTCCGGCGAAGACGTTCCATCGCGGCAGAAAGCCGAAGTTGAAGCCCTCCTGCGCCGCCACGATCTCCCGGAAGCTGAGCGAGTTCACGATCAGCAGCGGCGCCACGATGGCCATGGCCATCGGAAGTTCGTAGCTCACCATCTGCGCTGAACTTCGCAGACTGCCCATCAGCGAGTACTTCGAATTCGACGCCCATCCGCCGATGACAAGACCGTAAACGCCCAGCGACGACATCGCAAGCACTACCAGCACGCCGATGTCGAGATCAGTCAGGCCCATCTGCGTCTGTACGCCGAAGACTTCCACGACCGGCCCAAACGGGATCACGGCAATCGAGACCAGCGCAAGAGCCACCGACAGGAACGGCGCCAGCAGGTAGTAAAAAATGTTGACGTCGGCCGGCACAACGCCTTCCTTTGTCACCAGCTTGATGAGGTCGGAAAGCGGTTGCAGCAACCCGTGGGGACCGACCCGGTACGGGCCCGGCCGTAGTTGAATATGCGCCAGCACCTTGCGCTCCACCCACACCAGATAGGCGCAGAATGTGAGCAGGACAATGGCGACCAGCCCGGTCTTGATCAGGGTCACGATATAGAAGTTCATGACAGCCGCTTGCGGCGCTCTCCCTTGTGTCCTATTCCTTGTACAGCTTTCCGGGCGACTCCAGCGCCACGTTCAGCATCTTGGACTTCCTCCCCAAACTCCCCGATTTGAACAGCGTATCCTCCGCCGACCAGATCAGCGCCGGGTCGCACTGTGCACCGGACCCGACCTGCGGCGGACGGGTCGCCGCGGCGCCGCCGGCCACCAGGATCGGCAGGTGAACATCGTAGCCGGGTACCGTCGAGCGGATCTCCTCAAAGACTGCTTCCGGGGTGGTCGCGCCCAGATCGAGGCCCATCTGCTTGGCCAGCAGAGCCATGATCTCCAGGTCCGTCTTCGTTCCCAAAACCCTCGCGCCCGGCTTGAGCCGCTGCACCTCGCCGCAGACGTTGGTCACCGTGCCAGACTTCTCATAGGCCGACATCGCGGGCAGAATCACGTCGGCCCTCTGCCCTGTTTCGGTGAGGAAAAGATCCTGCACAACCACGAAAGCGTCCCTCGAAGCAAGGCCCCCGGACTTGAGCGGATTGGCTCCCACCACCCAGAGCGCCGCCAGATCCTGCGCCGCCAGCATCTCCGGCAAAGTCATGCCGGGTTTTGCCGCGGCGCGGTAGCCCGGCCCGCATTCGGGCGTCAGCCCCATATCCCACGCGCCGCGAGAGTTGGCGCTGTCCACCAGGCAGACGTATTTCACCGCGGTTCCCAGTCCGCCGCCGAAAGCGACGAGCTTCGCCACGTCTTCACCTTTGATCGAATCCCCGTACAGGATGACAACCGATTCGTGCTGCGACAGGCCTTCGCGCAACTGATCGAGCGCCGCCATCTGCTGCTTGCCCGCCGCCCGGATGCTCCGCGCGGCGTAGCTGTCCTCCCGCACCGGGCCGCGCGTGATCACATATGTGAACGAGCCGTGGTGGCGGTGGTTGGCGCGCAACTGGAAGGCCAGCAGCGGATGCTGCTGCGCCAGATCGGCTCCGATGACAAGCGCGGCTTTGGCCGTGTACAGGTCTTCCACAGTGGCCAACCCGTCGCGCCTGCCGCCGAGCGCGCTCAGCAGCGCCGCCACGTCCCCCGAGCGGTGGTGGTCGATGTTCGCCGTCCCCAGCCCCTGGCGGGCGAACTTCTGAAGGTAGTAATTCTCCTCGTTCGTCGTTTTCGTGGACCCGGCGACGCCGAAGACCCCGCCGTTCGCCTTCACCGCGCTGAACTTGCGCGCGATCAGATCCAGGGCCTCGCTCCACGAGGCCTCGGCCAGTTCGCCATTCTTGCGGACCAGCGGCGTCTGAAGCCGCTCCTGGCTATGGGCAAAATCGAATCCGAAGCGGCCCTTCGCGCACAGGAACTCGCCGTTCACGCCCGAACTGTCCCGGTTGTTCGCCCTCAGAATCTCGCCGTTCCGGACCGCAAGCGTGGTCTTGCAGCCGTCGGCGCAGTGGGCGCAGATCGTGCCCGCGTGGTTCATCTCCCACGGGCGCGACTTGTAGCGGTAGGCGCCCGACGTGAGCGCGCCCACCGGGCAAATGTCGATGCACATTCCGCACTCGTCGCATTCCAGGTGATCGCCGTGCGAAGGCGTGATCTCGGCCGCCACGCCGCGGTAGGTCAGCCCGAGCGCGCCAACGCCCATGCCCTCGTCGCAGACGCGCACGCACCGGTAGCAGAGAATGCACCGCGCCGGGTCGTAATAGACCATCGGCGACCACTGCTTTTCGTTGTCGTGATGCTTGATCTCGGTGAACCGGCTCTCGCCGGCGCCGTAGCGGAACACCATGTCCTGCAACTCACACTCGCCGCCCTTGTCGCAGACCGGACAGTCCAGCGGGTGGTTGGTCAGCAACATCTCGAG
>Ga0172368_10008835_pt1 | contig 10196 bp, 8 predicted proteins | sample Lak11m_FD_114540 | JGI IMG/M metagenome (GOLD analysis project Ga0172368, IMG submission 114540) | Freshwater microbial communities from Kabuno Bay, South-Kivu, Congo - kab_022012_11m | ecosystem: Environmental > Aquatic > Freshwater > Lake | place: Democratic Republic of the Congo: South-Kivu...
ATTTAACGATTAATTTTTTTACAACTTCTTTAATATTATTTATAAAAATATCCTCATCAAATTTTTTCGCAAAATCCTGGCAAATATTCCTTTTTTCAAGGCACCATTCAGGTGCCATTTTTTTAACAGCCATAATAATATCTTCTTTCGCAGGATCTTTTTTTATTATTAACCCAGTCTGATTATCAATTATTGTTTCTATTAATCCCCCCTCATTAGCACCAATAACTGGCTTACCGGCAGCATTTGCTTCTAAATGAGTAATTCCCGCATCTTCGTCTTTTGGTATATAGATTGCAGCTCGACAATTACCTACTAATTTAAAAAGTTCATTGTCTGTAACTTTTCCGATAATTTTAATATTGGGACAGCCCTTAGATAATTTTTTGACTAAATCAAGTCTATTTCCTTCTGATACAACTATTAAATTTTCTTCTGGTATTTCCTTAAAGGATTTAACAATAAGGTCAATTCTTTTAAATTCATCAACCCTTCCCCATGATAAAAAATAATTGTCCTGCCCTATCCATTTAAATTTTTTTGTTAATACTGGCGGCCAAATAACAGCATCTGCTATAAACCCTGTATATTTTTTTATTCTCTCTTTAATATTTTCAGAATTAGCAATATCAAAATCATATTTTTTTAAAGCTTTCTTATATTTTATTCGCCAATAATATGCAAATATTGTATATAGTGGCCGTAAAAACCATTTATAATTTTTACGGCTTACTTTATATAAATCATAAATTCTCCTAGGCGGAGTATGAGTATATAATATTTTTATAGCATTTTTATTGGCATATTTAGCCACAACCTCAGTAGCAGCATGACCAGACGCTATTATAATGTCGTATTTTTTAAATATTTTTTTATTTTTTCTAAAAAGTTCGCGCAACCAAAAATATCTTATTATTTCTAAATTAATTACTTTTTTAGAAAGTATAATTAAACTATTAGATAATTTTTCTTGATATTCAGGAAAAGTATCCCTATGTGAATAGGCAGAAATAAAATCCGCTTTTAAGGAAATGGCAATCGTCAATGCCGTTCTTTCTCCTCCCCCACACCAGCCAAGGTGGTCATGCACAACGGCTATTTTTTTATTTTCAAATACTTTATCATCCATAATATTTATTTTAATAATTTATTAAATTTATTAATTAAGACCGAAATGCTATATTTTTCTAAAGCCATAACCCTGGCTGATTGCCTCATATTTTTATTTTTATTAATGTCCGAAAAAATTGAAATAATTTTATTTTTTAAATCATCGCTATCATTGGGCTTAGATAACAATCCGTTTTCATTATTAATAAATACTTTTCTCACTCCCGGCAAATCAGAAGCAATTACCGGTACACCGCAGGCCAAGGCTTCAATTATTACCATGCCAAAAGCTTCGCTACGATTAATTGAAGGTAAAATTAATAAATCTGCTGATTGATAATATTTAATCAATTCTTCATTAGAAACATTATCTAAAAATTTTATTTTGTTTTCTATTCCTAATATTTTTGATTCATTAATATAATAAGATAATAAATTTCCTCTGCCAATAATATATAATTCCCATTCAAAATTTTTAATTTCAGAAATTGCTTTAAGTAAAATATTCAAACCTTTAAATTTATGGGCCTTGTCCAAGGCGCCCACAAAAATAATTTTTTTAATTTTATTATCATCTTTATTTACCGGCATAAATTTATCAGTGTCTACTGCGAAACCTATTTCAAAAAATTTATTTTTATTTTTAAAATAATAATTTCTAATTTTTGAATTTTCAATATAATCAAAAGATGAAACTAAAATTTTATTAGAAATTTTTAATAATAAAGGTAAAAATAAAAAATTATATATACTAAATATTATTCCTTTTACTCCGCTCTCAATTGCATCCATATGATAATATAAATAAATTTTTATTTTCTTTCCAAAAAAAATTTTTTTTAATAGTATAAATTCTGCTCCACCAAAAAATGGATAGTGTAGTATTAATAAATCAAAATTTACTAACTTCTTCATAATATTGGGTATAAATGCGGCATTACCAATTTTAAAAAATGGCGGTATTCTAAGAATACTAATATTATTATAATCTTCTATTCTTTTATCATATTTTTTATATAAAGGAGTTATAACTTTTACATCATGGCCTAATATTTTTAATACTTTAGAAAACATCAAAACCGTATTGCCCATACCGGCTTTATATGGATAAAAAGTACTTACAATCTGCCCTATTTTCATATTAAAACAAAAGCGTGAAAATAAAATCGCGCTTTAATATAATTAATTATAATATTAAAAATTTCATATGACTTAAATTAATATTATTCCTTATCCTCCTTCTCATTAATTGCTAAATTTCTTACGATTTTAGTAATATTTTTTTCCATTTTTTCTATTTTCAATCTTAGCCTGAATATTAAATAGAAAAGTATAAATATACTAAAATATATTAAAACTTCAATTCCGGAACCGGAAAACCCTAAACCACTAACTAAATTATCTATTTTTTTAATAAAAACTATTGCCAGACAAGCTATTATCCAAAAAAATAACCAAAATATAAACTCACTAAAACTTATTTGATTATTTTTTTTCTGCCAGCTTAATCTTAAAAGAAAAAATATTATTAAAATTACTGCTAATACTTGTTGAATCATATAATATAATAAAATTTAATTTAAAAGCTTATTAATAAGCATATCTTTTAAAATTCTTAACCCGCCTGAAAATTTCTGTCCATAATTATTATAAATAACTGTAATAGGCACTTCTTTAATCTTAAATTTATAATAAAAAGATTTTGACAGGATTTCACTGCAATGCGCCATGCCGTCATTTTCTATTTTTATTTTAAAAGCGGCTTTTCTATTTAACGCTCTAAAACCGCTTTGAGGATCTGTTAATTTTATTCCTAGAATAATAAAATTAATCAATCTAGCAATTGGTAAAATAAAATATTTCTTTAAAAATGGAATATTAGATTTTTTTTCAAGAAATCTCGAACCTAAAACTATATCTGCTTCTCCTTTTCTAATATACTTGATTAAATCATCAATTTCATCTGCTTTAAACTGACCATCTGCATCAAAATGGACAATAATTTCAGCCTTTTTAGAAAGAGCATATTCATTACCAGTTCTTAAAGCAGCTCCTTGTCCCCTATTGATTATATGCCTTAAAACAATTGCGCCTTCATTCAATGAAATATTATATGTATTATCAGTAGACCCATCATCTACAACTATAATATTATTAATTACTTTTTTAACTTCTCTAATTACACCCGCAATACAGTCTTCTTCATTATAAGCGGGAATTATACAAAAAAGCTGATCCATATTTTTTTATATATTTTGATCCAATCTTTTTAAACCTTTGGTAATTTTCATATCTTCTATGGTAAGTTCGAGGCCTTTGGGTAAAGTGACAACAGGCATCCAGGATAAATCATTTCTCGCCTTGGTTGTATCGGGAATAAATAATGGCGTCATAAAAATTAATTGCTTAGAATATTTAATGTTTGATTTTGACCCGATTTTTTCAATTATCATTTTTGCTAAATCAGTCATATTTACATCTAAATCAGAGCCGATATTATAAGGACCTGAAAATTCACTTTCCATAAGTTTTATAGCAGCTTCTACTACGTCATTAACATAACAAAGCGAAGAAGAAAATTTATCATCTCCAAATATTTCAAGATCCCTGCCTTCAATTGCATTAACAATCATATCAGGTATCATATGACCTTCATTTAATTTCATTCTTGGACCGTATATTCTAAAAATTCGGATAATTTTTATATCCAGATTAAAAATTTCCTTATAATTTAAGGCAATTGTTTCAGCAAATCTTTTTCCTTCATCATATGAATTCCTTCCATTAGTGAAATCAACAATACCTAAATATTCTTCTGATATTTTCTTATTTTCCTCATTTTTTAGTCCATAAACTACCGATGAAGAAAAGTGCATAAATTTCGCTTTATATTTTACTGCGAGATCAAGAGCATTTTTTATGCCATAAGAATTTGACATAATAGTAGCTAATCTATTTTTATCAAATTGGAAAGGAGAGGTTGGGCATGCTAAATTGTATATTTCTTGGACTCCCTGAAATTTCATTTTAAATTTTTCAAGTTCAACCATATTATCAAGATCAATAGGTGCATTTATATCATGTTTTATAAATTCAAAATTAGGATCAGCTAATAAATGATCTATATTTCTTTCGTCCCCTGTAATAAAATTGTCAAGACAAATAACTTTACATGTTTTAACTAATTCATCACATATATGAGACCCAATAAATCCGGCGCCGCCTATTACTAATACATTTTTTTTATCAAAAATTGTCTTTTTCATATTCATAAAATTATAATTTAATTTTATTTAATTATATTTAGAATACTTACATTAACACCACCTGAAAAATTGCTATCATAGGCATAAAAAGAAGATACAAGTTCACCGGTTGGCTTAAATATTTTTACATGGGGTGATCCTCCAGGGCCTGCACCAATAATTAATTCATCAAGACCGTCATTGTTTATATCACCGCTGGCTAAATTTACTCCTCCCCTAAAATTAGATTTAAAAGCATAAAATTCTCCTTCAAGATTGTTGTAATTATCAAACATCCTGATATGAGCGCTTCCACTCGAAAATGGAGCGGTAATTATTTTATCTTTATTTCCCCTAGCCCCGACTTTAATATCGGCCGTAATAACATTTACACCCCCTTTAAAATTTTTATCATATGCAAAAAATTGAGATTCTAAAACTCCGCTAGAATTAAATGATCTTATGTGAGGACCGCCTCCTTTGCCCGGGCCGGTGATAATTTCGTCAAATCCATCTCCATCAATATCACCAGAAGCAATATTTACTCCTCCATAAAATTTTTTATCATAGGCAAAAAACTGTAAAATTAGCTTACCATTAATATCAAATACTTTTACATGCGGGCCACCGCCTGCCTTGGGAGATGTAATTATCTCATCTTTGCCATCTCCATTAATATCACCTAAAGCAATGTTTACACCATTTAAAAATTTTGGTGTATAAGCTAAAAATTTATTTAATAATTTATATTTCTGATCAAAAATTTTAATTAATGGTTGGCCATTACTGCTAACTGAAGTTACTATTTCTGAAAAACCGTCACCGTTTAAATCACCAGTGGCAATATTTATTCCTCCAGAAAAATTAGCCTCATAAGGGTTAAAATTTGATTGCATTTTCCCTAATGCATCATTTACTAAAACAGTGCTAGTTCCAACTTTAGAAGCGTAAGAAAAAGGGCTTACTATAACTTTAGTTTCTCTCCTTTTTAACTCCGCTTGGGCGGCAGCTACAGCTGAATTTATATTTATTCTTCCTTTGCCAAGTGAGGATGAATAATTAGGGTTTAATTTACTTATGTTATCAGAAGTATCTAGCAATATTTTAATTATTTCCTTATGGTCTAAAGATGGATTTGCCTGTTCTAATAAAGCTAGGGCCCCGCTAACAATTGGGGCAGCCATAGATGTCCCAGACCAATATCCATCATAATATCTATTAAATGGCCTTTCGTTATAATACTCAGTTGGTTCATAAACTGAGGTACTATAAATGCTTATACCAGGAGAAGATATATCAACGCACTTTTTTCCATAACTAGAAAAATTTGCTTTTTGATCCATAGTATCGGTCGCTGCTACGCCAATAACTCTATTCTCATTTGAGTCCTCGTTACATGCCGGATACATTGGAGTCTTATCAAGATCATATCCTTGGCCTTGATTAAGTTCATTGCCTGCAGCTGCAACTACAATTACCCCGGCATCATAAGCATCTTTTATCGCAGCGTTTAAACTTCGTGAATAACCAAAACCTACAAAACTTAAATTTATTATATCGGCCCCTTTATTTATTGCGTAATATATTGCCTTAACAACATTATCAGTATCTCCTTCCCCCTTGTCATCAAGAACTTTCAATGGCATTAATTCTGCTTTCCAGGTTATACCTGCTATACCAGCAGCGTTATTGCCAGATGCAGCAGCTATGCCAGCTACTATAGTGCCATGTAATACTCCTGCTTCAGTAAAACCTTCAGTAAATTTAGGCGAAGGATCATTAACATTATTTACAAAATCCCAACCGTTAACATCATCAATATATCCGTTTTTATCGTCATCTATATTATTACCTTTTATTTCTTTTTCATTAACCCAAATATTATCAATAAGATCATGATGGGTTATTTGCACACCTGAATCAATAATAGCAATTACAATATCAGGAGATTCCCTGAGATAATCCCAGGCCTCAAAAGCTCTAACCTTAGTTAAATACCACTGATTGCTATAATTACTATCATTTGGAAGCAGGGAGGCTTTGTATAAAAAATTAGGTTCAGCATATTCAATAATATCCAAATCCTTTAAGCTATTTATAAAATTATCAATATTTTCACCATCAGCTAGTATAATTTTTTGAATAGTTTTTTCATCTTTAAATTTAACTAATATTTCGTCATTTTTTCTAATTATTTCGCCTTGATTACTCTTCCCAAATATAAAATCAGGTGAAAATACAATTATAAAGCTTAACAAAATTATAAAATTTATTACCTTTTTTCTAAAGATAATAAAGTTAGTCAATTTTATATTCATAATATGTATATTATAACATATAGCTTTTTTCAAAAGCAAGAATATATTAAAATAAAAATATATTTACAATTTGCTGAAAAAAGTAAATATATGTTATAATATTAATTGTTAATATTATAAACAATAAAACAATTTTTCCATGCTTAAATATAAAAATATATCTACAACGATTCAAGAAATAATAATTGATAATCCTAATACAAAAAATGGTAAATTAAGATGGATAAATATTTGTAATGCTGGAAAAAGTGAAATTGAATATTTAAGAAAAAAATATAAATTTGAATTACCTCTTCTCCAGCTTTCCTCATCAAAAAAAATATCACAAAGGCCGGTTATTGAAAAAAGACAAAATTATTTATTTTTAATTTTACATTTTCCGATTCTATCTGAAGGAAATATTATAGCAGCAGAGATAGATTTTTTTATCGGCCACGGATATCTTATTACTTTACATAATAAAAATATACCTTCCTTAAATGAGATATTTAACTTATATAAAAAAGACGGGGAATCACTTTTGGCTTTTAAAACCGAATCATCTGCTGTACTACTTTATGAAATTTTAGAAAAGCTAGTTTTATCCTGTTATTCTATTATTGATGAATCCAGTATATCCATAAATAAAATTCAAGAACAAATATTTTCCCAGGAGCAAAAAAGGGCTGTAACACAGATTCTGATATTAAGAAGAAATAATGTTAATATGCGGAAAATATTAAGAAATCATAAAGACATTATAAAAAAATTGAAAGAAATGGAATCTAGTATTGTACCACAATCTAAAATTAAAAATTATTATAATAGATTAATAGAACATACTAAAGATATATGGGAAAATCTTGAAAATCATAAAGAAATGATTGAAATCTTGAATAGCACGAATGAATCTTTTTTAAACTACAAAATTAGTGATATCATGAAAACTTTAACTATTTTTTCAGTAATTGTTTTTCCACTTACTCTTTTAGCTGCAGTTTTTGGTATGAATTTTCCAATAATGCCTTTTGTAGATAACCCATACGGATTTTGGATAATAGTTACTATAATGATAATGAGTAGTCTCGGAATGTTATTATTTTTTGAAAAAAAGAAATGGCTGTAAAATCAATTATTAATTAAAAATTACGAATAAAAAGGACGGGCAATCCGTCTTTTTATTTTGAAATTATATTATTTTGAATTGTAATTTTAATTTTTAATTATTTCTATAATATCACTTAAACTATTTACTTTAATAAATCTTCTTTTTAATTCTTTAGCATCAGGCAAACCATTAACATAATAGCATAAATGCGACCGCATTTCTATTATTCCTCTATTGCCTTTATTTTTATTAACCAATTTCGCATGCTTCAATATAATACCAAATATTTCCTTAATTGATAATTGAAAACCTGCCCGCTCGCCTGCTTGCTTGGCAGGCGGGTTAATAATTGAAAATTGTCTGAAAATCCATGGTTTGCCGAGCGCGCCTCTGCCAACACCAATTCCATCAGTTTCTGTTTTTTCCCATAATTCTAGGCCGTCTTCATAGTTATTAATCCCGCCATTAGCTAAAATTATACCTTTAAAATATTTCTTCGCATTTTTAATTATTTTATTATCTACTGGACCAGAAAATCCCTGTGATAATGTTCGGCCATGAATCATAATAGCTTTGATATCTAAATCTTCAATGCTTTTAATAAATTTTAAGATATCAACATATTCTACTAAAGTGCGAGTTTTTATTGATACCGGCAAATTTGTATTTTTTAACACTTCTTTAATTACTTTTCTTGATAATTCAATATTTTTCATCAGAGCTGCGCCCGCTCCTTGCTTTAATACTTTTTTAACTCCGCAACCAAAATTTATATCAAAGCCCTCAGGTACCCTATATTTTTTTACTTTAAATTTTTTTGCTGTTTTTTTATCGGACAATAATTTTACTGCTTTAGCAAAATGATCGGGATTTGCTCCAAAAAGTTGAATTACATAAGGAGATTCTTTTTTGTCTGATATAAGCATTTCTAAAGTTTTTTTTGGATTATATACTAAAGCGGTTGCACTCGCTAATTCAGAATATACAACATCAGCTCCTTGCTTCCTACAAATTTGGCGAAAAGACGAGTCGGTAAAACCTGCCATAGGGGCTAATGCTAAAATAGGGCGTTTTTCTTTTTTACATTTTATATTTAATTTTTTCCAAAAATTATTATTCATTTTAAATATAATTAATAAGACGAGATAAATATCTCGCCTTTAAAATTTAAAAAAATGGTGAATTATTTATATAATAAATAAATAAACCGAGTATCGATAGTGAAATAGTAATAATAGAAATAATTTTAATTATTTCATCTCTTCCTGGCATTGTTTTCCTCCCATGGACAATATTTATAGTCGTACTTAAAAAAATAAATAACAACTAATAACCAAATTACAAATAAAATTAAAGCAGATAAATATTCTGTATTTCTACCCACTTTATTACAATCCCAATAAAAGGAAAAGCGATAATTATAATTATAAATATCTTAAGAAAAACAAAAAATAAATATTTCATTACCATTTTTCCCCTACTTTTAAAAGATCTCTTTATTTTTTATATATTTTAAAACAGTCTTTATTGTCTTCAATTATATACCCCAATTTTTCAATTTCTTTTCTAATTTTATCAGATTCTTTATAATTTTTCCTATCTTTAGCTATTTTTCTTTTTTCTAATAATATTTTTATCTCTTTAGGCAATGAATCTTCATCTGTTAAAACTGAATTTAAATTCAAGCCTAATACCCTATCAAAATCTAATATAGTTGTCAATTTATCATTATTGTTTATTTTGGATTTTAATAATTTTTGAATTATAGCTAAACATTCCGGTAGATTTAATTCATCATTAATTTTATTTAAAAATTTATTTTTATATTCATCAATAATTTTACCGTTTATTTTACCTAACTCCCTTATTTGATTATATAAATGATTTAATCCACTTTCAGCATTTTTTATAATTGCTTCGCTATATTCCATTGGTTTTCTGTAATGAACCTGTAAAGTAGCGAATCTAAAAGCTAATGGATTAATACCCCTGTCCGAAAAGGCATTGGCAATAGTTAAAAAATTATTTTTGCTTTTTGCCATTTTTTTCCCTCCGCTAATATTTAAAAAAGCCCCATGAATCCAATAATTAAAAAATTTTTTACCCATTACAGCTTCTGACTGGGCGATTTCGTTAGTATGATGAATATTTATATGGTCTATACCTCCACAATGAATATCTAACATATTACCCAAAAATTTCATACTCATGGCAGAACATTCAATATGCCAACCGGGGAAACCTATCCCCCAGGGACTTTCCCATTCCATTTGACGTTTTGCGCCTTTGGGTGAAAATTTCCATAAAGCAAAATCAGTAGGATTTTTTTTCTCATCATTTTTTTCAACACGTGCGCCTTCTTTTAATTTTTCTAAATTTAAATGACTTAATTTATTATAATCTTTAAATTTAGAAGTATCAAAATAAATACCATCG
>Ga0172368_10008836_pt1 | contig 10195 bp, 5 predicted proteins | sample Lak11m_FD_114540 | JGI IMG/M metagenome (GOLD analysis project Ga0172368, IMG submission 114540) | Freshwater microbial communities from Kabuno Bay, South-Kivu, Congo - kab_022012_11m | ecosystem: Environmental > Aquatic > Freshwater > Lake | place: Democratic Republic of the Congo: South-Kivu...
CGGCAGGCTGCGAGGGCCTGGGCTTTCTCGGGCTGGAACTCGGACAGACGGTCGGTGACGAAGCGGAGGAGGTCGGGAGCTTCCAGGCCGGGGCGGGAAAGCTCCTGCAGGCGGGCGTAGGCAGCCTCGGCGATGCGGCAGTTGAAGGTGCCGGGCAGATCAGCCAGTGCGGCGGGGGGAAGCTGCAGCTCGGCCAGGATATCAATGACCGTCCACGGATGCTGCGCGCGGCGCAGCTCATGCACGATAAGCGCCTCCAGTTCGTGAGCGACGGCCATCAGCAGCCGGTGGGTGGTCTCCACCGCGGGCGCTTCGGCGATGGCGCGCACCAGCGGCAGGTCGTCCACCGCGGTGACGGTGCAATAGGCCGGCGCGCCTTGCGGGTCGGTCAACGCCCACTCGATGAAACGGTCGCGCACGCCGCCGGCGAAGCGGACCGAGCAGCCGGCCAGCTCCTGTCCCGGCTTGCCGAATTGCTGGATGAAGTGATTCACCAACTCTCGCTTCACTTCGTGCGGGGCATGCAGCCGCAGCCGGTCCGCATGCGGCGCACCCAAACGCTCGCGCAGCTCGCGCCACAACGCGCCGATCGGCGACCGGCGGACGGCGCAGAGCTGCAGCACCAGCAGCGCCACCAGCAGCCCATCCGGCGCGGGCGCGCGTCCCAGCGCGAGCAGCGCGCCGTGGCCGTCACCAGCCAGCAGCACCCGATTGAGCTGCTCGTGCACCAGGCGCTGGTAATCTCGCGAAGCCAGTTTGCCACTCGCCCGGCGCTCCGCCTGCCGCGCTTCATCGGGGAAGGGCAGGCGAGCGGCTTCGGCGCCGTCGCGCGCCACGCATAGGCCACGGCCATGGAGCAGCGCCGGGTCGCCGGCGAGCTGCCGGTAGTCCGGCGCGCGCATATACGCGGGCAGCGCGCGGCGGTCGGGCGGACCAAGCACGCGGTCGGCGTATTCAGGCCGTTCGACCAGCCGGTCCAGCACGTGGGTCACTTCACGCGTGCGGATGAGCAGCCCCGGCTCGCCGGGATAAGCCTCGTTGAGCAGGAAATCCGCCAGCAGCGCAAATACGGCGCTGCCGGACAGAAAGGCACCGTTCTCATCTACAATGCCCACCCGGTCGCCGTCCGCGTCCAGCGCGATGCCGATCAGCGGCCGGCGCTCCTCCCGCATCTCGCGCACCCGACCCGCCAGTTCGCTCACCTGCGGCGGCTCCGGGTTGGCGGCGGCCAACTCGCCGAAAAGCGGGTTATGGATGGTGTGGTGCACTTCATGGGGAAGCTGCAGCTCGCTGCACAGCGCGGGCAGCACGCCGCGCGTGGCGCCATACATGGCATCGAAGATAATGAGCGCATCCGGCGCCCGCCAGTAATCCTGCAGCAGCTCGCGCGCCGGATGCTCCTCACCCTCCGCGTTGGTCAGCGGATACAGCACGGCGTCCAGCAGGCTTTCCCGGTAGGCATCGATGGGTGAAATCATGGTCACTTCGCCGGGAACGACAACGGGCGTTTCTTCCACGTCGAGCAGCAGCTCCGCCGCCCGCCGGCTTATCCGCTCGGTCCATGCCACGGCAGGCAGCGTGCCGGCGGGGGTGAGGTAGCGCACGCCCTGGTATTCGTGCCCGGTGTAGCGCACCACGCCGGCTTCCTTTACCGGCAGCGTGGAGGCGGTGCAGGCCAGAATGCCGGCGCCGTTGCCGATGCCCAGCACGCCGATAAGGTGTGTCACCAGCGCCGGAGTAGGCGTGTCGCGCGTGCAAAGCTGCACGGCCTGGCCCCGTGCGGAAATCACTTCCGCCGTCAGGTGCGCCAGGCGGTCGGCATGCACCCTGCTGTCATACCCGACGATGAGCGGCAGCGCCTGCAATCCCTCCGCCCGCAATTCATCGGTGATGGCACGCACCACCGCGCGCAGGCGGCGTTCCGTCACCTCATCCCCCGCGCACCCGCGCCAGCCACTCTGATCGATGGCGGGATAGGCGACCTCCGCCACGCGGGCAATGCGCCATGCCTGCGGCAATCCGCTGACACGCCGCGCCAGCAAGCGCAGGCGGCGGATGGCATCCCGGCAGCGCAGCAATCGCCCCTGCCGCGGCTCATTCACCGCATCCGCCAGTGGCGGCAGCACTTCCTCGCGCAGATCCTCCCGCAATGGTCCCCACTCCGGGCGGTCGAGCAGCGCCAGAAAGGCCAATTCGGTGGAGCGCCGCACGCGCCGCCACGCCCCTTCGTGGTTGGCATCACCGCGATCGTCGCCGCCATCCACCAGGAGAAGCTGCAGATTGCCCCAGGCCAGCGCAGTCAGCGGAGCAGTCATAGCGCCGTCGGGCAGGCAACCCAGCTCGTCTGGCCAGCGATCAATCACCGCCAGCGCCGTGCGGGGTGGCGGCTGGCCGTCCACGCCGGCGCGCACCAGATCGCGCCGCGCCTGCGCCAGTGCCGCCCAGAGTGATGAAGGATCGCCCATTATGTTTGCTCCGCGGTATCAGTGATCAGTGATAAGTAATAAGTAATAAGTGCATGGTGAGTAGTTAGTTGTTAGTTGTATCGGTCCGTCACGTTGTATTCAGTCCTTCAGTAATAGCGCCCAGCCCGGTGGTTGAGTAGGCAGGTAAGCTTATTCGGTTCTTTTCCGCAGTTGTCGCGCCGTATCGAAACCACTGCGGTCATAGATAAACCTTGCGGGAATGGGCACGATGCCCGCAGTGGTTTCGATACGGCACGGGAGCTACGGAAAGAACCGAAAAAGCTTACCTGCCTACTCAACCACCGGACTGGGCGCACATCTACCTATTCAAGGTACATTGTGACGTACCGCTACAACTACTGACTACTCACCACTCACTTATTACTTATCACTTATCACTTCCAGCTCTCCACTCATCCTACTTCAGGATAAGGAGAAAGGGTAGCAAGCAGGAAGCACAACCATCGACAGCGAAGGTGTATTGTAGTGCGGGGGTGTCACTCGCCGCCCGCAACCGTGGAGGCATGCATGGCGCGTGTTTTGTTAACCGTGCTGGGGCTGGGTATACTGGGGGTAGGCGTCTGGCTCATCGTCATCTGGTGGAGCGCGGTGGCGCCGTTCCTGCTGGCCCTGGTCGCGCTGGGGCTGGCCTTGCTCGGTCTGGTGCTCGTGGTATTCGGCATCAGCGAGATCGCCGGCGCGATGGCGCGCAAGACGATGGGGTCAGGTGATAAGTAATAAGGGAGTTATGAGCTGTGAGTAGTGACAAGCGATATGATAACCGTTCAGGGAGACGTCAGGAACTGCACCCGTGAACGGTTATATTTTCACTAATCACTAATTGTAGCGGTACGTCACGTTGTATTCAGCTTTCGGTTATAGCGCTCAGTCCGGTGGTTGAGTAGGCAAGTATCGAAACCACCGCGTCATAGGTAAACCTTGCGAAAACGAGCGGATAACCCATGCGGCGGAATACCGCCGCAGAGGTGGTTTCGATACGGCGCGTGAGCTGCGGAAAGAACCGAAAAAGCTCACTTGCCTACTCAACCACCGGACTGGGCGCATATCTACTAACTCAAGGTATATCGTGATGTACCGCTACAACTAATCACGAATCACTTCTCACTACCATTCATCCATCGCCAAGGAGTGACGCATGCACATACTCGCGCCCTGGTGGTTGTCGCTGTTCCTGCCGCTGGCGGGGTTGTTGATTCTGCTGTACCTGCTCAAGCTGCGGCGGCGGAATTACGTCGTGCCGTCCATCTTCCTCTGGGAGCAGGCGCTGCAGGATCTGCAGGCGAACGCCCCACTGCAAAAGCTGCGCAAGAATTTGCTGCTGCTGATCCAGTTAATCGTACTGCTGCTGGTGGTGCTGGCGTTGATGCGACCGGCCATGCAGTGGCGACAGGCGGGCGGACATGACGTGGTGCTGGTGATCGACACCTCGGCCAGCATGCGCAGCACGGATGTGCTGCCGAGTCGTTTCGCGGCGGCCAAACGGGCGGCGCAGCGCACGGTGGAGGCGCTGGGGGCGCGGGACCGCATGATGATTGTCGCCGCGGGCGGGGGCACGCGCCCGCTGACGACCTTCACCAATGACAAGCGGCAATTGCGCGAGGCGCTGGACGCGCTGCAGGTGACCGATACCCGGGCCGATCTGCGCGACGCCATCGAGCTGGCGGCGGGTCGCCGTAAAACCGGCACGCCGCCGGAGATCGTCATCTACAGCGACGGCGCCGTACCGCCGGTGCAACTGCCGGCGGATTTCACGCAGTCCATCAATTTCCAGCGGATCGGCAAGCGCTGCGACAACGTGGGCATCGTGATGATGAGCATGCGGCGGCGGATGACCCGGCAAGGCGACTTCGAGGGGCTGGTCGGGATCAAAAACTTCAGCGATGTCCCAAAAACCTTCACGTTGGAACTGGCGCTGGATGGACGCCTGCTGGACGCCCGCGACATCACCCTGCCCGCGAAAGGGAGCCGGACGGAGGTGCTCTCCCGGTTGCCCAAGGTCTCCGGCGTGTTGAGTGCCCGGATCGATCTGCGGGACGACCTGCTGGTGGATAACGAAGGCCGTTTGATCCTGCCGAAGGTGGACCCGGCGCCGGTGGCGCTGGCGACCACCGGCAATCAGTTCCTGCTCACCGCGCTCAACCTCGATCCCACGCTGGATATTACGGCATATACGGCCCCACCGACCACGCTGGCCCGCGGCGCCGTACTGGTGGCGGACATGGTGCCGGTTGCGAGCCTGCCGGCCGGCGTGTCGGCGCTGATGATCGGGCAGCCGATGCCATCCCTGCCCATCACCGTGCTGAAAACGGTAGATTCTCCCACCATCGTGGATTGGAACCGGCACCACCCCGCGATGGCCTACGTGAACCTCAGCGAAGTACACATCGGCAAAGCCCAGGTGCTGCGGCTGACAGGCGGCGCGGAGCCGCTCATCGAGACCGAGGCCGGGCCGATCGCCGCTGCCGTCGAGCAGGGCGGCCGGCGGATCGTGTATCTGGGGTGGGATCTGCACCGCTCGGACTTCCCGCTGAACACCGCCTTCCCCATCTTCATGGCGAATTGCATGAACTGGCTGTCCGGCGAACGGCAGCGCGCGCAGGCGGTGAACGTCCGCACGGGCGACCTGGTGCGCCTGCCCATGCCGCCCGAGGCGAAAATCGCCCGCCTGCAGATGCCGGACGGCCGGCGCGAGCAGCTCGAAGTGAAGGGCAACACGCTGGCTCTCGACCAGGTGCGGCAGGCCGGGCTGTATAAATTGACCGGCGAGGGGATCAATCAGCAGTTCGCCGCCAACCTGTTCGATGCCGGCGAATCGCAGCTCACCCCCCGCAGCCTGCAGTTGACAACCGGTACGGGCGGCAGCCGGGAAGTGCGCGCGCGCCGCTCCATTCCAACCGAAAAGGAGCTCTGGCGCACCCTCATGCTGCTGGCCCTCCTGCTGCTCTGCGCGGAATGGTGGATTTTTCACCGGCGGATCGGATAGGAAGTGGCGAGTGATTAGTTGTAAAGGTACGTCACGCGTATCTTGAATTGGTGGACATGCGCCCAGTCCGGTGGTTGAGTAGGCAGGCAAGCCTACTCGCCTCTTTCCATTACCCCCGCGCCGTATCGAAACCACCGCGGGTATTGCACCCGTTTCCGTCAGGCTCACCTATACCCGCGGTGGTCTCGATACGGCGCGGAAACTGTGGAAAGATGCGAAAAAGCTTACTTGCCTACTCGACCACCGGGCTCATCTGCTAATCCCTGATCCCTATCTCCTAACTCCTTAAAGAACTTCACGATCATCTTCGTGGCGTCGCCGGGCCAGACATGGCCGCCGTCGAAGTAGTGCCAGATGACCGGCTGGCCGGAGGCGCAGGGTTGATAGCTGATGAAACCGGGCGCCCATTCCGTTTCTCTGTCCCCGCAGCCGTTCAGCTTGCGCACCAGGTCGCGCGTGCGCCGGGCGGCGTCCGGCGTGACGGTGGTATCGTGTTTCCCCTGGAAAATAAGGACGGGTCGCGGCACGGCGGCATCACGCACGAAATCGGCGGCGCCGGCGACGCAGGCGAAGCCGGCGAAGATCCGCGGGCGCTCGAGGAGCAAGAGATAGCAAAACAGCGCGCCGTTGGAAATACCGGTGGCGAAAATGCGGCGGTCATCCACTTTCAGCGTCCGCTGCAGATCGACGAGGAGCACATCGATGAACTCCAGGTCGCGATCGCCATCGCGACCCGGCCCGTTCTGCCAGGCGGGCACGTCCTTTTTGGCGTTGCGGCTATAGGCAGGCGAGCCCAGCGGGTAGACCACGGTCGCTTCCGGCCACGCCTCGTGAATCTTCGTGGCGGCCATGGCGAGAGATGAGCCGTGGAATCCATGAAAGGCGAAGACCAGCGGCGACGGGATTATCCGGGCCTGCGTACCCGGAAAGACCAGCGCCTGCCGTTCGACATCGTTCACCGTCATGGTATACATGACAGGCGCGGCGACGGCGTGAACGGCGAGGCAGAGCAACACGACCGGCAACCAGCATATGCGCATGTCTCCCATATACCCGCTCTCCCTGTGGCCCATGCCGAGTTGAGGTAACTGCAAAAACCGAGGGCACCTCCCCCCCCCCAGTTGTGCAATTACCTCGAGTTGTACTATTGTTGTCGGTTCGCCTTGACTTCCCGCGATTCCTGCGTCACGCACGTTTCCATCACTCCTTCATCGGAAATATAAAGAAAATATTAAGATTTGATCGATGAACTATTGCGAGCGTATCGACGCAATGCTATACTGAGCCGAGCGTCCATCGTGGGAGTCTGCGATCAGGCAAATTGCCACCGGAAATTAAGTCATGTACAATAGAGATTCTGTGGCGGTTGGCGGATATCCGCACAACGCCCTCGATACCTGTTTCAAATCGATGTAATAACATCGAACGCCGGCGCTCCGTGGCAACGGCAGTACATTGGAAAAACACCCAGGAGAGAATACCTTGATAAACCTGATGACCTTTGTGAACGGCAGCAACCTGTTCGGCACGTTCAAACACCTCGAAGTTTTTGTGGACGATTACGAAGCGCTCTACCGCTATATCTTCAGCCAGTCCGTCGAAGCCTGGCGGTCCACAGTCAACGCTCCCACTCCCACCCCGATCCGGCTGATGCGCGTCTACTGGTACGTAGTGGACAGCATGGACGAGTGGGACCTGGGCAGCGTCCGCAGCCGCCAGTATTTGCATGAGCGCTTCGTGGAAGACCGTGAAGTTCGCAGCCGCTGGTTGACGGAAGCCGCGCGCGCCAATGCCGGACGCGGCGTCGATCCCGGCCGCCTCGAACAGACGGCATTCGCCATGTGCTTCGACGACTTCAAAAACTGGTACGAGAAGAAGCAGAGCATCCTGAGCGGCATGAATCGTTTCTACCACGCGGTGGAATCGGCCTCGGACTTTATCGACATTCGCCGCTGCGGCCGCTGGAAGGTGGACCTGCTGCACAAGACCATCACCGAGAAGGGCCTGGACGCGGGCTTCGCGGTTGACCTGGTGGCGTTCCAGCAGCATTATGATGTGGCGCTGCTGGTGGGCGCCGACACCGATGGCATCCCCGGCCTGGATTACGTCAAGGAAGCCGGCAAGCAGGCGATAGTGGTCGAGTTTAACCGCGGGAGCAGGCCGGAAGGCCGTGCCAAACCGGCGGCGACACGGCTGAAGCTGTCAGCGGACTGCGTTGTGCCGATTTACGAGGCGGACCTGCTGAAACTCGGTCTGGCCAGCAAGGGCGAGGTCGCTGACGAAGCCGAAGGCGATTACGTGGTGCGCGACAACGGCAGCGGGTCGTAAGCAGTGACAAGTGAGTGGTGAGTAGTAAGTAGTGCGTGGTACCGTGTATGGGTACCACGCACTACGCACTTCTTGTTGCGGTACTGCATACTGCTCATTCCGGTGGTTGAGTAGGCAGGGAAGCTTCACGGTTCTTTCCATCACTTCCGCGCCGTATCGAAACCACCGCGGAGACAGGGAAGCCTTCTTAACCCGGATTATTCATGAACCGCTCGTAGCCGCATCCCTTTACGGGTGCGCGAGCGGCTCATGAATAATCCGGGTTAATATCTGCGGTGGTTTCGATACGGCGCGAGAGTGATGGAAAGAACCGTGAAGCTCTCCTGCCTACTCAACCACCGGACTGGGAGCATACCCACCAATCCAAGGTGCGTCGTGACAACCCGCTACAACCACTCACCACTCACTACTCACTTATCACTCCTCCCGTATCAGCAGCACCAACCCCAACAGGCCGAAAAACCCGTCGGGGAGCCAGGCGGCGAGGATCGGGTGGAACCGGTGCGTTTCCGCCAGCACCTGCGCCCACTGCTGCGACACCACGAAGCAGAAGGCGACAATCACCGACAGCAGCAGGCCGGTATAGCCGCCGGAGCGTCCGAAGTGCACCGCCAGCGGGATGGCGATCAGCACCGCCACCAGCGCCGCCAGCGGCGCGGCCACTTTCCGATGCAGTTGAAAGACGAGCTCATCGGGCGTAAGCGTCATCCCCAGACCCATGCCGCCGCCGCGCAGGCCGTTCATCATATCCCGCAACTGCGAAAAATCCAGCTCATCCGCCGTGGACGGCTGGTCGCTGATATACTGCATGAAGTCATCGGTCAGGTCCAGATACCCATCGCCTTCGATGGCGATTTTGTAGGCCATGCTGTTCCCGCTAAAGACGTATGACTCCGGTTGCTTTCCGGTCACCGGATCGGGTTTCAGCAGCCATTTGCCGCTGTGATACTCCGCCACCGGCGCCAGCAGCCAGGTCGTGCGCTGTTGCGGGTCGAGCTTGCACATGATGACGCCGAAGAGCGTTTTCGTATTCGGATCGATCTTCTGCACGTATATGTATTGCTGCCCCACTTTGAAGACGACGTCGTGAGGCACGAAAGCGGCGGGCGTGCGCCAGGCTAATTCCTGCGTCAGCCTCACCGCCTTGTGGGTCGTCGGGGGGACGACCGTTTCCTGCAGCACGAACAGGGCGGCGGAGAACAGCACGCCCATCAGCATGAACGGCGTCACCAGCCGCAGCAGCCGCACGCCCGACATGCGCAGCGACATCAGCTCGCGGTCGCGCTCCAGCCGGTTCAATGCCAGCGCGGTGCCCAGCAGCAGCGAAGCCGGCATCGCCGTCATGATGACGCTGGGCAGCCGCAGCAGCAGGATCAGCAGAATCTTATCCCCCGGCGAGCCGGTATACAACAGCTTCAGCAGGCCATACAGCCAGTTGCCCACCAGCAGCATGAGCACCATCATCCCGCCGATGACGGCAGGGACGAGCATTTCCTTCAGCAGATAGCGGTCGATACGTCGCATGCGCAGCGGGTTATCCTTTATCCTCTCCGTAATATGCCCATTCCGCGGTTCGGATACTCTCCTATTCCGCGGTGATTCACGCAGTTCCTGTTGTCTATGCCCACCACGGTGAACTCATACTCATACTCTGACTCTCACTCTCACTCTCACTCTCACTCTCACTCTGACTCTCACTCTGACTTTGCCTTTGTAACCGTTCAGGCCGGCGGTTGAGTAGGCAGGGAAGCTCTGCGGCGGAGTACCGCCGCAGAGCTTCCCTGCCTACTCAACCACCGGACTGGGCGCTATAGCTGGAAAGCTGAGTACCACGTGACGACCCGCTACATTTACGAATTAGAATCAGAGTGAAAGTCAATAGGCAGCGGCAGAGTCAGAGTCAGAGTCAGAGTCAGAGTAAGAGCATGAGCATGAGCATGAGCACAAGCATGAGTGATGTCCGGAACCGCGACATGACCTGCCGTCCCTGCCGGGTATCTCAACAGGGGGGAGTGGCCATGACACCGGAACAATTGAAAAATCTCATCATCGAAGAGCTCTGGGAAGAAGATGCCCTGGACGCGCGCGGCATCCGCGTGGTGGTCAGCGGGCGGGATGTGTGGCTGGAAGGCGAGGTGCCTACGCCGGCGATGTATGACCTGGCGGAGCGCATTGTCTCGCAAATCGGGGGCATAGCGGTGCTGACGAACAACATGGTGAGCACGGAAACGCCCTACGATATCCGCGACCACCGCGACGGCATCGACCTGCGCATGGAGCCGTCCACAGATGTCAACGCCGAGGGGCGGTTGATGACACGCATCGATCCGTTCGGCGAAGAGGCGGATGAAGCCATGGCGCCGGAAGGCGAGAGATCCGGCGGGCCGGTGGGGGGCGA
>Ga0172368_10008837_pt1 | contig 10194 bp, 4 predicted proteins | sample Lak11m_FD_114540 | JGI IMG/M metagenome (GOLD analysis project Ga0172368, IMG submission 114540) | Freshwater microbial communities from Kabuno Bay, South-Kivu, Congo - kab_022012_11m | ecosystem: Environmental > Aquatic > Freshwater > Lake | place: Democratic Republic of the Congo: South-Kivu...
ACACGTGCAGGATATGAACCCAATGCGCCTCTTCCAGCTGCTTGGGGCGTTCCGTCGGCCATGGAGTGGCGGCGATGGCGCCCAGCAACTGTACGCCGCCAGCCTCCGCCATTGCGCCGATCGCCTCGGCCAAAGTGTCGATCGTCACGGGGCGATCGGCGGAAGGCATCGGCAGCGACGCTGTGGCGCGTGCCAGCGTTGCGCGCGGCCGGAGCAACTGGGAGCGCAGGCGGTTCAGGCTATCAGCCACGGCCGGCTCGCTGCACTTGAGCAGCGTCAGATCGACCATCGACACGCCCGCCACCATCGAATTGGTCAGGTCGTGGGCGAGCTTGCGCAGTGTGCCAACCAGCAGTTCAACGACCGGCCAAGGCAAGGGGCGTACCGGAACCGGCTGGGCGGCCGAAGCGAGGGGAAGCATCGTGGTCCTCATTCGCAGCTCTGGTCGAGACGCCATCCGCTTGCCGACGGCGTGTAGTCCTGGTCGAGGCCGCCCCATAGCAGGCTGCGCCGGTTTGCCTCGATGTAGGCGCCAACTGCAAGCAACATCGCGCCTGGTGTGTTCTGCAGCGCCGTTGTCTTGACGGCCGCGGCGATGGGCTGGGAGGCGCCGCAACCACCCACGTCGAGCGTCAATTGGATCTCAGCATTGGAATAGGACACTTCGTCGGGGATCAACGTGCACGTGTTCGGCGCGTAGAGCGATCCCTTCACGTTGGATTGCGGAACGGCGAGCCAGCCGTGGCCGCCCAGCGCGTCGTAGAGCACGGGCAGGAAGGCGGGGCCGCCAAAGAAGGATCGCAGCAATGGCTGGCCGATGGGATTCTGCTCGCCGAAGTTGGGCAGGGGGAAAGACTGGAAGGTCGGCTTGATCGGCGCCACGCCGGTATTGGCCGCCCACAAGGCGCCCAAGAGCGGGCCGTAGCACGGATCGCTGCCACCCGGAAATGTGTCGAGGCCGGCGCCGCCGGGGATGCCGTTGCCGTCGATGAAGCGAATGAACCCTGCTGTCAATGCGAAGAGATCGCGGTAGGGGTCGTAGAGCGCCAGGGCGCCGTAGCGCGGTTGTGGCAAGTTGTCGATCTTGGTGATGGGTTCCGGGTGCAGATCGACAAACGTCAGTGTGGTCAGCTCGAGAGTGAAGAAGATCTGCGTCTCGATCGTGGCGTCGAAACCGCCGAACCAGATGACGCGGTTGCGCACGGCGTCGAGGGCTTGGGCAGGCGCGACCGTCGCTGCCTTGGCCGGCATGGGCGGCTGCGCCTCGGCCGCACCGGTCGCGAGCGCGATGGTCTGTACGGCGGTCGTCGGGTGCCAGACCGGATCCAGGCTTCCCGAAGCCATGAGTTCGCCGCGCCAGAGGCGAGCCACGTCGGCCACGGTCTGTCCGTCGGTCAGATCGAGGCCGCCCGCCAGGACGAGGCGGTCGCCCTTGGCGTCGATTGCCGCGATACCAAAGGCAAAAGGCTTGATCGTCCCCGGCAGCTTCTGCCAGACTCCGGCCGCGTCCATGCACCAGGCGTCCGTCGCCGGCGTACTGTAGACAGGCTGGCCGGAACTTTGGGGCAAACGGAATGTCAGACCGCCCGCGATGCAAAAGGCCTGGTGGGTGTGGGACCAGCCGCTGGCCTGGCCGATGCGGCCCTCGGGCGCGGGCGCATCGAGGCGCTGCGGCGGCAAAGTCCCGACCAGTGCCCAGACATCGGCGCGTGGCGCGGCGTGCCGTTGCCCTTCAGGGCCTTCGAAGCGCACGCCGCCGCCGAACATCAGGCCACCGGTGGCCGACCACGCGGCAAAGCCGCCCGCGCGTTGCATCGCCGCGTCCGTGCCGGTCGGATCGGCGGCGCTCGTGAATGCGATGGACAAGGGCTCGCCAAGGCCGCCAGAGAACAGTCCCATGCGGTGCTCGCCCATGTTCGCGTTCGCGTCGTAGCCGCCAAACACATGAAAGTTCACACCATCGTGGTAGCACTGCGGCGCGAACAGCGCGGGCGAGGGACCCGTCACGACCACGGGCGTGACCTCGAACTGACTGCCGTCGCTGGCGGCATGAATGGCGTAGACGGCACCACCCTGCGTCACGGCGAGCGCATAGGCGCCGTCCAGTATCGCCGTGACACACGCCACTTCTCCACCCAAGGATCCCGTAGGATCATAGACTTGCTGCCAAGACTTGCCCCCTTGTGCAGCACTCCAGACGGGGGTCGGATCGCCGGGCAAAAAGGCGATCAATCCGGTCGCGCCGGCTCCCAGCGACACGGCCACGGCGTGCGCGCTAGCCTGCGGATCGGTCACAGCCACCTGCAAGGAGGACGAAAGCGGCGCGATGTACGCCGGATCGGTCTGCGCAAGGGCGGACAGATCCTGCCACTCACCTTGTGCATTCAGCTGCTTGACCTCTGATGTCGGCTGGCCATTCACTTCTCCGCCGATCAGCAACATGCGGTCGCCGGGCGCATCCCACAGCAGCGCCGCCTTGCTCCGCTCGCCCGGCAGCTGTCCGTTGATTCTCTCCCAATTCGCGGTCTTGCTCAGGCTCTTTCCGGCGGCCGATGTATCGAGCGTCCATTGATCGTCGCGGTCCACCATGCCCGCGGCGCCGGGTACCTGACCGCCGTAGAGGACGACGCGCTGCCACGCTGGCGCGACAGCGGCGCTCCAGGCGGCGCGCGGTTGCGGTGCGCCGGCTGTCAACTTATCGAAACCAGGAGCGAATGGAATTCCGGAGCACAGGGCCGCCGTGCCGTCCGCAGCGCAAGTGACGAGTGCCGGGTTGGCCGGCGCGCCGCTCTGACAGGTCGCTCCCGAAAACAGGCAGTTGCCGCAGGCCTGGCCGACCGCCTTGCCCTCATAGGAAAAGCCATTGTCGGTTACGCCATCGCAGTCGTCGTCCACGAGGTTGCACGTCTCCGGTTTAGCTAATGATTTTGAACCATTGGCTGCGGTCGAACACGTCGTCACCTTGTCGGTGCCGCACTCGACGACGCCCTTGGTCGGGCCGGCCACGCTGAGGCCCTGGCACGCACCGTTGGCCGCGGCGCAAGGTGCACCTAACGGTAACCCATTGTATGTCAATCCTTTGTCGGTCTTGCCATCGCAGTCGTTGTCCTTGCCGTCGCAGAACGTCTCGGCGGCTTGCCAATCGGGGATGGCCTTGCCATCGCACTGGCACTTCGGGCAGCCAGCCAGGGCACCGGCCGCCGTTGCCGCGCCCGTGCCGCAAATGACCTTGATCTGCGCCAGGTTGTCTTTGCAGACGCCGGCCGGACAGATCTTCTCAGGCGCCGGCAATGGGTCGGATTGGCCAGCAAGCTTGTCGGCCGAATCGGCGATGCAATCGGCGTCGGTGTCGATCGTGCCCGACTGCAGCGCGTCGATGATGCCGTCGCCGTTCGCGTCTTTCGGATGCGTTGGATCTGCGCCGACTTCGACTCCATCGGCAATGCCGTCGCCGTCTGAGTCGGCATTGGCCGGGTCAAGCTTTCGCTTGATTTCATAGGCGTTGAGCAGGCCGTCGAGGTCGAAGTCTTCGTCCGGTTGCTGGCAGACGTTTTCGAGGCACACGCCACTGCCACATTGCGAACCGCTGCTGCACGAGGTCGTGCAATGCCCGTGGTAGCAGGTCCCGCCTTCGCATTCCGCCGGCACACCGCAGGTCGAGCCGAAGCGCCGTTGGCGCGGCTTGAGCAAATCCAGACAGCCGGTCGCGGTCGCCATGCACAGGATCAGAACGCACCAGTTCCATGTGCGTGCGGCGAACAGAGACCTGCGAGGGAGCCACGGCGCGAAATCGGGGGGGGACATTCAGCGACCTCTGCCTGAAGCAAGTGCCGGAATGTACCAAACCCGAGGAATCCAAGCAAAGGTGCGTGCAATCCGCTGCGCGTCGTGGATGCGCGGGCGCCTTGACACGCCGTCGCCTCGGTACCAACAATGCTGCGGTCGTGGCCGCGTCAGCGTCGCACCGACTCCGGGGGAGCCCTTGATCACGGAACACTCGAGATTTCAACTCGAAGCCAGCAAGCTGGGCCGCGACCTCACGTTCCAAGTTACGGTGTTCGAGAAAGAAGAGCGCAAGCGCAAGAAGCTGTTCGCCGAGACGCAGTGCTCCGATCCTTTCCACCTCATCATCCAGTTCATCATCCGCGAGGCACCGGACTTCGATACGCTGCTGGGGCGTTTCGTCCAGCAACTCGAACACCGTGGTTTTGCACCGAATCGGATGCGCATGCGGGTCGGCGGCAAGTGGGATGCGTGGGCCCCCGTGCCGGGCGTGGGCAGCGCGCAGCTCGACGCAGCGCCGGATCCGCCCGCGATGGAAACGGCTCAGGACAAGCCGCTGCAGAAGAGCAAGGCGCGCTGACGGCCCGGATCCGCTCTTTGTCGGCGTCCCCGTGAGTTGGGTCAGCCGTGCCGGTCCTGCCGCGCTTGCCTGACCTTGTCGCGCACGCGCCGGTTGCCGCTCGGGTCCCGCACCGTGATGCGCGCCGCATCCAGATACTCTGCGAACGGAATCAAATGTTTCCGCGTCAGTCCGAGCAGGTCTTTGAGGGCGCCCGTCGAGAAGCTCTCTGCCGCGCCAAATGCGTCCAGCACCTGATCGATGGCCGCCTGCACGGCGGCGGCGTCGACGCAGAGATCTTCGGTCAGGCGAACCGCGAGCCCTTGAGCGCAAGCCACTTGCAGCGCCGCGGCGAGGTCCTTGGGGTCTCGCGCCAGCGTCTCGGCAAGTACCGGCAGGGTCGGTGGCGCGAGACCGTGCGCCGCGATCTCCACCATCACCGCGTCGATCAGGGCCTGGGGCACAGCCGCGCGCGGCGCAAACGTGGGCAATGCGACCAGTGGACCGCGCTGCGTCAGTGCGCCGCGCTTGCAGAGGCCCGCCAGCACATGGGCGATGGCGGTCGCGTCCAGCCATGTGCCAACCAGGCGATGCACCTGCTCGGGCTCGATGCCGGGCCTCTGGCCCTGCTGGCGGTGGAACAGTTCAATAACGTTAATGATTTTTGTCTCCAACGCAGTGGCTGCTGGCACGCTGAGGAAGATCGGCGGCGACCCGGCGCGGCGGACGCGGCCGTTGGCCAACAGCGCCTTGAGCGCACGCTCCACAGCGGCTGCTTCCGCCCGCGCTTGCCGCATCAGCGCCGCTTCGCTCGCGCCGCGCGCGCCAGCCAAAGCCAACAACGCGGCAATCTGGTCCTCTGCGCGCGGTGACGCCAGAGACGCCAAGGCAGCGAGCACCTGTTCATCGCCGAGACGGTGGCGTTGCGGTGCAGGATGCAGCACGCGGCCGCCGGCCACTGTCTGGCCGTGGCGCGGATCGGCCTGCGAGACGCGCACCACGAACCCTTCATCCGTCGCCACGGGCAGTGGCGCATCGAGCTGAATCTGCACCCACGCCTCACTTCCGGGAGCCTGCGGTTCGCCACTTAGTTGCACGACGGTGCCCCCGACTTGGGTCGTTCCGAGGTGCACGGTCCCCTTACGCCGCACGGGCAGCGGCTTCTGACCGTGATCCAGCATCATCAACAGTGCGTCGAAACGCCGCGTGCACGGCAGCGAGCCGGGCGTCGCCAGCACAGAACCGACCGGGACCTCGTCCAGCGTCGCGGCCGCCAGATTGAGGGCGATGCGTCCGGGCGCCGCCGCCTGCTCGACCCCTTGTCCGTGCCGTTCGATGCTGCGCACCCGAAAGAGCACGCCCGAGGGTAGGATCTCGAGGGTGTCGGCGGTGCGGATCTGTCCGTGAACTGCCGTTCCGGCGACGATGGTGCCGCGTCCCGGCAACGAGAAGGAGCGGTCGATGGCCATGCGGAACGGCCGTGCGGCTTGGTCGCCGGCCGCGTCCAGGGTGGCACACCACGCCGCGAGACTTGCCCGCAAGGCAGCGAGCGAATCCGGCAGACGCGTCGACACTTCCCACACCGGCGCGCCGTCGAGGAAGGTATCCGCCGCCAGGCTAGCGACCTCGGCGCGCACCAGTTCGAGCGTGAAGGGATCGGCGAGGTCGATCTTGGTCAGGACGATCGCGCCGCGACGCACACCCAGCAACCGGCAGATCGCCAGGTGTTCGCGGCCTTGGGGCATCACACCTTCGTCGGCGGCGACGCACAAGAGCACCGCGTCTATGCCGGCGGCGCCCGAAATCATGCGGCGCACGAAGCGTTCGTGGCCGGGCATGTCGACCAGCGCGACACGCTCGGTGTTCCTGCCCGGCAAGGTGAGATCGAGCCAGGCAAAGCCCAACTCGATGCTGATTCCGCGTTTCTGCTCCTCGGGCAGTCGGTCGGTCTCGATGCCACTGAGTGCCCGCACGAGCGATGTCTTGCCGTGATCGACATGGCCGGCGATGCCCAAAGTCAGCACGAAATCCTCCGCGGTGTGCACTCCGAGGACCAGAGGATAATTGACCCCCTGCGGCGCGCAAGGTAGCGTCGGAGCACGGACCGCCGCCGCGGGCGCGCCAGATTGCACCGCTGTGGCATGGGCCGAGGGAGTCGCCGCGCGTGAATGTCCGCTGTCCCAACTGCAAAGCCGTCTTTCCTGCCAGCGCTTCGGTGGCGGCAGGCGAAGCTGTCGAATGTCCCTTGTGTCTCTTGCGCTTCCAGACCGGCGGCGAGGAGACGATCAGCCTGCCTCAGGCGCCAGGCCCAGGCGCCGTCGCGCCGCTGGACGACGAGTTCGAGCACTTCGGCGCGCCGGTACAACACGTCAAGACCGTGGCATTCAGCCAGAGTACACGCCCGTCCGAACCACCGCGATCCATCGAGCCGACCCAGACCGCGTCCAGTCGTCCACCGAGTGAAGTCGTCGAGATCGGTTTCTCTACACCGGACCAAAGTGAGGGTATCGATTTCAACGCGTTGCTTGCAGACGCGGTGGAATCACCGCCAGCCCGATCGCCGACACTGGCCGAGCCAACGCGCGCGAGTCCTTTCGGGCGCATCAGCCAACCGCGAGGTGGCGCCGGCGCGTCGGACGACATCACGCTCGGGGCGGTCAAGCCGCTCTCGCCCACGACATCGGCAGCCACGGTCAGCGCGCCGTTGCCAGGGGCCGCAGCAGACGACTTTGACGCGATGTTCGACTTGCCGGTAGCAGCCGCAACGGACGGGGAATTCGAGGACATCTCCGTCGGTCTCAGTGCCGGTGCCGAGGACGTTCCGGAGCCTGTCGTCGTGCGCCGGCCGCCGCCGCGCGTGCGTCCGGCGCGTCGGCCGTCGGGGCCCTCCCGTCCGCTGCGTGCCGTCGCGGTGGCGCTTGTGCTGTTCGCAGTCGGGTTGGGGATTGCTGCACAGTTCATGGGTTATGGTTGGTTTGCGTCGAAACTCTGGTTGACGCACGACGACGCCACGAGCCGCGCCCGCAGCAGGGCGCGCACCGACACGATGCTCAAGGACGTGCACCTGCTCGACACGCGCGCGTCCTACCGCGAAGAGATCAAGCGCCTGGAACAGATCGTCAGCGTGTGGGAATCGGACAAGGAGGCGCACGCCGCTCTGCTGGATCGCTACCTCGATCTGCTCGAGCGCGAGCCGGTGTTCCTGCACGCGGAAGCGGCGCTGGCCAAGGGACTGGAGGCCGAGCTGGCGCGCGGGATCGTGCCCAAGCGTCTGGATATATTGCGTAAACTGGCCGCTGGCGAGGTCGCCGAAGCCGCGACACTGGCGGCCGAACTTCGGACCGGCACGGTGGACGATGTCGGCGTATTCGTACGTTTGCGCCTCGCAGCCCAAGAGCAGCAGTTGCGTGAGCAATCGCTGACGAACCCGGGGCTGACTTCGGCTGCGCAGCGCGACCCGCTCCGCGCCGACACCGCGGCGGACGCCGGGCTCGCAGAGGCGCGCAAGGCGCTCGCATCGATCCAGGAGGCGGCAGCAAGGGCACCCAATGCCATGAAGTTCAAGGTGCTGGATGCGACGCTGCACGATCGCATGGGTGAGTACGCCGAGGCGATTGCCTTGCTCGAAACGATCACCCCGACGGTGCCGGAGCACGTCGACGCGCGCCTGACGTTAGCTTCCTCCTACCTGGAAAGCAGCCACTTGGAACGGGCGGATACCCTTGTTGCAGAAGCCATGCATATCGCAACGGATGTGGCTCCTGACAAGCTTCGCCAACAAGAGGCCTGGCTCGTCACTGCGCGCATTGCCGCCAAGCGCGGGTCAAACGAGGCCTTGATCAAGGCACTGCAGGCGGCCCTGCTTGCGAATCCCGCGGACGAGTTGTCCACGTTGCGGCTCGGCCGACTGCTCATGGCGGAAAAGCGCGGCGATGAGGCGCATCGGCTGTTTGCTGCGGGCAAGTCTCTGGGATTCAAGTCGATTGCTTTCGAGGTCGCCCTGGTCGAGCATTGGCTCTACATCAACCGTTCCGAGGACGCCCTTGCTGAAATCGTGGAAGCGACCAAGTTGTATCCCAACTCCGTGGATTTGCTGTACTTGCGTGGACAAGTCGAGGACAAGCAGTCGCATTTCGCTACCGCGCGCGACTACTTCTCACAGGTCATCGCGCGCGAACCGCGCCATCAGCGCGCGATTGCCCGCCTCGCGGAACTGCAGAGCGCGGCGGGCCGACATGACGAGGCGCTGGCGACGCTGAACGCGGCACAGGCCAAGCTCGGCGACGATGAGGACATCCTGCGCCGCATCAGCGAGGAGTTGGAGGCGCTCGGGCGCGGGGATGAGGCGCGCAAGATCTTGGATATCCTGCTGAAGATCGCGCCGGACAACCGCACCTACCTGTTGCGTGCCGCGCAGCTGGACCTGAAAGTGGGCGAGACCGAGCGGGCACTGAGCTTCCTGCAACGCTTGCGCAAGAACCATGCCCTCAATCGCGACGCGGGGTTGCAGCTTGCCAGGGCGCTGGCACAGAAAGGACGCGCAGACGAAGCGGCTGCGACCCTGACACCGTTTGCCGAGCAGGAGCCGAATGATGTGGCGCTCAATACGCAAGCGGGCGCTTTCCTCATTGACGCCAAGGACTACGACCGAGCCGCGACGGCGTTGCAGCGCGCCACGACGGTGGCCAACGGGCGCGATGCGCAGGCGCTGTTTCAATTCGGGCGGCTGGCTTTCCGCCGTGGCGACCCGACCTTGGGTGTGCAGCGCATCAAGCAGGCGATTGCCCTGGACGCCTCGGCACCGGAATTCCATCTCGAGCTGGCGAAGTCACTTTTTGATATCAAAGGGTTGCCTGATGCGCGCAAGCTGGCTGTCGCGGAACTGGAAACCTTGCTGGCAAGCGAGACGGCGTATGCCAAAGCTGGAAGAGCCCTGCCAGATCCGACAGTGGTCCATGCGTTGCTCGCGCGCGCCTTGTTCGAGGATCACCGTTATGCCCAAGCGATCGACCACTTGCGCGCTGTGACGGTGCGCCATCCGGACGATGCCGAGGCGATGGTGCAACTGGGGCGCGCGCTGTACTACGGCGGTCGTCCAGATGCCGCAATCACGCTACGCGATGCACTGCGGTTGCGGCCGGCAGATGGCACGGCGGCGCTGTACCTGGGCTTGCTGGCGCTCAAGACCGATCAGAGCAGCGAGGCGATGCGGTGGTTGCACATGGCGGCACAGACGCACCGCAGGGACACGGCCGAGGCCTGGTATCACCTCGCCCTGATCCACAAGGATCGCGCGCAGTATGGTTCGGCCAACAACGCGCTGACAGGCTATTTCGCCGATGCCGCGGCGGACGACCCGTACCGCAAGGACGCGCAGGCGCTGCAACGTGCAGTAGCGAACCTCAAGTAAGTTCTAAAGAATCAACATGGCATCGCCATAAGAGTAGAAGCGATAGCCGTGGGCGATCGCGAGGCGGTAGGCGCCGAGCACGCGCTCGCGGCCGGCAAACGCGCTGACGAGCACGAGCAGGCTCGAGCGCGGCAAATGGAAATTCGTCAACATTCCCGTTGTGAGTGCGAAGGTATGGCCAGGCAGGATGGTCAGGTCCGCGTCGCCGCACAGCGCGTGCAGGGGCCCCTGGCAGCGCTGCGCCAGCGTCTCCAGCGTGCGCGTCGTCGTCGTGCCCACAGCGACGATGGGCCGACCGGCGCGGCGGGCGTGCTCCAGCTGAAGCGCAGCGGTCGTCGTGACTTCGAAGCGCTCTGGCAGGACGCGGTGGCTGTGCAGATCGCTGGACCGCACTGGCAGGAAGGTGCCAGGCCCGACGTGCAGTGTGACGCAAGCACGCTCG
>Ga0172368_10008838_pt1 | contig 10194 bp, 11 predicted proteins | sample Lak11m_FD_114540 | JGI IMG/M metagenome (GOLD analysis project Ga0172368, IMG submission 114540) | Freshwater microbial communities from Kabuno Bay, South-Kivu, Congo - kab_022012_11m | ecosystem: Environmental > Aquatic > Freshwater > Lake | place: Democratic Republic of the Congo: South-Kivu...
AATGTTCCAGAAGTATAGAACAAAATATTTCTTTCTTCTTCAGTATATGAAAGCGGGAAGTAAAATGACTGCTATGTGAAGAATATATGCTAATTATGAAGGTTTGAAAAAAGGAAGAATAACGGAAAATTTATTATTCCCTACTGTAATGTCTTCAGATGATTATGTAATGGCTTATCAGCAAGAATACATTAAGCAGAGAACAGAACAAAAGAAAAAAGAAGGATTATCTCCCGAAGATGCTTTAGAATCAGCGAAAGAAGAACTAAATAAAGAAGCAAGAAGGATAGTAGGGAAACAGGAATATATTGTTCCTATGTTAAGAAAACCTATAGAAAATGATATGCCTTATGGTACTAACAGAATACAGCTTGCTGCTCAGATATTTATGAATGATCTTACCAATAAGATTTCATCAGATATAACGCAGATATACTGGTTACAGTATCATAAACAGGCAATGATGTACGGAGAAAATCCCTACACATTTAATATGATGAAAAAATGGTTTGTAGCAAATGGAGCAATGTTCTCAGCACTTACTAAATTATCTCCTATCGAGAAAGCAGTTAAAGGACAGTTTTTGCTTTATTATATAGATAAAACAGTAAAATTAAGAGATCCAGTAGATCCTTCTAATGCTAAGGTATATGAAAGAATAATAAAATATCCTCAGACTGCGAAGGTAATATCAGTAGATAATGCAGGGAAGACTATCACCCTCAAAAACGGACTTAAAGAAGTAACTATTCCATTTAATGAAATAGGAGCTTATGATGATCGTAATGAATTCAAACAGGGACAAGTAGAAATATATGTGGAGAGTAAAAAGAATAAAGAGTCTTCATTGCAGAAGAAATATGCTGATCTTGTGGAGATGGATATTGTAGCAATGAGAGGATATTTAGGTGCACCTAAATCCAGAATGAGAAATGTGGTAGGATGGGTTTCTACGATAGTAGGAAAAGATATAAGAAATCTTAAATATGTACCTGATCTTTATTCCGCTGCTAAAGTAACTAAAGAAATAAAAAATATAATTAATGCTAAAAAGCAGGAATTCCCTGATATACAGGTACTGTATGATCAGGCAAAAGCAAGTGTATCTCAGTTTGGAAGAAGATCATTGCTTGATATATATGCAGGATTAGACTCAACTGAGATCAATCCTTACAATATATTCGGAGGATTAGAGGGAGGAATAAGCGGAGAAAGAAAGAAATTCAAGATATTTAAGAATCTTAAACAGAATACAGCAGTAAGAACTGAAATACAGAAAAAAATAGAATCATTCCATAGTAAAATGCTTTCTGAAACTGATCCTAATATTAAAAAACAATATATCAATGAGATCAATAAATTAAGAGACTATCGTAATTATGTAAAAGATCAGAATCCTGAAGGAAGTGCCGATTTCAAACAGATATATTCTTTAATCAAAGAAGCAGTGGATAAAAGCAATTTATCTTTGCTCTTAAACATATCTGAAAAAGAAGCAGATACAATGTTTAAGGAATATTATAAAGAATTGTTTGGATCTAAGAGACTTAACTGGGTTAATAAAGATGAAGCAAAGCTTAGAATGTTAAGTTTTGATATTGCTTTTATCAGATCATTAAAGAGACATGGAGATCTTCAAAAAGCATTGCTTGATGCTAAACAGGCAGTAAAAGTGGATAATCAGCTTTATGATAGAACTAACAGAATTATAGGATCATCTGAAGGATGGGGAAGAGCTAATAATGCTTTAAGGACTTTTACATTTGGTACTACTGTGAATTTCATGAGAGAAGTATCAAATCTGAAGAATGATATACTGGCGAAAGGATTAATAAAAGAATTCGCAGGTATATTTAATCTGAAAGAAGATAATCCTGCAAGGAATATATTAAATCTTCTTTCTTTCAATATACTTCTTTATAATCTTGGTCAGTTAATACCAGGACTTATATTTATAGGTAATCCTTTTGTAATGACTATGATTCAGATGGTGGATATAATAGCAAGTTCATTTGATGATGATGATGAAGATAAACCTAATAAACTTGACCTATTTTATCTTATCGCCACACTTGCTCAGTTAAGAGGAGGAGTAGGAAAAACATTTTGGGCAATGCCTTTAGTATATTTTGCAATGGATATTGGCGAAGATGGTGATACTCTTATTGAGCAGGCATGGAATAAAGTATTACAGCCCTTAGTTGCTCCCGTATATAGAGATTGGGCTTCATTGTTCAAAATGATGGGAGAATTTTATGATGCTGAATTAGGATCTGCTTTTTCAACATTATGGAGAATGGGAACTGGATTTGGAATATACCAAAAAAATAATGATTTAGCTTATGATCATTTCCTTAAAGGTACGCAGTTAGATGATTATATATATTATCTTTTAAATCCTTTTTGGATTCCTTCCACTTCAGAAAGATTATCTTCAAGTCCAATAGATAGAGAAGTAAAAAAGAAACTTTCTGATATGCTTTCTAATACTCCTGAAGAGAAAGTAGAAAAGAAAATGACAAAAGCAGAAAGACTCCAACAGAAAAAAGATTTATTTCTCAAAGAGATTCCCGTATTAAAGGGGTTCTATAAATGAAATGCTCTAAGTGCGATAAAGGAACAGTAAGAGATGGATTATGCCGTACTCATTATATAGAGTCAAAAGAATTAATATATACTGATAATACTTCTGAGAATGTAAGGGAATGGGGTATATTTAAATGGGCTAAAGATATGTTATCAGAAGCAGTACCACAGAACTTTCCTTCATTTCATTATGAAGTATATCCTGTGATATTAGGACAGTTAGATCCTTTTTATGTAAATAAGGAAGAAAGACAGCGTAACCTTATAGCATACAGAGAAGGAGCTAAATCCACTATTATATTTATCATAGTCAGTTATATACTTGCTCATAACAATTCAGTTTTAAGATTCAGATTCAGAAATCAGATAGTACCAGTGAATTTAGCTGAAAGGCTTATAGTAATAGCTTCTGAGACAGGTACAATGGCTGAAGATTTTGTAGTAAGAATAAGAGATGAATTTACCTCTAATGTAATGCTGAAGTATTTTTATCAGTTTACTATTGAAGATGCTATGGATGCTGTAGACGGTCAATGGACTAGAAGAGCATTTAAAATGAACAGATGCTTTGTATTGGGAGTGGGAGCAAAGATGCAGATACGAGGCAGGATTAAAGGAGTATCGAGACCTACCTGGATATTCTTTGATGATATATATTCAGAGAATAATACTTTAACTGTTGAATCAAGGGATAGAATATCAAGATGGTTCGACAGAGCGGCAATCAATACAATAGACTCATTAAAAGGTAAAGCCACATTCGTTGGTACAATAGTACATGATGATACAGTAAATGCGAAACTAATGAAAGACAATAGCTGGCTCACTATGAAGTATCCTGTGATGCCGCACACACTATTTCAAGAGTTTATAAAAGATCATTTAAAAGTAGATTATCATACTGGCAGATGTACATTATATCCTTTTAAGGATAGTGAGAATATACAAACTCCTGATCAGATAGCTGAAACAAGAGAATACTATCGTAATATACAATCCCAGAAAGACTGGCAGTTAGCATGGTCTGAAAGAATAGACTTATATGCTTTAGCTTTAAAGTATAAAGGATATTTTAATAAAGGGAGTGTAGCTGGAATGTATCAGGAGTATTTTCATATTACTGTACCTTCAGAAGAAAAGAGATTCATGCCTGAATATTTCCAGAAAATGCCTAAGTTTGAGTTATCAGCTCAATTCGGATACAGCTGGATTAAATTCGAAGGTGAAGATAAACCTAAGAGAATGAATATTGAATTCGGAGTGGATTTTGCAGGTGGATATGATAAAGGAGATAAAATGGTTGTAGTAGTAACTGGTACTACACCTGACAAAAAGAGATATGTGTTAATGACTAAAGGGGGAACCTGGAATTTAAGAGATGTATTTTATGAAAAGCAGGATCAAAGAGAGTATGGATCCATTATGCTTGACAGATCCAAGATTATTAAAATAGGAATAGTAGATGAACTATTCAGATTATATCTTCAATTTGCTCCTACTTGCATTAAAGTAGGAATAGCAGGAGAAGAAAGGCAGTTTTTAGTTGAGATACAGAGAGTATTCAGTGAGAATGGAGTGTATATTCCTATTGTACCGAGGAAGCAGTATGCAAAGGAAGGAGAGAAATACGAAAGGATTATTAATATGCTCGAACCTTATTACAGTACATATATGGTCTTTCATAATGAGGGATGCAATCAGCTTGAATATGAATTAGAGTATTTAGGAGGAGCAGAGCATGATGATTATTGTTTAGCTGAAGGAACTTTAATTGCTACTAATAAAGGAGAAATTCCAATACAGAATATTATCCCTGGTAATTTAGTATTAACTCCTTTTGGATTTAAAAAAGTATTAAAGGTATGGAATAAAGGGGAGCAGTTTGTAATAAAGAAATTCGGATTAACTGCAACTAAAGACCATAGAATATTTTATAAAGATGATTTTATTCCTCTTGATAGTATTGAAGTAAGTTTGTATATTAGCAGATATACATATAAGGAACTTTACAAATGGAATTATCGAAGATTATTATATTCAATGGAACAAAATATCAACTTATGGGAAGCAGGAAATATTATCTTGCACAATCCAATACTAATGCAGGAAGGAAAAGAGCCAAAGGATTACATGTGGCAATTTGGGAATTTCATAATAAAAAGGCAATACCTCAAGGCTATGAAATTCATCATAAAGATGGCAATACTTTCAATAATGATATTACGAATCTTGAGTGTATTAAAATATCAGAACATAAGAAATCTCATATGCAAGAAAGATTTAAAAGCTCTGAATATAAAGAAAACAATAAAGTTTTACTGGAATCTATTAGAGAAAAAGCTATCGAATGGCATAAAAGCAAAGAGGGAAGGAAATGGCATAAGGAGCATGCGGCTAAGTTTCAATTTGGGACACATCCCAGAAAGAATAAAGAATATATATGTTCTTACTGTGGCAAAAAATATTTATCAAAGAATAATTTTACTAAGTATTGTTCTTCGAAATGCGGTAGGAATGGGAGAACTATTGAAAAAGAATGTTTGGAATGTGGCACGATTTATATTATTCAGAAAGCAAGTAAAAAAAGCCAATTTTGTTCAAAGTCTTGTGCAAAATCAAATTACTGGAAACGAAAAGATGACAGTATATGATATAATGGTAGAAGATGCGCATGTATATTATGCTAATGGTATACTAGTGCATAATTGTGATGCTGCGGAAGTAAGTATGTTCAATATACAAGTACCAGTAGATTTAGGATATGATATGTTCACAAAGAAGCCAGATATTAAAAAGAAATCAATAGTAAAATTACTAGCAGATATGAAAAGAAGCGATAAAATTGATGATTGGCGAGTTAATTAAATGAGATTATTCTATGTAAGAGAAGGATCTAAATTTGAGGGAGAATATCCCATTTATGAAGGAAAAGAGGAATTTGAGAGATATAATCCAGGAGTACCGTATTACAGATGGGCTAGAGAAGAGAATCCTTTAGAATGTATTAAAATAGGTAACTGGATAGAAGCTGAAGACGGATATATTGTTCAGATATTAAATTTCAGAGTGATGGGACAAGGGAGTATATTCATTAAAGTACCTATGGGTACATTCCCTATATGGAAACTAGTAAAAGGTACATGGAAATGGTCTAAATTATATGCTCAATTCACTAATGGGGATATGTATAAGGCGAATGGGAAAAGAGGTACTGCTAAGAATACTACGATCACAAGGTTTGTGAGTTTAGTCATAGCAGGAGTACATCCATTAAAAGCATACGATATAGCGACTGGTAAACCTTCAGTACACAGTAGAGCTAAGATATTACATATATTAAAAACGAAAGAATTTAAGATGGAAATGCAGAATCAGTTAGTACCATTTAAAGAGAAACTATCAAGTAAGTTTTCCGAAGATATGTTAATTAAGGAATTAGAGTCATTAATAAAGAATTCCCGACCTGGTACTCAGTCTCACAGAGAGAATATAGAATTCATTATGAGACTTAGCGGAATAATAGAACCTGACTCCAAAAAAGCTATAAGAGCTAAAGAAATAGAATATCAGGAAGTTCCACCACCACAACTCCCCTAGAATGCCCTAATTTCTTCATTAGAGCCTCACTGTGGCATTTTTATCCTTTCCTTATACATTTCCCTTGCCTTTTAAGTAAAAGTAGCTCTACGAGCTTCCAAGGGTGAAAAAGGAAAATAACACACATATTAACTAACATATTAAGGAAATATACTATGGACAAAGTATCGTCTTTCTTCAAAAAGGCATTAGGATTTACTGGATTCAGCAAAAGCAAAATCCGAGTAAAAGATACTAATTCCGAGACTGGTATAGTATCATCTATACCATATGCTAAGAATTATATGAAAGCAAAGCCAAAAGAAATCCGCAGATTCAAGCGGAGTGGAAGTATCTCACATGGTACGGTATGGAATATCCGTCATTTTGGCAATTTCTCCCCAGTTAAGTATCCGAATGGAGTAATAAAATGACTCTATTAGGATTTGAAGTAATCACTGAAGATCATGAAACAGGAGAAATCCTGGTTCAGAATGATGCAGGGAAACAAACCTGGACGGTATGGATCCCTGAAGTTGAATTATTTTATGATTATATTTTAGGATGCATGGTCGATGATCCTTTTGTGGATTATGACCGTATAGCCGAAGATGCTTTAGACTTTGTGAAAGGAAACAGATAATGGATCATTATAAAGGAGAGAAAGACTCCAATTATCGTACCGAAATCGGTAGTTTCTTAATAGATTTAGGATTCGGAATTGAGCAATTAATGAAAATATTCTCTTCCACTAAAGAAAAGGGTATTTCTTTGACAGGAATACGCTATTGGATAGCGTATAAAGATATCCTGAACGGAATTCCTGTATTACCTGAAGACTTTGAAGCCAGAACAGCGTTAAAAAAAGTCCAATGGTGGATGAATAATAATAAAAATCATCCACTGTACACTTATGAACTCAAAGATAGAATCCGTAATGAATTTATGCTATTGGATGCTATCCGATTTAACTATTTAATGGAAGAATTAGGATATATTCAGATCTGATTTAAATACCATATCATACAGGCAGAATCCCCTATTTAAATAGCCTGGAACGAGAAAAGGGATATCAATTAGGTTGTCTGTATGATATTGGTTAAAATGGAAAATAAGACTAATTCGAATTAAAGAATACCTTGTATATATCCCAGAAGTTCCATACTCCGAAAGGTGAAGTGGATAAGTTGGTAAAAATACGGGGTATTCCTTTATAATTTTTCCTTGTAAATCCACACATATGGAATAAATGAACAACTGTTCATCCAGTTGATAGTTTATTGCTTGTGGTAAGGACGTACATAGCTCCGAGGTAACGAGGAGCAAGATTCCTGCGTGTTGTTCTCAGGTACGTAAAGCCATAAAACACGGACTAATGTCGATTTGCGTCAGAAGTCTAATTTCGGTTGGGAGTCACCGCAGCAGACAGTCCTCCCATTTATTCTTAGCTTGCTGAATAGCAGACCTGAATGGTCTCCAGGAGCAAGAAAAGCTATTCCATAGTCGGGTAGCAAGCTTAAGAATTTATATTTTGAATATACATTAATTAACATAATAGAGGTACTAATGCAAGAGAAGCTGTATCTGGTATTTACCAGGCACGAACTCACGGAAGAACAAATCGAAGAATTCCGTGAAGTTATGAGCCAATTTGAAGAAGGAACGTGTGAGATTCGGTATTTAACCGAACTTGCGTCGAGAAATATTACAGACCTTCAAGACGCTGATGACATTCATATGGAACTTTTTGGACTGCTCCGCAAGGAAAAGAATAACTTCAACTTCATAGAACTCTATGGAGTTATTCCTGTTCCACTTCGTTTTGTTATTCAGGAGTTTAATCGGGATATGCCAACAAGGTCTAAGAATTACTGTAATATTAACGAATCCTTCAATGTTAGTCGGAGCATTGAAGGACAGAAATCTACGATTGACCACAAACGTTGGTTGCCTGTTGGCGATATTCGGTATTAGCGGCTCAGCCGCATTCTGACAATGGTCTCTTATATAGCTTAATTGGTAAAGCACTTCGTTATGGAGAAGATTGCAGGTTCGAGTCCTGCTATGAGAGCAATTCTTTTATAAATCGGAGTATATAATGTTAACATACTTATCTATTCTTTCCGCCCTTATTCCATATATCAGTGTTTTTCATCACATGTGGAATATCTATGACTTTCAGCTATTTCATTCGCCTAAAATACATATTGACGGAGATAGCTGGTATATCAATGAGGATAATCGAAGGGATACGGTGTATAATTCCCCCCAAGACTTGAAGAAATATCTTCTGTCTTATATGGAGGAAAGAATATCGTTCTTTGAAAATGTTCCTCGTGAACAGTCGTATTTCAAAGAAGTAAGAGATACCCTTCTCGACCTTTAATCTTCTAACCTGTATATAATATATCCTGTAAAGGAATATAAATACAGGTTTTTTCTTTGACTATCTTATAATCGGTAATTATGACCGATATATATACCACAATCGGTAATTATGACCGATCCTGTGCAATATATTACTCCCCATGACTGCCAAAATTGGTAATCATGGAAAATAACACATTAACTAATAGAAAGGATCTATGTTATGGCCAAGTTGGTCAAAGTTAACGCATTAGCCCTTTGGGTCTCAATGTTCGGAACGACACGTATTTTAGGAAAAGAGGATGAAAGTTCTCTAAGTGTTCCTATACGTGATTTGAAAGAGACAGAGTTCCAGGAAATTCCCTTAGGAGAACAAAAAGAAGCAAATTATGGGAAAAATGGCCACACTCTCACTGAAAAGAAAGCAGTTTTGGCTGCTGCAAAGGAAAGGATAAATCGTGAATTAATGAAAATGAGTGACTTACGGGTAATCGAACCAAAATCAGGAAAGTTCATCTGCTACATTAAGGATATGATTCCTAAATGGGAAAGTGGTACAGTGTCTCTCGCAACAGGCGGTGGTTTTGAAATCGCCCCAAAACTTAGCTATTATGTGCCCAAAGGGTACATATACTACGAAGTAGTAGAATAGCTTTTATATCCTCCATTTATTTGGAGGATATTTTTTTTATTAGCTTGGCAGGGGGGGTAGGGAGATTTGGGGGGTTTTTTGTTTGGAAGGGTTCCCTCTTACATTTTGGACAATTTTTTTAGCTAGCGTGACAATTATCACACAGAAAAGGATAAGCAAGAGGGGGTGGATGTATGATAGACATGGTGAAAATGGAAAGAAAAGGCGGGAAAACACTTATCAAGAGTGTAAATTCAGAATGAAAATGAAGGTTTAGTATAAAGGGAAGAGGAAAGATAAGGGAAAAGAGAAAAAGAAGGGAAAATAGGGTTTGAAAATAGCTTAAAAATAAGGATTATGTCGAATTTCCGTGGAAAAACACTTTGGTTATAAGGGTTAAAATGGAAACTAAGTAAATAATATATTTTTTAATATACATGAAAGGACATATATGTATTCTGATGAAGAATATGATGATATAAGTGAGGAAAGGGAATATAAATTTTGTTTTTGTTGCAGGAAGATAATAGGAGAATTAGAGTATATGGAGAAAGAAACGGAAGAAGAAAAGGAAGTATGTGCAGAATGTGAGAAAAAGTATAAAAGCAGGAAATATGATGTGAAAATATGTGGAGAATGCGGAAAGCTTTATAAGATATTTCCGTATAAAGCAGTTGGAAGGAAAGGAGAAACGGAAATAGGAATATGTGAAAACTGTAATTCTAAGAAAGGAAAGGACAAAGAATGACACATAGGATAACTTACAGAGAGACTATACATTATTATAGGACAATGTATACAGATAGGATTATATCTAAAGAGGGAAGCCTTATTGGACAGGCTGAAGAGGTATTAGCGGATCCTCTCTCAGAAGAGTGTGATTCTATAAAGACAATTAATGAAAGATATGAATTTGAAGATACGGCTATTCTTCATATAGAGGAAGTGAAAGATCTCACGGAAATAGAGAGATTAGTAGAAGAAGATGCTTTGAAATCAGAAAGAAAGGACAATAGCATATAATGTATCATAAT
>Ga0172368_10008841_pt1 | contig 10193 bp, 12 predicted proteins | sample Lak11m_FD_114540 | JGI IMG/M metagenome (GOLD analysis project Ga0172368, IMG submission 114540) | Freshwater microbial communities from Kabuno Bay, South-Kivu, Congo - kab_022012_11m | ecosystem: Environmental > Aquatic > Freshwater > Lake | place: Democratic Republic of the Congo: South-Kivu...
AACTTGCTTGTTTCTTCATTCGGTGCTGTATCAGCACCCACCCTGCGACTCCAAACAATATCGATGTGACGATTCCTTCATTGGTGGGTGTGAAGACGAAGCCTAGCGGTCCATTCAGTTTGATGAAGCCATTAATGAGAAGCGGCATACTGAGCGCGTTGATGACATTATGCAGGATGAAGGCAGGCCAGACAGATTTGCCGAGCATTCGTAATTCGCCGAAAAGAATTGCAGTGGGGAACATGACAATGTAGCCTGTGATAATAAAAACTGGGACGCTGGTCGTAATCGCGCTGTTCAGCGTGGCGCGGTCGAGGTAGTAGTAATAGTATGGCAGGTGCCAGGTCATCCACAGGATGCTGACGATGAGATGATTCAACATTGGGTGGACTTTGGCTGCGTCCAGGCGGGGAGTGAGATAGCCGCGCCAGGCGAATTCCTCGAAGATATTCTTCATCAGCGAGCTGACGAGGATTACGCCAGCGGCTGATATATACGCGCCGAAGCCTTGCGCGGCGAAACCGTCAGCGCTGACAATGCCGAAGAGGGCTGACAGGCCAAAGGTCAGAATGGCTGCGAGCGGATAGATGAGAATCGCCGCAATATACCACTTCCAGCTTGAGAGGAGATTCAACCCAAGGCCAGAATCCTTCCAGCCATCCCCACCAAATGCGCGTAAAAAGATTCCAGAAAGGGCAGGAGTTGCGAGCCAGATCAGCACGCCCAGGCTTTGCATGGGCGGCTGCGTGTTGCCTGTGACGTTGTTGAGCCAGATGCCGAGCCAGCCGCCGCCAACTGTGAAGAGTGCGACGATAATAATATTGCGAACTGTTTTGTTCATGAGTTTCCTATTTGAATGGTGTAGTTTTTTGTTTCGACGCGTTCGATGGCTGATCGCAGCCAGGCGGCGTCAGATTGTGAGTTAATGTAGCCGAGTTCCAGCGTGAGCATCCCGAAGAATGATGTGCGTTGATCTACTTTGCTGGGCGTATTTTGGGACATTTGATTGACAGCCTGAAATATAGCAATTCGTTCTTCGATCTGTCTAAGCTTGAGATGTAAGAGGTTGAGGATTTCCTCGTCGCTGAGTTTGCCGCCGAAATAGACTTGAATGTGGAATGGCTCACGAGTGTCATGTTCGGGCAGGGGTGTGGAAAGCCATTGATGCAGTTCGGCGCGACCCGCTTCAGTGATGTTGTATATCTTCATGTCAAGCCGTTCTTCGCGCTCGATGATTTTTTTTTCCACTAGACCTTGTTCATCAAGTTCGGCGAGGGTGCGGTAGATCTGACTTTGGTTGGCAGGCCAGAAGTGTTGTACGGAATTGTCAAAGGCTTTTTTTAGATCGTAGCCTGAGAATGCGTCGAAGGAGAGAAAGCCAAGTATGGCGTGTTTGAGTGACATAGTACTCCTTTTTGTAGTTACTTATACTATAATACTAGTATTATAGTATAAGTAACTACTTTGTCAAGATAAATAGTTGGAAGTTGGATTGCTGACTTTAGTTCGCATTTCAGAATACGCAGAATAAAGTCCGCAATCCATATTTTGTGGAGTTATTGTGTTCAATGAATGGGTGTTAAAATAAAACTGACAGACTATAAAGTCTGTCAGTTTTTTGAGCCACCAGTCGGCTACGACCCGACGACCTGTCGATTACGAATCGACTGCTCTACCAGCTGAGCTATGGTGGCATATTTTTCAAGCGGGCGGGATTATAAAGGAAAGCATGTAAACTCGCAAGTTTTCAGCTTTCCATGTTGTCTGTGTCTTGGGAATCCAAAAATCATATGCTTCGAATTGCAATGCTTTCTTATCATACCTGTCCACTGGCGACTTTGGGTGGAAAGGATACCGGCGGAATGAATGTCTATGTCCGCGACCTGACGCGTGAGTTGGGGCGCTTGGGCATTCACGTGGATGTCTTCACGCGCTCGCAGGATGAACATGTTCCGCATGTTGTGCATGAGTTGGGGTTTGGCAACCGCGTGGTGCATGTGCCGGCTGGGCCTGAAACTCCCAGGGCCAAAAGCGAACTGGCAAATTACATCCCTGAGTTTGTGGAGGGTATCAAGCAGTTCGCCGTTGAAAAGGGGATCACCTATGATGTGATTCACAGTCATTACTGGATGTCCGGGTTGGCGGCGCAGGCGTTGAGCGATGCCTGGGGCGGGACTCCAATTGTGCATATGTTTCATACTTTGGGTGAGATGAAAAACCGCGTAGCACGTTCGGAGAGTGAACGCGCGGGCGAGGGTCGACTCGAAGGGGAGAGGCAGGTCCTCCGTCGGGCGGATCGGATCGTTTCTGCCACGATAGCTGAGATTACACAGTTGAGATTCCTCTACCGAGCAGATCACCGCAAACTGGTGATCATCCCCCCGGGTGTGGATACGAGTCACTTTTACCCAATCCCTGCCGACGAAGCCAAGCAATTCCTCGGCTTGAAACCTGAGAATCGCATGGTACTTTTTGTCGGGCGGATCGAACCGCTCAAAGGCGTGGATACGTTGATTCAGGCCATGTCCTGTTTGGACTTGCAAAAGATGCATCGCCCCGTGCCTCTGGCGATCATCGGCGGCGAGCCGGATGTGGTGCCCGAAGATATGACAGAGGAAATGTCCCGCCTGCAAAAGCTGTGTGACGAGTTGTGCATGGGCGGCATGGTGGTCTTCCTCGGCAAGCGCGGACAGGATACCCTGCCGTATTATTATTCCGCGGCGGAGGTGGTGGTAATGCCTTCGTTGTACGAATCTTTTGGGATGGTGGCGCTGGAGGCGATGGCTTGCGGCACCCCGGTCATTGCCTCTGAAGTGGGCGGGCTTGGCTACCTTGTCCAAAATGATATAACCGGCTATACCGTCCCAGACAGTGACCCGCAGGTTTTGTGTGAGAAGCTGTCGTCGCTGCTGGGCAATGCGAATCTGCGCGCAGAAATGGGTCAGCGCGCCGCTGAATATGCCCTCGATTACGGCTGGGAAAAAATCGCCACACGGATCATCGAGGTTTATATGGGGTTGATGAAGGGTTAGAACTGGCTATTATGGGGCAATCATTTGAACGGCAGCAGGGAAAATTTTATATTTGAGATCAGTCACCCAGCCATCGAAAATCTCACCGTCTGTATGGGCAGGCGACGGCTTACCAAGATGGATTGTCAAGCGGGTGCAGTGGAACTCGTGGATGCCTTCCTGTTCAACCAAACTGCCCTTACCTGGTTTCATCGCGCTTGGTAAAGCCTGGAACATGCTCGCGCGCGTCCCTCGATACCCATGTATAAAAGTAAGTTTCCCGTCAAACGGGTCGGCATGAGGCGTCATGTAAAAGACTCCGCCGGTGCGGCGTCCATTCCCAACCGAAACCAAACTTAGCGGACCCTCATACGAACCGCCATCCCAATCCAATTCTGCATTCCATGTCGGCCCGTCCATGATTGCCTGTACCGCAGCCACAAGATAACGTGGTATGCCCGAAAGCCAGGAAATTTTCTCCTGCTTTGTGGTGACATACGGCTCCAGCCCGGCCGCAGAGTTATTCAAGAAGTATCGTTCATTGCACTTCCCCAGATCCATGCCGCGAGTCTTGCCAGCGGCGATCAATTTCGCCGCCGCCGAAAGATCGAGCGGAATTCCAACATTATCGCACAGGTCATTGGCTGTGCCCAGCGGCATTACCCCAAGCGTAATCGGGAACGGAGACTTTTCGTCCCAGCCTTGCGCGGCCCCGTTCACAACTTCGCCAATCGAACCGTCGCCGCCGGCAATGATCAGCGTGGTAAAACCCTGTCCGACGGCTTCCGCCGCCAGGTCCACGAGATGATCCGCGCGCTCTGAAATGGACAAGTCAAAATCGACTCCCGCAGCGCGCAAGGCAGCTTCAGCCTCGGGCCAGCGCTTCTGCGAATTCCAACGATTTGAATAGGGGTTAAGCAAAACTTTTGTTTTCATATTCCTCCAGCGAAATTCTCAAAGCCGATTTTACTTGAAATCCATTTTGTGATTAACATCTTCACGCGCACCCGCACCCGCGCATCTGCGTTCGCCACGGCCCACGCTGATTTCACTGCATTGAAAACGCTAGCTTCCATTTTTTCAAAATCAGTCCACTGTGCTTCCATGAACTCCTTCACCTCCGAAGGCGTATCCCAATAATAGAAGAAGGCGAATTCCTTCTCTTTTTCCTTGATGTACCACCCTTTGGATTCAACGTCGCGCATGGCTTTGAACGCCGCTTCATCATCTGCCAGCCCAATGGGTTGATCGGTCAACCTACCCGCAGCCTGCCAGCCCGCCGACGAAATAATCTCCACCGACCAGTTGTCTTCCACCGGGCGCAGGTCGATCAGGGTTGCGCCCGGCTTGAGCGTTCTGCGGATTTCATTCAGAGCATGGACCATGCTCTCGTGCGCCATTCATCACAACGACCAGGCGAGGATGGCAATGTCGAATGTCTCATTTGCAAACGGGATGTGACTCGCGCCCGCCTCTGCAAAATTGACATGCTTGCGCAAGTTGTAGGGAGAGTCTGCCCGGGCGACGCGCAGGGAATTATGGTCAGGATCAATCCCAACCGTCAGGGCTGACGCGCCTGCATATTTCCATGTCAATCGCCCTTCGCCGCATCCAATTTCCAGCACGCGCCTGCCGCTGAAATCTGCAAATTGATTCAGGGTCTTGCGCTCGAATCCTTCGGGGTCTTTTGCAAGGGTCATAACTTCTTCGCCGCTTTGAACGACCGTTGGATGAGTTCCTTCAAAACTTTGATATCTACATCTTTGAGTTTGTTGATGTACAAACAACCGACGCCCGTTTTGTGTTTGCCGAGTTTTTCGAGCAGTTCGGGGTGCTGCCTGTAACTGCCCAGCGCATATAAGGTTAGGTTTTGTTTGCGCGGCGAAAAACCGATGATGCAGGTGTCGCCTTCGTGGCCGCTGTCGTAAACGTAATGGACATGTCCAAACCCGACGATGCTCGTGCCCCACATCTTCGGTTCTTCTTTTGTAATTTGCCTCATTAATTTCAATATCTCAAAACTATCCGCGCGTTTTTGTTCATCTTCGATGCTATTAAGAAATTCAGCGACACTTGCATTGTTGACTTTTGTTTTTAATTCAGCCATGAGGTTCTCCTTTACCTGTAAAACGGAGTCCGAACGCTTTGCGTCCTGACTTCGGCTTTTACCCAAACGTCTGAGACGCTGAGCCAGTTAGTGCAACGTCAGAAGACGTTGCACTCCTTTTACCCCGGCAAAAACTGATAATGCATCTGCGGGGCTTTGCGTTCCAAAACTTTTTCTGCGTTCACAGCCAGCCTTAATAACTGATGCTCCTCCCAGGCGCGTCCCATGGCTTGCATTCCAATTGGCAGGCCGGCTTTGGTGTAGCCGGCAGGGAAAGTGACAGCCGGCAGGCCGGTCATGTTACCGGCGGTCACGAAGCGCATGATCTCGATGGTGGTGGTCAAATCAGAGTTGCCGTCGGGCAGGGCATCCTTCGGGATGGCCGGCGCGGCGATGGCGGTGGTGGGCGTGACGATCATATCCACCTGCTTCAAGGCGCGATTGAAATTTTCGATGATGCGCGTGCGCGCGCGCTGCGCCAGCAGGTAATCTTGCGAACTGGTGGCGCGCGCCAGCGCGAGGTTGAGTCGCACATCCAGGCCGTGTTCTTTGTGATGCTCGGCGTAGGTGTAACTCAGGGCTTGAGCCATCTCTGCCAGAATGGTGACCGAATGCGCGATGCGGTTCAATTCCAGATCGGGGATGGCAATCTCGACGATTTCCGCGCCAAGTTCTTCAAATCGTTTGAGCATGGCTTCGCAAGCCGCAACAACTTCCGCGTCTGCGTGGGTGAACCATTGCTTGTAGACGCCGAGTTTCAACCCGTTGAGATTAAGTTGATCCCAATTTTCCAGCGAGGGCATGGGCTGGTGCAATGTGTTCGGGTCGTGCAGGTCGGGGCCGGCCATCACAGCGTAGGCCAAGGCCGTGTCGGTGGCGGTGCCGGCAATCGGTCCGAGATGAGCGACACTCCAGCAAAGCGGAGCCGCGCCATGTTCGCTGACCCGCCCAAAGGTGGATTTCAATCCGAAGACGCCACAAAACGCCGCAGGGATGCGGATCGATCCCCCGCCGTCGGCTGAGATGGCAACAGGTACAAGTCCTGCCGCGACGGCTGTCGCCGAGCCGCTGGAACTTCCACCTGTGAAATGATTCGGGTTGTACGGGTTGCGCGTTACGCCGTGATGTGGATTCAATCCCGTCACGTTGATTCCGATCTCGTGCATGTTGGCTTTGCCGATGAGCAGCGCGCCAGCCGCGCGCACCCGCGCCACAATGGTCGCATCTTCTTTTGCAGGCCGCTTGCCAAGAAATGATGTGCCGACGGTTGTGGGGTACGGAACCATATCCACTTCATCTTTAACTGCCACAGGCACGCCGTCAAAAATGCTGAGCGGGCGTCCTGCCTTGATTCGTTCGGTGGCTTCACGCGCCTGCCTCATCACATCCGCGCGGTCAACGGCGATCATTGCCCGCAACGGTTGCGCGGTTGAATCGCTGGCGTCGATGGCGTCCAGCAATTTGACGGCCACTTCTTCGGGCGTGGTCTTGCCGTCGCGATAGGCTTTGGCGTAATCGAAGACGGTCGCGAATTGAAATCCATTCGTATTAATCGCGGATGCGCGTGGCCATTCTTTTTCTGGCACAGCCAGATTTTTATCAGCGAGCGAGTCAGTGTAATGGATTGGCATGATGGTCGGCGCTTCGTCAATCACCTGTTTGCGCAGCCAGTTAATTCCTGCGCTTTCGAACAGGCTAGGTATCAACAGTCCGCCGAGCGGCCCTTCGACGAGCGCGGCAAAAAGTTTCAAAAGCCCGCCCGAGAGATAAGGCAGTTTTACAGATTTCAAATCGTACACAGTTTTGTTTTCCATGGCTCCTCACATCCTCAAAACTTTTGATCCTCGAATTTTACCTTGCTTCATTTCAAGCAGCGCAATATTGGCATTCTTCAACTCGTATTCCTGAAACTCAGGCTTGATCTTTGCCTGCGCCGCAATTTGCAAAAACTCGCGCACATCGGCGCGGGTCACATTTGCAACCGATTTGATTTCCTTCTCCATCCACAACTGCGAGGGATAATCGAGTTTGAGAAACTGACTTTTATCATGTTCCTCTTTGCGGATCGCATTCACGACCAATCTTCCGCCTGCCCTCAAACATTTCAGCGCTTCCATTACCGGACCCCAAACCGGGGTGGTGTCAATCACAGCATCCAACGCCTCAGGCGGACTCTGCTCAATCGTCCCCGCCCAGGCTGCTCCCAGCGACAGGGCAAATTCGCGTTCTTCGGCATTCCTGCTGAAGACAAAAATATTCGAGTTTGGGAATTTATGCCTTGCGAGTTTCAACACCAGATGATTCGACCCGCCGAAGCCCATCAACCCCAGCGACTGACCATCTATTAAATTACTCAGCCTCAATGAGCGGTAACCGATTGCGCCCGCGCACAGCAGCGGGGCGGCTTCTGAATCAGAAAGCGAATCAGGGATCGGGTGGGCAAAGTCCGCGCGGACTTTCATGTATTCGGCGTACCCGCCGTCCACATCCCGCCCGGTGGCTTTGAACTCCGCGCATAAATTTTCCTGCCCCGATTTGCAAAAATTACACGTACCGCAGGCAGAGGCGATCCACGCCACGCCCACACGCTGATTGGATTGCAACGTCTCCAGACGTTGCAATTGGCGGTCTTTTTTCGAAGTCTGGACGCAAAGCGTTTGGACTTCGACGACCACTCCCACTGCCTGATGCCCCAATACAAGCGACAGGCGCGGACTCATCCTTCCTTCGATTTCATCAAGTTCAGTGTGACACACCCCGCAGGCCGTCACGCGGATCAACACTTCGCCCGAGTCAATTTTGGGTTCAGGCAGGTCTTCATAAGAAAGGGGAGCCGGGTTTTGCGAGATCGGCGCTGTCCCGCGTAGGAGCATGGCTTTCATTTTGGCGGGAGTGACAATGCAAATTCAACACCGATTTTCACCCATACGCTGAGTTGTTTTGCTGTTTTGAATCCATCTGGCTCCACGAGCAGCCAGCCTTTCATTGGTTTGCCTCTCAATGCAAACGGCTTGACATGTTTCTTCTTTAAGAAGATTTCATGTTTGGATGGATCAATTCTTGCGACCATATCGCCTTTGTACCAGCCGCAGGCCACACTTGCACCTGGCGCAAGTACAGGTGTATTGCCGTTGATTAAATATCCCAGCCCGCCGAACATCTTCTTTTCAACGAAGGACAGTCCCTGTAACTTCGCGCGGATTCGCGCCGCAAATTTTTCATCGTATGCCATTGCGCCTCCACTGCTAACTGATCACTAATCACTGCCTACTGAATCATCCCGTTCCAAACTGCCTGTCGCCGGCGTCACCCAGCCCGGGCACGATGTAGGCGCGTTCGTTCAAGTGGTTGTCAATTGCCGCGAGGTAGATGTCAATATCCGGGTGGGCATCCTGCATGGCTTTGATTCCTTCCGGCGCGCCGATCAGCCCGACGAATTTGATCTTCTTCACGCCCCAGCGTTTGAGGATTTCGGCGGTGGCGGTGGCGGAACCGCCGGTGGCGAGCATCGGGTCGAGGATCAGACAAACGGACACACGCGGGTCAACGGGGAGTTTGTTGTAATACTCCACCGGCTGAAGCGTGTGCTCGTCGCGGTACAGACCAATATGCTAAACCTCGGCGGATGGCATCAATTCCCAAATGCCTTCCACCATACCAAGTCCCGCCCGCAGAATGGGAACGAGGCCGATCTTTTCCTTTAATTGCTGGGCGGTCATTTTTGTCAGTGGGGTTTCGATCTCAACCGGCATAATGGCTAGGTCGGCGGTGGCTTCATATGCGAGAAGTCCCGCAATTTCTCTGACGAGTTCGCGGAACTTCTTGGGTTCTGTTTTTTTATCGCGCAGGCGCGACAATTTGTGTGCGACAAGCGGATGTTTGGATGCGTAAACATTGGACATGGGGGCTTCTCCTGAAATGAGTTACTTAATTATAGCCGTGAAGATGATTTTTGACCCGTGACTCGCCGCCTTGTTTTTCATATAGTTACAGAGTATCGCATAATTTGGTAAACAAAAATTTCATTTTTCTCTCGCAATTTCCAGATAAAAGTTTATTTTATTATGAAACAAGCGATAAAAAGAGCAAGGAGTTCAAAATGAAACTGGAAGGACTTCACATTCTGCTTACCTATCAATGCGCCTATGAGTGCGACCACTGTTTTGTCTGGGGCAGTCCCTGGCAGAGAGGCACGCTCACCTATGAACAGATCGAGCAAATCCTCGAACAGGCAAAAGAAGCAGGCGTCACTTCAATTTACTTTGAAGGCGGCGAACCGTTTTTGTTTTATGCCGTTCTGGTCAAGGCGGTACACAAAGCGGCAGAGATGGGCTTCGAGGTCGGCATTGTGTCCAATGCCTATTGGGCAAACTCAGTGGCCGATGCCGAGGAATGGCTGCGTCCGTTTGCCGGGCTGCTCGCCGATTTCACCGTCAGCAGCGATCTCTTTCATTGCAGTGAATGTCTGGGTGAACATCCGCAGAATGCGCTGGTCGCTGCCAAGTGGCTGAATATCCCGACAGGCATGATCAGTATCGCGCAGCCCGGCAACGATGAAAAACAAACCCACGGCCAGATCGAAGACCAGGGCGCGGTCATGTACCGTGGTAGGGCGGCGAAAATGCTTGCAGAAAAAGCAACCAGCCATCCCTGGGACGGATTCGATTCCTGTCCGCATGAAGACCTGCGCGAGCCGGGCCGAGTCCATCTTGACCCGCTCGGCAACATCCACATTTGTCAGGGCATTATTCTTGGCAATGTGTTTGAGACTCCGCTGAAAGAGATTTGCGAAAACTATCATGCGGATTCCCACCCGATCTGCGGACTCTTGCTCGCAGGCGGACCCGCCGCGCTGGTGACTGAATACAACCTTCCGCGCGCGTCTCGCTACGCCGACGCCTGCCACCTGTGCTATTCAGCGCGGACTTCGCTGAGGGAGCGTTTCCCTCAATATCTGAATCCTGACCAAACGTATGGAGTGATGAAATGACAGGAAATGATTTCATGGCGTGGGTTTTGCGCTCGCCATTTCACGGCATCTTGAGCAACGGCATGATGCTCATCACAATAACGGG
>Ga0172368_10008842_pt1 | contig 10190 bp, 9 predicted proteins | sample Lak11m_FD_114540 | JGI IMG/M metagenome (GOLD analysis project Ga0172368, IMG submission 114540) | Freshwater microbial communities from Kabuno Bay, South-Kivu, Congo - kab_022012_11m | ecosystem: Environmental > Aquatic > Freshwater > Lake | place: Democratic Republic of the Congo: South-Kivu...
TCATGCAACTTGTACGGCAACCAGGGTTACATCGTCATCCTGTTTGGCGCCGCCCTGGTGGCTTTTGAGCATATCCAGCAGGTTGTCGCAGATTTGTTGCGCTGTCAGTTTTGTATGGCGGCTCAGGGTTAATTTGATGCGGTCCAGGCCGAAGCATTCGCCGTTTGGTTCTCGGCAATCGGTCATGCCGTCGGTAAATAAAAGCAGGGTCGAGCCGGGGGACAGGGTAAGGGTGCGTTCGTCCAGGGTGATCGCGTCCCATAATCCTATGGCCATGCCCGGGCCGTGTGGAATTCGTTCCACTTTCCCGTCAGCGAGCAAAACCAGCGGCGGCTCATGACCGGCGCGTGCGTAACTGAATTCGCGCGTCGCCCGATCGAGAATCCCATACAGGACAGTGACGAATTGGGTGGATTTCTGCAGGCGCGTGATGTGGCGGTTGACCAGTTTCAACACTTCGCCGGGGGTAAGGCCGATATCGGCTTCCGCCATGATCAGGGCATGGGCGCGCGCCATGAAAAGTGCGGACGGCACTCCCTTGTCTGCGACATCACCGATAACCACACCGATCCGTTCCTTGTCCATTTCAAACACATCGTAAAAGTCTCCGCCCACCTGGCGGGCCGGCAGGATGCGCGCGCCAAAGTTGTATCCTGTCACCAACGGCAGGGCATCGGGCAAAATACTGAGTTGGATTTCCGCGGCAACCTGTAATTCGCGCTCGAGGCGTTCCTTTTCGATCAACTGTGCCTGCGCGGCCTTGAGTTCGTCGAAGGCGGACTGCAACTGGCGGTTCTTTTCGGTCAGGTCGCGAAATGTTTGGGTGTTGGTCGCGTCGAGTCTCTTGCTGAGGACGCGCATCATGGAAGTGGAGAGTTCGGGATGGCGCAGGGTCATCTCCGCGAATTTTGAGCGGCTCATGGAAAGCAGGACTGCATCCCCGCGTGCCCGGACGCTGGCCGTGCGATGGCCGCCCGGCATGATCAAACTCATTTCCCCGAGATACTCCCCCTCGCTCAGGACGTTCAGGATCAATTCGTCCGGCCTGCCTTCCCCCATCAATACTTCCAGTTCACCGCTCATGACCACGTAGAGATGCTCGCCCAGGTCCCCTTCCCTGAAGAGGATTTCGCCGGGTTTCATCTCTTTTACTTCCAGGGAGGCGGCCAATCGTTCCAATTCACGGGATGGCAGGTCGGCAAACAACGGGATTTTTGACAGCAGGTTTTTGGTCATGGGTTGGCGCGCTGTTCGCGGTCTGCGGGATTTTTTGAAATACCGATAAAACTCATTTGCAACTCCTTGTCCTAACTGCTTTTCGATAAATCCATTACTTCCTTGCCGGTCAGTTTTTCCTGGATCCTGTGTACCACCGTTTCGAGATGGCCGGGCTGATGGACAAAATCCAGGTCGTCTGTGCGGATCGTGAGAACCGGGCACAGGTCAAAAGCGGTCAGCCATTCGTCGTAGAATGAATCGAGCAGGGAAAGATACTCTGCCGAGATTCCAGTTTCCATATTGCGGGCGCGCCTGCGAATGCGGTCCATCAAGACGTTCACCGGCGCTTTCAGGTAGATCAACAGGTCGGGTCTTGGCAGGCGGTTGACCACCAGTTCGAATAAATTACGGTACGCCAGGTAATCGCGTTCGGCCAGGTTCCCCATGTGATGCAGGGCGCGGGCGAAAATATGCGCATCCTCGTAAATGCTTCTGTCGAGGATTGCGGAACGTGCATCGCGCGCGGCTTCAAGGTATTGTTCGGCGCGATGTCCCAGGAAAAAGATTTGCAGGTGAAAGGACCACGCGCGCATGTCGGTGTAAAAGTCCGGCAGGTATGGATTGTCGGCAACCGACTCATACCCGGTCCACCAGCCGAGCCGTGAACCGATGCGCTCGGTTAGTGAGGTCTTCCCTGCCCCGATATTGCCTGCCACAAGCACCAGATGTTTTGCCATGCGTACCTCGACCGAATTTTTTCAAGTATAGCAGAAAAGGTACATCCAAACAATTTTTCAGGCTTCACCACAGATGGACGCAGTAAAGGGGATTTGCGGCATTTTATGAATGGTCTGAAATCAAAAACGCTCCTGCCAGTTCAGTCAGGAGCGTTTCTCTTTTGGGCTACGCCTTCTTCAACCCGACTTTGACTTTCTCGCCGTCGAAACCATCTTCGACGACGGACGAATCGGCGGGCGGAGTCACGAACGCGAGACGTGTTGTCAGCGTTTCGGAGGTGACATACTCCTGGTGCGCTTCAATTGCGGACCTCAAACCTGCTGTTGCATCGACGAACAACTCTATCCTGTCGGCTACATCCAAATTCGCGGCCTTGCGTAAATCCTGCACGCGGCGGACAAATTCACGCGCCAGGCCTTCCTGCACCAGTTCGGGCGTCAACTCGGTGACAAGTGCCGCCACGTACGCGCCTTCCTCTGCGACCGCGAAACCCGTCCTGGCCTGCGCCTTGACTTCCACATCATTTGGCAACACTTCATACGTCCCGCCGTCCACGTTCACTTGCAGGGCCGTGCCGGAAAGCAGGGTGCGCGCCGCTTCTTCGGCTTCCAACGCCAGCACGGCTTTTTGGATGGCAGGGAACTTGTTGCCATATTTTTGTCCGAGTTGCTTGGGCAGCGGCTTGACCGTGTGCGAAACGGCCTCGGTCGAGGCATCCAGCAGGCGGACTTGCTTGACGTTCAATTCGTCCGCAACGATGTCGGCGTAGGTTTGCAGCGCCTTTTGCTCGGTCGCATTGCCGACGGAGAACGCGGCTTCGGCCAGCGGCTGGCGGACTTTGCGATTGGCTTTCTGTCGGGCGGAATGTCCGAGCGAGACGAGTTTCACCACCACGTTCATGTCGCGGTTGAGCGACTCGTCAATGAACTCGGGCATGACCTTCGGCCATTCGGCAAGATGAACCGATTCGGGCGCAGTCTCATCCACGGAGCGGACGAGGTTCTGGTATAACTCCTCGGCCAGGAATGGCATGGCAGGCGCGAGCAATTTCGCCACGGTCACGAGCGCAGTGTAAAGGGTGGAGTACGCGGCCTGTTTATCGGAATCAGACCCCGACTTCCAGAAACGGCGGCGGGAACGCCTCAGGTACCACGTCGACAGTTTTTCCACAAATCCCTCGATGGGACGGGTCGCGTTTGTCGCGTCATATGTTTCGTACGCGTTCGTCACGTCACGGACGAGCACGTTCAATTCGGAGAGAAGCCAGCGGTCAAGGTCGTTTGTCACCGCAGGGACGGTGGTCACGGTGGGCTTGTCGAGGTTGGCATACGTCACGAAGAACGAGTATACGTTCCACAACGTGAGCGTGAAGTTGCGGATCACCTCGCCCACCAGGTCGGAGGAGAAGCGGCGCTCATTCCCTGGCGGAGTCGCCGTGTAGAGGTACCAGCGGAACGCGTCCGCGCCGTGCGCGGTGAGTACATCCCACGGGGCGATGATATTGCCCTTGGATTTGGACATCTTGTAGCCGTCCCCGTCGAGGATCAAACCGAGGCAGGCTACATTTTTGAACGACACTTCATCGAACAGCAGCGTGCTGATGGCATGGAGCGAGTAGAACCAGCCGCGTGTCTGGTCCACGGCTTCGCAGATGTAATCGGCGGGGAACTGCTCTTTGAATTTGTCCTGATTCTCGAACGGATAATGCCACTGCGCCACAGGCATGGAACCCGAGTCGAACCACACGTCGATCAGGTCGGGGACGCGCGTCATCCTGCCGCCGCAGTCGGGACATGTCCAGCCGACGTTGTCCACGTACGGGCGGTGCAGGTCGAGTTCGCTTAAGTCGCGGCCTGCTTTCTCCGAAAGTTCCGCCACCGAACCGACGCACTCGCGGCGCTTGCACGATTCGCATTCCCAAACGGGAAGCGGCGTGCCCCAATATCGTTCGCGCGAAAGCGACCAGTCAATGTTGTTGGAGAGCCAGTTCCCAAAGCGGCCCTCCCGCGTGTGCTCGGGAATCCAATTGATGGTGTTGTTCAATTCCACGAGGCGCTCGCGGAATTTGCTCGTGCGGATAAACCACGACTCGCGCGCGTAATACAGAAGCGGAGTCTTGCACCGCCAGCAGAAAGGATAGGTGTGGGTGTATGCCTCGGACTTGAGCAGCAGTCCGCGCGCCTGCAAATCCTGGATGATGAGCGGGTCGGCGTCCTTGACGAACACACCGCGCCACGGCGTCACTTCGGGGATGAAGGTGCCGTCGGGCAAAACGGTCATCAACACGGGCAGGTCGTATAACTTGCCCGTTTCCATATCTTCCTGGCCGAATGCGGGAGCCGTATGAACCAGCCCCGTGCCATCTTCGGTCGTCACATAATCGCCCATTACAACATAATACGCGGGCTTTTCGGGCGGCAGGAAGGTGAAGAGCGGATGATATTTCATCCCTTTCAACTTCCTGCCCTTGAATGTATCGATGACTTTTACTGCCTCATCGCCGAAGACTTTTTGCACCAGCGCCTTGGCAAGGATGAGTTTCTCCTTCGTGCCGTTGTTATCGCGTTCGACCGTCACGTAATCCACATCGGGATGCGCGACAACTGCAACGTTGCCGGGCAGTGTCCACGGGGTGGTCGTCCACACCAGCAGCGAGGTATCCTCCCGATCCACGAGCGGCATGCGGACAAAGACCGAGGGGTCGGTTGCTTCATCGTAACCGAGGCAACTTCATGGTCGGAAAGAGGCGTGCCGCAGCGCGGGCAATACGGCACAACCTTGTAGCCCTTGAATAGCAGGTCCTTTTCCCAAAAGTTCTTCAGAATCCACCAGACCGACTCGATGTAGTCGTTGGTGTAGGTCACGTACGCTTCCTCGAGGTCGACCCAGAAGGCAATGCGCTCGGTCAGCCGTTCCCAATCCTGGATATAAGTAAAGACAGATTTGCGGCAAAGTTCGTTGAATTTATCGATGCCGTATTCTTCGATTTGTTGTTTGTTGGTAAAGCCCAACTGCTTCTCGACCTCGATCTCGACGGGCAGGCCGTGCGTGTCCCAGCCGCCGCGGCGCGAGCAGTGGAATCCCTGCATGATCTTGTAGCGCGGGAACAAATCCTTGAAGGCGCGCGCCAGTACGTGATGCACGCCGGGCTTTCCATTCGCAGTCGGCGGGCCTTCGTAAAAAACATACTCGGGACTGCCTTTGCGCTGCTCAACGGTCTTCTTGAAGACATCGGTCTGCTTCCAGAATTTCAGCACGCCTTCTTCCATTGAAGTGACGTTTAGTTTGGGGTTGACAGGTTTGAACATGGTTGATCTCCTAGTCGAATAGTCGCTAGTCTTTTGGTCAAAAAAACTCTCGCCTCAATACAGAGGCGAGAGCAAGGCTCACGCGGTACCACTCTGATTTCCATCAAAAGGATAGACTCTCGGTGAATGACGGATTCATCATTCTGTCCCGATAACGAAGGACAATTTCGGATTCCCTACTCTCAGCCAACCATTCGACTGTCAGACCGGCGGCCGGATGACTAATTTCAGTTCACAGCTTCGGGAGGATTTTCCATTTGCCTTGAAGGTTCGCCTTGCACCAAATCCGCGAACTCGCTGACATTCCAGCAAAAGTACTCGTTCCCATCATCGCTTTTAGATTTCCCAGATTATACTCACGATACAGGCAAACGACAAGGCGGGATTTTCAGGGATGTAATTTCCCTGCATCCTGCTTGACCCTCCACCTGCTTCGCGCTAAAATCCCCCCGCTTTCATTGGAGCATAACTTATGTTTGAAACCCTGACCGGACGACTCAACCAGATTTTCGACCAACTCCGCCGCCGCGGCAAACTCTCCGAAGCGGATGTGGACGCGGCCATGCGCGAAGTGCGCCTGGCCCTGTTGGAAGCAGACGTGCATTTCAGCGTGGTCAAATCCTTTATCGCACGCGTGCGCGAACGCGCGGTCGGCGCGGAGGTGTCGAAGGCGTTGAATCCCGGCCAGCAGGTGATCAAGATCGTCAACGAGGAATTGATCGGCACACTCGGCGGGCCTGCGCCGCTGAATCTGAGCGGCGGCAAGCCGCGTGTCATCATGATGGTCGGTTTGCAGGGTTCAGGCAAAACAACCGCGTCGGGTAAACTGGCGCGGCTCCTCCGTTCGAAAGGGGAGCGCGTGATGTTGGTCGCAGGTGACCCGTATCGCCCGGCGGCTGTCCAACAATTACAGCAACTTGGCGAACGGCTGGATGTCCCCGTCGAAGCGGACACTTCCATCAAGCCGCCTGAACTTGCGAAACGGGCTTTCGACAAGGCGGAAAAAGGCGGGTTCGGCGTGATGATCGTGGATACAGCCGGTCGGTCGCAACTGGACACGGCGTTGATGGACGAGTTGAAAGCGATTGCAGCGAAAGTCAACCCTGTCGAGACGCTCCTGGTCGTTGATTCCATGATCGGCCAGGAGGCGTTGAATATCGCGCAGGGTTTCCGCGATAACGTTTCAATTACCGGCCTCGTCTTCACCAAAATGGATGGCGACGCGCGCGGCGGCGCGGCCATCTCGGTCCGTTCGGTGACGGGCGTGCCGATCAAGTTCATCGGTACAGGCGAAAAACTGGATGCGCTCGAAATTTATGATCCGGCGCGTTTGTCCTCCCGCATTTTGGGCATGGGCGACGTGATCGGCTTGATTGAAAAGGCCGAGGCCGCCTTCGACCAACAGTCCGCGCAGAAGACAGCCGAACGCATGATGAAAGGCCAGTTCTCGCTCGAGGATTGGCTTGAGCAGATGAAGCAGGTCAGGAAGATGGGGTCGTTTGCGCAAATCCTGGAAATGATGCCCGGTCAATTGGGACAGGCCGCGCGCCAACTGGACCCGAAGGATGCAGAGAATTCATTCAAATCATCCGAAGCCATTATTCATTCGATGACATTGAAGGAACGCCGCAACCCCGATATTTTGAACGCCTCGCGCCGCCGCCGTATCGCGGCAGGCTCCGGCATGCAGGTGCAGGATGTCAACCGCCTGGTCAAGCAATTCCGCGAAGCGCAGAAGATGATGAAGATGATGCAGAAGACCGGGGGAAAGGGGATGGGGAGGTTGTTTGGGTAGTATTCAGGTGACAGTCGTCTTCGAGGATGACTGTCACCTTTTAATTCCACGTGCCCGCGCTTAATAACCTGATCTTTGTTTAATCGAAATCCACTCCGAGCAGGCTGGCGATGACGCCAATCTCCCCAACGTGCTGATATGGGTGGGTCATACCGAAATTCATCAGACACTTCCCTTTTGTCCAGCCAAGATAATTCTCAAGCAATCCGGCGGCCCGCGGATGGGCAAGCCCTTCATCAAAGAGGATCGTACGCAGGCGCGGCTCCTCCATGACGGGGTCCAAATCGTCATGGCTGAGTTGGCTGACGATTTCGCGTGTGCGGGCCTGCACGGCGCTGGAATATTCGCGCAACGCTTGTAAATCGATGCGCTGGTTCAGGTCATCCACTTCGTCAAAGTTCATTTCACTGCCATTGTGCCGCCAGGGAACGTTCATCCGTTGCAGCCATTCACCTTCATCCAGAACCTGGGGACGGTCGATAATGAACCGGTTCAGGCCCGCGTCCTCGACCCGGGTCAGGTGCCACAAATTCCAGGCAATCGAATTGACGCGCGGATGTGGACGCTGGCGCATCAAGTCATATGGCACAGTTTCCCACAAACCGCCGAGCCAGAAATTGTAAAGTGCATCATAGCGTTGTATGAATAATTGGGTGACATCCATGGTTGAAGATCCTACTTTCGTGTTTGTTTTATGCAGCAAAATACCATGCTCCGCTCAGAATGGCAGGCGAAAGTCCTGACCCTATAACTGACGATGGATAGATTATACGCCCCAAAATCCCACCAAATCCAAAATCAGCAATTCTGCTTTTCTCTGGTAAAATACAGCCCGGCGATTTCAGCCCGCAAGCCGCGTGTTCCTTTCACGCAACCCCTCTCCTGCCTGTCTGAAACGCACAACAAACTAAAGGAGCAAGTCAACATGGTTCGTATTCGTTTACGTCGTATTGGTCTCAAAGGCCAACCCACGTACCGCGTAGTGGCCGCCGACAAGGAGTCCCCGCGCGATGGTCGTTTTTTGGAAATCCTCGGTGTGTATAACCCCCGCACCAACCCGGCCACCATCCACTTAAAGGAAGACCGCGTTTTTCATTGGATGAAGAACGGCGCCCTGCCGTCCGAGTCCGTGGCGCAGATATTCAGAACCTCCGGCACACAGGCTCGTTTTGACCGTTTCAAGAAGGGCGAGTCGATTGAAACCCTCGTTGCCGAAGCCGCCGAGGCTGAAACCAAGCGTTCCGCGCCGGTAAAAACCCGCAAGGATTAGTTTTTATAAGACCCTGAAGGTTTTCAAAACCTTTGGGGTCTGTTAGGCGGTTTCAAATGAAAGACCTCATCGAATTCATCGCCAAATCCCTGGTTGAACATCCCGAGGATGTCCAGGTGAGCCAGTCTGGAAGCGGCTCACGCGTGCGCATCGAGTTGAGCGTCTCGAAAGATGACATGGGGCGCGTGATTGGCAAGGGCGGCAAGGTGGCAAACTCCATCCGCACCCTGCTCCGCGTGGCCGCCGAACACGAAGGCAAACAGGCTACGCTGGATGTAGTGGAACCCTGATGCCAACAGGGAAACAGACCCCAGCGCAGGCTGGTTCAGGCTCGCCGGCAGGCGAGCCATTATTTTTGGTGGTCGGATTTCTCCGCCGCCCGCATGGAGTGCGCGGTGAGATTGTCATGGATTTGCACACCGATTTTCCCGAACGCCTGCGGGTGGGACGAAAACTTTTCGTTGGCGAACAACACAAACCCCTGACGCTCGAAGGGGTGCGCCCGCATGCCAGGAGCGTGTTGATAAAGTTTCGCGGGATGGAAACCCCCGAAGACGCGGGGCAATATCGCAACCAGTGGGTTTATGTGAAGGCCAGCGAAGCCCCCGCCCTGCCGCAGGGGCAGATCTATCAACACGAACTTTACGGCATGACGGTTATCGACGACACCGGCCAAACCCTCGGAAAAATAACCGAGATCATCGTAACGGGCGCGAACGATGTCTACGTTGTGACGGACGATGCCGGCAGGGAAATACTGCTTCCCGCCATCCCCCCGGTCATTCTGGACATCGACGCCGGCCGCCGTTTAATCAGGGTTCATCTACTCGAAGGGTTGATACCAGGGGGGCGTTGAACGTTCGGCGTTTTTCGTATGGACGATAGAAAATACTGGATTGGCTTCAACTTAATCAAGGGCATCGGCGCGGTGCGGATGCAGGCCCTGGTCGCGCATTTCGGCGATCTCGAGTCTGCGTGGCGCGCCGACCCTGCTGATTTGGCGGAAGCAGGCCTCGGGGCGAAAGTGATCGAACGCGTTGCCCAGGCGCGTGAAAAGGTGGACCTGGATCAGGTTTGGGCCCGGATCGAGTCGCAGGGGATAAAAATCCTGACATGGCAGGATGAAGCCTATCCGCCGCGTTTGAAAGAGATCGAGCAACCGCCGCCCGTTCTGTACATTCGAGGCGAATACCTGCCGGATGATTTATTCGCGGTGGCGATCGTCGGCACGCGGCGGGTCACGCCTTATGGGCGGCAGATTACCGAAGAGATCGCGTCGTTCCTCGCGGCCAACAACATGACCGTGATTAGCGGCCTTGCGCGCGGCGTGGATGCGATTGCCCATCAATCCGCGTTGAAGGCGGGCGGGCGCACGATTGGCGTGCTTGGCTCCGGTGTCGATAAGATCTACCCGCCCGAACATCGCGGCCTTGCCGAAAAAATGATGGAGCGCGGCGCGCTCATCAGTGATTACGCGCCCGGCACGCCGCCGGATGCGTCGAATTTTCCGCCGCGCAACCGAATTATTTCCGGCCTGTCCCTGGCGGTCGTTGTCGTCGAAGCCGGTGCGACAAGCGGCGCGTTGATCACTGCCGGGTTTGCCGCCGAGCAGGGCCGCGAAGTTTTCGCCGTGCCGGGCAGTATCCTTGCGCCGCAAAGCAAGGGCACGAACAAGTTGATTCAAAACGGCGCGTTGCCGCTGTTGAGCGTGGAGGATTTAATGCAGGCGCTGGACATTACGCGTGTGGGCGAACAAAAGGCTGCGCGCAAAATCCTTCCCGCCGACGAAACCGAAGCGCGCCTGTTGAATTTGCTTGGCAGTGAGCCGCTGCACGTGGATGAAATCCGAAGCCAGGCTGAA
>Ga0172368_10008846_pt1 | contig 10187 bp, 5 predicted proteins | sample Lak11m_FD_114540 | JGI IMG/M metagenome (GOLD analysis project Ga0172368, IMG submission 114540) | Freshwater microbial communities from Kabuno Bay, South-Kivu, Congo - kab_022012_11m | ecosystem: Environmental > Aquatic > Freshwater > Lake | place: Democratic Republic of the Congo: South-Kivu...
CTTAATTGCTCGTTAAAGCTAAGATTGCTTATATTTAAAATCAAATCTTTAAATTTAGAATATTTATATTTTTTCTTAGAATTTTCGCCAAACTGATCGGCATAACCATCAGAAAATAAATATAACCTGTCGCCTTTGTTTAATTTTACAATGTTGTTAGTAAAATTATCCATTTTAATATGAATCGAAATAGGCATTTTATCTGCCGATATTTCGATAACGCTATTTTCATTTTTTCTAACAATATAAAGTGGGTTGTTTGCTCCAGAAAAGCTCAATTCATTTGTTTCTAAATTTAAGGCACAAAACGAAATATCCATACCATCTTTTTGCTCTCCAAACACACCCTTTTGATTTAACGAACGAATAATGTATTTCCTAAGCTCTTCAAGGGTTTTTGACGAGTCAGTAATATTTTCTTTTGGTACTATTTCGTTAAGAAAACTTATACCTAACATACTCATAAACCCACCGGGAACACCATGACCGGTACAATCAGCAACACAAAACAACAACCAGTTATTACGTTTTTTTGCCCAATAAAAATCGCCACTAACAATTTGACAGGGCTTATAAAATATAAAATGATTAACAAAAAGTTCTTTAAGTGAATCTGCTGTTGGTAACAAAGCAGTTTGAATTTGCTTAGCGTATCTGATACTGCTTCTTAACCCTTCATAAACTTTTTCTAATTCATTTTTCTGAATATACAAAGTTTCACGTTGTGCCTCAATTTCATCGCGTTGAGCAAGTATTTCTTCATTTCGAGAATTTAATTCGCTATTTTTCTCATCAACAATTTGCTTTTGTTCTTCGATAATTGTTTTTTGTTTTTTTGTAACACGTAAAGCTCTGTATATTATAACTGCAATTGTAATAACCAATAACAATACACATAAAACAAATATTAAAATTATTCTTTGTCGATTTTTATTAGCAAGTGTTACAGCATCTTTTTTATCTTGTTCGGCTTTAATTTTTTCTTGTTTCTTTTCGAACTCAAAAGTCATTTCTTTTCTGGTTATTTCGTTTTTTTTATCATCATTAAACAATGAATCTTTAGCAGTTATCGACTCTTTAAAATATTTTATAGCAAGATTTAATTTCCCGTTCTTTTCGTACAACTCGCTTAATTTTTCTTTAAATTCTTTAGATGCTTGTAAATAACCAATTTTATCGGCATTATTTATTGCCAACAGTAAATAATTTTCAGCTTTAGAAAATTCATTTCGTTCGAGATATAAAGTACCTATATTTCCGTTTATAACAATAATATTTACAATATCACCGAGTTCATTTGCTATTTCAAGTGATTTGTTATAATAATTTAAAGAATATTCATATTTTTTTTGCTTTTGAAATAAATCGCCCAAGTTTATATAAATAGTTTCAATATTGCGTTTATCGTTAATTTCTTTTGATATTTTAAGCGATTTGTTATAAAATTTAAATGCGTTTACTGTATCGTTTTTAGCATCGTAAATATTTGCTATATTAGATAAAATTGCACAAATTTTATTTTTATTATTTAATTGCTCAGCTATTTTTAGTGCTTTGTTATAATACTCTATTGCTTTATAATAATTTCCCAAATATTTATAAATAATTCCTATGTTACCATAGTTAGTAGCAAGAATTTTCTTATTATCAATTTTTGATGCAAATTTTATTGCTTTAAAATAATTTTCGAGGGCATTGTTATAATCGCCTGTTTTATTTAGTAAATTTCCATTATTGCTATAAAATTTCGCTTTTTGGCTTAATATCATTTTAATATTTAATGATGTTTGCTCTAATAGCTCACAAATTTTTATTCCGATGTCGTTTAGTTGTTTAGATTTAATGTAAGAACCATTATCGTCGTAAAAATTTGCTAATTGATAACATGTTTTTGTTAGTTTTAAATATATTAAAAAATTATCTGTAGAATAATATTTTTTTTTAAGTAGTTCGTTAGAAAGTTTTAATGCTAACTTGCTATATATTATTGCAGAATCAGTATTGTAAAAACTGTACTCTAAAGCAATTTCGTTATAATGGTTAATTTTATTAGTATCATTTTTATCTTTAATAATTAATGCATTAAGCGAATCAACATAATTTGTTTCACTTGCATACGAGCAATTTGTTATAACGCAAATTATAATAAAAAAGAATATTGCTATTTTCATATTTTACAATATTAAATAAATTAAAATTTAATTCCTAGTATTGTAACATCGTCTATCTGATTTTGGTTTTTATGCCAATTTTCAAATTCGTTTTCAATTTCATTTTTTTGCTCTTCCATACTTAAATTATTGACTTTTATAAACAACTTTTTTAATGAACTGTATTTATACTTCTTATTTTCACTACCTCCAAACTGGTCGGCAAACCCGTCACTAAACAAATAAATAACTTCGTTTGAATTTAGTTTAAAATTGATTAAAGAAAAGTCCTTCATATTTGGATATATTGCAATTGGCATCTTATCGGGTTTTAATTCAATTAGTTCGGGCTCATTTTTTTCGGGATTACTGTTTAAAGCATTTGTCGGTTTCAAAATATAAATCGGGTTGTTTGCCCCTGCCCACTGACATTCTAATGTATTTACATTAACAACTAAAAGAGAAATATCCATTCCATCTTTTATTTTATTTTCAGCTAATAAATTATTTTCTTGTTTTAAAGAATTTATAATGTTTGTTCTAAGTAGGTTAAGAATTTCTGATGGGTTTGTAATTTTTTCTTTACTTACAATTTCATTTAAAAGTGAAATTCCTAACATACTCATAAATGCCCCTGGTACTCCGTGACCAGTACAATCGGCAACACAAATAATTAAATTATCGCTTTGTTTATTAATCCAATAAAAATCACCTGAAACAATATCACGTGGCTTGTATATAACAAAATAATCTTTTAAAAGTTTACTAAGAATTTCTTTATCGGGTAATGCAGCCGTTTGTATTTGCATAGCATATCTAATGCTCGATGTAAGTGTTTCATGTATTTCTTCGATTTTATTTTTTTGATTTGTTACAAGGTCGCGTTGAGCTTCTATTTCATCGCGTTGAGCAGAAATTTCTTCTTTTTGTTGTAATATTTCTTGATTTCGGTGTCGAAGCTCATCTGTTCTTATTGCGACAATTTTTTCGAGTTTTATATTTGCATTTTTTAAACGACGCGTATATATTTTTATAAACAGAAAAATAATAAAAACAAAAATAACAAAGAACAATAAATAAGCCCATATTGTTCGATACCATGGCGAAAGGATATTAAACTCATAAATTTCTTCAATGCTTTCAATGTTAAAAATATTTTTTGTTTTTAAATGAAATTTATAATTCCCTTCGGGTAAATTTGTATATTCTTTTTTATTTTCTAACGAATAATCAGACCAATTATCATCGTACCCTTCAAGATAATAAGAAAATAGATTATTTTCCTCTTTATAATACGATGTTGAAGTAAACTCGAATAAAAAAGAATTATGATAATATTTTAATTCCTTAACAGACCAGTTTGGTTGTATTAAAGATATTATATTTTTATTGTTATAACAACCATAAAATAATGTATCATTTTTATAAATAACTTTTGTAATTAAAGCAGTTGGTTTAATTTTTAATATACTATTATTATTTAAATTATACTTATAAATACCTTCGGTAGAACCAAGCCAAACATTACTATCAATATCGGGATAAATAAAATATAAGTCATTAAAATTTAATCTTCGAAACAATGTATCTGAAACGTAATAATTGTTATTATTATTAATAAATTTAGTAATGGTTTTTCCAAGCATTGCCCATACATTTCCCGATTTCTCACAAAATATATTAAAGGTAGAACTGTTTATAATATTGGTATCGTTAGAAAAATATTTAACTAAATTAAATTTGTTTAAGGTTTCGTCAAACTCAAAAATTCCTGATTTTGAACCTGCAATAATTTTATTTTTGAAAAGCTTAACTTCCAACATTCCGCTTGGCAAACCACTTAAGGTATCGTAATGTTTTACTAATGATTTTAAATTATTTGTATCTAAAATTTTAATATTATAAATTCCATTATTAACTGTGCTCGCCCACAAGTTATTTTTATTTTGTTCAACTATGTAATATATGTCGCCTTTTAAACTCAAAATATTTTTATTTATTATTTTATAATTTTTTAGTTTTAGTATTCCAAATTCGTCATTGCCACCATAATAAATAATGTTTTTGTTGTAATTTGATGTTTCTACGCATATTTCATAATTGTTATGATATATTTTTTTTAAGGTATTATTTTCTATACAACACACACCATTATTGCAGTATAAAGCATTATTGTTAAAATTTGTGATCGAAAAAGTTTGACCACTTACATTATTATATAAATTAAAATTTGCGGATTTAAATTTATTGTTAATAAAACTTTCGTTATAAAATTTAAATAACCCATCGGTTGTAGCAATAAATAAGTTATTCCCTATTCTTTGAATATCTTGAGCAATTCCCGTAATACCAAGGCGTTTATCAAAAATAGTAACAGGGTAATTTATTTCGATGTAACTTATTCCATTATCAAGCATTGCCCATAAGTTATCTGATTTATCTTTAAATAAATAATATACTGCATTACAATTTAATCCGTTTTCGGAATTTAAAATTTGTAATATCTTTCCATTAATATCCGATAAAATTATACCACCAGTCATTGTAGCAATTGCTAACCTATTATCCTGAAGTTTAACGCTTTTATAAAATTTTATTTTTTTATACTCATTTAGTTCACATTCTACTATTTGAGGTTTTGAGTTTTCGTCGAATGTTATTAATCCTTTTGAGTTTGACAATCCAATGTATTTATTGTTAACATAAAACATTGCTCTAAGGTCACTTATTGAACTCCAATTTTTATATTGATATAATTTATTATTTGTTATAACATATAAACCATTTTTTGTGTCTTGTACATATAATTTATTATTAATTAAAAAAGAAGTAAAGAAACTTGAATAAGGCTTAATTGCTGAAATTTGATTGTTTTTATTAAGTACTAATATTTCTTCAGAAGTTACAAAATATACGTAATCGGAATTTGCATAGGTTTGCCAAACATACGAAAAGTTTTTTAATGAATCGGGCACTAAATTATCTAACGAACAATAATTTATTTTACCTAAAGAATCTGGTTTTAAATATCCTATCTCGCCTTCTGCACCTATATATATTGTTCCATTATTATTTTTACACATAGAGAGTACAGTGCTCGATTTTTTTGTAAAAAACCTTCTCCAGTTTTTGCCATCGTATTCTAAAATTCCTTTGCCGTTACCAAAGTACATAACCCCCCTACTATCTTGCTCGGCACACCAATTTTGTGAATATCCTTTATACTCTGATGATAAGTAATTTCTGATTAATGGCAAACCTAAATTTTGACATTCAGAATATTCCGTTATAACAAATAATATTAATAATAATTTTAATTTCAATTTTAATTATTTCTATAGCAAAATTTAAAACCTAAATATAAGAAAATATATTTGTTTGAATTATTATATTCGTTACCTATAATAAACGAAACGCCTTTGTACGAATCGTGGGTATATTTTACAATACTATTATCATAACCCCTTTTATTAATTTCAAATTCAGAAAAAACACCTTGGTATAAAACACCAAATTCTTTTTTATAATAAACTTTAAACCAAACATATTCGAATGCTTTATAAGCAAGTTGTATATATGATTTTTGGTCAGGTATAGCATCAACATATAAGCCAAATGATTTTTTACGATACTTTGTCATCAAATCACCTCTTGCTTTTTTGGGAATATGCAGAAGTGAAATATAAAATTCTTCGTTCAAATAATTTAAAGTGTTTTTAATTTTAAATTTCTGTACATCAGGGTTATTTTGAATTAAAATCTTAAAACCAAATCTTAATTTATTCCAGTATCTAAAGTTGTTTGCCCAGTTTTTTTCAAAATCTTCAGACATCATATCTACATCAATGCCATAAAGTCCAATATTGTAATTGTTGTTATAATACTTTACAGAATGTGTTGTGTACATAAATTTTTTTTGTCCTTGCTCTTTATAACTTTTTTGCCAATAAATATTTTGCTCTATATTGTTTATTAGTAATGTTTTATTAATTTCATTTGTTGTCTGAAAATTAATTGGTGATAATTCAACTTCGGAATTTGAAATTATATAAAACTGCGAAAATATTTTATTGATAATAAAAAAAGTTATTAAGAAAACAAATATTTTCATTGTAAGACAATAAGTTTGGTCTTTAAAAAATTACATAAAATTAATAATTTTATGAAAAGTAGCTTAATAAAAAAAATTATTTTTATTTGGATAAACATATAAATATGATTCTTTAACAGTATCAAAAATCACTTTTTTAAGTTCATCAATATTTTCTTTATTTTGAGCCGATATAAACACATTAATATTATTGTTTTTTGAAAACCACGATTTTTTAAGTTCTTCAATGCTTTTCGGTTGGTTTGAAATCAAATCATCTTCTTCGGCTGGTTTATATAAATCTATTTTATTAAAAATAATTATTGTTGTTTTATCGGCTGCTTTTATTTCGTTTAATGTTTGATTTACTATGTTTATTTGCTCTTCAAAATTGGGGTGACTAACGTCAACAACGTGCAATAAAATATCGGCTTCGGTAATTTCATTTAATGTTGATTTAAACGACTCGATTAAACTGTGTGGTAATTTTCGAATAAAACCAACCGTATCGGAAAGTAAAAAAGGCATATTACCAACAACTACCTTGCGTACCGTTGTGTCTAATGTAGCAAACAATTTATTTTCGGCAAAAACATTAGACTTAGAAAGTAAGTTCATTATTGTTGATTTACCAACATTAGTGTATCCAACCAAAGCAACACGTATTATTTGATTACGTTTTTTGCTTTGCACAGCCATTTGTTTATCAATTTTTTTTAGCTGTTCTTTCAAAAGCGAAATTCTGCTTTTAATAACTCGTTTATCAGTTTCTAGTTCCTTTTCGCCTGGACCACGAAGTCCAATGCCACCTTTCTGGCGTTCTAAGTGAGTCCAAAGTTTAGTTAACCGAGGTAATAAGTACTGGTATTGAGCTAATTCTACCTGAACCTTTGCATAAGCAGTTTTAGCCCTTGATGCAAAAATATCTAATATTAAATTAGTACGGTCTATTACTTTGCATTTAAGCGACAATTCGATATTTTTTAATTGTGAACCATTTAGTTCATCATCAAAAATCACTAGCGAAATGTTATTTAACGAAACAAAATTTTTAATTTCTTCGAGTTTGCCTTTGCCTATATACGTGCTAGAGTCTGGTGTTAAAATTTTTTGAATTACTTTTTTTACTGTAATAACCCCAGCTGTTAAAGCTAAAAACTCTAACTCGTTTAAATACTCTATGGCTTGATTTAATTTCTGATTATTGTTAACAACACATACTAACACGGCTTTTACTGCAGTATCAGTAAACTGATTAATTAATGCCATTACTTTATTAAATGCTTGTTTTCGTTAAGAGCATCTATCATCAATTTTTTAAACACGCCGGTTGCACCATTTACCATCTGAAAATTATCGGGGAATGGTATAGGTAATTTACCAACAAGTTTTGCTGTTTCATCATCTAATGCCCTTAAGTCACCGTTAGCTACTATTACTCTATTTTCAAAAAAATAATCAGATATTATTGGCTTGCTGGCAATTAATTGTTTGTTGAATTCATAATATTCAATTTGTCCTTCTAAATGAGCTGCTTTTTGTTGCAATGTTTCAAAAACTTTACAAGTTACAGTTACCATACGTGGAACTTTAATAGGGTTTCCTAACGAGTCTTTTATTACATTGTTATTTTGGTCTAATTGGTATTCTGTGCCATCTTGAATTAATTTCGACTGAACACTTACTTTTTCTTTTAATTTTTCGGGAGATATATCAATAATCTTAAGATTTATATTAATAACATTATGAAAATTAATATTGTCTGATTTAGTGTAATAATTAACCCATTCGCTGTTCAATTGTGAATAATTAAAATCAAACAATTCTTTTGAAAATTGAGGTGGTAGCTTAATTATAGTATTATTTTCGAATTTAATTAACACATTGGTTATTCCAATATATTTGGCTTGTTCTATATATTTATCAACATCTTGATAATTGTTATAATAATCTTTAACTTTATAAAATTCGTAAAATGCATCTCTTGCATTAAATCTGTCGTTAGTATTTAATAACGTTTTAGCATGAACATAATAATATTCGGCTGCATTCTTTTTTGCATTAATAATTTCGTTATCGTAATCAACTTTTGGAAAATCAACAATTCTATTTCCATCTTTTAAAGGTAGTACTGTTTTAACTAACTCTTGACGGCTTTTTAGGCATGTATAATTGTTTAATATTTCGTTCCAGGAATCTGGCTTGCCTTCTTTTTTAAGGTAATTAATTCTGTCGTTATTTGCTTCGTTAGCAAGGTTGTATGATTTCTCAAGAACAAATATTTCTTTTGAATTTTCTGGATTTGCTCTTAATTTTTTTACTGATTTACGTATAGCTTGGTCGTATTGCCCTTTTTGGTATAGCTTTTTTGATGATGAACAAGCAATTGAAATCAATAATATTATCAAAATAGGAAAATATTTTTTCATTAGATTTTATTTAATAATTAAAAAAACCAATTTTTATGCCATTAAATTTAGTCCGGTTCAACATGAATTGTTATTTCAAAATCAGAAATAATTTTCTTTAAATCAGATTCAATAATATCACATGTATTGTGTACAAACTCAAGTTTTTCGTTTCGATTTAATGTTAAATGAAGTTCGGCAAACTTATATTTCCCTGATTTTCTGGTTTTTAAATCGTGCATTTTTAAATTATTTTTAATAAAATAATTTTTAATTATTTGAATTTCATTTTCTTCAATTGATGTGTCTAACAATGGGACAAATGCTTTTTTAAGAAGATTATACGATTCAAATAAAATAAATATGGCTACAATAATTGCAACAATTGGGTCGAGTAAATGATAGTCTGTAAAATAAATAAGCAAAAGTCCGACTGCTACACCTAAAGAAGTATACACATCAGCTTTAAGGTGAAGTGCATCGGCTTCAAGTGCAATAGAATTTGTTTTTTTTGCTACTTTGTATATTTGCTTTGAAACAAGAAAATTAATTAACCCTGAAATTCCCATAACAATTGTTCCTAAACCAATTGATTCTATTTCGGATTGATTGTATATTTTGACAATTGCCTCATAAATAATCCATATAGATGCAATAAATATTAATATCGCTTCAATAACACCTGAAATATTTTCAAATTTACCGTGACCATAAGGATGTTTTTTATCCGGTGGTAAATCTGAAACTTTAACCGAAAAAAATGCAATTATTGATGCTAATAAATCCATTGTTGAATGAATGGCTTCAGAAATAATACTAACAGAACCTGAAATAATTCCGACAATTATTTTTAAAATAATTAAAGTAATATTTGAAAATATTGATAAACGGGCTACTTTAATTTTCTCTTTCATTTTGTTACAAATATTACAATTTAAAAATATAAAAGTAAAAATAATTTATTAGCTATTTAATAAACATGTTATTAATTATGCCTTTTTACCACTCTTTTTGTATCTTTCTATAATTTTATCTGACGATTTTATTGAGTATTTTAGCCAATTTAAAAGAATTTCATTTTTTTCTTTTTTTGAAAGTTGCCATTTAATATTAGTATTTTTTAGTTTTTCTATAAAACTTGATATAATAATCGAAACAGAAACTGAAATATTAAAACTTTCGGTAAAACCATACATCGGAATAAACACAAACTCGTCTGCATTCTCGATTATTTGTTTGCTTAAACCGGTTTTTTCTGTACCAAAAAATAGTGCAAACTTACCTTTTGTAATATCAAAATCGTAAATTGAAGTAGAACTCTGATTTGGTAAAGTGGCAACTAAGCGATATCCTTTTTGCTTTATATCTTTTATTGTAGAATTAGGCGAGCCTTTATATATATTTACCCAATTTGAAGCTCCCATTGTAATTTCAGAATTTGGTTTAAAAATGTTTTTGTTTTCAATAACATATACATCTTGAATACCAAGGCAATCGCAAGTTCTTAATGCTGCACTCGCATTATGCGATTGAAATAAA
>Ga0172368_10008851_pt1 | contig 10184 bp, 5 predicted proteins | sample Lak11m_FD_114540 | JGI IMG/M metagenome (GOLD analysis project Ga0172368, IMG submission 114540) | Freshwater microbial communities from Kabuno Bay, South-Kivu, Congo - kab_022012_11m | ecosystem: Environmental > Aquatic > Freshwater > Lake | place: Democratic Republic of the Congo: South-Kivu...
ACTGAGTACACAATCAATAACACACTGGGTATTATCTCACTTAAATCGCAACTGAACCCCGACGATGTATTGGGAGTTGCTTTTGAGTACACCTACAAGGGAAATGTATATCAGGTGGGCGAGTTTTCGACCGATGCAATTTCCGACGCTAATGTTGCCACCTCGCCGGCACTTATCGTAAAGTTGCTAAAAAGTACAGCGCAGCTTCCGCAACGAAATTTGTGGGACTTGATGATGAAAAACGTGTACTCGCTCGGTGCTATGCAAATCGAAAAAGATAATTTCGAGCTGAATATTGTGTATCGAAACGACTCGGTAGGAACGGATATGCGCTATATTACCGAGGGCGATATTAAAAACAAATTATTAATCCGGGTCATGAATCTCGACCGCTTAGATGTAAAAGACAATGTGGGACCGGATGGTAAATTTGATTTTATCGAGGGCATGACAGCCATTTCGTCTACCGGTAGAATTATTTTTCCGGTGCTCGAACCTTTTGGGTCGCACCTGAAGAAAATGATTGGCGATGAGGCAATTGCAAAAAAATATGTGTTTCAGGAATTGTATGACTCTACGCTTGTAATAGCCCAGGAATTGAGTGAGCGCAACAAATTCCGCATTACGGGTGAGTATAAATCGTCGGGCGGTTCGGAAATAAGACTCAACGCCATGAATGTGCCGCGCGGTTCGGTTACAGTTACTGCCGGAGGTGCAACATTGGTCGAAAACGTGGATTATACAGTGGATTATACTATGGGAACGGTCAATATACTGAACCAATCCATTTTGGAATCGGGCACCAATATTAATGTGAAGTTAGAAAATCAATCTACCTTCAATATGCAGCGCAAGTCGCTCACAGGCACACATTTGGAATATCAGTTTAGCAAAGATTTCAGTTTGGGTGGTACCATTATGCACCTTTCGGAACAGCCGCTTACGCAAAAAGTAAATACCGGTAACGAACCGAAATCAAATACCATCTGGGGCATGAATACTGCCTGGCGTACTGAGTCGCAGTGGTTAACGAACATGCTCGACAAATTACCATTTGTAAATGCCACTAAGCCTTCTACAATAGCGCTGAATGCTGAATTTGCCCAGCTTATTCCGGGTCACTCCAAAGTAGTTGGTTCGCAGGGACAAGCCTATATCGACGATTTCGAATCGACCAAAACATCCATTGATATTCATTATCCGGTAAACTGGTATTTGGCTTCTACGCCACAACTATTCCCCGAAGCCTCTACGAGCACACTCGAATATGGCAAAAACCGCGCGCTCATGGCCTGGTATTATGTGGATCAAAATCTGAACTCGAAAAACCCGACACGTACCACGCCGCAGCATTTGCGCAATAATGTGGAATCGCAATCGAACCATTACACACGCGATGTGCAGGTGAAAGAAGTTTTTCCAAACAAAGACGTGATAATTACCGATCGCAATTTGCTGACTGTAATGAACTTATCGTTCTATCCTACCGAGCGTGGTCCTTACAATTTAGATACACTGAATATTGATGCCAACGGAAATCTGACAAATCCGAAAAACCGCTGGGGTGGTATTATGCGTAAATTGGATGCTACCGATTTCGAAACTTCGAATGTGGAATACATTGAGTTTTGGATGATGGATCCGTTTATCTACGACAAAAATGACCCGAAAGCTGGCGGACAATTGTATTTTAATCTGGGAGATGTGAGCGAAGATGTGTTGAAAGATGGTAAAAAAGCGTTTGAACACGGGCTGCCGATTGATGGCGATTTAACCAAAGTGGAAACAACTATTTGGGGTCGCATACCAAAAACTCAATCTACGGTTACAGCTTTCGACAACACGCCCGGAGCGCGTGTAAAACAGGATGTGGGAATGGATGGATTGCCCAATGACGATGAGTTTTTGTTCCCGACATACCGCGATTATGTTCGTGGATTTAAATCGAAATTAAGTGCTGAAGCCTTGCAACGCCTAACCGACGATCCTTTTTCGCCGATAAACGACCCTTCGGGTGATAATTACCGTTTTTATAAAAGTACAGATTACGACAGCGAAGAAGCAAGTATTCTGAAACGTTACAAACGCTATAATGGCACCGAAGGCAACTCACCCGATGCCAACAATTCGCAGGAAACCTACACCACTACCGCCACCACAATGCCTAATGTGGAAGATGTGAACGGCGATAACACGCTGAATGAGTACGAAAAGTATTTCCAGTACAGGGTTGCTATTCATCGCGATTCGATGGAAATTGGTCGCAATTTTATTACGGATAAATATACTTCAACGGTAAATTTAGCCAACGGAACTTCGGAAGAGGTGAGCTGGTATCAGTTCAAAATTCCGATTCGTGACTATCAGGAAAAAGTGGGCAGCATTCGCAATTTCAAATCCATACGTTTTGTGCGTATGTTTATGACCGGTTTCGAAAAGGAAACGCATCTGCGTTTTGCAACCCTGGAGCTGGTACGTGGCGAATGGCGTAAATACAACAAAGAGCTGAACCTGCCCGGCAAAATGCCAACTTCGAATGGTGCTTTGGATGTGCAGGCCGTTAATATCGAAGAAAATTCGGACAAAAGGCCTGTAAACTATGTGTTGCCTCCGGGAGTAACACGTCAAATTGACCCGGGACAACCACAACTTGCCAAGCTCAACGAGCAGGCAATGGTGCTGAAAGTGATGAACTTAGCTCCGCACGATGCACGTGGTGTTTATAAAAAAACCATGTACGACATGCGTAAATACAAACGTCTGCAACTATTTGTACATGCCGAAAAATTAGTGGGTGATATTACCGGCCTTAACGATTATGATTTGAGTTGCTTTGTGCGCTTAGGATCGGACATGACCAATAACTACTACGAATACGAAATTCCGTTGAAACTGACAGATGGTGGTATTTATTCCAACGAATCGGAAAACGACCGGCGCATTGTGTGGCCCGAAGAAAATATGTTCGATTTTCCGTTTGCTGTACTTACACAAAAAAAATTAGAACGTAACAGCATGCGCCAGACCGACCCGAACTTCTCCGACTTTACTCCTTTCTACGATAAAGGAAAAAACAAAATCCGCATAGTAGGAAATCCAACCATTTCGGAGGTGGAAAACATTATGATTGGCGTACGCAACAACTCTACGCGTGGTGAAATAAAAACAGGCGAAATTTGGGTAAACGAAATGCGCTTGTCGGAATTTGACGAGGCTGGTGGCTGGGCTGCTATGGGAAATCTGGCTGTCGGACTGTCCGATTTGGGTAGTGTCAACTTCTCAGGTCGCACCGAAACGGCAGGTTTTGGAAGCATCGAAAGCAATGTGCTCGACCGCAGACACGACGATTTATACCAAATGAATTTCTCGGCAAATCTTGATTTGGGACGGTTTATGCCCGAAAAAGCAAAAGTGCAACTGCCGGCATATTTCTCGTATACCAACGAAACGCTGACACCCAAATACAACCCGCTCGACCAGGACGTTGAACTGGCTGATGCACTCGATAATCTGCGCAATAACGCACAGCGCGATACCCTGATTATGGCTTCGCAAACGGTAAGTAAATCGAAAAGCTTCAACATTGCTTCAGCAAAAGTAAATCTGAAAAGCAAAACACCGCAATTCTACGACCCTGCAAACCTGTCGTTTAATTACGCATACACCGAAACAAACCAAAACAGCGCCGAAGTGGAACGCAATCTGATTAAGCAGGAACGTGGAGGGTTGAATTATAATTATTCGTTTAATCCCGAACCGGTAGAGCCGTTCAAAAAAATTAAAGCGTTGAATAAACCGGCTTTCAAACTGATTTCTGACTTTAATTTCAACTATTTGCCTTCGTCGATAAGTTATACCAACGATATGAATCGTCAGTTTTCGCAGGTGAAATTGCGCGACCTTACGGGGCTTTCTGCTGTGAGCAATTTCGATTTAAACTTTAGTAAAGATTTTATGTGGAACCGTAATTTCTCGATTAATTACGACCTGACCAAAGCCCTGCGCTTAAGCCTGCAAACAGCCACCAACAGCAATATTGAAGAAGGCTATTTCACACCCGAAATTGGCAAAGAACATTACGAGCAATGGCGCGATACCGTTTGGCAAAGCATCAAGAAATTAGGCAATCCGTACACCTACCAACAGGTTTTCTCCGCTTCGTGGAATGTGCCGATTAATAAAATTCCTTTATTGGATTGGGTTACTGCCAATGCTACTTACAATTCTACCTATAACTGGAATCGTTCGGCTCCGATTGCAAGCGGAACCAACAAAACCGAAATTGGCAACATTGCTACCAGCATGGGAGCGTGGTCGGGCGATGGACAATTGAATTTCGAAACGCTGTACAACAAATCGAAATACCTGAAAGAGGTAAATCGCCGGTTCAGTTCGCAGCAAAATAACCAGCAAAAATTTCAACCGAAAAATTTCAATCAGATTATAAAACTCGAAAAAGGGAAAAAAGACACCATTAATCACCGCCTGAACAGCGAGAAGTTAGCATACTTATTTGTTGATAAAAATGGAAAACCGGTACAGGTAAACGTGAAACAAATCAATACGTCGTCGGTGGAAATTAGTTCGAAAATTGATGTTGATAGCGTTAAAATCACAGCTACTACGCTCGACCCCAACGATTTGCCATTGGCACGAAAACTTGTCGATGGCGGTGTTCGCTTGCTTATGTCTACTCGCAGAGCATCGGTTACGTATCGTCAGTCGTCGAATATGACCCTGCCCGGATTTTTGCCCAAACCTGGATTTTTGGGACAGGACAGAAGTATCGATGGCATGTATGCGCCCGGCTATGCGTTTACATTTGGTATTTTCGACGACAATACGATTGACAATGCCATTGCGAATAGCTGGTTGTACAAAAGCGATTCGATAGTAAACCCTGCCGTAATTGCTAATACTTCGGATTTGGATATTAAGGCAAATTTAGAACCCATTCCGGGATTGAAAATTGACCTGAATGCCAAGCGCTATACTGCCGACAATACAAGTATACAGTACATGTTTGCCGGAATGCCAAGTACATTCAGTGGTAGCTATAACATTACGCAAGTGGCTATTGCTACGGCATTTAAACCTATTGGTGGTGCCAATGTAAATTACGATTCGGAAGTATTCCGCACCTTCTTAGCCAACCGACAGGTTATTGCCGACCGCCTGCGTGCAAAATACAATGGCAGGTATTATCCCACAAATGGCTTTATGAGCAATATTCCGGGCATTGGCAACAAAACTTTCGACAGATCGCTGGGCGATTTTAGCCAAAATTCGTCCGACGTACTTATTCCGGCATTTTTGGCTGCTTATACCGGACGCGATGTATCAAAAGCAAGCACCGATTTATTTCCAAATTTTGCAGCTATTTTACCAAACTGGCGAATGAGCTACGACGGTTTATCGCGTATTAAATGGGTGAAAGATAACTTCCGCAGCATCAGCCTGACGCATGCTTACACCTGCCGTTACAGCATTGGAAATTACACATCCTACTCTACCTGGGTGGCTTTGGATGGTGATAACAATGCGCTGGGCTATGTTCGCGATGTGCAATCGAACAATCCGATTCCTTCGTCGCCTTACGATATTTCGTCGGTGTCGCTTACCGAGCAATTTAGTCCGCTTATTGGTATTAATGCAGCCATGAAAAACAGCATGACGGCCAAACTCGAATACCGCAAACAGCGCAATCTGGCATTAAATCTTACCAGCACACAAATGGTGGAGGCCAATTCGGATGAATTTGTAGTTGGATTTGGCTATTTGCTGAAGGATTTTGATGTGATTTTGAAACTGAAAAACAACGATCAGACGAAGATTAAAAACGATTTGAAATTCAGCGCCGATTTATCGTACAAAGATATTAAAACGCTGCTTCGCAAAATTGATGAAAATCTGACACAGGCATCTAATGGAAATAAAATGTTCTCTCTGAAAATTCTGGCTGATTATGTGTTCAGTTCGAAAGTAAATATTCAGGTTTTCTTCGACCGCCAAATGACAACGCCGCTTATTTCCACCACCTATCCGGTATCGTCGACCAACTTTGGGGTGAACTTTAAGTTTATGCTAACCCGGTAATTGAGAGTCAGTACCTGCAAATCTCAGCGATACTTTCTTGTATGGGTTTAAAGCGGTAATTCAACAGTTTTGTGATTTTAGCATTCGAATAAAAAGCACGATTCGAAGCCGAAAGCGCCATGCTGCGGTCGAGTAAAGGCTTAAAACGGAATAATTTGCCTGCAAGCTCGGAGATAGTGCCAATAGCAAGCAGTGTTTTTTTGTTCAGGCAAATCAGCGGTCTTCGTTTGCCATACCCATCGGCTATGCCGTTCAGAATATCTTTGTTGGAGCAATTTTCGGCTACTAAAATAAATCGTTCGGCTTTTACATTACTGGTTGTAAGTTGTATCATTATTTTCACAACATCCTGTACATCAATATATCCACTTCCTCCCAACGTATAAAATGGCAGTCCTTTTCGCACACGTGCAAACAACTCTGCACTCCCTTTATTGGTGCCCGAATAACCCAAAATTACTCCCGGATTTACGATAACAGCATTCAGTCCGGCACGGATGCCTTTCCACACTTCCTGCTCCGAATAAAATTTGCTGCGCGAATAGGCCGACCGCGTTTCAATGTTCGTAATTTCGGATGTTTCGTCTATCAATTCGTCACCCGAACTATGTCCGCAGGCGGCAATCGAACTAACAAAGCAAAAACGCTTAACACTGGTTTTAAGAGCCGCATTTACAAGACGGGCAGTTCCGTTTACGTTGGTCGAAATCAGCTCCTCGCTTTCGTTGCTTAACGATACTACTGCTGCGCAATGATAAACCGTTTCAATACCTTCGAGCGCTTCCACAACCGATTTTTCGTCGCACATATCTGCTATGCGCCATTGAATACGGCGCAGAAAAGCATCGGGCTGCTGGGTATAGGTGCTGAAAATCTTTCGCAATGGTTCCGTATTGCTCGATGCACGTTTTGTAGCTACAACAACAATGTTTTCCTGCAATAAATGCCAGAGTAAATGTCCGCCTACCAAACCGGTGGCACCTGTTACTAAAATCATTTTGGGCGTTTTTAAATTTCGATGCTCAAAAATACGGAAAGAAACTGTATTTTTGCACTTTAAAACAAAGAAATTCAATTGCATGCGCTATATATGTGTTTATTGTGCTTCGAGTACGCAAATTAATCCCGTTTACTTCGATGCTGCTGAAAAATTAGGTAAACTGCTTTCGGATAACAATTTACAATTGGTTTATGGTGGTGGATCGGTGGGTTTAATGGGGCGGATTGCTGATACTGTACTGCAAAATGGCGGCAAAGTAACCGGCGTAATTCCGCAGTTTATGTGCGAGCAGGAATGGGATCACAACGGACTTACCGAATTGATTGTAACCAAAACCATGCACGAGCGTAAAGAAAAAATGGCATTCATGTCTGACGCAGCTGTAGCGCTGCCGGGTGGTTGTGGTACTTTTGAGGAATTGCTCGAAGTAATTACCTGGAAGCAATTGGGTATTTTTACAAAACCCATTATTATTGTCAATATCGATGGTTATTACAATCCGTTGATCGAGATGCTTAACAAAGCTATTGAGGAAAAATTTATGCGTGAGTTGCACCGAAATATCTGGACGGTAGTGAGTTCGGCCGAAGAAGTTATTCCGGCTATTGTCAATGCACCGAAATGGGATAAAAGTGTGCGAAAATTAGCTGCTATTTAGTTTTTAAAGTTCATAAGGTTTTTAAAGTTATAAGATTCATAAGGTTATTGGAATGCCGGTAAAAGACACAATTCAAACTTGGAGCGATTCTGCCCGCTTAGTTATGGACTCGTTGCAGCACAGCGATTCGCTTCTGCATGCTGATTCTTTGGCTAAAGCCGACTCCATTGCCCGTGCCGATTCTATTGCCCTGCATGCCTTCAAAGGCTTCGATGGTGTATTGCCTGCCGGCTATCCGCAGGATCAAAACTGGGTGTTTTTTGTACTGTTGTTTTTGTTTGGCGTGGTGGTTCTGTCGTTTATCAGAGCTATTGCATCACCTTTGGAAATGTTTGCTACATTTTTTAAATCAAAAGACAGAACCAGCATTTTTAATAAAACATCCATCGATAGTTTTGAGCAAAAAGTGTATTTCTTTATTTTCTCTGTCATCTGCATTTCGCTTTTTGGATACCTGATTTTTTACATGCCCGGAACAGCTTTTAGCTTTTATACCTATTTGCAGTTGGTAGTATCGCTTTTGGTTTTTTTCCTGCTAAAATACCTTACGGGTAAATTTACAGCTTATGTTTTTATTGATAAAGGCACCCTGAAATTGGTAACTGATGCCTATCTGAATGTTGTTTCAATCATTGCATTGCTGTTTTATCCTGTCCTGTTAATTCAGTTGTACACACCAGGAATTTCTTCAAATTTTGCTGCTACATCAGGATTGATTATCATTGTTTTAGGCTTAATTTTGTACACAGCTAAACTTGTTCAGATTTTTTTGCATAAAGTTGTAGTTTCTTTGTATTTATTGTTGTATCTTTGCACCCTCGAAATTTTGCCTGTAATTATTGCTATTCAGGTGTTTCAGTTTTTAGCAAATAAAGTTTAATAATTTCACTCTACGACTTTGAAAATAAAGAAAATACTGGTTTCACAACCACAGCCTGCAAACGGAAAATCACCTTATTTTGACATTAGCGAGAAGTATGGTTTTAAAGTTAATTTTCGTCAGATGCTTAAAGTTGAACCGATATTAGCTAAAGAATTTCGTACACAGCGCATTTCAATATTAGATTATACGGCTATTATTTTCAACGCGCGACATGGCATTGATCATTTTTTCCGTTTGTGCGACGAAATGCGCGTTACCATTCCCGAAACAATGAAGTATTTTTGCGTAACTGAAACTGTTGCAGTTTATTTGCAACATTATATTCATTACCGCAAGCGTAAAGTTTTCTTTGGCAACACCGGCAAAATGGCCGATTTAGTTACTGTAATGAACAAACACGCCGACGAAAAATTCTTGTTGGTCACTTCGGATGTACAAAACGAAGAAACAATTGCAGCACTCGAAAAACTCAAAGCCAAATACGATCAGGCTATTATGTACCGCACGGTTAGCAATGATTTTGGCCCCGATGAGGAATTTGATTATGATATGTTGTTGTTGTTCAGCCCCATTGGTGTATCGGCGCTTAAAAAAAGCTTCCCCGACTTCGAACAGGGCGATATAAAAATTGGTTGCTTTGGAGCTACTACCGCTCACGCAATGAAGGAATATGGTTTCCGATTGGATTTTCATGCCCCAACGCCCGAGGCGCCATCTATGACTAAGGCGCTCGAAAATTACATGAAAGAATACGTAAAGACTTACAAAAAGTAAACATCGAAAATAATTTTTTGATCATCCCAAAAGTATCGAACATTTTCATTACTTTTGGGATTGTTTTTTTATATGTCACCAACATTTACTTTTCCAAAAAAAGAACATTTGTGCGGAGAAATTCGCTTAGGTAAGCTATATGCCGAAGGTAAGGCTTTTATAGTGTATCCGCTTCGTGTGGTGTATAAAATAAGTGAAAATCAGGATAATGTACCGGTAAAAGTATTGGTAAGTGTGCCCAAAAAACGATTTAAACATGCAGTCGATCGTAACAGAATAAAACGATTAATGCGTGAATCGTATCGTTTGAGCAAAGTGCCGTTTATCGATATTGTTGTTTCAAAATCGGTTTCGGTTCAGATTGCTTTTAACTATGTGGCCAACCTCGAAACGGATTTTGCCACTCTGAAGCGTAAAATGGAAAAGGCACTTTTGCAAATTGCAGAAAAACTATAATTCGTAATTCATAATTGAAAATTCGTAATTGAAAAAACTACTTCGCCAAATTGCATTACTGCCGGTGTATTTTTACCGTTATAGTATTTCGCCACTGTTGCATTCTACCTGCCGCTACACGCCTACCTGCTCACAATATACGGTAGAGGCGGTGCTCAAACACGGTATTTTCAGAGGTGGTTGGTTAGCCATAAAACGCATTGGCAGTTGTCATCCCTGGGGCGGTAGCGGTTACGACCCTGTACCCTGAAAATTGAAATTACAAATTGAAAAATACAGTTCAAAATATTGCACTCATGCCTTTTGCTTTGCTGTAT
>Ga0172368_10008853_pt1 | contig 10183 bp, 6 predicted proteins | sample Lak11m_FD_114540 | JGI IMG/M metagenome (GOLD analysis project Ga0172368, IMG submission 114540) | Freshwater microbial communities from Kabuno Bay, South-Kivu, Congo - kab_022012_11m | ecosystem: Environmental > Aquatic > Freshwater > Lake | place: Democratic Republic of the Congo: South-Kivu...
ACCCCCCTCTCCGACTCAAAATCCTTCTTTCCAACCTACCATATCCTTCTCTTCTTCGTCTTCCTCTCTATCTTCTCAACCTTCGATACCACCACAAACAGGAAACGGATATGTTTATTACCCCCAATGTGGAGGACCATACGATAAATATCCGCTTACATCAACAAAAAACATCTGCCAATGTGGATGTGGTCCAACGACGGTAAGCATGATTTTATCCTCCTATTTAGGTAGATCAATAACACCTCCGGAAGTAGTTGATATTTATAAAAGGCAGGGACGCGCACAGTGCGGTACCAGCCTCGGATCGGCAAGAAAAATTATTGGAGAACAGGGTGTTACAACATCGGATTATTTTATCCCCTATAATGAAAACGGATATAAAGTTGAAGAAGTAGCTGCCGATATGCGATCGTATATCCGAAACGGCTGGACTATATTTGTCCTGGCAAGTTTTTCAAGTTCATCCGATCTCAATCATTTTTTCTGGATAACAAATGTTGATGAACAAAATAACGTCTATGCCTATGATCCATATTACGGCTCAGGAAAAATACCACCCATCAACCAGAATGGCAGATATCCATACCCTAAATATTTAGGAGCATTTGCAGTAAGAAAATAATATGAATAAACTAAACTCAAAACTTCTCATAATTCCTCTACTGTTCTTACTAATACTAATATTGATATTTTTCCTTTTAACTGTTCCTAAAAAACCATCACAAAATAACCCCACGCTTCCCTTTTCCCCCTCTCCAACCCTCAATAAGCTTCAATTACAGGAGAAAAAAATCACCCTCACTCCGACCTTAATCCCTCCTGCTTTTACCGGTGCGGAAAAGGATCCTCAAATTCCTCAAGAGGAATTAGATTTATCAATTCAAAAATATCATCTACGAAAAATCACTCCGCTTAAAGAAAACGGTTTTAGTATTTTTTTTGACTATAGCACTGATAAATTTAATGTACTTCTGGATGAACCAAAAGATATAGCGCAAGCTTCTTTTTCAGCTTGGCTAAAAGAAAATTATCCTGCGTTATCAACTAACACCCTCATTATTAAGTAATATAAATATGATATGCTTAACATATGGGTGAAAATACTCCAACAACCGCTCGTGAGACAGCTCCAACGCAAGTTGGTGCTGAAAAAGGTGGTAGAACACCTCCCCCTCCAAATACTCTTGCCCAAACCGATAGAGCCTTAGCTTTTCTCACTCAAAGAGGAGCAGATGTCCCTGCTTTATTAGATACTCAACAAAGAAAAGCTCTTCTCTGGACTTTAGCAGGAAGAACTGCAGATACTATGACTCAACAAGAACGAAGTGCATTGGTTCATGCTTATAATGATGCTGATGCAAAATTTAAGAAAAAAATAGAAGTGAGGGTGAGACAATTAGATAAGGTGCAACAAAGACTTACACCGGTTGAAAACATCATAGCGGCGCAAGAAAAAGAATTATCAACTCCCGAAGGGCAATTACTTATTACAGATGTTCGTACATCTTTGCTTGCTGCAGAACTTTCCCATTTACAAGAACAAGAACTAGCCATGATAGCACAAAAAAGACCTCAAGCACAAATTGATCAAGCTAAAGCTGAAGAAGAAGCAGTAACAACTAGGTTAGATGCTTTATCTCAACAACGAAAAGATATTATTGCAAAAGACAATGCTGAAGGAAAAACTATAAAAGAACCTGAAATAAACCGTACGATTCTCGCAACAGTTGATATGGTAAAACAATGCGGCATTACCTTAACTCCTGAACAAAAAACTCAAATAGATAAAGATCCTCTGGGGTTTTTAGAAACATTTACTCAGGAACAACTCACGACAAATCCTAACTTCGCACAACAGCTTTTTCCCAACGACTCCCATGCTGCAAAAGAATTTATGAATAAAATACAGACTAAAGAAAAAGAATTAAAAGCAGTTATTGGAGATGAAAGAGTTGCTAAAATAAAAATGACCGGTGGAATAACCATTGCCATTCTCGCCCTGTTTCTTTGGGCTTCAACAAAAGCAGATAAAAAACAAGGATGAGAAAGACAATTGACATGATGTTACCTATTGGATTACAATAAAATATGCGATTTATTTTTAAGAAACTATTGTTAGGATTAAAAATCCTTTCAATTCTTTTTACAACATATGCACTTATTATTTTTTTATTCAGCTTTTTCTTAAATAAAGATAAAATATTATCTGCAAATACTCAAAATCTTGAAACTCAAAATAAACAAACAATGGAAAAGATAGTAAACGATCCAAAATTAAATGCTTCTAAAAAAGGCAAAGTATTAATTACATTATATAGAGTAACAATGTGCGGACTTATCGGAGAAATCTGCCCGCAAGGAATTCCTGATAGTATCAAAAAAAACAACCTGAGTTCTAAAATGTCTTACCTCGTTAGCCTCCCTATGACAAATCCTCCAGCATCTGGAGTTTACTGGGCGTTAGCAGGACTTGAAAATGCTGGATTTATCCCCAAAACGTATGCTTCTGAAGGTATGGGTTTTGCATCACTCCGACCATTTATGAATATCTGGAAGATTTTTAGAGATATCTGCTACCTCATCCTTGTTATTGTTCTTGTATCAATAGGTTTTATGATTATTTTTCGAATGAAAATCAATCCTCAAACTGTTATTTCCGTTGAAAATGCCCTCCCAAAAATTGTTCTATCAATGATTTTAATTACTTTTTCATTTGCTATTGCAGGATTTTTAATTGATTTTATGTATGTTTTAATACTTATTATTGTTTCCGTACTATCTAATAGGGGCAATTATTTTGATCCAGTTTATTATCAAAATCATTTCATTAATGCTGGAATCGGAAAAATACTAGATGGTATGTTGCCACAAGGATTTTTTCCAACTATTTGGAATGTAAGCAATTCATTGGTACGGGTACTTCCCTCAATTATGAACCAACTGTTGCGTACAGTTCTTGGTTTTGCTTCAATATGGATAATAGGAGGTAAATTTGAGCCATTATTTAAGTCTCTTTTTGAAAAAGTAGGAGATATTGGTGGCGGAAACCCAGTAACTGAACCAATAACTCAAATAATAGATCTTGCAGGCTGGACTGCTGTAATTGTACTTTTAGGGCCGATATTATTTATGTTAGGATACTCGATTCTGGGAGGATTAATTTTTGTTTTAGTTATGGCAACAGTTTTTTCTACATTTTTCCGTATTTTTTTTCTTTTATTTAGCGCGTATTTAAAAATGTTCTTACTTATTGTTTTTTCACCTTTTTTTATGCTGTTTGAAGCAATACCTGGAAAAAGTGCGTTTGGATTTTGGTTTAAATCCTTGTTTGCCGAAATCCTCACCTTTCCAGTTGTTGTTACTATTTTTATGCTTGCACATTTAATAATCAACACAATTGCGGCAAAAGGGACATTATGGCGGCCGCCCTTTCTTACCGATCTTAATCCTAATTCATTAACCATTATGCTTGCAGTTGGTATTCTCTTTATGACTCCCGACTTGATGAAACTTGTTAAACAATTGCTTGGGGTAAAAGATATGCCTATTGGACTATCGCTTGGCACTTATTTTGGAGGAGCAGCGACCCTATGGGGTGGAACTCAATCTGGACTTGGCATGTTTAGCTCACTCACTCAAATGCCAGGAATTGGAACAATGATTTATCATAAAATGAATGATCCTAACTCCAAAGCAGGAGGGGTACTAAAAACTCTTATGCCTGTTGGGATTGGAACACAAGTTGCAGATGCAATGCAAAGAGTTGAACAAAATAAACAAGGATAATGTTTTGAACAATATTTAACTCATCCCTGGTATTTTCAAAATGGTTACCCCAATCAACCGTAGTAAAAAGATAGAAAAAATAATAAGAATAAGACCGGTTATACAAGATGTGAGTAGCTCCTGGGCTTTTTTGATCTTCTCCGGATTTCCCATAGAAGTTTGCATTTGAAATGCTGAATATATAATACAAAGGAGTGATAAACTTCCCGCAAAACCTATTCCAAAACCTAATATATTTTTTTCAATAAAAATATTAACGTCGCCGTACATGCACCCCATTGCTGTCCATACTCCTGCTTGTCCAGAACATTCTTCACATTGCGCCTTTTCTAAAGATTGTTTTGGATCCCTAAAGTAATCGCCGCACATTCTTTTTAGCTCAGCTAACGGTGTTGGAGTTATTTTTGAACTTGACAGGCAAATGCAGTTGGGATTATTTTGATCGGAAAGGGAAGGAGTACCTATGACACATGCTGGATATGTTGAGTCACGTTTTGTTTGATTTATGTTTATAAATACATCTTTGATAAATTCTGGAATTACAAAACCAGGAACAACTGATAGTTTTGATGTAAATGAATCAGGGTCAATTGAAGAAGAATCTCCATTACCCGATGCGCAGCATTTTTGGTTGTTTATGTCACTTGATTCAGAGTTTCCACAGTTAACCATTGGCACCGGCATAGCTCCTGCAGCAAATATTGTTTTGCTAAACAGCAATGTTAGTAAGCCAAAAAGAATAATATTTTTTTTCATATTTATTTTTTCTTTCCTTCAGATTCTTCGAATGCTTTTTTAATATATGACCATAATAAAAAGAGAATCATAAAATAAATAAAATTAGGAACAGCTTCTCCTATCATAAATGCCTTAGTATCGGCATCAAATACTTCTCCCAACTGATCCATAGACCAAAGCCCTTCTTTTGGAATAACATCAAGCTCAAAAAGCTTTTTAAAATAATCCCTTACTCCATTTGAATCCCAAGATAATGCATGTAAGTTCTCTGTAACTATTTTAGATAAAGATGAATTTTGTCCCAACAAAAGAAATGAGGCTAAAGGTCTTAGTATTGCTGGTTGTAAAGCACCTCGAAGTGATGAATGCTCTAAAAAAAACTGAGAAACAACCTGAGCAAGTATATAGTTTGCACGCTGCGCATATTCTTTGCCAATAATTCCTTTCAATGTGGAAAATACCATATGGTGTAGTTCGAATATTTCTTTCATATCTCCTGATTTTGCGGCGCTCAATAACAACTCATCAAGTTTTGCTACCTTTTGTATCATTTTATTTACCGCCTCAGCATCTCCTAAATATCGTTTTGGTACATCTTCTCCAACAAGACCCATATTCTCATAGATGCGAAAATGATTAAGATCAGCAGCAAACGGATTAATATCGGTTTGTTTCATTGTCCAAATCTCTCCCATGCGATAGAAAAATCCAGCTTCACCTACTCTAAATGCGCCGTTCTCATCAAATCCCCCAAAATCTTGTTGCCTGAGTAAAGTTGAAAAACCATTTGCTCCAAACACACTTTCTCTTATGGTGGGATCAGAAAAATCATCAGGCCGAACATAATCCCTTCCTCTTTTTGGCTTACCTTCAGCTAACCCGGCATCTTCTGTATGATCGTTTACTGCTTTTTCAAATGCGGTTCCAGACTCGCGGACAAAATAATCAATTACAGCTTTCTTGTCAGCAAACCTTCTTCCTGGCCCAGTTTCATTTTGATATTGGGCAACCATGGAAAGAAGCCATGTACGGACTCTTCCCATTGTCGCAAACTGCTCGCTTCCCCATCTTTTTTCCAAAGTCTCCCGCACTGCCAAAGCCTTTCCAACATCTTTTTCATGTTTTTCCTGAGTAGCATCATGTTCTAAAAAGTGTTTTAAATCATGTTCTGATTGAAAATAATTGACATCTAAATCAAGAAGCTGAGGACAGGTCTGACTGAGAAGCATTAAAAAATCTCCTGGATTACGACGATAGTATTTTTCAAATGTTTGCCCGCGAATTTGATATATGCGCATTTGCCTAATTTCTGCAAACGATTTCTTTTCATTACGACCACCTATATTTACATCAAATTTTTTACTACGAGATTTTTCTTTTAATTCATATTCTTCAAATTCTTCCTCCATTTTGTCATATGAGCCAAGTTGTTGCGCTAAATATCGTTTTAATTCGCCCGAAACCCTATCACCAACCATCCACCACATGGCAGATCCGCCATATAAACGCATTGCCAAATCCATATAGCGACCCCATTCTCTATTTCCCCAACCTCTTCCATTTTGAGTAACTATTTCACTTGCACGATCTATATCTTGTACAAAACCATAGGTATTCCCTTTCATAAATCCTTTTAATGCATCTTTTATGGGGCTTACTCTCCAACCGTGTCTACTATTAATACTTGTTGCGATATTAATCATACCTACAAGTTCTTGATACTTAGATCCTTTACCAAGAGTGATTTCCATGAGATCAGATTGATATTTTCTTTGTTGGGTTTCTACAAATTTATGGAATGTTTTAGGCACCCATGATTTTTTTTTGAAAATTCGCTTCCATAATCCGTGTTGCGGGAAAAGTTCTATTTCCATTGCCATAAGATCGGGAAATAAACCAGAAGCAGGCCATCCTCGGCCTACTCCCCAGTTTTGCTTTGCAGATAAAGCTGAAGCAAGTGGATATATTCCTTTAAAATTAAAATCTACATTCGCATCAGCAGTACAAATAACCTCAGGATCCATTAAATTTGCAATACCAATACCCAAACCATACGTTACTGCCCTCTCAAGTTCCCATTCTTTTGGCTCTACTCCGGTCACGCTTTTCATACGCTCTCTAATCGTAATCTTCATCTTATCTCTATCCGATTGACCATATTGATTTGTTCTTTCATCATATTTTCCCGCAAATAAATCGGTTGGAATCTTATTACCGTTTAAAGCTACTCTTCGACGTAAATGCATTGCAATCTCCCGTCTTGCTACCTCCATGATTGGATCTTGAGGATCAAATACCTCTGCTAATTCTGAAGGAAATAAATATCCAAGAAACTGTCCCCATTTTTCAAAAGATGAAGGATCGCGCGCGTAAAGGGGAAGATTATGAAATAATTCTGCATATGATAACATACTTGCCTGATATCTTCCTTTTACATCTTTTAGATACGATTCCAACTTTACTCGCGGCAATGAACCACCTCTATCATTAAATTCAAGAGTTTCAAGTTGATTACATAATGTTGAAACAAGTCCTTTTACTCCCTGAAAATAGTAACCATGCTGATAAGGATCAAATATCTCATTCCACATCTTTGATGGATTGGCATGCAGTGTCTGAAGTACTCCAAAATAATGTTGATTAATTACTTTTTTATATCCTTGTAAATCAAGATCATATTTTCCCGTTGTTCTATCAAATTTTAAAATACCTAACCTTTCAAGTCCATCTTTAGAAAAATCCATACTTGCTTCTGCTAACTTATCTTGAAGCTCTTTATTTGTCATCATTCCTTTAATATTTTGCCAATTTTCCTGTGGAAAGCTTTTTTGAAATAATTCTCCATACCTATGCCACTCTTGAGGAGGAATATTTAGTAGTTGGAAAGCTTGCTGCAGTAAACCAGGATTATCAACATGACCGCTTTGAAAATACATTATCTGCATTCTTTGTTCAGCTGTTAACCTATTTCCAACTCTCACGTCTTCTGCTAGTGCATTTCTTATTTTTTCACCTAAAATTCTAAACTCGCCTCTTTCCTCAGCGGTTACTTTCGTTTTTATGTCTTGTTCATATTCCTCCCTTTCATTTAGTTTTCTTTTTGGGGCAATTCTATTTAGCCTATCTTCAATTTCCGATCTTGAAACTCCAGTTTCTTCAGCAACAGATACAATAACGCTTCGAATCTTTTCAAATAAAAGTTCGTTATATGATTGTAGATTTCTAATGTCTTGAAAAGCTGTATACAAGCTGTTTACATCTTGAAGCTGATTGTTGATAGCTTTATACATAAGTTCATACACATAGGGAGTTGATTGCGCGTCAATCTCCATACTTGGAGAGATTATTTTCTGAACAACTCTCACTGTTACTTTTCCTCCAATTGAATCATGAGCTACAGGTATTCTTTCAGGATGATCTTTATATATTTTAAGCACTTCCTGAGTATAAGTTTGCGTAATTTTTGCATGATGTCTTAAAGATATACCGTCTCCAACTTCACCAACCTTAAACTTATTAACAACGCCCTTGTCTCCGTCAATAAAATCTTGAACAATTTCACTTAATTGCTGTTTTGCTTCAACTGCATTATCATTTGCACTATTAAACTCATCTTTTAGTCGTTGCGTGTCTGGTGATGCTTGTTGAATTCTGTCTTTATGCGCTCTAATTTGTACAAGCTCATTAGGCATCATCCCTGTTTCTTCAAAGTTTATTTTTGCTTGTTCCATATTATTAATAGTAACATATTTATTGGTATGAAGAAATACAAAATCCTATCCATATTGACATTTTTTTAGATCTCTGATTTTTTATTACTGTTTTCGAAAAACCTGCAGAAAATCCCGTGCAATAATATTGAAAAGAAGACATTATATTTGAAACCCATATACTGCTTGGGCTGTTGTAAACTCGTTTGATACCAACTCAACTTTTGGTATACAAATAGAAGTGGCAAGAGCGTGTGTTTTTGTAACGTCTATAGGAGAAACATGGTTTTTTACCTCATAACAGATATTTTTATTAACGATAAAATCAATTTCCGCCCCTGATTTTTTTTGATAATAATTGAGCTCTCCGTGTATTCGAAGTTGATGAAAGATGGCATTTTCAAACAACTTTCCCTTGTCATTCATATTAAGTGAAGTAAGAATGCCGCTATCACAAAAATATACTTTTTTAGCTTTTCGTATTTCTGTATCTTTGTTTTTTGAATAGGGAGAAATGAGTGTTATCATATACGTTGCCTGAAGAAATGACAAATATTCTTCAATAGTGACACGGCTTATTCCCATTTCAAAAGAAATTTTCGATATATCAATTTTTGAGCCGACACGAGAAGCAAGAAGAAGTAGAAGATCGCGCATCTTGTCATTCCTACGAAATCCTCCCAACGAAATTACCTCTTGCTGAAAATAAGAGGAAAAAATGTCCTGGAGAGCTTGTTTTTTGTCTTGAGGAGATGATTTTATTATAACACCAGGAAAACCACCATAAGCAACATATTCGCGGTAATATGGGATAAGCAAGTTGTATTGTTCACGTGAGACACTTTGAGCAAGAGAAAAAGGAACAAAAATTTGCTCTTTTAATCTTAAAAATTCGGAAAAACTAAAAGGATATAGTTCGAAGATGATCTTTCTTCCAGCTAGTGATTCCGTAAATAAGTTTTTTATGTAATAACTTGCAGACCCTGTGACAAAACATTTCCATTGATAGTGATCCACAATATATTTCAACACAGAAGGAATTTGAGGACAATGTTGAATTTCATCCAAAAATAAATATATCTTTTCCTTTCGATTAAGCCCTTGTGAAAGGAGGATTTCGACTATTTCTTCATAGTTTTGTTTCTCAAAAATAGCTCTATTTAACACATTCTCAAGATCAAGAAAAAGTGTATTTTTGCTCCTCAAACTCTCTTTAACCTGTGTAAGTAGCGTAGTCTTTCCTACTCGTCTCATTCCAGTGATTACTAAAATCTCAGAAGATTCACTTTGTCGCATGACTTGTGCATAAAGATCTCTTTTCATATTAATACTATACATATAGTACTACTATTTGTCAAGTAGAAATATATTCTATGAGGTTCACACTCAATTCCCTCTCCTAAATACCTGTAGAAAATCTCTCACAATAAAAAGAGTTAAAGAAGATGTTTGAAAAAACTCCGTAAAATTATTGCACTGGAGGCAAGATGAACGCATCATGAAGTATGATACGATGTCAAACACAACAAGAATCGGTAAAAAAAGGATAAATGCCGCCCTCGTGTTATTCTTCTCCGGCACCTTCTGGTTGACCATTTTCTTTTAAATCAATCACAAGCTGTCTGTCTTTCCCCTCACCAATTGAATAACTGATTAAATCGGGATAATTACTGGTAATATATTGATGAATAATACGTCTCTCAAATGAAGAAAGATAACTTATTTTTTCTGCCTGACGCGTATCGGTTACCTTATCGGCATATTGGCTTCCTAGCACTTCCAAGCGTTCTTTTTGTTTTTCACGATAATCGTTTACATTGATTAAAACACGAACAGATTCGCCTACTTTTCTATAAAGAATCACTTCGAGAATTTTTTGTAATGCACGAATGGTTTCTCCATGTCGACCAATAATGGTTGGAGCTTCTTCTGTTTTTATTGTTATA
>Ga0172368_10008855_pt1 | contig 10181 bp, 8 predicted proteins | sample Lak11m_FD_114540 | JGI IMG/M metagenome (GOLD analysis project Ga0172368, IMG submission 114540) | Freshwater microbial communities from Kabuno Bay, South-Kivu, Congo - kab_022012_11m | ecosystem: Environmental > Aquatic > Freshwater > Lake | place: Democratic Republic of the Congo: South-Kivu...
ACTGCATCACTTTTAACGGGTAAAGCAATGCTGATAAGCGGAGGTTTTACAGTGTTTTTCAAAGGGATTACGCAACGGCACCGCCCAAACCAGGATTTGCCTTCCAATCCTGCCCTGTGGGAAGGCCCATTTGGTGGCTTTAAATTTGTATCCTATCCCTCGGGGCATACAGCCCTGGCTTTTTCGGCTGCCACAATGCTTAGCAGCTATTTTCATGAGAAAACCTGGCTGGTTGTCACTTCTTACGCTTTCGCCACACTGGTGGGAATTTCACGCTTGAATGACGACAAACACTGGGCCAGCGATGTGCTTGGTGGCGCTGCTTTGGGCTACGCCATTGGAAAGCTGGTTTACAAGAACTACGATAAGAAAAATAATTTCACCTTTATCCCTTACCTGGATGGCCCGTTTCAGGGAGTCTCGGTGAATTATTGTGTAAAGTGAAAATGGATTTGATTTTTAAAAAAATCTATTCTGTTTACTATGAGGTTGTAATTTCATAAAATGCTACAAGAAAACGTTTTATAGGGCCTATAATTTCCCATACACTGGTCAGCAAATACTCCGCCTTTCTTATAAAGAATCCGAATTAGCCGGTCAGGATTTAAGCTAACAATAAACCCCGGTATGGTCAAGTTGATGAATATTTTAGCCGTATTGGATCACCAATCCCCGTTGAATTATTATTGCCGGCAGGAATATTTCATCTTTTATAACATGTTTTAAAAGTTCCGGTTAGTACGGCTGGGGAAAATAAAAACATCAATTCGGAAAAGTAAAACTGCATGCGCAGTTTACTTTAATATAATAGGCTTTTCCCGGAATTAAAACCGGAATTGTATAAATCCCCTCTTCAGGCCAGATTACACCATTTCCGGCAATTTCGGTAACGATAATCAATTTGTTTGCCAATTGTGTGATCAGTTCCTGCGTATTTACATTTACATCCGATATCACTGGCAAGATATTCCATCCTATACTGAGTTGGGCTGTTTTATTTTGAGACTTGAATCCTGTTATTGGCAGCACCGATGCGGAACTCATTTTAACCAAATAACCATTTGTGGGGTTAAAATTGCCAATGGTGTTTATCCCATATTCCGGCCAGTAAAGTTGTAAAAAGTTTTTAGCAATAATCAGGTTGTTGGAAACAGGAGCTAATACCTGGTCGAAAGCCGGATCTGAAGGCAGAACAAATGATGATAAACTTGTCCATCCGCTGGTTAATTGAATGAACTGTTGCCTCATAATGGTGAGGGTGAGGGCATCAGTTGCAGCTGCTGTGCAGGGAGCATTCGACAAGGCCGAAAGGGTCAGCAACACCGTCGAATTTTGAATATCGGTGGGACCCGGATAATAAACTGGATTTAAAATTGTCAGATTAGAAAACGAACCATCACCAGTGGTTTGCCACAAAAGGCCGCTATAGTTTCCGGCAGATGCAGAAATCGACAAACTTTGGCTGTCGAGAATAGTCGCATCGGCTCCGGCATTTGCAGTCGGAGGTTTCTGTATGACAAGTGTTTTATTGGCTGAACCAGCAATTGTGCAAGGTGAAACAGCGGAAGCTGTCAGGGTCAAAGTTACCGTTCCGGCAATAATATCTGTTCCACTTGGTGTGTAAACCGGGTTTAGAATGTTTGCATTACTGAAAGTACCAGTTCCTGAGGTTGTCCAGGCAATTGTTCCATAATTTTGAGCTGATCCTGAAAGTTGATGGTTGCTGCCCTCGCAAATCGTTGCATTTGACCCGGCATTTGCCGTTGGTGTTTTTTGGATGGTTAAGGTTTTGTTTGAAGATGCAGAGGTCGTACACGGCGAAACAGCAGAAGCTGTCAGGGTTAATGTAATTGTTCCAGCCGTAATATCCGATGTACCTGGAGTATAAACAGGATTCAGGATATTTGCATTACTGAAGGTTCCGCTTCCCGAAGTCGTCCATGTCACGCTGCTCTGATGCTGTGCTGTCCCGGACAATTGATGGGTGCTGCCCTGGCAGATTAAAGCATTTGTCCCGGCGTTAGCTGACGGCCCGGGCACAAAGGTTTCAGAGATTTGTTTAACCGAATTTGGAGTACAGTTTACAACTGCATAACCCGTTAATGTGAAAAGTATTGGATTTCCTGAAATATCTGCAGTACCCGGAGTGTAGATGGGGTTTATAATTGATGGATCACTAAAAGTGCCATTACCCGAAGTAGTCCACAGCAGGTAATCATAATCATCACCCGATGCATTTAATTGAAGCGGTGGAACGCTGCAGTAACTCTGATTTGAGGGAGTGTTGATCTGGACGGACGGCGGTCCCACGATTTCGACCGATAGATTATCTGAAACAGCAGTTGTACAAGGAAACAGAGCGGTTCCTGTTAGGGTAAGCGTAAATTGACCGGCGGCAATATCGTTTGTTCCGGGAGTATAAATAGCAGTTAAAATACCGGTATTATTAAAAGAACCATTTCCGGATGAAGACCAAAAGATTGCATTGTAATTGCTTGCCGTTGCATTTAACTGAAGTGAAAAACCCTGGCAAACTTTATTGGTTGTCCCTGCATCAATATTAGCTAATTTTTTAATGATAATTGAAACCTGCTTTGTCGCAGGAACAGTGCATGGGCTGTTTGGTATTGCATTTAAGGTTACAGTTGTCCCTCCGTTAAGTTTATCGTTTGGCCCAGGTGAGTAAACTGCAACCAAAATGTTAGGGTTGGTAAAAGTTCCATCACCGGCAGTAATCCATAGTAATGAGCTGTAATTTGTAGCTGTTCCATTAATTGTTACCGAATTACTCGTTTCGCAAATGGTTTTATTGGCAGGCCCGCCAGCAGTAGGTGGTATTGTTAGTGTTATTTTAATTTGGTCATTTGCATTTCCTGAACACTGTGTAGTAGCAGATACGCTGATAGTGAGGGTAAAATTACATGTCGCCAGGTCACTGGTTCCAGGGAAGTATTGAGGATTCAGAATATGGGTGTCGCTAAAAGTACCATCACCTCCTGTTGTCCACTGTATTGATGAGTAATTCTGTGCCGAAGCATTTAACAAAACATCACTGCCTTTGCACACGTGTTTATCCTCTCCTGCATTAACGGTAGGAAGTGGTAAAATTGTTACTGTCATCTGATCGCTGGCCGTGAGGGTGCATCCCTGCATAGGTTGTGCTGTTAAAGTCAAAACCGCTGAACCATTTTGTTTGTCATTTGTGCCGGGGATATAAATGGGATTTAAAACCGCCTCATTGCTAAAACTTCCATCCCCGGCCGTACTCCATAAAAAAGAGCCATAATTCGATACAGTTCCTGATACCAGGGCCGTTTGATTTGCACAGATCGTGGCATCGGAACCTGCATTTACCACAGGATTCAGGTTTACAACCACGGCAACCTGGTGATTTGAAGTATTTGAACCATCGGAAGCAACTAATAAATAATTCGTATTTACCTGAGGTGTAGCTGTTGGGTATTGAAGGTTGGACGTAAATCCTGCCGGATTCGAAGTCCAGCTAAAAGTATAGTTGCCGTTTGTACCGATAAAAATATTTGCAGCCAGTGAAACAGAATTACCCAAACAAACAGGGTTAGGATTTGCTGTGGCATAAGCATCAAAAACCTCAATGCATTTCATGTTTATTACCTCCGACATTGCAAGGGGATACCAATTTGAATACGGGTATTCCGGATCGAAAGCAACAAGATCCACATCATACGATTTTTGAGTGGCCCACGAAAAAATTTTGAAATTGATTAATTCTCCATAGGCAAATCCATCTTTTTCAGGTGTACTGAAGTCATCACCCCAAACTGCAAATACGATATTTGCATCTCCCTGCCAGTAATCAGCCCCTGCACATTTTAGCTGCCCGGAGTTATCTGTATAAAATGTCCCGATATAGTCACCAGGGTTAATCGGAATATTATTAATTCGAGGGTTGGCGGCCATCATCACAATCATTATATGCGCATTGGTAGTCGGAATTACTTCATTCCATAGCGGAGGATAGCCCAAGCGGGTATTGTCGGTAACTTCTTTTTTCACCGGATTTTGAGCGATTCCATTCTGGTAGTGAAGGAAAAATACCAATCCAATGACCATACTAATTAAGGTGCTGTAATTAAATAATTTAACTGCTGGTATTGTTTTCATAACTTAAAAAGGTTAGAATTGACATACTATTCCAAAAAACATTAAAAAAGAATCAAATTTAAAGAAGGATTTAAAGGCTGTAAATTTAGTATTTATAAAGAACATTTCCAAAATTGTAAGATTTTCATCATCAGGATCATTTTGATCAACCGGGTTAACGAGTGTTATCGATCATTGTTTCTTCAGTTTTTTTCGTTTCGAAAAAATAAATACCCGACAGCAGAATGATCGAAAGAAGAGTACTTATTACAATTTTTATCCGGTTGTCGGTGGCCCCAAACTGGTCGGCATCGGTTGCCATTTTTCCAGTATTAAAAAGAAAATACACCACAACGGCAGAACCATTATTTAAAAAATGTGCCAACATTGGCAACCAGACTGATCCTGACCAGACGAACATATATCCGAAAAGCACTCCAAGCATAAATCGCGGCAAAAAACCATAAAATTGCAGATGAAAGGCACTGAAAAGAAAGGCTGAAAATAATACCGCAGCATGGATATTTTTAAACCAGCTGTCAAACAGCCTGATTAGTACCGACCGAAAAAGTAGCTCTTCACCTACGGCTGCTAAAACACCAACGATGATAATATTCGAAAATAGACCGGAAAAGCTATCCGTTTTAAGAAAAGCTTCGGTTAGCCTTGCTGCCGATTCCTCGCTATTTTTCATCCACTTTTCAACATCACCCAAAAATTCAGGTAACCGCATATTTTGATTAATGTCAACAAGCCAGTGGGTAAATGGAAGAAATGTAAAAACAACGATAGCCGCGATAATCACCGAGACAAACAATGGGGCTTTGTTAAGTTTCAGATATTGCGTAATATTCTGGTTTTCGAGGTAGGCAAAAAAAATTGCCGGAATGATGAATATCCCGATCTGGTTAACCACCTGGATGAATTTTAAAATCGCAATGTCTTCTACATTTGCCATGCTGGCAGCGGCGGCCAATTTATCCAGAATACCAGCGCCATAAAATGGAACCAGAATCACTATCCCAAGCAACATGGTAAAGAGGGTCGATGCAATAATGATCAAAATTAATATGAGCAGTTTAAAAGCCGGATTTCGATTAGATAACAAAGGTTCTGACAATAGATGTGATATTTTGACCATAAATAAATTTGACAAATGTATGGATATCCTTGCTTTTCAGTGCTAAATTTTGTACCTTTTCGCCGAAGTAATTGTTAATAATCACAAATACTTAAAAATCATGAAAACTTTAAGCACAATGATCATCCTGTCTTGCCTGATGACCCTTGGATACTGGTGCAAGTCACAGAATCCGGTGAAAGGCAAAAGTGTCATTACCAGTGAACCACTTAAAGAATCAAATTTTGGTCAGATCGAAAATAAAGCACAATCGGGTGGTTTGGCTGATAATCGCGAGTTAAAAGGCATTCCCAGCAGTCCATATCTATTCGATACGTGGTATGACGGCGTAATTACCATGAAAGATAAAAGCCGGATTGAAGGGAAACAATATCGCTACAATCTCTACACCCAGCAGATGCAGTTTGTGAATGGCCCGGATACTGTGGCAATTGGTAATCCTAAAGACATAGCGAAAATTCAGTTTGGAGGGAGAACCTTTGTTTACACTAGCTTCAGCAACCAGGGAAAACCCGATCAGGGTTATTTTGAGCAGATTTGCGAAGGCAATTGCCGGCTGTTGAAAAGATATGTCGTTTTGTATCATCTGGTTGACAATGAAAATTCTGGAATTCAAAATGAAACTGGCAAAGACACCCCCTTTTTAAGGGATTGTAATTGTTTCCTTCAATTTGGCACTGAACCCGCCCAACAAATCGGTCGTAATAAAAAGGAATTCTTATCCCTCTTTACGAAAGATAAAGATAAGGTGGCCGGATTTATAAAACAAAAAGATGTTAAATTGAAAAACGAAGAAGATTTGAAAGCCGTTGTCGATTTTTATAATCAACTTCAGAAATAGCCTATCCTTACTTGTATTTCTCGTTTTCCTTTTCCGAAGGATAATAAAAGCGCCTGATCACAGGTGCTTCTACGCTAATGTGATCGCCTGTCACCGGGTGAAGAAATTCAATTTTCCATGCAAGCAGGCGGATTTGTCTTTCCACACTTTTGTCGGCACCATATTTCCAGTCGCCAACAATCGGGCAACCGATCTCGGCCATATGAACGCGTATCTGGTTTTTTCGTCCTGTTTCAAGATTCACCTCAAAAAGATGGTATTTGCCAATTGTTTTTACAAACCGGTAGTTTGTTACTGCAAATTTAGAATCCGGGATTTCGTGGTTGTAGTAAAAAACCTTTTGTTTTGCCCCATCCTTGAGCCACGATCGTACAGTCCCAATTGGTTTTTCGGGTTTGGACCGGGTTAGACAAAGGTAGGTTTTCTTCACTTCCGGCCAGTTTTCTTTAAGTTTTTCCTTTACATCGTCGCTGAGGGCAAAAACCACGAGGCCGGCCACCTCACGGTCGAGGCGGTGAACAATGAACAGTCGTTGCCGGTACTTTGCATCTTCGTTGAGTGCAGTTTCAAGCATTTTATGAAATGTTGGCGATTTGGCAGTGGATTCCCCACTGGTAAGGATTCCGGCCGGTTTATGAGCAATCAGCAAGTATTCGTCTCTGAACAAAATTTCGATTTTGTGACCGTAAATTTGCCAAATCTCCTTTTCGGGACGGGCTTCCATTATAATCAAATCTCCTGGTTTAACCGGATCTTTGGGTAGTTGCAATGGTTCGCCATTACAGCTTATCTTGCTGTGCTGTATCATTTTGCGCAGGCTTTGTTTGGATGATTGGGGATACATCGCCTGGAGCGCTTCAAACAATGTTTCACTGGTTTTTACTGTAAATTTCATAATTTTTTAAAACGGAGAAATGTTCTGAAAGCCTTGCTAATATTGATGATCTATCATCAGCCAGGCGAACAGTTAGGTTTGTTAAGTTTGTGTTTTCAGACAATGTTCAATCATTTTAATTATGCCTTTCATGGTTTTTTAAAACGGAGATAAGTTCCTAACGGAAGGCTTGCATCTTCTTTGGAGCGGATAAATAATTCACCAAAGTCCTTTTCCACACCAGGATAGCAGGATTCGGTAATATTCCGCCCGATAAGGGCTGAAAATCCCATCGAATACAGGCTGAGCACAAAAAAACTGTGCTGTGGTTCCAGCAGTTTTGACGAGAGGTTCACAATTTCGTTCAGGCTGTCGGCAATCCGCCATCTTTCACCTGCCGGACCACGCCCATAAGCTGGTGGATCCATGATAATGCCGTTGTAGGTTCGTCCCCGTTTTACTTCACGGGTCACAAATTTTAGGGCATCCTCAACAACCCAGTGAATATCGGCTAGGTTGCTAAGCTGCATGTTTTCACTTCCCCAGCGAACCACTTGTTTTACCGAATCAAGGTGCGTAACGTCGCCGCCGGCAGCACGTGCCGCAAGTGAAGCAACGCCTGTGTAGGCAAAAAGGTTTAAAATTCTGGGCTTATGTTCGATGATTTCTTTTGTCGAAGTATAAATAAAATCCCAGTTTTGCGCCTGTTCCGGAAAGACACCAATGTGCCCGAAAGAGGTAAGAGACAGCTTTATTTTTAACTGGAAATCAACGTTCTGATAGGAAATTTGCCAGGTTGGGGGCATTTTTTTCATGAATGTCCAGCCTCCATTTTCATTTTCCCCAAAACGGTTGGACCCTTTGATATCCCTGACAAAACGGGCGTGAGCAATCTTTTCCCATGCTTCAGCTGTAAGTTTCCGGTTCCAGATGGCTTGCGGTTCAGGCCGGATGAGTATATACTCTCCAAAACGTTCTAATTTCTCAGAGTCGCCGCAGTCGATCAATTCGTAGTCTTTCCAGTTTTCGGATGTGAGAAGTTTCATCATTACCTTAATTTCGGCTGCAAAAGTAACAAAATGAGCCCGATAGGCAAGATCCGTAACATTTATTAGTATGATTATGACTGACAATAAAAGCAGTTTTGGTACTATTTTATTCTCCCTTCGTTTCATTTAATTTACTCTTCTCCTTGCAGGAGAAAGGGTTAGGGCAAAAAGCAAGGTGTTGATGATTTCATTTTAGATCTATTTTAATTGAGCTCATAAAATTGAGGTATTTTTGGCATGAGAAATCTGCAATAGCATGTTCAACATTCATGATCACATCACCAGCCAAAAAAACCCGCGAATCCGCAATTTTCAGCATCTCCAGAAAGCAAGAGAACGCCGCCACCAGGGTGTTTTTGTGCTTGAAGGAATTTTTGAGATCAGCAAAGCAATGGCTGCCGGCTACCAGTTAAAAAGTGTCTTTTTTTGCCCCGATATTATTACGGCCGGCGAAGTTGAAGCGCTGGTTCGGAATAACCATGAAGAAATATTTTCGGTTAGCGGCGAGGTTTACGAAAAAATCACCTATCGTGGTTCTTCAGGTGGGATGGTAGTTTTGGCGGAACCACGCATACACAGCCTTGAACAATTAGCGCTTTCGGAGCGTCCTCTGTTGATTGTCGTTGAAGCCGTTGAAAAACCCGGAAATCTTGGTGCCATCCTGCGCACTGCCGATGCTGCTGCCGTTGATGCAGTAATTGTTTGTGATCCGCAAACTGATCTTTACAACCCCAATGTGATCCGTTCGAGTATCGGCTGCCTTTTTTCGGTGCCTCTGGCAGTCGCAAATTCAGTTGAGGTGATTGACTGGCTCGCAAAGAAAAAAATTGCTGTCTATTGCACTGCACTTCAGGCTTCGGTGCCTTATTTTACCATCAACTTCAAGCGTTCATCGGCCATTGTAATGGGAACTGAAGCCACTGGTATTACCCAAACCTGGCTGGATGCATCGGATAATAACATTATTATTCCGATGCTTGGACAGGCCGACTCGCTCAACGTCTCCACAGCAGCCGCAATTGTGGTTTTTGAGGCCCGCCGGCAACGGGGATTCGAAAAAAAATGAATTATTTATTAACCACTAGTCACGGTTTCTTCGCATGGTTTGTTGGTTTTTGTTTTCCACCATTTTCCTATGCTTAACCAGATGATGAGGGTTATGACTCCTCCGGCAATTCCTGAATTTGATGTCATTCCATCGGTGGTTATGAGAATGATTAGCGAATGCAGGCCTGCTGATGTCAGGAATGACTTTGTTTCTTCAGCAAATTTGCCAAGCAAAAAAGCACTTCCAATGCAAATGATTAAAAAAGTTGTAAAGTCGAAGGTAGTGTTGAAACGAAAATGCCAGGCCCACCAAAAAATTCCAATAATCAAATAACTTTTGGTTTTTCCAATTGGTTGCAATGTATCCTGTAAAAATCCCCTCCAAAAAATTTCTTCCGACAATGCATAACTCAGCGCAACTGCTGCAAAAGCAAATCCATAATAATTATTATTAAGCTGATGTTCGTTTGCCAGACCCACAATCGTAAAAACGATAAGTGGTGTTAAAGCAATTGCAAGATTCTTCAGTTGGTTATTACCAAATAAAGTGATTGTCCGGATATAGTTCTTATTGAAAAACAAAGCCAGCAGCGCAGCGATAAGTGTTCCAATTCCCGCCGGCAAAAATGCCCAGTAACTGATTAAATAATTTTGAGTCAGGGTTTCAAAACTTTTCAAAAAAATCCCTGAATTGAAAGGTGCAGAAATTACAAATGCAATGAGGTAAAACAGTGCGATATAGTACCAGTTGACTTTACTTTTTTTTGTTTTCATCTATTAATGAAGTAAATTTTTATTGTTTGCAAAGCACTATAGTAAAGGGAAGTTCAATTTTTGGATAAATTAATTTATGGGTAAGCGGATTTAGTTTTCGGTTTACTCCAGTTCGGTGTACTTGGTTGCCAGGTTACGGGCTTTTTCGACCGGGTATTTTAAAGCATTTTTCTCCATCTTTTTCATAATGATGTCGTTTACATTAAAGCCATACTTTTCGGCAATGAAAAAAGCATAAACCAACACATCGGCCAATTCTTCAGCGACACGTTCGCGGTTCACAAACTGCACTTCTTCGGTTGTTTTCCATAAAAAAAGTTCGTTCAGTTCGGC
>Ga0172368_10008858_pt1 | contig 10178 bp, 11 predicted proteins | sample Lak11m_FD_114540 | JGI IMG/M metagenome (GOLD analysis project Ga0172368, IMG submission 114540) | Freshwater microbial communities from Kabuno Bay, South-Kivu, Congo - kab_022012_11m | ecosystem: Environmental > Aquatic > Freshwater > Lake | place: Democratic Republic of the Congo: South-Kivu...
AAACATTTTATGAGCGCGAATATTCCATCAGCACATCCTCCGACCGCATGGGCTACCGTTTGGACGGGAATCCCATCCCCCATTCCAATGGCGCGGACCTGCTCTCCGAAGGCACGACGATGGGAAGCATTCAGGTCCCCGCGAATGGAAAACCCATCGTGATGATGGCCGATTGCGGAACGACTGGCGGCTACCCCAAGATCGCGAATGTCGTCACTGCGGATTTGCCGGCGCTGGCGCAGGTCAGTCCACGTACCGGGCGAATCCGTTTCAAGATGACCACGGTCGAAGAAGCGCAGTCGCGTTATCGTTCGATGCTGCTGAACTTGAAAAATGGAATCGAGGGAATCGATAACGATGCGAATTTTGCGCAGTAATGCCATGTCCTTCTGGAGAACACCATGAAAATTGACCTGAACTGCGATCTCGGCGAATCATTCGGACGGTATACGCTGGGGAACGACGCGGCGCTCATGCCGCATATCACATCCGCGAACATTGCATGCGGATTCCATGCCGGGGACGCGAGTGTGATGCAGGCCACGGTGAGATTGGCAAAACAGCATGGCGCGGCCATCGGCGCGCATCCCGGCTGGCCGGACTTGCAGGGATTTGGCCGCCGCGAGATGAGTCTTTCCGCTGAAGAAACTGAGGCGCTGATCCTGTATCAACTCGGTGCGCTGGCCGCGTTTGCAAAAGCGGAGGGCGCGGAACTGCGTCACGTCAAACCGCATGGCGCGTTATACAACCAGGCCGCGAAAAACCGGGAATTGGCAAATGCCATTGCACGCGCGGTAAAAAGATTCAGCGGGGATCTAATCCTGGTCGGGCTGGCAGGTTCAAGCCTGGTCGCCGCGGGTGCGGAGGCCGGTTTGCGCGTCGCCAACGAGGGATTCCCGGACCGCGCGTATAATCCCGACGGTTCGTTAATGTCACGAAACTTGACGGGCGCGGTGATCGAATCGCCGGAAGATGTCGCGCGGAACGCGATGCAGCTGGCAAAGGACGGAATTTTATTTGGCGAAAAGCGCGTGCAAGTGGATACGCTTTGCCTGCACGGCGACAACATCCACGCCGCGGAGAATGCGCGGCAGTTGCGCGAGGCATTACAAAAAGAGGGAATTGAAATTGCGGCATTATAAAAAACGGTGGTATAACGAAATACCTTCGCCAAAAACAGGTGAATATATGCGTTGAACGGATGCGCGCAAAGGAATCTTTTATGATCCAACTCAAAACCACCCCCTTCCACGAACGGACGTCCGCGTTGTGCCAGCCGCAGAACTGGCGCAAGTGGGCGGGCTATTTTGTCGTCGGCTCGTACGAGCACGTGCTCGACCGCGAGTATTGGGCGATCCGCAACTCGGCGGCAATGATCGATGTCTCACCGTTGATCAAGTACATCATCACAGGCAGTGACGCGGCCGCGCTCCTGCACCGCGTCACCACGCGGGACATCCACAAAATGAATGTGGGACAGGTCGCCTACACCGGCTGGTGCGACGAGGACGGCAAGATGATCGACGACGGCACGGTCTCGCGCCTCGAAGAGCAGACCTTCCGGCTGACCGCCGCGGAACCGAACCTGCGCTGGCTGACGATGAATGCCGTCGGCATGGACGTGGAGATTCGCGAGGTCACCGATGATGTGGCCGCGCTCAGTTTTCAGGGGCCGAACACACGCAAGGTTTTGAACATCGTTGCTGAAAGACCCGTGGATGAGTTGAAATATTTCCGCCTGGTGAAAAATAAGATTCACGGGGTCGAAGTCACCATTTCGCGCACGGGCTACACAGGCGACCTGGGCTATGAAATTTGGATGGACGCCAAAGACGCCATCAAGATTTGGGACACGTTGATGGAAGCAGGCGCGGACTACGGCATCACACCCGTCGGCATTTTGGCAATGGATATGGCACGCGTGGAAGCGGGCCTGTTCATGCTCGATGTGGATTACACGTCCGCCAGCCACGCGTGGATCGAACCGCAGAAGTCGTCGCCGTTTGAATTGGGACTTGATTGGACAGTGAACCTCGATAAGCCTGGTTATTTTGTGGGACGCCGCGCGTTGGAACGTGAGAAGAAGGAAGGTTCGGCGTGGAAGATGGTCGGTTTGGAAGTGGATTGGGTCGGGATGGAAAATATCTTCAAGCAGGTTGGCTTGCCGCCGCAAATCCCCGGCATGGCGGTGCGCGGAAGTTTGCCCGTGATGGTGGGAAATGTGCAGGTTGGATATGCGTCCACCTCGACATGGTCGCCAGTGTTGAAAAAGTACATTGCACTCGCACATTTGCAGAAGCCCTATTTTGAAGTCGGCACCGATGTCCGCATGGAAATCACGGTCGAACATCACCGTCAGCACGCGCCCGCGAAGGTGGTCAAACTGCCGTTTTATGAGCCTGAGTGGAAGAGGGGCAGGTAGTGTATGTGTGTAAATCAAACAAATGAGTTTTTGTAAATTCTTATGTTGTAGTATAATGAATTTATGAAAATAAAACGCTCTATTTTCTCACAATTCGAAACCTCTCTCCAACCTGGAAAGGTGATGGTTTTATACGGTCCACGGCAGGTTGGGAAAACCACGCTTGCAAAGGATTTGATGACCGCATTACCCTTGCGGAGCAAATTTGTCAATGCGGATGAGTTGCTGTATCGCGAAATCCTTGCCAGTCAGAGCAGTCAAAAACTTGGCGAGTTGCTCGGTGATGCGGAACTGTTAGTCATTGACGAAGCCCAACGTGTGCCTGATATCGGCTTGAACTTGAAAATCCTTGTGGATGGCTTTCCGAAGGCGCGTATTATTGCAACTGGGTCGGCGTCGTTTGAACTTGCCAACAAAATCAACGAGCCTCTGACAGGTCGCAAGTTGACATTCAATTTGTATCCGATCAGTTATGCAGAAGTCCGGGATTCGTTTGGGATCGTGGAAGCGCGCAGTCAACTGGAACGCTGGATGATTTGGGGAGGTTACCCCGCGATCGTGACAACCGATGCGCCTGCTTCCCGAGAAGGTCAATTGGGAGAACTCGTCGGTTCTTATCTGTATCGCGATATTCTCGAACTGGAAGGTGTGCGCCGCGCCGACAAGATCGTGGACCTGCTCCGCCTGCTGGCATATCAGATCGGACAGGAAGTCTCCATTGCGGAGTTGGCAACCAGTTTAGGGCTGAACTTCCAGACCGTCAGTAAATATCTTGATCTCCTGGAAAAAGTCTTTGTGATTTTCAAAGTCAATGGCTTTTCTCGCAACTTGCGCAAGGAAGTGACCAAGAACTCGCGCTACTATTTTTACGACAACGGCGTGCGGAACAGTTTGATCCAAAACTTCAACCCTCTGGCGTTACGAAATGACGTTGGTCAACTTTGGGAAAACTTTCTTGTGATGGAACGCCGCAAGGCAAATCAATTTGCAGAAAGACATGTCAATTCCTATTTCTGGCGCACATATGACCAAAAAGAAATTGACTGCATCGAAGAACACGGCGGCAGGCTGTATGGCTATGAGTTCAAATGGCAAGGTGGAGAAATCCGCCGCGCAGTGAGAAGCGAATTTTTGGAAACATATCCCGATTCAGAGTTGATGACGGTAAATCAGGAAAATTTTGAGGGCTTTTTGAAATAACAATGACCGCCGACCACAGACGACCAACGAATAAGATCACAGTCTGTTGTCCGTCGTCTGCGGTTAATCAAAGGGATCATCCATGACATCTAACCAATACGACGCGATCATCATCGGCGGCGGTCACAATGGACTTGTGGCTGGCGCATATCTCGCGCGCGCTGGCAGGAAAGTCGTCGTGCTCGAACGCAGACATATCGCGGGCGGCGTGGCAGTGACCGAGGAGATCTTCTCCGGCTACAAGTTCACCGAGTTTTCGTACGTGGTGAGTCTCTTGCGTTGAGCGAAGTCGAAGGGATCCGTTCTACGAACCTGAATGGAAGAGAAAGTAATCTGCGACAGTTTTGAGTGAACGGAAAACACAAAGGTTGCGAAACAATGAGCAAAGCGATCAAACAAAGACCATTCCTGTTTTTTCTTCTATTCACTTTTGGAATTTCATGGCTCACAGGTTTTCCCACGGTATTCGTTCCGGGAAAATTCGAAGGGCTGGCGTACTTGTCCAATTTTGGACCCGCACTCGGTGCGCTAATCGTCGTCGGGATCGCCGAAGGTTCCGATGGGATCAAGGGGCTGATTCGATCCCTCTTCCAGTGGAGAGTTAAGTTCGTCTGGTATCTGGCGGTCCTGCTTGGCCCAGCGTTGATGATGGCAGTTGCAGTTCTTCTTTACAACGCGTTCACGGGAAGCGGTTCGTCACAGGGTTTCGCCGATTGGTTTTTCGCTTTTCCTCGACATGTGATTGTGGTAATTTTCGTATTCATTTTTATGATGGTGGGCATCTGGGGCGAAGAAATCGGTTGGCGCGGGTTCGCTCTGCCGCGATTGCAAAAGACATACCACCCTTTGTTGGCAAGTCTGATATTGGGTGCGATTTGGGCGGTGTGGCATCTGCCTTTATTTTTCATCGAAGGCTCTCAGCAAGCGCAGCTGGGCATGACTTATTTCTTTCTGGCAACGCTGGGTTATTCCATCCTTTACTCATGGATCTTCAACGGCTCGAAGGAAAGCCTTTTTATGATCTGGCTGCTTCATTCCATGAACAATGCAACGGTCTCGTACACGATGTTATTCTTCAAGCCGTTGAGCGACGAACCGGTCTTTTCCCTGGCTGTGCTTGGGCTTTTTGATGTTTTAGTTATCCTGGCGACGAAATTTACCCTTCTCCATCAAAAAGAAGCCGAAGGAGCTATTTATGCCAACTAACCAATACGACGCGATCATCATCGGCGGCGGGCACAATGGACTTGTGGCTGGCGCGTATCTCGCGCGGGCAGGCAAAAAGGTCGTCGTGCTCGAGCGCAGACATATCGCGGGCGGCGCGGCAGTGACCGAGGAGATCTTCCCCGGCTACAAGTTCACCGAGTTTTCGTACGTGGTGAGTTTGCTCCGCCCCGAGATCATCCGTGACCTGGAATTGCCCAGGCATGGATTGAAGATTCTCCCACTTCCTTCAACATTCACGCCCATGGAAAACGGAGATTATCTCGCCGCGTGGGATGACCACGATCTGACGCGCCGCGAGTTGTATCGTCACTCGCCGAAGGATGCCGAAGCCTATGACGAATACGCGCGCGTCATGGCACGCGCCGCGAAGGCGATCAAGCCGATCATCAACTTGATTCCACCCGACCCGTCTTCGATGAGCATCCGCGATCTGATGGGTTTGCTCAAGATCGGTCGATATGCGGCGAGTCTCTCGGAAAAAGAACTGTACGCCATTGCCAAACTCGCCACGCAATCGTCCGCGGATCTGCTCGAAGAGTGGTTCGAGACCGACGCGCTGAAAGGGACGAAAGCCGCCAGCGGAATTATCGGCACGTTTCTCGGTCCGCGCTCGCCTGGGACGGCATATGTCTTGCTCCATCACTACATGGGCGAAATCGACGGCGCGTTCCGCGCCTGGGGTTTTGCCAAGAACGGCTCTGGCGGAGTCAGCGGCTCCATCCTCAGCGCGGCGCAAGCGCTTGGGGTGGAGGTCAGACTCAACGCAAGCGTGAAGCAGGTCAAGGTCAAGAATGATTGCGCCGTAGGCGTCATCCTCGAGAACGGCGATGAGGTCGACTCTAAAATCGTGATGTCTGCCGCAGACCCGAAGCGGACGTTTCTCCAATTTGTCGAACAAAAATATTTCCCCGATGATTTTGTGACCGCGTTGAAAAATTTCCGCACGCGCGGCTCGTCGGGCAAGGTCAATATCGCGTTGAGCAAACTGCCGAACTTCACCGCGCTGCCATATAAGGCAGGGGCGAGTCACGACTCGCCCCTACATCGCGGCGCGGTTTCGATCAGCCCGAGCATCGATTACATCGAGCGCGCCTACGACGACGCGAAGTATGGGCAGATCTCGAAGCGGCCTTACATCGACATGATCTTCCCCTCCATGATCGACCCCGACATGGCGCCGCCCGGACATCACGTGATGTCCTGCTTCGTGCAATATGCGCCGTACGATATCGAAGGCGGCTGGGATGATTCAAAACGTGATGCACTCGGCGAAGCGGTCATCGCGACCATCGAGCAATACGCGCCAAACATCCGCGAATGTATTGTAGGCATGCAGGTCATTTCACCAAAAGACATCGAAGCCATTGCAGGCATCACAGGCGGAAATATTTTTCATGGCGAACTGCTGCTGCATCAAATTTTCTTTTTACGCCCCACGCCGGGATGGGCGGACTTCCGCACCCCGCTCAAAGGCTACTACTTCGGCGCGAGCGGCGCGCATCCCGGAGGCGGAGTCATGGGCGCGGCAGGCATGCTGGCGGCGAAGGAAATGTTGAAGGATGGGTTGTAGAGAGCGAAGAATGGAGAATGAAAAGATGCAAGTTGAGTCTTTTAAAGTTTCAATTTCACAGGAAGTTCTCGACGATTTGCATGATCGTCTTACGCGCACGCGTTGGCCGGACGAGGTCGAAAGTTCGGGCTGGCGTTATGGTGCAAACCTAGCCTACATGAAGGAGCTTGCAGATTACTGGTTGAATGAATTCGATTGGCATGCACAGGAGAAACGCATCAATTCTTTTGCGAATTATCAAGCTGTGGTTGGCGATTCCCGCGTTCACTTTATCCACGAACGCGGGAAGGGACCAAACCCGATTCCATTACTTATCACTCATGGCTGGCCCAGTTCGTTTGTGGAAATGTTGGAGATCATTCCCATGCTCACCGATCCGGCCAATCATGGCGGCAAGGCTTCGGATTCTTTTGATGTGATCGTACCGTCGGTGCCGGGCTACGGATTCTCCGAACGCCCTCGGCAGGCTGGTATGACTCGCTGGCGCGCTGCTGAAATCTTTGCTAAATTGATGGATGGCCTTGGATATAAAAACTTCGGTCTGCATGCCAATGATATTGGTGCGGTCATTTCCGGCTGGCTGGCATTCGATCATCCCGGCAAGGTGATCGGGTTCCATACCATGATGCCAACCTTCCCTCAGCCGGCCTTCGACGAGACTCAACCACCCATGAGCAAAGCTGAGAAGGCTTTCCAATCTTTTGTCACCGCATGGAATCAGGATGAAGGCGGCTACAATGCCATTCAATCTACACGTCCACAGACTCTCGGTTATGGCTTGAACGATTCACCTGTTGGGATGATGTCCTGGATCGTCGAGAAGTGGCGCGCTTGGACCGATCCCGATGGAAATATTGAAGATTATTTTTCAAAAGACGAATTGCTCACAAACGTTATGATCTACTGGGTAACTGAAACGATAAATTCGGCAAATCGTTCCTACTATGAACGCGCACATGATACACACAACTTGATGCCGGGCGACAAGATTCGTGTTCCTACAGGTATAGCTCTCACAATGGAAGCTGTTGAACATGCGCCTCGCGAGTGGGTCGAGCGTCGCTATGCTGATATTCGTCGTTGGAAGGAATTTCCGAGCGGTGGTCACTTCCTTGCTGCAGAAAACCCTGAGATGCTTGCGACAGAAATTCGCGAATTCTTTCGCCAGTTTCGTTAGAAGAGGAATTATTTATGATATCCAATCACTACAACAACACCATCATCATCGGCGCGGGGCAGAGCGACCTCACCTGCTTTGACAGGCTCAGCACACCGCCTAACCCTCTACCCTTGCGGGCACATTTCCTAAAGGAGAGGGAAAGACTGCGCCATGATTGACTAACCGATCACCAAAATGCACGGGAACGAGGTCCACACAAATGAAAATCTCGTGCGCCGATTATGGCATATTTCGCACTTATGCAAGATGCCCAATATTTGCCACAGCAAAACGCGAAACAAATTTGATAGAATTGGTCCATCTGCTAATTCCCACGATTGGCGTTGGCCAAATTACTTTAGGAGTGTTTTCATGTCCACAGCCGAAATCTTCGCAGGCAACTGCGGATTCAACACCAAAGTCGAAGCCAGCATGGATGGGAAGGTCTGCAAACTGGGCATCACCAGCGACTGCGCCGCCATCCGCAAAATGGCCGAGGAACTGACCGAGGTCAATCCCTACCAGGAAATCTCTTTCAAGCGCGCCATGCCAAAAATCCACGAGGCGGGACACAAATTCTGCACCCACGCCGCCTGCCCCGTGCCGGTGGGGATCATTAAAGCAGTGGAGATCGAAGCCAAACTGGCCCTGCCCACGGATGTGACGATTAAGTTGTCGAAGACATAGCGGCGGAGAAAAAACACAAAAGTTTACAAGGCGGAAACATATCTTCCGCAGGCATTGCCCCGGAAAGGAGCAAATACGATCATGGCTCATATTAAAATTCCCATGGAACACGACAAGAAGATAGCCCTTGTCGCGCACGATAATAAAAAACGCGACCTGGTGGAATGGGCAAAGTTCAACCGCGACCTGCTGGCTCACCACCAAATCTATGCAACAGGTACAACGGGGAAAATACTGGAACAGGAACTTGGCTTCAAGATCATCAAACTCAAAAGCGGACCGCTCGGCGGCGACCAGCAGATCGGCGCCAAGATCGTGGATAACAAGATAGATTTCCTCATTTTTTTCTGGGATCCACTAGAGCCCCAGCCCCATGACCCCGACGTGAAGGCGCTCTTGCGCATGGCGGTCGTATGGAATATCCCCATTGCCAACAATCGAGCCTCGGCTGATTTCATGATCTCCTCCCCGCTGATGGATGGTCACTATGACCGGCTTGTTCCCGATTACGACAATTACGCCACCCGCAAAGTGAACCTGGGCGAAAAATCGATCTAGAACATTTACGCAATAATTGGGAAAGTCACGATGACTGATAATCAAACGGCGGAAATTCAGGAGTTCTGAGACAGCATTCGAGACCGTGTTGATACCGCGAGTTTCGAAGAGAAACGACAGCGGCTGGAGATGTTTGATGTTCGTGGTAAACTGACCGCAGAAAACAATGTAAAGGTGATTTACGTTACATGTCTACCACAACCGCGACCAGTATCGCTTGCGCCAATATTGCATTGGCGGTGTAATCTCAAGGGAACACAACCCCGCCAAAATCGTGCGGGGCTTTATTTGGTGTCATCAAGGCTATTGATACCCATAGATGGGAGTCGCCGAGGTTGAAATTTTGAAAGCAATTTCCCCTCTCCGTCCAAAGGATGTACATATCAAAAAACGTATAAATCCCTGATGGTTGGAATGAATGCATTCGGACGCAATTTTGTGTTCGGCAAACGGTTGGATGTTGATTTTAAGGGCATATTTCAATAATCTACGTCAGATTGATAGTTGAGCAACCCGATAGAAGAGATATTCATCGCGACATAATTGCATATGGCCACTCATACCGTGTATTTGATTTATGCCCCGCTGGAGTGATAATTGCCAGGATTTAGAGGCTTGGCCTCCTTACAAAGCGGGCGTCAACTTTTCCGCGCTGATTGAGATGCCATAGGAAAAATCCCGCTTTCTGCTGAACGGACTTCTTCCACTGAGAAAAATGTATTAGGGTTGACAGCGTGAATGATTTTGGCAACCGCCTCCAAATCCTTTCGCTTGATAATGGTATAGAGCAACTTCACCATGCCACTGGCGCCTTCCCCTTTGACTACGGTCACACCATAACCTGCTGTACGCAAACGTTGCGCCAGTTCATCACCACCCTGGGTAAGGATGATGCGCAGGACCAGTGTTCCCAACGCCAGTTTTTCCTCGATCTTCATGCCGATGTAAGTGCCCGCAGAGAACCCGGCGGCATAGCCGATATATGCCGTAATGCTGTGGACATTTTTAACGATCTGGCCCACTACCACGATCCAGATGAGGACCTCCACAAACCCCAATACAGGAGCAATGTTGCGCTTGCCGCGCGATGTGAAAATGATCCGCAATGTACCCAGGGTCACGTCGGCGATGCGCGCAAAGAACACAATGAAGGGAAGGATAATCCAGGCATACCAGTCAAAGGTTTCCATAAAATCTCATTTCTTTCACAAGCTGCGACTCTGTCCCATTGTCGGAAAAATCCATTGATCTTGATAAAACTCGTGCAAAATTCGGTAATAGTATAAAGCTTCTTTATTGGGCAGGCGGTAATTCCATTGATAGAGCAGGCGGGCGCGTTCGGAGTGGAATTCCTG
>Ga0172368_10008859_pt1 | contig 10176 bp, 7 predicted proteins | sample Lak11m_FD_114540 | JGI IMG/M metagenome (GOLD analysis project Ga0172368, IMG submission 114540) | Freshwater microbial communities from Kabuno Bay, South-Kivu, Congo - kab_022012_11m | ecosystem: Environmental > Aquatic > Freshwater > Lake | place: Democratic Republic of the Congo: South-Kivu...
CAGCGTGGGCGCCCACGCGCTGCGAAACCGCGCCACGCTCGTCGGGAACATCTGCAACGCCTCGCCGGCCGCCGACACCGCTGCCGCTCTGCTTCTCGTCGAGGCGAAGGCCGTCGTGCGCGGCGTCCACGGCACCCGGACCCTGCCCGTGACCGGGTTCTTCGCGGGACCGGGGGCGACGGCGCTGCAGCCGGGCGAACTGGTGCTGGAAGTGCTGCTGCCTGCGGGCACGCGCTGGCAGGGCAGCTACCTGCGGCTGTCGCGCCGGCGCGGCATGGACCTCGCGACCGTGGGCGTCGCGGTGGGCTGCGCGCGAAAAGGCTCCGAGGCGCGCCACCGCGTGTCGCTCGTCGCGGTCGCGCCCGTGCCGCTGCGCGTGCGCGAGGCCGAGGAGACGCTCGACCGCGAAGGACCCGGCGCCGCCGCGAAGGCCGCCGAGGCCGCGCGCGAAGCGTGCCGCCCCATCACCGACGTGCGCGGCACCGCGCAATACCGCCGCGAGATGGTCGGCGTGCTGGTGAAGCGCGGGCTCGACGCCCTGCAGGAGGCCCGATGAGACACGAGATCACCCTGCGCGTGAACGGCGTCGAGGAGACCCACCACGTCGAGTCGAACACGACGCTGCTGGAGTTCCTGCGCGACACGCTGGACTTGACCGGGACCAAGGAAGGCTGCAACGAGGGCGAGTGCGGCGCGTGCACCGTGCTCCTGGACGGCCAGGCCGTGAACGCCTGCTTGGTGCTCGCGGCCGAGTGCGAGGACGCCAGCGTCACGACGATAGAGGGCATCGGCAGGGCGGGAGCGCTGCATCCCGTGCAGGAGGCGATTCTGCGCCATCACGCGGTGCAGTGCGGTTTCTGCACGCCGGGCATGGTCATGACCGCGGTCGAGTACCTGGAGGACCATCCGCGCCCGTCGGACGACGACGTGCGCGAAGCCCTGAGCGGCAACCTGTGCCGCTGCACCGGCTACCGGCAGATCGTGGACGCGGTGCTGGACGCGGCCGGCACGCTGCGCGCCCGCGACGGGAGCAGGTCATGAGCGGCGTCGTCGGAACGCCCGTCCCGCGCGTCGACGGGCTGGACAAGGTGACCGGTGCCGCCAGGTACGCGGCGGACCTGAAGTTCCCGCGGCTGCTGCACGCGGAGGTGGTGCGCTCGCCCCTGCCGCACGCGCGCGTGCTGTCGGTGAGCTATGCAAGAGCGCTGCAGGTACCCGGCGTGCGCGCGGCGGCGTCGGGAGCGGACTTCCCGTTCCACACGGGCATCTACCTGAAAGACCAGACGGTGTTCGCCACCGACCGCGTGCGCATGGTGGGCGACCCGGTGGCGGCGGTGGCGGCCGACACGCCCGAGGCCGCGCGCGAGGCCGCGCAGCTCGTGGACGTCGAGTACGAGCCGCTGCCGCCCGTGTTCGACGTGCTGGCGGGCATGGCGCCGGACGCGCCGCTCGTGCACCCGGAGCTCGGGCGCTACGAGTGCGTGCCGTGGATCAATCCGCGCGCGGGCACCAACGTCGCCAACCACCTGAAGGTGCGCAAGGGCGACTACGACGGGGCGCTCGCGTCGGCGGCGCACGTCTTCGAGAACACGTTCGAGGTGCCGCAGGTGCAGCACGTGCCGATGGAGAACCACGTCTCCGTCGCGCGCGCGGACCTCGCGGGCCGCGTCGAAGTGCACACGTCCGCACAGAGCCCGTTCACGGTGCGGCATCTGCTGTGCGCGTGCTTCAAGCTGCCGCACTCGGACGTGCGCGTCGTCGTGCCCAACGTCGGCGGCGGATTCGGCGGCAAGGCGGGCATAAACCTGGAACCCATCGCGGTCGCGCTCGCCATGCGCGCGAACGGCCGCCCCGTGCGCGTGAGCGTGGACCGGAGCGAGGAGTTCTACGCGACCGTCGTGCGCCAGGGCCTGCGCGCCACGCTCACGACGGGCGTGGACCGGAACGGCAAGGTCGTCGCGCAGCGCATGGAATACCTGTGGAACTGCGGGGCGTACGGCGGCTACGGCGTGAACGTCGTGCGCGCCGCGGGCTACACCTGCGGCGGCGCCTACGAGTTCCCCAACGTGCGCGGCGACAGCATCGGCGTGTACACGAATCGCCCCGTCGGGAGCGCCTACCGCGGCTTCGGGATGCAGGAAATCCACTGGGCGCTCGAGCAGCAGATGGACTGCGTCGCGCGCGAACTCGGCATGGATCCCGTGGAGTTCCGGCTGCTCAACTGCCTCGGTCCGGGGAAGAAGACCGTCACGGGACAGGTGCTGGACGCGGGTTCGGGGCGGGTGGATCTGTGCATCGGGCGCGTGGCGGAGGCGACGGGGCTGCGCGGGCGCAGGGCGGAGGGACCGGGCAGGACGGGAGCGCTGCCGAAGAGCGTGAAGGGCGTCGGAATGGCCTGCGCCGTGAAGGCCCCCGCGATGCCGAACAACGCGTCGTCTTCGGTTCACATGAAGTTCTGCGACGATGCCGACCTGGAGCTCGCGATTTCGGGCATCGACTACGGCCAGGGTCTCATGACGGTGGCGGCGCAGTTCGCGGCGGAGGCGCTGGGACTGCCCGTCTCGAAGATCCGCGTGCGCGGCCAGCCCGACACGAACCTGTCGCCCTACGACTGGCAGACCGTCGCGTCGCGGCAGACCTGGGCGACCGGCAATGCCGCGCTCAAGGCCGCCGCCGACGTGCGCCGGCAGCTATTCGCCATGGCGTCGGAGGCGCTGGGCGTGCCGCCGGACGAGCTGACGCTGCGCGACGTCGCCGTGTGGCACGAGCCCAGCGGCAGGTCGATTGCGCTTCCGTTGCTCGTGCTGGGCTACCAGTTCCCCGACGGGCACACCATCGGCGGGCCCGTGGCCGCGGCCGCGACGTTCGTCCCGGAAGGGCTCCTGTTCCTCGACCCGGACACCGCGCAGTCCGCGAAGCCGGTGGCGAAGTGGACCTTCGGCGCACAGGCGCTGGAGATCACGGTCGACACGGAAACAGGGCGGATCGCGATCGACCGCGCGGTCGCCTGCTACGACGTGGGCAAGGTCGTGAACCCGGGACTCATCGAGGGGCAGACCTTCGGCGGCATCGTGCAGGGACTCGGGACCGGCATGATGGAAGAGCTGATGCTGAGCACGCAGACCGGCCGCGTCGTGAACGCGTCGCTCATGGACTACAAAATCCCCACGAGCGCGGACATCCCGACCCGCATGGAGGCGAGCTTCGTCGAGACGCCGCAGAAGGACGGTCCCATGGGGGCGCGCGGAATCGGCGAGCACACCATGATTCCCACGCCTGCCGCGCTCGCGAACGCGCTGTACGACGCGCTGGGCATCCGCATCCGGGACCTGCCGATCACGGCCGAAAAGGTGCTGCGCGAGCTGAAGGCGAAGCGGGAGCGCGATGCCGGCACGGGAAAGGCGGTCTGACGTGTCCGCTCCGGTCGCGAGCATCCGCGGTTCGGACGCGACCGACGCGCTTCCCCGCGTCGCGGCCGACTTCGACGCGAGGCTGGCAACGCTTTCCTGGAGCGGTGTCGTAGAGCACGTCTTCGCGGGCGCCGCGATCGTCCGCTCGGACCGGACGGAGCCGCGTCTTGCACTGCTCGCGCCCGGTCGGCCGCTGCTTCCGTGGAGCGTGGCGGCGCGCGGTCCCAAGCCGGCGCTGGGGACTCGCGTCGCACTGGATTCCGGCCGGCTGCGCATCGGCCTCGAACCGGACATCCTGCTGGCAGGGAAGGGGACTATTCTCTTTGTAGAGCACTGCGGTCCGGCGAAGGAACCGCCCCGCCTGCCGCCGCTGGCGCTGCCGGCCGCGACGCTGTCGGTGCTCGACGGGCTCGTGTCGCCGGCGCGCACGTTCGACGAGCGGCTGTCGCTGCACCTGGCGCAGGGGCTCTCGCGTCTGTGTACGCTTCTGTTCTGCGGCGAGGCATCGCCCGCGCTGCTGCGCCCGGCCGTCGAGGCGCTCGCCGGTCTGGGGCCGGGCTCGACGCCCTCGGGCGACGACGCGCTCGTCGGGCTCGCCGCGAGCGCGCGCGTGCTCGCGGCGCGTGCGGGCGTGGACGCGCTGGGACGCGCGCTCCTTGCCGTCGAAGGGAACGCCACGACCGAGACGTCGCGCGAGATGTTGGAGCAGGCGGCGCAGGGATTCTTCCCGGCGCCGCTCGTGCGCCTTGCAGAAGCGCTTCGGCAAGGCTCTGACGAGGCGGCATGGGCGGGAATCGTCGGCGGGTGCGCGCGGCTGGGCAGCCGCAGCGGTGCCGACATGCTGGCGGGAGCGCTGTTTCCTCTCGTCGCGGGCCCGCGGCCCGCGGGAGGCGATCGTGCCTGAGCGGATGTTCCTGCGGAAGGGCACCTACCACGACTCGGCGTTCCTCATGCGCCTGGCGCGCGACGCGCGCGCGAAGGGCGTTTCCGAGGCCGTGGTCCTCATGGCTACGCCCATGAATCGGCGCCTGCTCGTCGACGCGGGATTCGCGGAAGCCGCCGTGCCCGACGCGACGCCCATGGACGTGGTCGTCGCGCTGCGGGGCGAGTCGGATGCGGCGCTCGACGCGGCCGAGAAGCTCGTCTGGAGCGGTCTGGAGGGAGGCGGGACAGGGGAAACGAAGGGTGTCGGCGCTGCAGAAGAGCACGCGGCAACCTTCGGCGAGGCGTTCGCCGCGCATCCGGAGGTCAACCTCGCCTCGGTGGCCGTCCCGGGCCCGTACGCCGCATTCGTGGCGCGCCGGGCAATCGAGGCCGGACGGCATGTGTTCCTGTTCAGCAACAACGTGCCGATCGAGGACGAAATCGAGCTGAAAAAGCTGGCGATCGAGCGCGGCCTGCTCGTCATGGGGCCCGACTGCGGCACCGCCGTCGTCGCGGGCGTCGGCCTGGGATTCGCCAACCGCGTGCCCCGCGGCCGCGTCGGCATCGTCGGGGCGTCGGGCACGGGCATCCAGGAGATCTGCTGCGCACTCGCCCGCACGGGCGAAGGAGTCTCGCACGCCATCGGCACCGGCAGCCGCGACCTGTCGCGCGAGGTGGGCGGCGCGACGACCGCTCTGGGACTGCGGCTGCTCGCGGACGACGAGGGCACGAAGGCCGTCGTCCTCGTGGCGAAGCACCCGCATCCGGAAGTGGCGGCGCGGCTGGACGAAATCGCGATGGACCTCGGAAAACCGGTCGTCGTGCGCTACCTCGGGGAGGACCGGCGTCCCGAATACCGCGGGGCGACGTATGCGCTGTCCCTGGACGAGGCCGCGGCGCTGGCGACCGCGATCGTGCGCGGGGACCCGCTGTCGCACGTCGCTCCGATGGTCGGGCTGGCCGACGCGCTGCGCGATGCCGAGCCCGTCGAAGGGCGCCTCGTCGGGCTGTTCGGGGGAGGATCGCTGGCGGCGGAGGCGCGTGTGGTGCTGCGGCGCTGCGGCATCGATGCCGTGGAGCCGGAGCGGCCCCTCGTGCCCGGAAAGCCGGTGGTGGGCACGGCGCACCTGGTGGTCGATACCGGTGACGAGGTGTACACTGCCGGGCGCCCGCACCCGATGATCGACCAGACCGTCCGCTGCGCACTGATCCGGGCCGCGGGCGCGGATGCGTCGGTCGGAGTGCTGCTGCTCGATCTCGTGCTGGGCGACGGGTCGCATCCCGATCCCGCCCCCGAGATCGCCGCCGCGATCGCCGACGCGCGCGCCGCGAGGAAGCGCCCGCTAACGGTCGTCTGCTCCGTCTGCGGCACGGACGCGGATCCGCAGAACGCCTCGCGCCAGGCCGCGATCCTGCGCGAGGCGGGCGTGCACGTGCAGCAGACGGCGGCGCGGGCGGCGACCCTGGCGGCGGCGTACCTGAGTGCCGGCGTCGCGGGAGGTCTGCGATGAACCTGGAACCGGGACGTGCGCTGCTGCGGGGACCGCTCGTGGTCGCGCACGCGGGCATCGACGAGATGGTGCAGGGCTGCCGTGCAGCCGGAGCGACGACGGAGATCGTGCGGTTCGCGCCGCCGGCCGGAGGAGACGCGGACGCCGTCGCGAAGCTGGATCGCCTGCTGTCCGCGCCGATTGCGCCGCGCGTGGACGAGGCGAACCGGACGGCGCTGGCGCCGGTGCTGGCGAGCCGTCCCCACCTCGTGGGCGTCGGGATCGCGCGCGACGTCGTCCCCGGCATGGCGCCCGACCTGTTCCTGCACGCGGGACCGCCGGTGACGTGGGAGCGCATGGCCGGACCCATGCGCGGCGCGGTCGTCGGCGGGATGCTGCTGGAGGGGCTCGCGCACACGCCCGAAGAGGCGCAGGCCCTTGCGGCACAAGGCCGCGTGCGATTCGACCCGTGCCATCACCACCGCACGGTCGGGCCCATGGCGGGCCTCGTCACGCCGTCGATGCCGGTCTGGATTGTGGAGGACCGCGGCGGCGGTGCAGAGGGAAAGCGCACCTACTGCACGCTCAACGAAGGTCTCGGCAAGGTGCTGCGCTTCGGCGCCTTCGGCGAGGAGGTGATCCGGCGGCTGCGCTTCATGGCGGAGACCGTGGCGCCCGTGCTCGCGGAGACGCTCGCGGTGCGCGGCCCGGTGGACCTGGGCCACCTCATGGCGCAGGCGCTGCAGATGGGCGACGAGGGACACAACCGCAACCGTGCGGGGACATCGCTGCTGTTCCGCGAGCTGGCGCCGGCCATGGCGCGCACGGGGCGCCCGTCCGACCAGATCGCCGAAGTGCTGTCGTTCCTGCACGCGAACGACCACACGTTCCTGAACCTCACGATGCCCATGGCGAAGTGCATGACGTCGGCCGCGGAGGGAATCCCCTTCTCGTCCATGCTGACGGTCATGGCGCGCAACGGCACGGACTTCGGCATCCAGCTCGCGTCGATGCCGGGACGCTGGTTCACGGGACCCGCACAGCTCGTGCGCGGGCTCTACTTTCCGGGCTACGGCGACGGGGATGCGAACCCCGATCTCGGCGACAGCGCGATCACGGAGACAGCGGGCCTGGGCGCATTCAGCATGGCGGCGGCGCCCGCCATCGTGCAGTTCGTGGGCGGCACCGCGCAGGACGCACTCGCGACGAGCCGGCGCATGGGGCGCATCACGCTCGGGCGCAACCCCGGTTTCGCGATTCCGTCGCTCGGCTTCCAGGGCGCGCCCACGGGCATCGACCTGCGCCGCGTGCTGGAGCTGAACCTGCTGCCCACGATCAACACGGGCATCGCGCACCGCAGCGCCGGCGTCGGCCAGGTGGGCGCGGGGCTCGTGAGCCCTCCTGCCGAGTGTTTCACGAATGCCTTGAGCGCTTTTGCAGAGTACTGCGACCACGCGCTGCGCGAGCAGCCGGAGAAGTAGAGCGGAGGCGTGCCCCCCGCGGGAGAGAACCCATGCTGCCCATCGACCTTTCCATTCCCATCGGCGTCGCGACGCCCCCCTGGCCCACGTACGAGCCGCTGCAGATGAAGTACTTCAAGCGGCTGGCGCCCAACGGCGCCAACGGCCAGGTGCTCACGCACTCGAACCACGTGGGCACGCACCTCGACGGTGAAATCCACTTCTACACGCCGGGAAAGGACATCGCCGCGCTGCAGCTCGACTTCCTGATGCACGAAGGCGTCGTCGTGGACCTCTCCGACGCCGCCGGCGACTACGAGGTCTACTCGTCGAAGATGGTCGAGGACCGCGTCGAGGTGCGCGAGGGCGACATCCTCGTCATCCACACGGGCTACCACCACTACGGCTGGGACCAGCCCGTCGCCGACGAAATCCGCTACATGGTCAAGCACCCCGGGCCGGACCGCGAGTTCGCCGAGTGGTGCCGGCGCAAGAAGATCCGGTGGATCGGCGTGGACTGCGGCAGCGCGGATCACCCCATGAACACGATCATCCGCACGTGGATGCCGCGCCAGGCGAAGGAAGCCGACCGGCTGTTCCGCGAGAAGTACGGCAAGCCGCTGGAGGAGTACTACGACGACTCGAAGTACCAGCTCATGCACATCGAGCTGTTCAACCACGGCATCATCCACGCCGAGTGCCTGGGCGGCGACATCGACCTGCTGCTCAACCGCCGCGCGGTGATCGGGTGCTTCCCGTGGCGCCTCGTCGAGGGCGAGAGCTGCATCGCGCGCATCGTCGCGTTCGTGGACGAGAAGACGCACGCGGAGCTGATGGAGAAGAAGGCGCGCGCGGTGAAGACAAGGCACGGCGACGTGGCGGGCGAGCCCAACGTGTGGCTTCACGACGAGGGGCGGGCGCGCGCGCGGAGCCGCACGTGACGCGTCCTTCGACTCGGCCCGACAAGGAGCCGTCGGGCCTCGCTCAGGATGAGCGGACGCTGCCGGCCCGAGGGTACCGGGAAGGCGGGTTCCGGCTTCTCACCTGCTGCGCTCTTGCCATGCTTGCCGCATGCGGCGACGCGGCGGCCCGGCGCGCGGCGGTGACGACCCTGACGCCTCCGCCCGGGTCGTTCAACGATCGCGTCGCCGTCGTGCTGGCGACCGACATACCGGCGACGGTCTACGCGACGACCGACGGGAGCGATCCGAAGAAGCCGGGCGCGGGTCGGCACGAGGGCGCATCTCCGCTGAGCGTGGAGCTGACCGCCACGACGACGCTGTCGTTCTACTCGCGCACGCCTGCGGGCGTGGACGAGGCGGTGCGCACCGCGCAGTACGTTCGCGCGGGCGGCCGTGCGGGAACCATTTCGGGCGTCGTCGTGGTGGGCAGCATCGCGGTCGGGAAGGACGTCGGCCTCGGAGTGAACCTGGGCGCGACGAGCATCGGGCGGCTGGAGGCGCCGGGTGAAATCCCGTTCACGCTGGAGAACCTGGACACGGGCAGCTACCGGCTGACGGCCATCGCGGATCGCAACGGCGACGGGCAGTTCCTGCCGATTCTCGACTACACCTCGGACACGATCACGGTGGCGATCGACCTCGCGGATCCGTTCAAGTCCTCGGCCGAGGACGTGCGGCTGTACCTGGGCGCCGCGGCGCCGGGCCTTTGCGCCATCACGGGCAAGGTTACCCTCCACGACCCGTCGCAGGGTCAGAACGTGAGCATCGCCGCCATTTCGCCCGACGCGTTCATGGGCGCGATTCCCGGCGTCGGCGGAGGGGGCGGCGCCGGTGGCGGCGGGGGAGGGGGCTCCGGGTTCGACCCTACGGTGCTCCTGTCCGCGCTGCGCAACGGGTACCAGGCGTTCACCAACGGCACGGACACCGAGTATCCGTACGCGATCACGGGCCTGGAGTGCGGGCGGTACCTCGCCGTTCCGATGCTCACCGGCTTCGGCGGCGGAGGCATGACGGGGCTGAACCTGCTGGTGAACCCGCTCGGTATTCTCGACCTGATGCCCGGCGACACGGCGGAAGTGGACTTCGAGTTCGGTCCCGTACACCTGACGGGCAACGTGACGGTCCATGTGACGGGCGACATGCCGGGATTCGCGTGGGGCTTCGTCGTGGCGCGCAGCGCGACGCTTCTCGCCGGAATCCAGGCGATTCTGATGCCGGTGCTCTTCGGCCCGGGCCCGGACCCGGACACGCTCCGCGCGACCTACGGCGCCGGGGGGATGCGCAAGCACGGCTCGTACGACGTGCGGGTGTTTCCGAGCACCGACCCGCAGAACCCCATCGCGCCGGCGCTCATGTGGGCCATCAACCCGATGTCGAGCGACCCGCCCATGGTCACGGTGCAGACGGGATCGGGCGACGCGACGCAGGACGTCGTCGTGCCCTGAGCATGAGGGCTCTCCCCGTCCGTCTGGTGCTCCACCGTCCGCGCAACCCGGAAAACGCGGGTGCGGTGGCGCGCGCGATGAAGAACTTCGGACTGCGCGACTGGGTGCTCGTCGATCCCCGGTTCGCCGGCTTCGAGGACGCGCGCAAGGTCGCCGTCCACGCCGAGGATCTGCTGGGAAACGCCCGGATCTGCGCTTCGCTCGACGAAGCGGTGCAGGACTGCGTGCTCGTGGCGGGGACCACCTCGCGCACCGTCCCGAAGCGCCGCCGCCTGTCGCCCCGCGATCTCGCCGCGCTGATTCGCGAGCGCGGCGCGGCCGGAACCGTGGCGCTCGTGTTCGGCGACGAGCGCTGGGGACTCGACAACGAGACGCTGCACCGATGCGACGTGGTCTCGACGATACCGACTTCGCCGGAGCAGCCGTCGGTCAACCTCGCACAGTCTGTATTGCTCTATGCGTACGAGATCGCGCTCGCGCTGGCG
>Ga0172368_10008864_pt1 | contig 10174 bp, 5 predicted proteins | sample Lak11m_FD_114540 | JGI IMG/M metagenome (GOLD analysis project Ga0172368, IMG submission 114540) | Freshwater microbial communities from Kabuno Bay, South-Kivu, Congo - kab_022012_11m | ecosystem: Environmental > Aquatic > Freshwater > Lake | place: Democratic Republic of the Congo: South-Kivu...
CACTTCTCGGAACAGTTGCATCCTCTAAAATGGTTGTTGGCATGCGTCTGGCAAGAGCACTAAATGCACTTCTTCGTGCAGTCTTAAGAATATTTGCTTCAGCTTCATCTGCTTCACCTTTAAGTGCGGATGCATTATTTTTTACAGCGATTTTTCTAATTGTTTCTGCATCTTCCTGTACAATACTTCCACGACCATCAATTTCAATTAGTAATATTGCTTCACTTTTTCTTGGCAGTCCAATGTGTGTATAATCTTCAACACAGTTTATTGTTGTGTTATCTAAAAATTCCATCATAGAAGGAACAATATGTGAAGAAATAATATCTGAAACTGTTTTGCCAGCATCAATAATTTTATCAAAGAATATTAATAAGGTAATTGTTTGTGTTGGTTTAGGAATTAACTTTAATAAAACTTTTGTAATTACACCAAGTGTTCCTTCGCTGCCAACTATAAAATCACGAAGATTATATCCGGCTACATCTTTCATGTTCTTACCACCAGTTTTCAACAATTCTCCATTTGGAAGAATCATCTCAACACCAAGAACATAATTTTTTGTAACTCCATACTTTAATCCACGCAAACCACCGGCATTGTTAGCAACATTACCGCCAATTGTACAAACATTCATACTTCCGGGATCAGGTGGATAAAATAATCCTATCTTCTCAACTTCTTTCTGCAAAATACCAGTAACCACTCCCGGTTGAACAGTTGCAGTTAAGTTGTTAGGGTCAATTTCAAGTATTTTGTTCCACTTGGTCATTACAATAACAACAGAATTATCTGTAGGAATTGCTCCTCCGCTTAAACCCGTGCCAGAACCACGCGGTACAACATTAAATTTTTCCTGGTTAGCTAATTTTAGTATTTGTGAAATTTGTTCATCGTCATTAGGAAATACAACAGCTTCCGGCAAATGCCTGTAAACAGGTGTACCATCGTATGAATAAACTAATTTATCTTCTTGTGAATCAAAATAATTTTCTTTACCCACAATTAATCTTAGTTTATCTGATGTTTGTTGATCCATAATAAATCCTGATGTTACTAAACAAATTTAACAAAAATGTTTTACTTAAATAGCTAATAAGTATTTGGTGTAATTTCATTTTTCTTAAATATAGTTAAACAGGATGCAAGCCTTGCAAACATTTGCCACCTATTAAACATTGATTTTTGTCACAATTTCAAAAGAATTGTGATTAGTGGAAATATTTTTTCTGTAATGTTGTTTAGATTTGGCGAGCAAAATTTGATCTATTTGAACGCTACACTTCATCATTTCTGTTTTGCTGACAATTAATTATAAATGATCATTCAATGTTATAAACATTTAGAGAAATAAATGAATAAAATACAATCCTCAACTCTAAAACAATTTTCAATTATTTTAATACTAATCTTTTCGTTATCAGTTACAACAAATGCACAAACAAAAAGTTACACGATTGATGAAGCAATAAATACAGCTCTCTCAAATAACAGAGATATAACAATATCTTTAATGACTGTAAAAAAAGCTGGTGCTGCAGTTGATGAAGCGTTTGGTTATGCATTACCCAGCGTAAACTTAAATGGAAGTTTTTCTCGTTTTCTTGAAAAACCAAAAATGCCTTTTCCTGATTTTGAAGCGATGCTGACAAATGCAACTTATTCAATACTTTTTGATGAACAGGTAATTCCGAGAGACAATAATAAATTCAAATCAATGAATACTGTACTTCAATCATTTTCTCAAACAAATAATTTTTCAGCAGATGTTACAGTTACACAAACTTTATTTAGCTCAGCAGTATTTAAAGGTATTGGTGCATCTCAAGTTTATTATGATTTGGCTAAAGCTGATCTAAATAGCACAGTTTCAAAAACAGTATTATCAGTACAAAAAACTTTTTACGGAGTTTTGCTTTCTAAAGAAGTTTTTGATATTACAAAACAAAGTTTTGATAATGCCCAAGCCAATCTTAGTGATGTTAAAGCTTTGTATAAAGAAGGTATGGTTAGTGAATTTGATATGCTTCAAGCTGAAGTTCAGGTTGAAAATTTAAGACCAATGGTTTTGCAAATGGAAAATAATCTTAAAACTGCGAAGGATGGTTTAAAGTTAATTCTTGGTATAGATCAGCAGGAGGAAATTGATGTTACAGGAAAATTTGATTACCAGCCTTACGATATTTCTAACGAAGAAGGTTTAACTGATGAAGCATTAAAATCAAATTATGATTTAAGAACTCTTGAACTAAAAAAACAAGTTGATGAAGCATTTGTTGAACTTGATGTTTCTGAATACTGGCCAAACATTGCAGCTTTTGGGCAGTACGCATATAATGGATCTTCAGATGATTGGAAATTTAACACTTATACTTCTGCAACTATCGGATTAAAATTTTCTATGAATTTATGGCAAGGCAATCGGACAAAAAATGCTGTTGAGCAATCAACAATTACATATCAACAAACAGAGGAACAATTAAATCAACTTAAAGATTATACATTATTATCTGTAAAATCTAAATTGCAAGAACTTCAAAGAGTGCAATCTCTTATTGATGTTCAAAACCGAACTGTTGAAGTTGCTGAACGTTCTTATCGTATTGCTAAAGTAAGATACAAAGAAGGTGCTGGAAGCCAGATTGAATTACAAAATACTGACCTTGCATTAAAGCAAGCAAGATTAAACAGAATACAATCAATGTATTCTTATTTAACTACAAAATATGAATTAGAACAAATTCTTGGAAGAACAAATCCAGAATATTTTACACAGTTTAATCAATTAGAAGATTAACATTAAAGTTTTATTTACGTAAACAGGAGAATCATTTTTATATGAAACAAATATTTGATAACCGCATAAAACAAATTTTAGGTTTAGTGTTTTTGCTAACAGTTTTTATCATCCAGGCTTGCGGCGATAAACCGGAAGAAACTGTTAAAGATAAAACAATCTATACTGATACAATATCAGTTGAAGCAATAACAATTCAACCAAACGAATTAGTAATATCAAAAACTTTTTCCGGATCACTTGAAGGTGAAGAACAGGCAAACATTATTGCTAAAATTCCGGAAACAATTGTAAAGATAAGAGTTAAAGTTGGCGATTATGTTAGAGTCGGCTCTGTTCTTTTTGAATTGAATAAAGGCGGAGCTTCATCACAATTTTATCAAGCACAAGCAGCTTTTCTTAACGCACAAAAAAACTTTGAAAGAATGCAGAATCTATTAAAAGAAGGCGCTGTTTCTCAGCAAGCATTTGATGGCGTTCAAACACAATATGAAGTTGCAAAAGCAAATTTTGATGCTGCAAGAAGTACTGTTGAAATAACTTCTCCCCTTTCTGGAGTTGTAACCGCAATAAATGCAAATCTTGGTGATATTGCAAATCCGCAAATGCCAATGGCAACTGTAGCCAATATCGGCAGAATGAAAGCTGTATTTAATGTGGGAGAAAGTGATGTACCAAGTTTTTTTGTCGGACAAAATGTTAGCATTTATTCTGAAATGAATCCGGACTTAATTCAAACTGGAAAAATTAATCAAATTTCAAAATCAGCAAATATTCAATCAAGAACATTTGAGATGGAGGCATTGTTCTCAAACACAAATGATCGCTGGTTTAAACCAGGAATGTTTTGCAGAGTTGCAGTTAATCTAAAGTCTAAAAAAAATGCTTTAACCATACCAGTATCAGCAGTTGTAAAAACTGGAAATGAAGACGCAGTTTACATTATCAATGATGGAAAATCTTATCTGAAGAAAGTTACTCTTGGATTATCAGATGGAAAAAATTCAGAAGTTATTTCAGGATTAAAATCCGGAGATAAAGTTGTAACCCTTGGAATGAATAATCTAAACGATGGAAGCATTGTTATTGTCACAAACAAATAACATAATAATTATTAAAAAAGAAATTTGGAATAAAAAATGAAATTAGCTGATGTCTCTATAAGACGCCCTGTTTTTGCAACAATGATGATTATGTCTTTGATTGTACTTGGACTTTTTTCTTATTACAAGTTAAATGTTGATTTATACCCTGATGTTGATATTCCATTTGTTGTTGTAACTACAATATTACCTGGCGCGGGTCCAGAACAAATTGAAACTGATGTAACCAAAATTATAGAAGATGCTGTAAATCCTGTTGAAGGTGTTGATTATATTCAGTCCACCTCACAAGAAAACGTATCATTGGTTGTAATTGCTTTTAAGTTAGAAATTAATGGTAAAGATGCTGCACAGGATGTTAGGGAAAAGATTGCGGCAATAAGAGCAAATCTTCCAACTGAAATTGAAGACCCGATTATACAAAGATACGATCCCGCAAGTTTTCCAATTATGTCTTTAACGGTTTCTGGTGATATGTCTGATAAAGATATTACCACATACACCAAAGATGTTATAAAGAAAAGACTTGAAAATATTCCCGGTGTAGGTTCAGTAAATCTTGTTGGAGGTTCAGAACGCGAGGTTCAAATTGAAGTTGATGCTGCAAAATTGCGTGCATACAATATTTCAATTCAAGATGTTGTAATGAACGTTGGCGGACAAAATGTTGAAATACCCGGCGGAAATGTTACTGAAGGTAAAACTCAAATGCTCGTGCGTACAATGGGTAAATACAAAAATGTAGAAGATTTTAACCGCGTAATTGTTGCTACACCAATGGGTAAACCAGTTTACCTTTCTGATGTTGCAACGGTAACTGATGGTGTTGTTGAAAAAACAAGTTTAACAAGAGCTAACGGTAAAATTGCTGTTGGCTTAAACATAATAAAACAATCCGGAAGCAATACTGTTCAAGTTGCTCATAGTGTTAATAAACAATTAGAAAAACTTAAAGTTGATTTACCAAAAGGTTTATCTGTAAATGTTGCACTTGATAACAGTATTTTTATAGAAACTTCTATTGATGATGTAATATTTGATATACTTTATGGTGGTTTACTTGCAATTATTGTTATCTATTTATTTCTAGCAAACTTTAGAGCAACTGTAATTAGCGGATTAGCATTACCAGCTTCTATAATTGCAAGTTTTATTTTAATGTTTGCTTTAGGGTTTACATTAAATATGATGTCTTTACTGGCATTATCACTTGCAGTGGGATTGCTAATTGATGATGCAATTGTTGTTATCGAAAATATTTACCGCCACATGTCCCAGGGCGAAACTCCAATGGAAGCTGCAAAATCTGCAAGTGAAGAAATTGGATTGGCAGTTTTAGCAACAACTTTTACAATTGTTGCTGTTTTTGTTCCTGTTGCATTTATGCCCGGCATCGTTGGTAGATTCTTTTATGAATTTGGTTTAACAATTTCTGCAGCCGTTCTTGTTTCCCTGTTCGTTGCATTTACACTTACACCAATGTTGTCCTCAAAGTGGCTTCACAGAGAAGATGAAGAACATCTTGATCAAGGAAATTTTTTGCAAAAATTACTATTTAAGTTTAACCATTGGTTTGATAAACTTAATGCAAAGTATGAAAAATCACTGCGCTGGTCTTTAAACCACAGAAAAACAATTGTATTTGCAGCAATAGGTATTTTTGTTGTAAGCTTTATGTTGATGGGAATGCTTGGAAATCAATTCTTTCCGGATAGTGATCAGAGCCAGTTTAATTTAGTTGTGCTTGCTGCTCCGGGCAGTTCACTTGAACAGACAAGTTTAATTTGCGAAAAAGCAGAAACAATAATCAGAAAATATCCTGAAGTAGAAACTGTGCTTACTACAATTGGTTCCGGTAACGATCCTGTTACAAAAGCGACTATACTTGTTAAACTTGTTCACACAAAAGAAAGAAAAAAATCTGATAAACAACTTATGTCCGAAATCAGAAAAGAGCTTAAGTTTATACCTGGCGCTAATTTTAGTATGCGAGTACAAGGCGGACCCGGAGGAAATGAAAAACCTGTTACATTAAGTATTCGTGGTGAAGATTTAGCTGAAATCGAAAAAATTGCAGAAAAGGTAGAAGCAATAGTAAAACAAACTCCTGGAGCAGTAGATATAGAAAACAGTCTTGAGCTTTCTAAACCTGAAATAAGAATTAATATTGATCGAGAAAAAGCTTCGGATCTTGCAGTAAATCCTTACTTGATTGCTTCAACAGTAAGAGCTATGGTTGATGGTGTAGTTGCAACACAATTTAAAGAAGGTGATGAACAGATTGATGTTAGAGTAAGACTAAAAAAAGACGATCGTAAAAATATTAATGATTTATCTTTATTAACTGTAAAGAGTAATAAAAAAATTGGTAATCAGGATTTTCTAATTCCAATTACTGATATTGCAACAATTACACAAGATGTTGGTCCATCCAAAGTAAACCGTTATGCAAGACAAAAAGAAATTAGAGTTGATGCAAATCTTGATGGCAGATTTTTAGGCGTTGTTCTCGGTGATATTTTGAAGGAAACATCCAAACTTAATTTAAAACCTGGTTATTCAATTAATGTAATTGGGCAAGGACAAATGCAGGATGAATCTATGGCAAATATGATGCTAACTTTATTACTTGCAGTTGTTTTTGTGTATATAGTGCTTGCTGCTCAGTTTGATAGTTTCATTCATCCATTTTCAATTATGCTTGCGCTGCCTATGTCTATAATTGGTGCCGTGCTTGCTTTATTGGTTTTTGGCAGTTCACTTTCGGTAATGTCTATGATTGGAATTATTATGTTGATGGGTCTTGTAACCAAGAACGGAATTTTGCTTGTTGATTACACTAACGTTCTGCGTGAAAGAGGAATGTCAAGATTTGAAGCTCTTGTAAAAGCAGGTCCTACAAGATTAAGACCAATCTTGATGACAACATTTGCAATGATATTTGGAATGGTTCCAGTTGCGCTGGCACTTGGCGAAGGTGCTGAATTCCGTGCACCAATGGGGCAGGCTGTAATTGGCGGTTTGATAACATCAACATTGCTAACATTATTTATTGTTCCTGTAGTTTATTCAATACTTGATGATCTAAGCAACTTTTTTTCAAAAAATAAAAACAAAAAGAGTGTAAAATGAAATTAGTATTTATAGCATATCGTGATGTTCTTGATGATAGAGTTTCAAGCGCATTAGAAGAACTTGGAATTGATTTTTACACAGAGTGGGAAGAAGTAAAAGGCAAAGGACACAAAACTGATGCTCACTTAGGTAATCGCCCATTTCCAGGTTATAATTCTGTTAGGATGATTGCATTTAAGGAAGAAGAAATACTTGAAAAACTTATCGCAAAAATAAATGAAATGAACTCACTAGTAGAACGAGATGATGATAAGATAAGGCTTTTCCAAATACCACTCGAACGAATAGTTTAAATATTTTCCTTTTCGCACAAAGGTGATTGATCAAAAAGATTAATCACCTTTTTTATTTTATCTCTAAACATTTTCATATCAATTCCGATTATCATTTGTAGAAGAATAGTTAGTTAGTTAAGCATAAGCAACTGGCGGTTAAGGTTATTCCCCAAGCCTTCCGTCAGGGCGGACCCCGTTACTTCGGTATCGGGGTTTTTTATTTGTTAAAACTAAACAATTCTATCTGCATCCCGATAATTAATTGTTAAACTGAAAGAAAAGCACAAATATGTTCAATAAACAACCGATGTAAGATGAAAAAACTATATAAATTTTTTGCAATTTTAATTGTACTTTTATTGAGTAACAGCAGCATAGCTCAGTATAAAGATTGGGGAACAAAATTTGGAGTAAGATATAATCAAATTTTTCCGGAAAACGAATTTAGAAATGTTGGTTTTGGCGGCAATGATGACTTCTCATTTAGATCTTATTACTTTTCATTTTTAGTTGAAGCACTTTACGCAGTTGAAATATCAAATCCAGTTGAAGTAGAATTTAACCTTGGTGCTGGCAAGTATGCTGGCGAAGCTTTTTGCAATGATATAGATCAGGGTGAGTACAACACTACAATAATTCCATTTGATGTAAGAGCTAAAATAAATCCATTTGATTTCAAATCTTGGAATCCATTCTTTTATGTTGGTGCCGGAGTAATGCATTATATATCTAACACAAAACCACAAGGATTAGATTGTGATTTTAATAAAAAGTCTGGTTGGTCTGCCCTATTCCCTGCTGGTATTGGTTCAGAATTTTCAGTTTCTGATAATTTACTGTTAGAATTTTCCGTTGGCGGCACTTTAAGTTCAGTTTATGATCTTGATGGATTTAGAGGAAGAACCGATGAAATATGGGATTCGTATTTTAATACTTCGATAGGATTACTTTATGTTTCAAATAATTGTAATGCTGATAATGATGGAGATGATTTAACCAATTGTGATGAAGAAAAAATTGGCACCGATCCTGAAAAACCAGATACAGATTCAGACGGCTTAAGTGATAGTGAAGAGTTTAATACTTACAAAACAGATCCACTAAAATATGATTCTGATAATGATGGATTGAATGACAAAGAAGAAATTGTTTCTTACAAAACTAATCCACTTAATGTTGATACAGATAATGATAAATTAAGTGATTATGATGAAGTTAAATCATATAAAACAGACGTTTTAAATCCTGACACAGACGGTGATAGTTTATTAGATGGTGATGAAGTTGAGATTCATAAAACAAATCCTTTGTATGCAGATTCTGATTCCGATGGTTTAAATGATTCTGAAGAAATTATTGGATATAAAACTAATCCCAACAAAAAAGATACTGATAACGGCAGCGTTGATGATTTTACTGAAGTAAAACGAAATACTAATCCTTTAAACCCTAAAGATGATGTTGAAGAAAAAAAGATTGTTAGGTTTGAATTTGAAGGAATTACTTTTGGTTTTGATAAAACAAATATCACAAAAGAATCTGAAGATAAATTGGAAAAAGTTTTAACTACTCTATCAAATTATTTTAATATACAAGTAGAGATTAGCGGACACACAGATAACAAAGGAACAAAAAAGTATAATCAACTCCTTTCTGAAAAAAGAGCAAACTCCGTTAAAGATTGGTTTGTAAAACACGGAATTGATCCCGAAAGATTAATAGCCATTGGATTTGGGATGGATAAACCAATTGCACCAAACACCAAAAAAGAAAACAGGAAGAAAAACAGAAAGTGCGATATAAAACAAATTGATAAATAAAATATTAAAAAAGGGTACTTAATTAAGTACCCTTTTTGTTTTCATTATGCACCTAATCCAACTTAATCATCAATTACATATCCAGCCAATAAGAAAACTTTACTAAAAAGATATTATCTGTTTCTGCTTTTAAGAGATTGGAAAAATCATTACTAAAATTAAACTTACCTGCATTATCAAAATTAACGCGGCTGTTAGTCCATGCAAAATAAAAAACTGAACCAGGCAATACTTCCCACCTTAAAACTAAATTACCTCTTAATGATTTAAAGTTAAAATCAGGATTATTAAAACTAAAATTACTCGCCGGTCCATTCGCATCAGGATCAACCTCATATAATCCATTTGATTTATCAAAAGAAATTGTTGAATTATTATTTCCGTAAACTTTAGAATCTAATGTTGGTGGATTTATCAATTCTTTAAAGTTGTAATAATCACCAACCGAAAGCAAAGGTTGAACATAAAGCTGCAAACTTATTTTTGGAGTAAATATCCAGCTTAATCTTATGTTTGCAGAAATTGTTTGATAATCAAGACTTGCAAAAACATATCTTGTATTAAAAGTATTAACTGCCGTTGGATCATTAAAATTACCAACCCACTGATTTAGCGTATAACTATTATAAACTGAAGGACCAACAGTTAAGCTTATTTGCGCAGTTGGTTTCCACTCAACATCAATTCCTAAATCTGATTCGTGGCTTCCTAATTCATTGTGCCAATATCCTGCATACGGTTGAACAATAATTTTTTCTCTGCTGTCAGTGTAAGCATTTATATTTAACGCGTAGTTTGCAGGACTATTAGTTTTAGGACCACCGCGTGTTAGTGATGTTGAAACCCACTTAAAGTTATAAGAAGAGTTTAAATTTAAACCCCAGTAATTTAAGAACTGGAATCCAGCAGCTCCATAAAAACCACTTCTACTAATATTGTCTTCATAATCCGAAGTTCTGTTGTATCCGATGTAGAGAACTTTTCTTCTAAATATTTCATCAGGATCAAACCATCTATAACCAAGCACAACATGCCCATTAATTC
>Ga0172368_10008866_pt1 | contig 10172 bp, 8 predicted proteins | sample Lak11m_FD_114540 | JGI IMG/M metagenome (GOLD analysis project Ga0172368, IMG submission 114540) | Freshwater microbial communities from Kabuno Bay, South-Kivu, Congo - kab_022012_11m | ecosystem: Environmental > Aquatic > Freshwater > Lake | place: Democratic Republic of the Congo: South-Kivu...
GGCGCCGCCGGTTCACCCCCACACGCGTGGGGACAACATCAAAATTTCGTTTCCCCCGGCGGCGCTTTTGCCTGGGGGTGGCGAATGAGGGCCAGCCCGTCATAGTCGACCACCTGGCGCGTGGTATCGCCATAGGTGCGCACGGCGAAGCCCTGCTCCGTGCGCGCGCTGTAGAGCAGCGTCATCGCGCAGCGCGGCGATTTTTTCTGCATCGCCTCCCACAACCTGTCCCGCACCATCGCCGACACCGTGCCGATAAAGACCCCGGCCCGCGGCTCGATCAGCCACCGCGTCAGCTCGCCCCGCACCGCGGGCGTCACGTGCTCCAATATCAAGACAACCATATTCCACCCCCCTGGCAGAGTGATAAGTGATTAGTGATTAGTGACTGTCACTACTTACTACTCCCTTATCCCTTATCACTAATCACTAATCCCCCCCACCCTCGCCCGCCGGCGTCCACAGCGCCGTGGGCAGCGCCGCGTCCGCGTCCGGGGCGAATTCATCCTCCTCCGCCCCGCCCAATAACGCCTGCAAATCCGTTGCGATGCGCGGCAGCAGCTTGCGGTCTTTGAACATATCCCGGCAGCGCAGCCGCGTCGCCCGCTCCAGCTCCGGCGGATTCTCGCCGGCGATGGCAAAGGCGATGGGGATGCTGATCTCGGTCTTGTACAGATCGGCGATGTCGTAGACGAAGGAAAGCTGCTTCCCCGTGTGGATGAAACCCAGCGCCGGACTGTAGCCCAGCGAGAGGATGCCCGCGTGGCAGATGCCGTACAGGCAGGAGTTGGCGGCAGAGAGCGCGCGGTTCACCGGGTCGGCCGCCGTCCAGTTGCCGCGGTCGTAGTTGCGCCCGCTCCACGGCACCCCCGTCTCGCGGCTGAAGCGAGCGTAGGTGTCGCGCACCCGCACGCCTTCCATGCCGCGCAACTGCTCGATGGACAGCCCCGCGTCCGGCATCTCCGAAAAGCGCATGCGGTACATCTGCTGCACCACCCCCAGCCGCGCGGCCTCGTCGGACACCAGCGCCGCCTGCCGCAACAGCGCCGCGCTGCTGCGCGTGCCGCCCATGCCGTGCGCGTAACAGCGCACCCCCTCCTCGCCGATCCACACCGCCAGCGCGTTGTTGTCCGCGATGGCCGTCATCGCCGCGTGCGTCACCCGCGTGCCTGGTCCCAGCAGCAACACCGCCGTCGCCGCGATGGGCGCCGGCGTCATCCCCTCCTCATCGTAAATGGCGATGGATCGCTCGTGCTGATCCACCCGCGCGTGCTCGACGTAGACAAACGACAGCCCGTCGCGAAACTTCGGCAACTGATGCAAATCCTCGATACGCATATTTCACCTCCCGGATACTCCGCCCCCTCCCGCTCCCTTTGCGTCCTCCGCGTCCTTTGCATGAAACGAACGCAAAACTCAACTCTTCCCTCTCTCCTTTGCCCCTTTGCGCCTTTGCGAGAAATAAACTCAAAACTCAAACCTCAAAACTAACTTCGCGCCACCGACAGCAGCCCGCACCCGAACCCCTTCGCCGGCCCGATACCGCCCGCCAGCGCGTCCAGGAAGGCCACGGCATCGGTCACCCGCAGCACCCCGTCAAAGGTCACCGCCTGGTGCCGCATCTCCGCCCCCGCCGTCCTGCGGCTCCGCTGCGTTTCCACGCCGCTCACCCGGCAATCGAGCAGCGCAAACCCGCCCCGCTCCCCCTGCCGCCGCAGCCACGCCACCTGCGCCTCCTCGCCGAACAACTGCACCCGCTTCCCCGCCAGCTTATCGTTTTCCTGATCCGCCCCCACCCGCTTCGTCGGATTGGCGCGGAGGCGGAAACGGAGGCGCTGGCCGGTCGCCGGCGTGATCTCTAGCGTTTTCTGTTGCGGGGTCTCCGCGAGCACCGGCAGGTCGGCAAAGGCGCGCGCCCAGTCAGCCTGGCCCGGCGCCTGCACCAGGATACGCGGCGGCTGCCATCCGTCTTCGATGCGGTAGAGCATCCGTCCGGCATCACCGTCCGGGAAGGCCATCAGCAGGCGCTGGTGAACCCGGTACGGATTCGCCAGCCATGACCGGCCCATAAACGACGATGTATCACAGGTCAGCAATGTCAGATACACGGCGCCACCTCCTCCGGGGTGGGAATCACCCCTTCAACCACATCCCGATGGTAAAACACCCGGTGCACGAATGACGCGGGTGCGTCCTGCCGCACCGTCCGCAGGCCGGCGAAACCGCCGGCCGCGCCGGCCTCCACCACCAGGCGCAGATTCGCCGGCCTGGGTATAGCCGTGCTGCCAAGCCACGGGAACGCGGTCAGCACTGCGACGAGCATCCCCCGCACGCGGGAGGAATGGTCCGGCCACACCGGCAGCAACGGCAGGGCGGGCGGGCAGGATTTGCGCCCTAAAAAGGGCGGCCAAACGGGATCGCTCAGCGCGTTTTCTATCGCGTCCAGCGCCGGCGGCGGCCCGGCCACGCCGACGAGGAAACAGGCATCGGCCAGATACATCCGCTCGGACGGTTCGGTATGCAGTTCCGCCGTGCCGGGAATGCGCTTGATCTTGCCGTCCGCCTGCAGCAGCCCTGACCAGGGCGTGCGCCCGCCTGAGCGCGTGCCGCCGACGGTGTGGTAATCGCGCAACTGCACGCCCGGCCTGTCCACGCGCACCCCCAGCTGCACGGCAGCCGCCAACTCGCGCAACCGGCGGTCGCCCTCCACGGTCAACGGCAGGCCCATCGCCGCCCCGATCAGACCGATCACCCCGGATTTCGTGGGCTCCAGCCGCGTGCCGCGCACGCTCCAGCGGGCGTTGTCGCCCCAGGCTTGCAGCGGCCCTTCCAGCCGCAGCAGGAGCACTTCAGTGGTGTCGCCATCCATCATACCACCTCCGCGGCCGACAGCGCCCCGGCCACCCGCTGCGTCAGCGCCTCCAGACTCTCCACCGCGTCGGCGCCGGCGATCGCGCCATCCCGCAGGTTCAGGCTGCAGGCCGCGCAGGGTAATCCGTAGGCGGCACGGACCCTGGCGGCATATTCGGACAGGCGCTCAATGCTCTGGCTCACCAGATCGTGGCTCTCGGCGCCGCGCACCGGCTGCACGAAGGCGTTGGCGTAGTTGACGGGAATGTGTTTCTCGCTCACCTCCACCAGAATGGCGTCCGGGAGATTATGCGCGGCAAAGGTATTCTGCTTGCCGGTGGGCGTGGTCAACGCGGCTGCCCGCAGGAACGCGGATATCGCTTCGACCGCCAGCGCGCGATCGCCGCCCAGCGTGGTCGTCAACGCCTCGACGTCGATGGCGAAATATTTGTAATAGGTGGCCGAATTGAACTCCACGTCACCGATCATACCGGCGCCCGCGTCATCCTCCGCGGGGTCTTTCAGGTCATCGACAGCGGTGAAGTAATCGAACTGGCGCTCTACCTTGTGCGTCGAGATGGCGTGGGCTACCTGTGCCGCCGCCTGCACGTCCTCGAACGCGAACGAGGTGGTCATGCGGCCAAACAGGGCGATATCTACCGAGCGCGGCAGGTGTTTCTGAATCGCCTTGCCGATGTCCTCATCCTTCAGCTTACCGAATGCCTTCGGATCGCGGTCGTACAACGTCTTCAATTCGCCGGCCAATTCCTCGATTTCGCCGGCGCCCAGAAAGATGAGCTGGCGGGTGGTGCCATCCTCGCTCTCCTTATCACTGCCGAGCCCGGTGACCTTCTTCGCGATAGTCGCTGCCATCTCTTCATCACAGCCTTGAGCCAGCAGAGCCCGCTCCACCTGTTGCGGGAAGCGGCGGGTGCGCACGCCCAGGTGGCCTTCGAGGGCCTGCTGGAACAGCGCGGACTGGCGGATAGAGCGCTTCAGGCACTGGCTGGAGATGCGCGCGCGCATGACACCGCCGAACAGCGCTTCCTTCGGGCTGCCCGTATCGTCGCGATTGAGATTGGACGGGGCATGGTTCTGGATCATGTGAATCTGGACTAACATCAGGTTTCCTCCTCGGGGGTCGATGCGGTCGCGGCGGATCGCCCGCCAAAGTAACTACGCGCCCAGGCTTTCTGGGTCAGGCGCCGGGGAGAATCCCAGCGTCGTATCTGATGCAGCAATGCCCGCCAGTCAACCGGCACATCTTTCGACGCCAGCAGGCGGACAAACTGGCGCAGGCGAAACGGCAGGTCGGAGCGGCCGCAATCCAGCAGCACCGCCATGCGCCGGTCAATACCTTCATGATGCTCGCCGACCTCCGCCTTTAGCTTCGCCATTGACGCGCCGAAGTCGCCGGTCCAGCGACCCGGCGCACAGGGGAAGAGCGTCGCCACCAGGAAATATGTTTCCTCATCGAAGTCGCGCCCGCGCACCGGCGGGGGCAGCAGGTGGTAAAAGAGTGTGAATATCTCCGGGCACTCCGCCAGGCTGCGCCCGGCGCATCGTTTCAACCGGGCCATATCCGCACGCCCCCGGCCGTCAGGCCGCGCCAGCGCTTCTAGGGATTTGACGAACTCGTCCACCACGCCGGGGATTTCCGTCGTCACCGTCATCACGCACCTCCTTTCATGCCATCAGTTTCTTGAGCAGACTGTGAAAGACGCCGCGCGCGGCCTGCTGCCGTTCTAGCGCCGCCGCATCCGTATCGTAATTGTCGAGGATGGCTTCGAGCACCGTCCAGGCAATCCGCCGCACCGTCTCCTGCCAGTCTGCCCGCCAGGCGATCTGTTGCTCCACGCCGGCAACCAGTCGCGAGTCGAACAGGGCATCGCGAAACGGCAGCTCCACTTGGCGCCAGTAATCGCTCTTCGCCGTGGTGATGAGCTGTGCCATCGCCTTTTGAATATCACCCCACTTGGGGCGGTCGCGCTTTGCCTCCGGATGCAGGCGGCACAGGGCATCGCCCAGAATGCGCTCGACCCGGTCGGCGTGTTCGAGGGCTTGCCGCACCGGCAGCGCCGCCTCGCGGCTCAACACCGCCGGGGGAAAGTCGAACCGGTCCAGGCGCCACTCGAAGATCTTCGCCTTCATATCCGTGCGGACGCCAACCGTCTGGAAAATCAGCGGCGTTTTATCCGGGAGCGCATCGTCATGCCGCAGGTCATCCAATTGATCGAGGATGCGTGGTCGCAAGGTTGCCGGGCGGTTGCCGCGCATGCTGTCATCGGCCGGCAGATCGGCCATGAAGAGGGCATCGAGATCGCGCCAGGTTGCGCGATGCTCGCGCGGGCGTACGGGGATCTGCTCAATGCGATTCCGTGTTGCGTCCTGGCGCAATGTATACGCCGCCCAGGGATCGCGCACCGGAGCCGTGCCTTCCGCCAGCGAGCGACCCTGGGCATAGATAATCGACATGACCAGACCATCACTCTCGCGCCCGCAGCGCGTACAGACACCGCCGTTTTCCCCGGGGAACAGCCGCACGCGACGCGGCTGCCAGGTCAGGCTCTCCAGCAGGCCCGCGGTGCCGCGCTCCTCCTTGTAGCCCACCCTGCCGTTGCCCATCCAGGCAGGCTCGTTGTCGGTCCGATCGTCCTCGGAGGGCAGTACGTAGTTCAGCAGCAGCGTGTGAAAGAGCGTCTCTCCTACCGGCATGACATAAATCGGCGGCACGCCGTTTACCGACGGCTTGATGCCCGCGCCGCCGGAGGTGGCAAAGGCCGGGAGGGTGACCAGCGCTTTCGCGCAGCACGCGGGGCAATAGGCGTGATCGTCCTCCAGCCGGTGTGTATAGTGGAAGACGCCGGTGCCCGTCGGATCCTCCAGCGAGAGGCTGCCCACACTCTTCACCTCCTTCGGCAACGGCGCAAGCGGGATGTCTCCGCTCTGATAAAACGGGAATGTCGCGTCGAACAGGTCGAAGCGTCCGGCGCACGCCCCGGTAATCCGTGTCGCCGTGTCCTCGGGGAAGGCGCCGCGTTCCCAGGCGTCCCGCCATTCTTCAGTATCCATGATGACTATCTCCCGGCGCGAGATGGCGATCAACAGGCGCAACAGCGCCGTGGTGGTGAGGGGCGAGGGATCGCGCACTTCATGCAGCTCGTGCGCGCGCGTGATGACCTCGAGGATACCGAGCTCGCAACGTGACCCCCGATCGTCGATGCACGGAATCCACGGTGCGGTGAGCAGATCGAAGCGAGTTGTCACAGGTGAAATTATCATGGCCTCTCCCTTTGAATCGGAATTCATACAAACGGTTCAGACTGGACTTCATATTCTGGTGGCCCTCGTATATTGGGTTTTCCGATCAGCATCGCGAGCTCCTATTGTATAGTTCAGAATACTCTTATCTATTAGTCTTGCACCGAACCTAATGCCTGTCAAGAGGGTCTGACGGTTTTTTTTATGTGTAAGGCAAGCGATGGAGATGGGGAGTTTTGATGAAATGGAGCCGATGGCCAACCCCCACGTTGCGTGAGGACATTCTAGTTCAGACGACTCGTATCTCGGTTCAACCCCATACGGATGAGGATGAACCCATGATAACTTACAAATCAGCGAGTGGTCAATAATGGTAGCCTGTCTACGGCTTTTATCTTTCATGAACGGCTCTCAATGATGACGCCGAGTTCCGGTGAAACTATCAGGCGAAATTTCTGGCGTCCGGACTGCCATGAATAGCCTTCATCGCTGGTGGGCAGTAGTATGTGACCGCGGAGCGCCGGGGTGCGGTCGATGCATGGCAAAGGGTCCAGTGCAGCACAGTGTTCGACCAGCGCCCAATGCGCGATGGAGACGCTATGGGCCAGCAGCTCGCGCGCCAGGGCATTATCGAGGCGGTCCGTGAGCCGGTGCGCCGGATGATCGAGGGGCAGCAGGATGACGCGCACCGACGGCTCGCTCAACCGCGTCTGCCCGCCCAGCGCGGCGCCAAGCAGTTCATCATCCAGCGTGGGCATCTCGCGCTGGCGCACGAATTTCCCGCGTGGGTCGGGCTTGCCCAGCAGGAACGGCCTGGCCGCATCAATCACCTGCCGGTGCTGCTCCTCCATCCGGCGATGGGCTTCTCCGGCAAACGCGGGCATGACGCCGAGAGGCGCCATGTCTTCTGCTGATGGGATGGCATCATCGTAGACGCGTTCGACCAGCGCCCGCAGTTCCTCCGGGATCGCCAGCGTCACCTTCCCGGCCAGCGCGATCATGGTTTTCAGCAGGATAAACGGACTGTATATTCGACCGGAACCTTCGAATACAGGACAGCCTTCCGCGGTGATAGATGGCCAGATGACCGTGAACGTTGCCGTCGCGCACGTGGTCGGCCGCATCCGGTTATGCCGCCAGAGTCGGCCCATGCGCTGCAGCAGCAGGTCGACCGGGGCCAGCTCGCTGATCATTAGGTCGAAATCGAGATCGAGGCTTTGCTCGACTACCTGGGTGGCCACCACAATGGCCCGTGCCGGCCGCTCTGCGTCGTCCGGACCGAACTTGCGCAGGACCGCGCGCTCAACCGCCTGCCGATCCTGCCGCAGCATGCGGGCATGGTAGAGGATCAATTCGATCGCCGTATCCGCTTGATCGTTGAGCAACGATTGTAATCCCAAATATGTCTGCTGGGCTGATTGCACGGTATTGCAGATCCAGACCGCGCAACCGCCTTCCCTCACTTGTGCCACCAGATCATGCCATATCGATTCGCGTTCGTCATCCCGGTGATGCGACAGACAGACTGATTTCTGAATCCCGCTGCCGGGCGGCGCCAGCAGGCGCGCGGGTTCATCGGCCTGCGCCAGGGTGATAAGCGGATACGCGGTTGCGTCGTCTTCCATGGTGTCGCCGCCGAAAGAATCGATCAGTCGGGCGCGCAGCGTGGAAGGCAGCGTGGCCGAGAGCAATATCACGCTGGCGCCCAGCGCACTCAGCCAGGCGAGCAGGCGCTCGATAATCGTAGTCATGTAGGCGTCGTAGGCGTGCACCTCGTCGATGATAACCACTTTACCGGCCAATCCGAACAACCGCAAGGCGCCGTGCCGCACGCGGAGAGCACCGAGCATGCATTGATCGACGGTGCCCACGGCGAAGGGGGACAGTAGCCGGCGCTTGGCGGGAAGAAACCAGGTTTCCGCCTGCACGTGTTCCAGCGAGCCATCGCCGCCCAGTGTGCCGCCGGCGGGATGCAGCAAATGCTCCAGACCTTCGTGCAGTTCCGCCTGACTATGCGCCAGCATCACCTCCGCCGGCATCTCCGGGGTGGCAACCTGCGAAAGGAATTGCAGCACACGGCTGAAGAGTTGGTTGCTGGTGGCAAGCGTCGGCAACGCGAAGTAGAAACCGCCGCCGCCCTGTGCGGCCGCAATGCGGCGGGCCAGCAGCAGTGCGGCTTCGGTCTTCCCCTCCCCCATCGCCGCCTCGATAATTGTGAGCACAGGCGCATGCAGCGACGCGAGGTCGAGCGTATCCAACACCTGCTGCAACGGGCGTGGGTGTTGAATCTGCGGGAAGAGGGTAGCAAAGGTCGGCGCTGTCTCCGCAATCGGGCAGTGGAGCAGGCCGATGCGTTCCAGGGCCGCGCCGGCCCGATCGGCCGCCAACGGGAAGTAGTCATCAGGGGACATGGGCGCCGTCACCGGGAATGCCGTCTCGTCCGAGGCGATCCAGTCGGCGAGTATCGTAAGGCCATTCAGCAACATACAGGCTGTCGCGAGCTGCCCGCAGTCGCCCATCGTGTCGTGCGGCCAGAACAGCTCGTGAAGCCTGGCGATCATCGCGGTGCGCGCCTGCACCCAGGAAGCCGCGTTCAGCGCTCGGTCCGACACCTGCGGATATCCCTCAGAGTCAACCGGTGTGATAAACGCACCATGATGCGCCCCGACCGCCTGGGCCAGTACATCGGCACCCTCACGTGGCCAGAGTGACAGCGCGCGGAGCGCCATATAGGACTCGACATCATGGCGAAATGCCTGCTGGATGAGCGAGGGAACATCGTGATAACCTGCCGCCTGCACGCGTGCCCATAACGCCGGAGCCTTTCGCTGGAATCCCGGCGCTGCTTTGCCAATATCATGCAGGGCAACGAGGAAAGATAACAAGTCTGGAACGGCATCAACTTCTACGTGTACCAGTGCGGCGAAGCGTTGGCAGAGATGTCCGTATGGCGCCGCACCGAGTAACGTCCTCGTTACGCATCCCGCATCGATCGCGTGGAATAGCAGTGGATGATACCGACCACCTTCCCCGGTTTTTCCCCACAGCGCAAGCAGATCCATCGTAATTGCCTTCCTCTTTGCAGGATATTCATCCCTCACCTTTCGTCACCTTATCATGCGGAAGGTGACAACTTCCGGCCCTTTACTTTGCCCGGGAGAACTATTTTTCAACTTTTCTACCGCTGCCGCCAGCAGTGCGCCAGGGCGTCCACTTCCTGCTGCACCCGGGTGACGAAGCACTCCGGGGCGAGGGGCATGGCATGCCGGCCGAAGGACAACACCCAGCGGGTGACGGTCTCCAGGCCGGTGACGGTCAGGGTCAGCACGCAGGAGCCGTCGTCGTGCACGGCGAGCTGCTGGGAGGGGTGCCAGATGCGCTCGCGAATCCGGCGGGCGCTTTCTTCGTCGAACCGGATCGACACCGTGACGGACTCGGCGGAGATATTGGCGAAGCGGAGCCCGAGTTGGCGGCGGATGGCGTCATGGCTCGGGGGCGTGAACGTGGCCGGCAGCAGTGTCAACATGCGAATACGATTGATGGCGAAGTCGCGATTCTCCTCGCGGAGATGGCAGTGGCCGTAGACGTACCACAGCCCCTCGTAGTGGTACAGGTGGTAGGGCTCGATGATGCGCTGCGTCTCCTCGTCTCGGGATAACGCGTAGTACGCCATGCGGACCTGCCGCCGTTGCGCGATCGCTTTCAGCAGCTCGTTGAAGTGGATGATATCCTTGAGGCTCTCGGGAGGCGCCGGCTCGGGCAGCAGCGACACATGGCCGGCGAGCTCGTTGGCCGCCCGGCAACCGGCGTCGAGCTGGACATGCCGCAGTTTCTCCAGCGCGCCTTTGATGGCGGGCACGAAGGGGGTGTTGTAGAACGTTTCGGCGATCTGGAGGGCGATCGACAGGGCCAGCACCTCCTGGTCGTTGAACGGCTCCGGCGCCAGATTGAACGGGCGCTGGTAATAATACCCGGCCTTCCCCTCGGTGCGTGAGACGGCAATCGGCGCGTGGAATTCCTCTTTGAGGATGGCGATGTCCCGCTTGATCGAACGTGCCCCC
>Ga0172368_10008867_pt1 | contig 10172 bp, 10 predicted proteins | sample Lak11m_FD_114540 | JGI IMG/M metagenome (GOLD analysis project Ga0172368, IMG submission 114540) | Freshwater microbial communities from Kabuno Bay, South-Kivu, Congo - kab_022012_11m | ecosystem: Environmental > Aquatic > Freshwater > Lake | place: Democratic Republic of the Congo: South-Kivu...
CAGCTGCTCCACCCCGCGCCGGATATGACGTTCTCAGGATCCGCAGTACAATGGACCTGTGGGGCTGGCGAACAGAAAAGGACGATGGCCATGCCTACCCAGACCCATCAGGGCTACGACGTCTACACCATCCTCGAGGTGCTCTGCAATCTCGACAGGTACCTCGCCGGCTCCCGCGTCCACTGGGAGCTCATCGATATCACGCCCGGCCTCCGGCGTCTCCCCCGCCTCGAGCGCCAGGTCGTGGCCTACGTTGGACTCCTCGGCCTGACGCGCAAGGAAGCGGCCGGCCGCCTGGGCCTGACCCCCGACGCCGTGGACGACGCACTCCACAGCGCCGCCGCCCACGTGCTCGCCGTGAGCGACGGCATCGAATAGCTCCGCAGCAGTCTCTCGCATCTCCGCGCACAGCGTCCAGAGCGTGACCACCATCCTGCTCCGTCAATACCCGGGCCAGCCGCGCGCTTCTGCACAGCGCGTTTCTAGATGCCTTCCAAGAGCCGCGAGACGGGGATCTGCAGACCGCGCGCGATCTTCACGATGTTGTCAAGGCTGACGTTGCGCTTTCCACGCTCGATGTCACCCATGTAGGTCCGGTGCAGGCCGACGTGGTCCGCGAAGCTCTCCTGAGAGAAGCCCTGCGCCTGGCGTAGCTGGCGCACTGTTCTCGCGAGAATCTGCCGCGGCGTCTCTGCTTCCATGGCAGGATCATGCCGGGGTGTCGCCAATCAGTCCACTTGCTATCAGTAGCCAGACGATAAGTGAGGTAGGCGACCATGAAGGCCGATGTGTAGGGCCCACGCTGTGGGACGTGGTATCCGCCGACAATACCCAGTTGCCCGATCTGCTCCCTGGACCGTCCGCCTTGCCGGCTCACACCCAGAGGGGCGACGTCCCAGAGAGATTGAGTGGCAGTCGTACATGCCGAATGACATTTCCGCATGGGTTGGATTCGGTGTCAATACCACCCCCACCCGATATAGTGGTGCAGACGCGCAGCTACAGTTCCACAGCCGCTCTCATTCGACCGGCCAGAAGTGGCTCTGGTTACGCCTTGATTAAGCCCTAGAAGGGGAGAAGTATGGGGAGGCCAATGTGGGGACTGTCGCCAGGAATTGGCTGTCGAGGGGAGAGATTTTTGTGGGGGAGCGGGGAATGCGATTTACGGTCCGATATCTAGTATTGTGTGCTCTCGGTCTTCTGTTGTCAGTCGCGCCGGGCCTTGCTGCCCCCCTCTCGCTGGACATGGTTGAGAGCAATGAAGGGGTGCAGGTCTGCATTGGTCGCAACTCGCGGTCTGCCTTCATCTCGATGTACGATCCCTACCGGGAATCGGGCACGGTCATTGACATGCCCAATGTCGGCCTACAACTGCTCACTCTTTGTGCACTGAACCTGCAGAAGCTTCTTGCCAATGTTCACGCAACAAACACGCCGCAAACGTTTGTCGGATTCCCAGTGCCGCTGAGCAAGACGAAATCTGCCGCGATCATGGTCTCGGGCATCAAAGTGTTGAAGCGTGACGACCTGCCCACCGAGCCGGTGCTCATCGTGTATGCGAAGCGCGGTGACGAAATCTGGAGCAACCGAGCAACCTTCTCTGGCAAGAATCTGGCAAACTTCCAGGCTCTCTGCGCCAAGTTCAACTACTGAGCGACAGCCAAAACTCGGGAGAAGAGATCTAATGCGGCTTGGTCTTCATGCAGCTCTTGTCGGACTCTTGCTGGTCAGCGTTTACGCCCTTCCGGCACTCTCGGATGAGCCCTTCCAGGCAACAATCTCGGGAATCCGAGATCTCCGGGACACATTCGCGCACTGCTACACGGTCAAACTCGACACTCCACGCCGGCTCTATGCACGCGACATCTGCACCGTCTATCGCGGAGGCACTGCTCTAGGCAAGGCAGTCGCCCTGATATGCCGCGACTCGCAAGTCATGCTCTATACTGTCTTCGAGCAACCGATTCGCGTTGGCGATACGCTGGCCATGTACAAGAGGGAAGGCCACGTGCCGGAGGAACGCTTCCTCCAATACTTCAAGGGCGTCCAACCGGTCAGCCAGGGGCCCGAGCTCGAGTTCGAGACTCACGAGGCAGAAGCACTCAAGGGCCTGCACTACACCTCGCAGCATCCATACGCGCCGGTCCCACTTCACTTCCCAGCGGCGCGCATCGACAACGGCGAAACACTCTTTGGCGTCGATGAGAACGGAAACTGGCGCCGCCTGCCACTGGTCAACGCGAATGTCCCGGTGATTAGCGCGGACGGTCGCCCCGGCAGCCTGGCTGACGTCGGGGAAGGGTCAGAAGTCAGGGTCATCGTGACCCTTCAGGGCGGCACGAAGCACGTTGGCGGCATTCTCATTGCAGGCCAGCTGAGCCCAGACGACCTCGGACGAATCGCCTATCCAAGAGTGCCAACCAACTATGACGAGCCCATCCCAACGCTCGCCGTCCAGCCTGGAGACCCAGTTCTCGGCTCAGTCCTCCGGCAGCATCACGAGTGCTTGATCACCTCATCAGACCTGGAGCGGGCAGAGGTTGGTGTCCGGGTCGGAATTACTCACCTGATTCGTCTGGTCATCTCGGCGAAGGTCCTCGACCTTCGCACCGGCAAGCTCGTCGAGTCGAGCAGACTAAACGTCGGGCAGACCTATCCCCTCCTCTGGCTCGAAGGCCCGGGCGGCAACTACGTCGTGGCGCTCGGGAATGCACCGGAGTGGAAGGATACGCCGGACCAATTCACCGCCAGCATCACAGGTCCTGTGGAGGGCGCCAGCGGATACTACCGTCTTTCGTTCATCAAGCCAAGTTGGGTGAAGGCCCGAGACGTTGCACGAGTAGTGCGCGGGAAATGGATGATCGGGGAAGCCCTGCTGCTGCGAACAGGCAGTGAACCGACACTATTCGCACGTTCAGGATGCCCACCGCTCAGGGCAGGTGATGCAGTCGTCTTCACCCGCCGCTGTAACGCCCCCTGGATCGATGATCAGCGCTTTGCTGACAGTCGCCAATGCCAGGGAATTCGACGCTTCGACGACCCCCGCGAGACCTTCCTCAAAGAGGGCATTGAAGCCTACAAGAACTAGAAGAGACGGAGACAATTCAGGAGTGAAGCGAACCTCTCGGGTGCAATGGACGGGCATCGTCCTGCTGTGCGGGCTCCTCGGCACATTGACGCCGGCACGCGGCGAGCCAGGAACGGCCGTCATCGATAACATGCCGGTGACGGTCTATCACCGCCTGATATACGAGTGTCCCAACTTCGATACTGCCGTCGGCGCTGCTATGCAGTCCAACCTCACGGTGGGGGTTACGAAGGAGCGAGGTGGTAAGCAATTCGCGACCATCCTGCTCGAGTTCAGGGACTGGCTCCCCAAGGTCAAGTTTCCAGCAGAGAAGGGTCACACGCTCAAGACCGGCGTGACCCTCGAGAAGGATGAGTTCAAGGAACTCTTGAGAGCCTACAACAACTACATCGCCAATTACAAGTATTCCAAAAGGGATACTGTCCTAAATGGGAAACACGGGGAAATTGGCGGACTGGAACTGCTCACTCTGGAACTTGACGAGAAGCGAGCCACCTCCAAGGCCGACTCCCTCGGTCTCCGCGTTGCCGAGAAGGAGCCGAAGGCGCTCGACCTGCGCTTCGAGAACTCCCTGGTCTTCAACAATGAGTATGACGAGAAGGTCGGAGTTCTAGGCATCCTGCTGGACAACAAGGACTGCACGGCGTTTGGAGAGATGCTGTGCCAAACGAAAGAGGAACTTGGCTGGTAGCAAAGGAGAGGGTGAGGCCTCTGCCGCTCAACCGACTTGGGAAACTTCTCTGCAATGTGCGGGAAGATCCTGGCTGGTCGCCAGAATATCACAGACTGGCTCCACCGCCAGCAACATGCTATTGACGGGATACTAGACCAACCGAGGTGAACGATGTGCGCCAGCCGCGATGGAGGAAACTGGTCAAATGCATCTCGGTGGCCGCCCTGTCTGTTACGGCCACTCTCCTCGCAGCCACCTTGATTCTGACACCCGCCGTTGCGGTCCAACCGAAATTCTCCCTTGATCAGTGGGCCTCTCGTACTGGCTATCACTTCGAGAGGGACGAGATAGGTGGCTACGTCATCAGGTTTCGTGTAGAAGAGTCGGTTTACAGGTCCGAACCGTGGCGCGTCCGCATCTCATACAACAATGATGACAAGACATGGATTACAGTCCGTACGACCGTCATCAATCGTACAAGTGGCTTTGCCTTTCCTGAGGCACTGGTGAACTGGTGCCTGGAGTACAACAACAAGTTCTGCGGCGCAAAGTTTGCCATGGACACAAAGTATGGCGATATTGATGTCTCCATGGAGACGCCTTCATCCCTGGCGACCTTTGAGGGCATCGAGTGGATGATCAACGATGTTGTAGAAACGGCCGACTCTTCGCACGATGGACTCGTGAAGTTGCTGAAATAGCTGACCATTCGAGGCGTTCACTAACGAGAGGAGAAGCTCGATGAGACTCATCATGTCAATGGTTTTGCTGTTTGCGCTACTTGCGCCGCTCACCTGGCAGGCAGCCCATGCGGCCACGTGTTACGGAATGAGCCCATGCCGTGCCTGCAAGTCGTGCAGATACTGCGGCCACTGCGCGCAACGCGGTGGAACTTGCGGCGTGTGTCGATAACGGCTGGAGACGACTTAACTGCGGCATTGGATCTCAATTTTCTTAACGCAGGCGTGTTAGGGAGGCGCTGTTTGGCGGCGGTCTGCTGTGGACAATGTCTACCCCAACGAGTCGAAGTTGTAGAGGACGCCGACCAAGAGGGTCTTGGCCCGCTCGCACCTAGCGGAGAGCCGACTGGATCTTCGCTACGTTCTTTCCGGCGAGCGTCCACAGCAATGACATGACGGTGTCGTTGTCGTAGCCGTACTCCGTCAATGCGTATGACCTCGACCGCAGTTCACGGACAAGTGCGGGATACTTCCGGAGGACCCGCTCCAGCGTCGGATGGCTGGGTTCGATGAACTCCTCCACGCCGTCTCCTTCAAACTTGATGTCCCATATGCTGTAAGCATCCTGGTACATGCCCATGGTCTCCTTGACAATGGAGGTCAAGCCCGGGATCTCCTCGTTCGGGTAGGACCCGAGGAACCGGTCGACGGCGATGGCGCAATCCTGCAAACGAGACGGGTAGTCGCGGTAGCTGATGCCGACGGTGGTGATAGAGTCCATGGCGCGGAGACCGTCGAGGGCCTCCATCGCAGCGCGGCGATATCCCGGGCTGATGGGTGTTGAAGGGGCGACGACGACGCTTCCGGGTACCGAGTCGAGCGGCACGCTCCCGTCGGCGCGCACGCCGGTGTCGACCAGTGCGATGAAGTCCAGGGCTTTCTTCGCCTGACTGGTGCCGGGTGACAGGGCTACGACGCGCTTTGCGAACCGGTACGCCTCGGACTTGTTGGTGTGCCGGGTGACTAATGACTTGTAGGTGATGAAGAGATAGAAGTTCAGTGTAGGGTCGTCGGGTTGCTGCTGCTTCGCCTTCAGGAGGTATGTGAGACCGGCCTTGTAGTCGTTGCGCAGACTGAGGTCGATCCCCTTGTCCAGGAGCGTCCTGAAGTCTTCCTGCGGCGATGGCGAAGGCGTGGCCACCGTTGTTGAAGACGGCGCCGCCACCGGCGGTGTGGACGGAGAAGGAGTGGTCGAGACGACCGTGATCTGGGACGAGGGAGCGGGAGTCGGGTGCTCCGTCTGGGCGGAAGGCCCCGTGCACCCGACCTGTAACAAGAGTAGCAGCACAAGGACCGCCGGGAGCAACCCCAAAAAGATGCACGTGCTCGCCACGTGGCGCACACTCACCCCACCTGGTCCTGGTCGGCGTCGAGAGAGTTGGCGTCGAGGGCCGCTCAGAACGGGTTGTGAGCGGCAAGGTTTGGCGTGAGAACGTAGAAGCCTCCTGTTGAAGAACACTCAAGGCAGCCCGGAGGCCGCTTTGAATCAGGAGGCAGTGATGAGTTCCAAGACCCAACCGGATGTTCCTGTTGCAGTACCCGCGGTCATCGAAGTGGTCCAGAAGGCTGTCGAGGAGGCCACGTTGGTGTTCAAGGCCGTGCTGACACGGGCTGTACAGGCTGGAGTACCAAGAGAGCCCGGGCAACTTCACGACCTCGAGCGTCAGCTTCACGCGCTCGTCGCCCGGTACTGCGTGGACCCTGTCGTCGGGGCTCTCATCCAGGCCGCGCACTTTGACGACGAGGTGTGTGAGCGCGCGATGAATGTCGTCAACGACTATCCCGATCTGACGCTGCAGAAGTCCGACGAGACTGTGCGGGTGAGGCTGATCGGAGGGACCGTGTTCACCGTCATCACGCCATACTTCCTTGTACGCCAGCCCGGTCCGGGTCGGAAGGGGAAGAAGGGAAAGCGTGGACCTGAAGGCAACGGGTTGTACCCGCTTCTCGCTGTGCTGGGGATCCACTTCCGCGTCTCCCCGGCAATGCTCAGCGAAGTGGCTCGGCTGGTAGCCCGGGGCACGGTTCAGGAAGCCGTGGACAGCCTGAGGGTGCGGGGAGTCAAGCTGAACCAAAAGGTGGTGACACGTTGGGCTCAGCGGTTGGCGGAACGAGGCCTTGCCTACCGGGATTGGCTGGCCCGACGAGGGAAGTCGGCTCGCCCGGAAGAGTCGAGCGTGAAGGGAAAGCGGCTTGTCATCGGGACGGATGGCGGTCGCCTGCGCACCCGTATCAACCGGGAAGGTCGTCGTCGCCGCTCGGGACGGCACGGATTCGAAGGGGCGTGGCGTGAGCCCAAGGTCCTCGTGATCTACGAGATCGACGAGACTGGGCGAAAACTTCATCGCGGGATGCTTTGGTACGACGCGACGCTCGCAGATGCCGACCAGCTCTTCAAGATCCTCGCTGCGACCCTCATCAGCATAGGTGCTGTTGAGGCCGCCGAGTGGATCTTCGTTGGCGACGGCGCTGACTGGATCTGGAACCGCATAGCCGGCCTCGTAAGTGAGGTCGGCTACGATCCCGAGAAGGTGACAGAAGTGGTCGACTTCTACCATGCTGCCGAGCACCTGCGCGAGGTCGCGGCAGCGGTCAAGGGCTGGGAAGCGACCCAACAGCGCGCCTGGTTTCTCCGCGTGCGCAAGCACCTGCGGCAGGGCAGCATCGACCGCGTCATCGAGGAGATAGAGTGCCTCTGCATCGGTCGCAATGCCAAGAAGATGCGGGACTTCATCACCTACTTCGACAAGCATGCCGACCGCATGGACTACAAGACGTTCGAACGGCGCTGCATCCCCATCGGTAGCGGCGCCGTCGAGAGCGGAGTGCGACGCCTGGTGAACCTGCGCTTCAAGGGCAACGGTATCTTCTGGCGCGCGGGGAACGCCGAAGGCCTGTTGCACCTGCGAGCTCAACTGCTTGCCGGTCGCTGGGACCACTTCATCCGCACCGCACTTCAGCCCGAACCGCGCTGGGCAACCAGGGCAAAGGATGAGGCCCCAAGCAAGCTTGAGGCCGCTTCATGAAATCCGGATTGCTCCCAGGACCGCCTGCAGCTTACCTGCCACCGACCGCATGCTACTTCCCCTCCGCAAGCTGCTTCCTCGCGCTCTGCAGGCTCGCACCGGCGCCGTTCCAACAAGATTGGATGATCCGCTCGGTTTTCTCATAGCTGGGGCTCCCTTCGGAGAGGTCGAGTTGGAGGCGCCAGGCCTTGACGGCCAGGGTCAGGCTCTCGTCTGCGAGACCGATGGACTTGTAGGAGGGTAGTTTGCTCTCCGGCCCATTCTCATACGTGATTAAGAACTGCTTTGCAGCGACATGCGCTGTGCGAAGGGCATCTGAATAGTGGCGGTAGTTGACGCCGACGTCTAGCTCCGAGTGCAGTTTCTCCAACTCTTCAAGCGCGGAGATGGCCGCCGTGTAATAGGCGTCTCGAGCAGCTCTCTCCCGTTCTTGGGTTTCTCGGAGGCGCCGTGCTTCAGCGTTCTGACGTTCCTGCTCGGCTCGCTTGACTGCGGCCACACGATCTTGCGATTCCCGCAACCACCCAGTGGCTTGTTCTCGGGCCACCGCCCGCTGGGAGGCATTGTCGTCAATGGCCTTCCTGACCCTTTGCAGGTTCGACTGGTACCCTGCCGCCCCACCAACGATGATTGCCAGAAGCAACAGCAACGGCAAGAGGACGTTACGTCTCTCTCCGGAAGTCATTCCTAGCCCCTCAATACTACATAGTGGCAAAAGTACCAAACGACACTTCGCCGGAGGCGGCCGTCACCCTTTCCGGCCGTTGATGCTGCTTGCTTCCTTGTCGTACAATAGGTGAAACTTGCTATGAAGAGGAGCCTCGAGGATGGTCTCGCCAGGGCAGGAGCTGCAGCAAGGAAGATACCGCGTCGAGGAGGTTCTCGGCTACGGCGGGAGCCACGTCGTCTATCTCGCGAGCATGCCGCTGCTGGCGGACAGGAAGGTTGCTATCAAGGAGCTGGTGCTCTCGTCGCCGGACCCTGCCATCCGCGCGGCTCTCCAAGACAGGCTGCGCAGCGAGTGCCGGGTGCTTGCACAGATCCAGCATCCGAATGTCGTGTCCGTCCTTGATTACTTCGAAGAGGCCGGAAGCTCTTACCTGGTCATAGACTTCGTTCAGGGCAAGAGCCTGCAGCAGTATGTTGACGACCCGTCCTCGCAGATCTCTTGGGACCGCCTCCTGCAGTTGACCCGCGAGTTGTGTGCCGCGTTGACCGCCGTGCATGAACGGACGCCTCCAATCATCGTCGGCGACCTCAAGCCGGCGAATGTGATGGTTGATGTCCATGGACAGGTTCGACTCATCGACTTCGGCCTTGCCGCAGTGCTGACCCCATCGGCGAGCACGCAGCACAGTGACGCAGGATCGTCGCCCGGATACTCACCACCAGAGCAGTATACCGGAGAAGTCGATGTCCGCAGCGATATCTATTCGCTGGGTGCGACGCTCCATCATATCATGACAAGGGTCGCTCCACCTTCCTCGCTCAAACGCTTGAATGGCGAGGCCGTCCTGGCACCTTTGAGCGGGGGTACCCACGGAGCACCGCTCTGGTTCTGTGACATGGTGGTGCGGATGTTGTCGCTGCGCAGGACTGACAGGTACGGGAGCGTGCGCGAGATGGAAGCAGAGATCGAGGCGCACTCGGAGGGGCCGCCTGCAGACCCAGTGTCGCCTCCACCTAGCGTCATCCCACCGGTTGGATCCGCAACACGAATGGTCACGCTCGCTCTTGCGGCTCCGCCGAAGTTCGACCTGAGACCCTTCGCTGTGCGAGTTGTGGCCGTGCTCGTGGTGGCCATCGTCTCCTTCTTCGTTGTACAGACGACGACTTGGCCCGCGATCGAGAGACGGGAGGCTCCGCAACTGACCGCGGGCCTTGTCGTCGACACGACGCCTGGCGATGTGAAGATGATCGTTGACGGACAGGATCTGGGAAGCTCGCCGTCGATGCTCGAGGGGCTGGCGGTGGGCACACACGTTGTCGAACTCTCTCGCGAGTTCTACCAGCCGGAGAAGCTGACCATCGAGGTCGTTTCGCCCGCAGCGGCGTTCGGCCATCCCGGCCTTCGCGTCCTGGGTCCAACGGTGACTCCCACCATCAGCTTCACCGACGACAACGGCTATGGCCGCTTGACGGTTCAGATGCGACAAGAAGGTCAGATCCGATTAGATATCGAGCCGGCCGGTTTCGATATCCTGGTCGATGGCCAGCCTCACGGCACGAACCATCCGGGCGGCACCCAGTTGACCTTGTCTTGTGGCACCCATCAGTTGGAGATCCGCAAGGACGGCTATGAGACTGCGAAGGCCGTCATAAGCGTGCTTCCGGGTCAGGTCATTCCCTGGTCTCAGAAACTCTCCACTGCCACGAAGCCGCAGCCGTAGGCGTCTCTGGACAGTTCCTCCTGCGCCACGAACTTTAGGGATTGGACCGTTGACCCCTCACAGGCAGGCGAGAAGCCGCTCTCGCCACTTCCGTTTCTATGAAAGAACTGGCACGTTGACCACTAATTGACCAGCCACGGGCTTCCGTGGAATCGTGCGCTCTCCTGTTTCGCCCCGGGAAGCCCGGGCGAGAACTGCCGGTTCTGGCTCTCAGAACTCGTCAGGTCCCCGTTAGATGGCGCGCTGGCGGGCGCC
>Ga0172368_10008869_pt1 | contig 10169 bp, 13 predicted proteins | sample Lak11m_FD_114540 | JGI IMG/M metagenome (GOLD analysis project Ga0172368, IMG submission 114540) | Freshwater microbial communities from Kabuno Bay, South-Kivu, Congo - kab_022012_11m | ecosystem: Environmental > Aquatic > Freshwater > Lake | place: Democratic Republic of the Congo: South-Kivu...
GCATCAAGTAAAATCTTATCAAATTTCAATTTAAAATCTCTAATGAATCTTGCATCTTTTTTATACACCAACACATTCTTTATTGAAAGCCTTTCTAAGTTATTTATTAAACTTCTAAGACGTTTATGATCGGTATCTAAAGCAATAACTGCGCCTTTATTATTCATAAATTGGGAAATTTGAGTAGTTTTACTTCCGGGACTCGCAGCCATATCTAAAACTAAATCGTTTTCAGACGGATTGAGAACCTGAACAGGAACTTGACTCGCAGCCTCCTGCAAATAATAATAACCTTGTAAATACTCAGGCGTACTGCCTAAAGAAAACTCAGACTCATAATAATAACCTTGATTCAGAAAAGAAATTTTTTCTAGAACAATCTTTTTCTTTTTGAACCGTTTAACTAATTCCTGAGGCTGAATTTTTAAAGTATTAATTCGCAATGATTTTTTTACAGTAACATCTTTAGGATTAAATAGCCCTCCCAATTCAGAATACCTTTTTAAAAAATTCATATAAAAAGAAAAAACAACTTAGTATAAAAATTTAGTCATAAAAGAAAAGTTTATAAAGATAGTTTACAAAAATAAGTTAAAATCATAGAGGTGTAAATTAATGAAAAAAATTTTAGCAATATTAATGTTGCTTGTTTTCATGATTTCTACAGTCTCTTTTGCACTAGCAGAAGATAATGATGCTGGAGAACCTGAAGACACAACTGAAACTGAAGACGAAGAAGAAATCGAAGATGAACTAGAAACAGAAGACGTTATTGTGATTGAAGACATAACTCATCTTGAAGATCAAGACGATACCGTAACTGCTGAAGTATATGTTGAATCAACAGAAGCAGATTATGAAGAAACATACGAAACGGAGATAGACGGCGCTTCGGAAGAAGATTTAGCACTTATTTCAGATGATACAACAAGAGAACTAAGAGTAATGAATGAGTTCACAGGCGCAAAAGTAAGAATGCTTCAGCTGGAGAGAGCTGCAAGAGTAAACTTTGCAAAAGCAAATGCTGTAATGAACTATATAACAACAACCTACCCTGATGAAGACGTATCTACATTAAAAGAAATCATGGATAGTGTAACTTCCTTGGCGGAAGAAGTAAAAGCATACGATCCTTCGCAATATGAAGCACAAACTAACATAGATCAATTCATTTCTTGGAAAAAGCAAGGACAAGAATTAACTTCAGCATTCAGAGAAGAATCGAATAAAATACTTTCTGAAGAAGATAAGTTAAAGCTAAGATTAAGATTTGCAGAAATAGAAAAGAAAGCAGCGGAGATGATTGAGAAACAAATAAAACTACAATTAAAAGAACACAATGCAGAAGTAACTCAGAAAGCAATGGAAAGAATGGGTGTAAATAATCAAGCACTTGTTCAAAAAATCAAAGCTGGAGAAATAGATTCTACGCAAATAAAAGCAAAGATTAGAACAGAATATAATTCTTTAAATCAGGAACAAAAAGCTGAAGTGAAAATAAAATTGCAAGAGAAAGCATTTGAAGAAAGAAAACAGAGAATAGAATTAATAAACGAAGCTAAGAAGAAAGAAATAGAGTTTGCAAAAGAAATATTATCAAAACAAAAAGAAAGCATACAAGAAAGACTAAAATTCTTTGAAGAACAAAAAAGACAACAAATAAGACAAGATGTTGTAGGCGATGCAAGAAGCAGAGCAATGGCTATGTCCTTCAATGGTAACGGAAATGGACAAAGACCTGCAGGTTATGGCGGAAACGGATATAACTTTCCAGGAAATGGAGGCAACGGACAATGAAAATATTAGGAATAATAATAATTCTGGTGTTGATTTTGTTGGTAGTAAGTGGTTGTAGCGCAGGAACGACAGACAACGAAACAGACAACGAAACATTAAACGAAACTGCAGCAATGACCGAAACAACACAAGGAATAATAGATGAAAACGACACTGTAGCATTAGGCGATGTAATTTAAAATTCCAAGACTATTTTCTTTTCTTTTTTATTTAATTCTTTAAACTTACTATTCTTTTTTAATAAACCTTCAAGCGCATCCAAAGAATTAGAAGTACGAAGTTCCTTAATCTTCTTTAATAATTCGCTAAAAGAACCATAATTCTGATAAATAAAATCTCCTTTCTCTTGATTATCCATAATTTCCTTTTCTAATTCGCGTATTCTCTTTTCTTGAATCTCAATCAAAGAAACATACTTGCTTTTTTTCTCTAAAACACTTAATGTTTTTTCTTCGCCATGTTTATCCAACGCCTCAGAAAAAGAGCAATCTAAAACTATTCCTTGCAGGGAACTCATTTTAACAGGAAAAACTCTCCCATCAACTAAAAAAGGAGAAATCTTTTCACCTAACAACTTTTTTAATTCGTTTAAAATTAAAGAAGATTGCTTGAAATCAACCGCAGTGTTTTTTTCAATTCCCGCTCTTGCCAACACTTCTTCAGCCCAAAAACCGCCTAAACCGAGACTTGCCAACGTTTTAACAAGAGATCTGTCCGATTCAGATAATAAAGTAAAAAACTCTTCTTCAGATAATTTATTAAAATCTACTTGAGAAGGAGGAAAAAAATAATCTTTCTTAGGAGCGATAAGTCTATCTTTAAACCGTTTCCTAAAAAATGAATCTAAAATCGTATTTGGTTTTTTAACAAGAACAACGTTTCCAGGTTTGAACAATTCAAATATCAGAAGAAATTCAGATTCCTTAGAAGAAATATCAAAAACCAAAATTCTTTCAAAGCCCTGCTGGTACACATCTCTAACGAATGAACCCGAAAGATGCTTTCTGAGTAACGCGCAGAAAGCTGGAGGAAAATCAGGAGCATCAAAGTCATCCTTAGAAAAAGATAAAAATCCCGGAATTACTGCCTTTAGTGTTATTTTTCCTGTTCTAGAATAAAATCTAAAGTATAGCTTATTTTCAACTTGATATATTTTTTCTATCTTTGCAGAGATTAAAGACTTAAACTCCTTAGAAAGAAAGTGTACGTCCACCGCAGATAATTCTTGAACCATGCCATAAGAATGACTTCCGCTTATATAAATATTTCAATAAATTCAATCAACAAAATTTAAATATGAAACACCCTAGGAAAATTATGTGAATCTAAAACAAGAGAGAAAAAACCAGTTAATACAAAAAACAAATTATTATGTTCTAATTCTAATTTTACTTCTCTTTGTAACAGGTCTGACATTTCTTTTAACCCCCTTACTTTTACTTGCAAATCACATAATAGTATACTCTCTTCTGATCAGCGTGGGTTTAGTTTTCGGACTGTTTATAGGATACTTTGCAAAAGATTTAGATCATCTAACCGATCATCACAACCACGCAGAAATCTGGATGACTGTACTTATCGCATCTCTTCTGAACTTTTTTGCAATAATAGGTGCAGTTCAACTGGCAGCAAAAAATATTAATCTCGCTCACCCCTCCTCACCATATATGGCTTTGGCATTTACAGTAAGCTTTATAATTCCATACGTACTTGTGGTGAATGAGCATCACAACAAAAAGGGGAAATCATGGCTGAAATGACCTTAAAGGAATGGACTTCTGCTTACATAAAATACAAAGACACACTACATAGAAGAATAGCGAAAATCGAAGAAACATCCAACAATAAACTATTGGTTTTTAGAAAAAATGGAAAAAAAGAAGAGTATCTTTTTGAAGAAAATCTTGAGCAGATAAACCCCTCAAGCATAGATGAACAAAAAATAATCACACTAAATAAACGAAAAAACGTGGATTGGATAATAAAGACTTGGGACTCTTTAAAGAACACCTCGTGCACCATTACATTGGTTAATACACAAAAATCAGAACACTGGGCAATATCTCCAAAAATGCATCATTCAATAACTGATAAAGAGGCATTGAAACCGGGACTAAAAACACTATTTGAATCTATTGCGGAAGTGCAATAAAAATCAATATAAGTACAACTTCTTTTCTAAACCAAAATGCACATAGAAAGCAAAATAAGCACAGGAACCGCTGCAATGGATTGGTTACTTGAAGGAGGCTATGAAACCGGAGTCATCACAACAATTTACGGCCCTCCAGGATGTGGAAAAACAAATCTTTGCCTTATTTGTTTAACACACAATTTTGAAAAAAAAGTAATATATATTGACACAGAAGGATCGTTCTCTGTAAGCAGAATAAAACAACTAACAGATAATTATGAAGAAATTCTGAACAACGTCATAGTTCTAACACCTACTAATTTTTCTGAACAAAAAAAAGTGTTTGACAAACTAAAAAATATCTTGTCAAGTAAAATAGGTTTAATAATAGTAGATAGCATTGCTATGTTATATAGATTAGAAATAGGAATAACTAAAGACGGACAAAAAGTCAATAGAGAATTAGGCGTGCAATTAGTTCATTTAATACAAATAGCTAGAAAATTAAACATACCTGTAATATTAACAAATCAAGTATATTCCGACTTCGAAGATAAAACTAAAGTTAATATGGTTGGAGGAGATGTGCTTAGGTACGCGAGCAAGTGTTTAATAGAATTACAGAAAACGAGTAAAGGAAAAAAGGCAATACTAAGAAAACATAGATCTCTTCCTGAAGGAAAAGAAGTATTCTTCAAAATTATTGATGAAGGACTTGAGGAGATAGAAGAGTAAAATTCAATCAGTTCTAAAACGTGCAAAAAGTAAAATAAAAAAATAAAAAGGTTATTTATTCATCTGAGAAATCTTCTAATGTATATTTGAAGTCAGCAGGTTTAATTAAACCCCTTTTCTCAGTATAAATCTTTGCTAACAACAAAAAGAACAGTCCTAGACTTTTCTTTCCTTTATTATTACACGGGACGACTAAATCAACATTGTTTGCTTGATTATTTGTATCACAAAGTGCAACAACAGGAATTCCTATTTTTAGTGCATCTTCTATTGCATTTTTATCAGGCCACGCATCTGTAACAAGCATAACTTTAGCCTCTACAAAATTCTTTAATGATGGGTTTGTAAGAACTCCTGGAGGATATCTTCCTGCAAAAAATTTACATCCAGTTATTTCTGCAAATTTCCTTACTGCTTTCCAGCCATTTTCACGTCTACAAACTATTAAAATATCTTCTGGAGCATAGTTTGTAAAAAGATTTCCTGCAAGTCTAATTCTTTCATCTATTTTTTGAACATTTAAAACAGATAAACCATCTGGTCTTGTTTTGTAAATAAACTCAGCCATATGTTTTGTTCTAAACTTTGTTCCTATGTGAATACCTGATTTTAGGTAATCGTCGTTCGATACTAATAATTCTTCACTCATCTTATTTTCCTCCAATAAAACAGTAGTAATAGAATACTACCGCGATTTCTTTTGCCTCACGCAGCATTGCTAAACACTACATCGTGTCAGCGTCGGCTATAACTCTTGGAAAGAAAGATTCGTTTTTAAATATTGTTGTTATTTTAATGAAAATGACTCAATAACTCTATGAACTGGACCTAAACTAGTTAGCTCTGAAGAATACAATTTAAAGGAATCAACTGAGAACGATGCTTTTTTTATAGACACTTCTTTGATTTTTTGAAGCAACAATTGTTTGTCAGCACTAGTTAAATTTTTTACTCTGGCAAAAGTTATGTGTGGCAAAAATAATCTTTCTTGACAAAAGATTTTATTTAATTCAGCCCAAAAAGAAAACAATTCTTCTGAATTATTTACGCCTACCCATAGCGCCCTCAAATCTTCTTCATTTTTGAATATTCCTAAGTCTAATGTATCTAATTTAAACGAATCAAACGTTACTTTTCGCAAACGTTCAACCAAAGATCCTACATCTTTTACATCTCTCAAAAAAAACAGAGTTAAATGCATATTATCAGGATGAACAAATTTCAAACCAAAAATTGTAGAAAACGCTGAATTAAATTTTTGAAAAGAATCTTTCAAATCTTTGGGAAGAGAAATAGCTATGAAGCAACGCATATTATTATTTTTGTAAAAGAATGTATATAAATATTATTAAAAAAAATAAAAAAGAAGAGTTACTTATCTTCTTCATCAGAATCTGTGAAAACGTCGCTTGAATCTTCTCCGAAGTTTTCAGAATCATTTTCTGCTGAATAATCAAGTTCTGCGTCCTTAGGTTGCGCTTCTTTTTTAACAGGAGCTTCTTCTACATGAACTGGACCCTCTGCTTTACCAAGAACTTCTGCAAATCCTACTTTTCTAAGAACTCTAGTTACTTTAATTCTAACTTCGTCGCCTTCTTTAACTCCTGGAACGAATAAAACAAATCCATTTTTCTTAGCGACTCCGTCTCCTTTCTCTCCAACTGCTTCTATCTTTACATCCAACTCGTCTCCAACATTAACTGGTGGAGATCTCATAAAATCTTGACCACCTCTTGGCCCATTATCAAATCTTCTCTCCATTGTATTATTTCACCTTTTATATCAGCTTTTTGAGCTTTAAGTCATCAGAATGAGTTTTTGTTTAAAAATTTTTACAAAAAAAAGAAGAATAAAGAAAAAAATTATGCATCCTCAATTCCGCTTTCAAGAACATTAAAAATGCACTCTTGGTCAGGCAGATTTGGAGAATCTACAAGTTTAGCAACCCTTGTATTTTTCTTTCCACGTCTCAAGTAAATTCTAAATGTACTGTTGTGTCCAACGATATGACCTCCTATTGCTTCCGTTGGATCGCCAAAGAACGCATCTGGTTTAGCCATTACTTGATTTGTGACATAGACACAAAGATTGTGTTTATCTGCAAGCATAGCCAATGTGTGCATATGCTTATTTATCTTTTGTTGTCGTTCAGCAAGAGTTCCTCTTCCAACAAATTCTGCTCTAAAATGCGCTGTTAAAGAATCAACAATAACTAATTTTACTTTAAGTCCTTCTTTTATTAAATCTTCAACTTTCTCTGCAAGAATCATTTGATGGTCAGAATTAAACGCACGAGCAACTTTAATATTAGACAACACTTGTTGTTCATCCAACTCAAATCCCTTTGCAAATTGCGCAATTCTCTCAGGTCTAAATGTGTTTTCTGTATCAATATAAACGGCAACACAATCAGGATCATCTTTTTGACAACTGACTGCCAATAAATGTCCTATCTGAGTTTTTCCCGAACCATATTGTCCAAAACATTCTGTTATTGCGCCTGTTTCAAAGCCACCATTAAGCATAGTGTCAAAATTTTGACTACCTGTTTTTATTTTTAATACTTTTCCGCGCTTAGCTAACATGTCCATTCCTGATTGAAAACCCATATCTAGCCCATCTCTTGCTGCTTGAATCATTTTTCTAGCAACAGCTTCAGATACTCCTGCAGCATCAGTTAATTGACCTATACTACTTACTGCAATACTTAATAAATCTGCATATCCTGCAGATGCAAGTTTTTCTGCTGTGGCAGCACCAACTCCTGGCAAATCCGTTACACCTGTTTCTCCTTTTTTACTCATAATATCACCTGCTTAGTCTTCTTCAGAGCCATCTTTTAACATCAAATATTCATAAGCTTTGTTTAAAACTAAAACTGCCTTTGGAATATCTGCAATTCTAAGACTGCTTGTTGTTTGCCAGTTACCTTCTTTATCCAGATAACTTCTTTCAAAAGAAACTGTCCTGTAGGACGTTTGTTTCCCATCAGAATCTTGTCCACTATTTTTCCAAACTGTCGCGGAAACAGACCCCGCCTTGAATCTTTGTTCAGGAGATTTTTTCCCCATTACCTCAGAAACGCTGGGAGCTTTTACATTAATTCTTCCAGCTTCATCTATATTTTTTTCCATGCTTTCACCCTTTGCTTGTCGCCTTTTGTTTCATGCATCAGTTTGATGCCGGGCAAAGTTAGGAAAGAACACCATGTTTATATACTTTTTATGAAAATGTCCAGTGAATATACCTTCCATATAGAAAACAATTTCTTTTATATACTAAAACAATATAAATACAAAGAACAAATCAAAATGCGGGAAGCAATATGAAAATAGTCAACAAGAATTTAAGATACGGAGAAGTAACTATACAAATTACAAGTGAAGAAGACCTTTGGTATCTTAGTCACACTTTAGAAGAACAAGATCAAATTAAAGGAAAAACAGAACGAAAAATAAAGATAGGCGAAGGAGAAAACGCAAAAACTGTACGAAAACCTGTGTTCTTAGAATTGATATTGGAAAAAATTGAATATGAACCTGAAAACAGCAGTTTAAGATTGTTAGGAAAAATAATTTCTGGCCCAGAAGATGTATCAAACGGAAGCTACCACTCATTTAATTTAGAACAAAGTGACGTAATTACCATAAAAAAAGAATATTGGACAAGATTACAACTGCAGAAATTGGAAGAAGCTACTGAAGAAAGACCTACTGCACTTATTGTAATGTTTGATAGGGAAAACGCAATATTCTCGACATTAAAAAAAACAGGATATCAAAAAATATCAGAGATAAAAGGAGATGTACAAAAAAAAGCAGACCCTTCAATTAAAAAAAGTGAATTTTACCATGAAATATCTAAGCAAGTACAAGAATATACAAAGAAGCACGATATTAAAAAAATAATTCTAGCAAGCCCCGCATTTTGGAAAGAATATTTAGTAAAAGAACTCCCCGAAGAACTTAAAAAAATGACAATACTTGCGACAATATCGGATGTAAGCGAAACATCTCTTAATGAGTTAGTAAAGTCTCCCCCATTAACAAAAGCACTTGAGCACGACAGAACAGCTCAAGAAATTACAGAACTTGATAAAGTTCTTGAAGGAATAAGAAAAGAAAAAGCATTCTATGGCTGGGCAGACTCAAAAGAAAAAATAAATGCGGGAGCAGCAGAAACTGTAATTATTAGTGAGACCTTTTTGAAAGCAAAAAAAATGACTGGACACTATAATCAGGTCGACGCAGTTTTAAGTCTTGCAGAATCAACAGGTGCAAAAATTTGTATTCTAACTCAAAAAGAAACTTGCCAAAAAATAGACAGTTTGGGAGGCATTGCAGGAACAACCAGATGGAAAGTAAAGTGAAAAAATGATCTCAGATGAACTTAAAAAAAAAATAATAAATAAAAAAGAATTAACTGGATTAAAACCGGAATTTATCGATTCGTTTTTAGAAAAATACTTCTTAAAGAACAAAAATGCACTCGCAGCACTAGAACAAAAAAACTTCAATGAAAGAAGTAAAGAGTTTAAAGAATTTAAAAAGAACATACGTAAACAGTTAAGAGAAGTGCATGGAGTTTTTAACAAAAGCAAATCTATAGACCGAACAAAAATAATAAAAGAAATCTACAAAGCAACATCCTCTGAAAAAAAAGAACTGTTATTAGAATTTTTAAAAAATCATCAGTCCACAAAAGAAAGGTTGAATTCATACTTAGAAGTATACACAAAAGTCTTCGAACAAAAGAATTTAAGAGTATTAGACCTTGGTTGTGGATTTAATCCCTTATTTTTTTTATTATTTACAAAAAACATCTCTTGCATAGCAATAGATATTAATTCCGAAGAGTTAAAATTACTCTCAGACATATATTCATCATTCAACAAAAACATAGAAACTTATCAACTTGACTTAACTGATCCTAGTGCCTTGACAAAGCTCGGCATACTAAGCGAAAAAACAAATATTACCTTAATGTTAAAGTTGTTAGATAGTCTAGAAACTAAAAATAGAGGTACAACTTTAAAATTATTAGAACAAATACACTCAGAGCATTTACTAATTTCGTTTGCAACAAAATCAATTGGAGGAAACAAAAAAATAAATGGAGCTCGCAAATGGTTTACACGCGCAATAAAAAAATCTAAATTTGTTTTACTTAATGAATTTGAAACGCAAAATGAAAAATATCTCTTATTCAAACAAAATAATTCTTGAAATAAAAATTACAACTGTGTATGGACTATAGAAAACTACAATCGTCCAATAGTAAAAAATCACAACATATTTAAAGTAGTTAAATATTATATGATCTAAAAAAGGGGTGTATCCCGCGGGGGGCATATAACATGATAGTAAAAGACGAATTTTTAAGTAAATTAAGACGGTATTTTTCTTTGAACTTATATGAAGTAAAGATTTGGACTGCTTTGTTGTCTAGAGGTGTTAGCACCGCAGGAGAACTAAGCGACATAGCCAACGTACCAAGAAGCAGA
>Ga0172368_10008870_pt1 | contig 10169 bp, 8 predicted proteins | sample Lak11m_FD_114540 | JGI IMG/M metagenome (GOLD analysis project Ga0172368, IMG submission 114540) | Freshwater microbial communities from Kabuno Bay, South-Kivu, Congo - kab_022012_11m | ecosystem: Environmental > Aquatic > Freshwater > Lake | place: Democratic Republic of the Congo: South-Kivu...
AGGAATTCGCATGCTTGATATTACCCATATTTTTTCGGATTTTTGGATGTTAGATTATTTAGAATCATTCTACCACTAAATTATCTCATATCCTACTGTCCGAATTTCGGGGTAAAGCTTAGAGGGACGCTTTTTGCTTAGGTGATAGATGTTTCATACCTTTTCATTCTACCATATCCACCTAATACAGTTGTCCAGTATATGGGTACATTATAATTAACAATGGCGCAAATACGATCAACCAACCCCACCATTGTTTTTTCTCTATAAACAAAAAAGAAAATATTGAGGCAAATAAAGAGTAAGAAATCAAAAAACCTTCTATGTAATAATTTAGTGGCAATAAAAGCAATATGCCAGGGTTATGAATTGGCTTCATTATCACGACATACAAATCACCAAAAATTTTTCTCGCAAACCAAGCTATTATCGCTGACGCGATAAAAATTAAAACGATTTTAATGGCTGTTTGAAAATTATTACTCACATATTTATCCTATATTACTTATAGCTTTCATAAAAGATTGTATGCCATAAATAGTTAATATTACTAGCAATATTGTCGTAATAATAATGATAAACAATGAAATCATCGCAAACCTTAATTCTTCTTTTGTATTAAAATATTTATGTTTCTTCCTGGCAAAAAAGAAAACTAAATAAATAATGATAGAATATAAAACGCCAAAAAATAAAAAGATTCCATTATAATTGTAATAGAAAAAGAAAAATAAAGACAAACCAATTAAGATAAGAACCGCTTTAAATTCAAATTTTAAATTTTTCATAAAGTTTTTCTTAAAATATAAACGCTTTTAATTAATGAATTATAACCCTCTATATTAATTTTATTCTTTTTCTTTAAATTCTCCAAATTCTTATTAAACGAAGCTAAATCGCGCTGAATATATTTCGCTCGCTGAACCGAAAGTTTGTCCAGCCGTTTATTCAGCGCTTTTAAAAGTTGCTCTTTAATTTTCGGCTTTATTTTGGTATTAGCGCTGATTTTATCAATCCACTTTTTAATTCGCTCGGCTTGCTTGTTAATTGAACTCAATTGCCTGTTTAATTGTTTTAAAGATTGAATCAATTCTTGCGCATTCTGCTTATTTTTTATCCAGCCCTTGGCCAGCATGGCTTCAATATCGGCTATCATCCGGTTTATCGCCACGCTTTCCTCTTCTTTCTCCGGCGCTAATTCTGGCAAAATATTATCGCCGTCGCTTTGCAATTTAATCGGATAATTTATTACCTGCTCGTCCGCCACTTCGCCGGCCGTTTCTTTAACTATGCTTTTCGTGTCTGAAAAATAAGCGCTGGCCAAATGATACGCGCCGTCCGCGTTGCCGGTTAGCTCCAAAGAATACTCGCCGTCTAGCGGGTTGGGAATAATAATTAATTTTGTTTCGCCGTCTCCGGCGCTAAAATATCGCGCGCCCTCAATCGTATTCATCGTGTTGCCGGTTGCCGCGTCATAGCCGATTTGTCCTGCGCCGTCCGGCGTGGTCACCAGAGGAAAGACCGGCGAGGCTACTAAAAACATCAGTTCGCTTTTTGTGTCCGGCGAACTGAATACCTGCTCGCTCTGTATGCCGAGCGCCTGCATTATTTTCAGCGCGGCCTGATCCGGCAAAATACTATGCTTAACGCCAGACAATGGTTCACTGGTCACTCCGGACAATAATGCGCTTGTGCTCATAACCGTGCCATCGCCGTTTAGCCCATACACCGCTTGCCCATCTACCGGCTTGCCGTCAATCCATTTGCCTAATTGAATGTCTAGAGCGCTACGTTCGTTAATTGGTATTTGATTCAAAGTATTTTCGTAATCACCATAAATTATTTGTGTCCTGACTCGCGAGCGCAATTTAGCGATTTCTGTTTCGTTATTTAAATTATTTAACCAAGTATTTGCCTCTACTATTGCTGAATTGGGAATTAACAACTGACTTGTGGTATCAAAAAGATAATCGTAAGTTGGTAAAAGTTGCTTAACCGAAGGCATCAACTCATGGACAGTAGTGACATTTGCAATATTAAAACCTTTAAATTTCATAAATAGAAAGTATGCCTCTATTTGTACTCTTTCTTTTAAGTTATAACTGCCGAGAGTTTGCCCGCCTTCCCATAAATAATATGCAGGCGACGACCCATGATTCGGCGTTCCAAGCATAATCAATTGATCAATATCGCTTTGGTAATTATCGCCTTGAATATATGAACGCGAAACTAAACCGCCCATAGAATGGGCGATAATATCAACTTTTCGCGAGCCGCTTTTGCTTTTTGCTTCATCAATCCAATGTTTTAAATATTCCTCGCCGGAATTAACCGCCGCGTCCGGATTAAGGCCATTGGTTTTTCTCCAATCATAACAACCGATGAATAAGTCTTCACCCTGCGTAAATCCGGCCGCTTCCAAGGTTTTAATTAGCCCTTGGTAATAATCGCCAACCAAATCCCAATTCCAAGATGATTCTTCAATTCCGGTCATTACTTTTAAATTCAAACAAGCGCCAACGCCCGGCACCAGCACAATCGGATCCGGTTTGGCTTGCCAAGGTATGGTTAAAAACGGCTGATAAATTATATTATTTCCTATAGCCGTGCCTTTAATATTATCTGATCCGCTAAGTTGTTCTAATATGGTCGGCCCGTCCTCATGTCCCCAATAATTATTAGTCGCGTCTATTGAATTGGCGCCCATATTCATTAGTATCGGCCCGCCGCAATAAGTCATGGCTATGCCCATACCGAAAGGATCTTCGCTAAGGCAAAAATCAGGATTGTAAATATTGGAATAATTTATTTTAGCGGACAAAACCTGTCCGATCATCATGTAGCCGTTATTATTGACTATTGAACTATGTTTAACGCTAAATTCCGCGGCTTGATTAATAGCTATAAAATATGCCGGGCTGTCATAATACGACCCGCCATAGCTGATTTTTGCATAATCAATTTTAATAATCGCATTGGGGCTATTGGCAAAAATGCCATACCAATCACCTAATGCCGGCGCGGTAGCATTACCGTCTCCATTGGTATCTCCGCCCGCGCTGTCGTCTTTCATAGAAGTTATGATTACCGGCTCTGCCACGCTGCCTTGAATATCCAATTCGCCCATCACCGTGATCGCGTTGTTCGGCGACAATTTAATTATCACTCCAGCTTCAATCGTTAATTTAACGCCTGGCATAATCGCCAGACCGTCGCTGCCGTCAATAACCCTAACCTCGCCTTTAGACCAAACTGTGTTTTGGGTAATAACAGTATCGGCCGCTTTAGCGTTTTGCCCAAAAATAAAAAAACATGCCGCCATAATGGCAATCGGCATGACGCGCAAATAGATCGCCTCCTTTTTCATATTATTCGCGTTAATAATTAATCTGCTGTAATTATAGCATCAGAAACCAAATTTTTTAATATCTTGTCCGTGAACCGAAAAAATATACTGGAATAAAATTTTAAGCGAATTTAAAACCTCTCGCTCGCTCAAATTACTCATTAAAACATGCGTCTGCCACCAACGGGGAAATTCTTTTTGAATAAACTCTTTCCTAATTTGGTTAAATTCAATAAAACCAACATGCAGCACGCGCTCAAAGAATATATCTGACACTTCAAAATGTTTTTTCGCCGTTGCTTTTTTATAATCTTGTTCTAAACATTTCCTATACTTGGGCAATAAATGCTTTTCAACCCAATTGCGAAATGGCCTTTGCAAAAGTTCCATTTCTTTAAGCATCTTTTGATATTCCTCCCACTCCATTTCGTGGCCGCCGACTATTATTTTGGGCATTTCTCTGTCTTGTCCCCGGGCTTGTTTCGGTTGCTTCTTAATTTCTTCTGCCATAACCTGGCTGGGCGATTTCCCGCCAAGCGACTGATGCGGAAAATAATTCCAAGCATCTGCGAAATGCCGCAAAACATTATTCATTTCATCTATATCTTTAACGCGCGCGAAATATTTATACCACTTTTTTTGAAAACGATTAGACGCGTCCATGGCGGATTCGCCTTCATTATTTAATATCCAATCCTTAATCATCTCCAGCGATAATTTTTCGCTCAATTTATATTTTTTTAATAACCGACTTAAATTTTTTTCGACTATTTTAGCGTTTTTCATAATTATTAGCTCAATGAGCGAAATAGCTTACTTCCAATCTTTTATAATTATACTCTTGCCTTTCATTTTAACAACAACTTTTTGTTTTTCTCTCCACTTCAATTTATCAAGCATTTCAATAGGAATCGTTACGGCATAGCTATCGCCGCTTTTTAGAATTTTTCTAATATTTTCTTCTTTAATTTTTCTTCTCATAAAATAATGATTTTAATCATGATTTTTAAACAACCTATCTTTTCGTACCTGCCCCAGGGTAGCCAACAATAGTGAAACATCTTTTGGGTTTGCTTTTTTCCTCAGGTAAATTAGTATTTTTTGAAGAGACATCCTGATACTTTTTATATGCGCTCTTAGCTTCGTCCGTTATTTGTCTTTGGTACTTTTTTTCGGTTGAAATTAACGCTATTAATTTTTTCATAAAATTATTAAAATAATTTTCCAGCTTCACTCGCAATCAATCGCTCCGTGTCCAATCTTCCTAAAGAAACTATTCCGTCAAAACTCAACTGTTTATTATTTTCAAAAGTTTTTTCTGAAAGAACAAAATATTCCCATCCTTGCGGTTGATTTTCTAAAACAACTTTGCTGGCGGTTTTACACCAACTGATTGCCGCTTTTGCTTTTAACACGATTAAAGCCTTTTCGTTGCCTTCGGCTTTTTGTATCTCGTCTTCCGATTTAGTTTCCACTAAATACATTTTTTCTTTTGTTTTGATTACAAAATCCGGAAAATAATCGCGCTTGATGCCATCTTTATCACGATAAGATATATTTATTAAATGTTTTCTCTCTTGAATTTTCCCGAACGCTTCCACCTCGCTTGATTTATCTAAAATATCAGCAATAAAATTTCTTTCCAACCCTTCGCCTTTTCTTGAATATCCAACCAGCGGATAAATGCAGCGCTTTGCAGGAACCGACAAGGACTCTCGGACAAATATTTTTTTAATATCGCTTAATTTACCAATTTTGCCAGCTTTAATCTCATACTGAATTATTCCCAAATTGTCTATTAATAAACGCTTTACATTAGAAATAATAAAATCAAATAACGGCGTAAAGTTAAGAACAGTATAATTTTCCTGAAATTTAAAATCTATTTCAGCGCCAAAAATAACAGAACTAACATATTCGTCGATTATTCCTGTTATTTCCGCCATTTTACCAGTCAAAATCTGAACACCCTTTTCTGAAGCAACCGCCATTGTCGCTTGCCGTAAAAAATGAGCATAGTCAAAATATTGGTTATCAAGTTTCCACGTTTTTACTTTACCGCCGGTTTCGGCGTGCGTTTCCGTAATGGAAATATGAGAAAGTTGTTTTTTTAATATATCAAGGGGGATTGAATATTTAGGCAGGCTGGCAACTTTAATCTCAGAAAGATCAAACTTTGGTGATTGCTCATAAACTTGTATCGGCCACAAAAGATCATATTTCTTGATTCTTTCAGGTGTAGCTTCGGATTGAACAATATCACCGGTTGTTTCTGTTGTTGATGAATCACCGATACCAATCGCATAACCCTGTTGCTGCAATTCTTCATAAAATGCCCTGAACTTCGGGTGCTCTACTACAAACAAAAAATCTAGCGAATTTTTTGGCGCGTGATTACGCATTACATCTTCCCGTGCTTCACGCTTCATGTCTTGCAACTCGGGGTATTTATATCCGGGGAACATTAAGCGAACGCCACGGCCGACTATCTGCTCTAAAAGTAAATCTGCTTCGGCGCTTCGCAAAACAACTACCGCGGCAACATTTTGCGTATCAAAACCCTCGCGAAGCATTAAAACGCTCACTACTACGCGAATTGGGTTTATTTCCTCCGATTCATCTAAGCTTTCCAGCTGCCGACGGTATTGATCCCACTCCTTATCGTTCATCCCGCCTTTTTTATCCGAATGAATAACGAGCGTCTGACCTTGATAACTTCGACCCCTTTCGTCCGTAAGATTGCCAATATGCTCGGCAACTTTATCGGCCACTTCGGTGTTCTCTGCCAGCACGAATAAAACCGGTTTTTTATCTAAACCCTTATTTCTAAATTCACTGGCTATCTGCTCAAGCTTTTTTCGGCCAATATCCAAGAGTAATTTTTGGTCGTTAGAAAGACCGACTATCTGCCCTCGGCGATGGTCCTCATCCGCCTCGGCTCGCTCCGCCCGCACATCAAGCGCTTTTAATGCTTCACCGGCCAGAGACTGCCTTTCTTCCAAAAAAATCTGCTTAACTAACATGTGTCTCATTGCTTGCACTAAATCATAATCATAAACAATGTGCGGAAAATATTCTTTTTTCTCCGCACTTCCGTAAAAGGGCGTGGCGGAAAAATCTATTTGTATAAATACGCCTTTTTCTTCCCGATGTTTTTCTTTAAGCCGATTAAAAAGAACTTCTATAAATTTGCGCCAAACCAATTCCTCTCCCTTAGTGGTTTTTGAACCATGCACATGATGCGCCTCATCGTTAAAGATAATCAAGTCGGAATACTCGGAAAGGAAATCAGCAATTATTTCGCCGCGGGGCCGCTCTTCTACATCGGCGCCGGTAAGTTGATCCCAAAGATTGCTGGAATCATTTAACCGAAATTGCTGCCAATTGGTAATATACACAAATGGCTCGTCTGGCGGAGTAAAATTCGCCCGAACATCGCTCGGCTCCAAAACTTTTAAATTAAACCGATTGCGAAATCGCTCGCCTTCGGGCATAAAAAGTGTTCGCGCGAAATCAGCTTTTGACTTGTCGCGGTTGCCGGTTTTGGCGTCATGCTTGCCCAAAAACATATCTAACAAACGGTACAATACTTCGTGCCCGGGCGCGACCAATACAAAGTGAGCCGAATATTGTTTTTCTCTTTCGTTATTTATCGCGTTAAAATATTGCCAAACCAAAAGCGCGGCCAAGACCCAAGTTTTACCCGTACCGGTCGCCATTTTAAGACAGTATTTAGGAAAAGGAATTTTATCCGCTTCCTCCAAAAGCGCCGCGCTCTGAGCTAGAACTTCTGGCGCGAATCGTTCAAACGCCTCTTTTAATGTTTTAATGCCTAAAATTTCATGGCAATAAATAATAGTTTCAATCGCCGGCCGTTGGCTGATATTGAATTTTTCGTCGGCTTCTTCCCCGCGATTAAACCAATACGCCAAGAGCTCGTAAGTCGTTTGCGTTACTCCCTGCCATCCCTGATCCGCCCAAGCTTGCACTTCGCTTTCCAGCGCTTTGGCGAGCGGCAAGTCATTCAAAATAATATTTTTTACTTTTTTTACCATAGCATATTTAATCAAAAAGGCTCGCAACTTTATCAGTGGCATAATAATAGACTATTCTGCCGACTTTTTTCGAAGTAACAAAACCCTGCTTTTCGAGCCCCCGTAAATCCTTCATCGCGGTTATGCGCGAAGTTTCATATACTTTCATATGCGTTGCGGCCGAGGTCGTAACATCTTTATTTTTATAGTAGTAACGTAAAAGTTGAATTTGCCGATCGCTAAGCTGGTATTTATCTCTAGCCAACTTAGCCATCTTTGTATTTTCTTTCCATTTTCTTTCGGCATAAGCCTCAAACTCCCGCATGGCTTGGTTTATTTTACTTATGTTGTATTCAATAAAATATGTCAGATCATTATCATCTTGCTCGGTATAAATATAGGCGTCTCGATATTGCGCTGGGGAATTTTTTATAACTTTTGAAAGTGGCAAATAACCGAAAGCCCAATATTTCTCACGCAATAAATACCAGTAAAAAAGAGCTCTTGCCATCCTCCCGTTGCCGTCAACAAATGGATGCAAATAACCAATCCAAAAATGTAAAATTATCGCTTTTATCACCGGATGGACAAAGCCAGCATCAGATATTTCATTGTTCGCGTAAGCAATAAATCTTTTAATCTCCTGTTTTACAAAAACTTCTTTCGGCGGAATATGATATATTTCATTTTTTGAACCATCATCTCCAACAATAATATCATCCGAATCTTTTCTATATCTGGCGATTTCCGATTTTTCCAACGTATCTTTAGTTAAAGTTTCGTGAAGCATAAAAAGAAACTCCTCGTCCAATTTTTTTTCCTTTAACTCTGTTTCAATAAGCCGCATGGCTTGATAATTATTAACGATCATGTGTTCATCTTTATTTTTTGGTTTTCTGCCCTCAAGCAATATTTGTTTTGCCGCTTTTCTGCTCGTATGCGCTCCCTCCAGTTGAGATGAAGCAATTGCCTCTTCCATCACGCCGCGGCTTAAAAGGCGATGTTGCAATTCGTCGCTAATTTGATTGCCGGACAAAAATAAATTTCCGCCTAATCGCATGTCTATTTCGTGCAAAAATTTTTCAAGCTTGGGAAGCCAAGGCGTCCAGGTAAAAAGTTTCCCGCTTTCATCTTTAACCAGGCTATTTCTTCTGTCAAAAACTTTGCTTCTTAAAACTTTAATCACGGCCCACAATTCTAAATTAGTTATCCCGTCATTAAGCGGCCAATGTTTAATTTTTTCCCAATAAGCATACGGGGATAAGGATTTTTGAACCAAAGCATTAACTTTTTCGTTATGAAAAAGCTCCGCGATTTTTTTATCGGATACGCTGGAAATGTCCGGTTTCTCTATTTTTCTTAACATAAATGTGTTAATTATATATATTTAATATACATATTATAGCTATTTTTATGATATGTATAGTATATCTATATGATATACATATTATTAACATTTATCAAGTAGTTTCAATAATCATCGTCGCAGTCGCGTCGTTGCCGAAAATATCCACCACGCGCATAGCGACGGTATGCTTTCCTTCCTTTTTGTAGGTATGATCTTTTTTTGTCGCCACGATTTTCGCTTTGCGGCCGTTGCCACGAAAATCCTGCCACTGGCTTTTAAAAACCATGCCGTCATAATCCCAATCAATCGCCCAGTAATCAATTAGTATCGCAAAATTATCTTTGACTAGATGAATCAGCTCTTCCCGCGACTCGTCGGCCTTTTTCCCCGACCCCAGCGGAAAATCATAAAGCACATAATTATCAATACCGACGCTAACAACATTTCCTTTAACTTCAGGTTTCTTAACTTTTAAATATGGCTTTTCAAAAAACTTTATTTTTTCCGCCAGCTTCACAATTTCTGCCTCGTCTCGCGCCTTTTTTAAATATTCGTAAATATCCGGCGGAATTTGCCGGCTGATAATTTCAGTTTTAATATCTTTGCCCGCCGCTTTTAAGCGAGTCTGTAAAAGTTCATCATAATTATATTCATAATCCCACGCCAAAATCACCAGCCGTTTATATCCGGCTCCGTCAAGCGTTTGCGCTTCCCTGGCTAAATCTTCAACTTTATGCGCCGCCACCGGCCGGTCAGGATAACCGCAATACACCAATTCCAATTCTCCGCCTTCATCTTTCCTTACCCCCAAATCCTTGCGATTTGCTATTGGTTCGGCTCCGTAAAGCTTCAAAATAATTTTCTGCATTTCATAAATTCGTCCACCGCCCAAATAAATCATTTCGCGCTGGTAGTTGCCGATATTTTCAATTAAAAACGGCTTTGATTCTTGCTCCACTAACCGTCCGCGCGCGACTTGTATTCCAACTTTGCCCAGCTCACAGCCAATCCAGCGGCGATTGAGTTCATCGGCGACAGCAATAGTTGTCCCTGACCCATTAAAAAAATCTGCCACTAAATCATTTTCATTTGAAGATGCTTTTATTATTCTTTCAAGTAACGCCTCTGGTTTTTGGGTTGGGTATCCTATATTTTCGATTAAACTTTTTGTGGCAACAGCTATATTCCAATAATCCTCTGGTAATTTCCCTAACTCATTTAATTTAACATCCGATGTGAAGCTCGATCCTTTTAATCCTTCTTTATAATTAGCCAAAGTTTTCTCGCTATAAGGGATTCTAATTTTATCTTCGTTAAAAATGAATTACCCCGCCGCAAGCGGACGGGGTTTCCCGCCCAATGCGACAGTTTGTTATTTCAAAACAATTTTAATTGAGCAAAGTCTTTGTGGTCAGTTTCTTTTCCCTGGTTGGCTATATAT
>Ga0172368_10008871_pt1 | contig 10168 bp, 9 predicted proteins | sample Lak11m_FD_114540 | JGI IMG/M metagenome (GOLD analysis project Ga0172368, IMG submission 114540) | Freshwater microbial communities from Kabuno Bay, South-Kivu, Congo - kab_022012_11m | ecosystem: Environmental > Aquatic > Freshwater > Lake | place: Democratic Republic of the Congo: South-Kivu...
GACGTAGTTGGTCAGCAGGATGTGCGGCGGGTTCTGGCGCAGGCGCAGCTTCTCCGCATCCGATTCCTGGCCCGTGTACTTGGCGAAACGCACCGGCATCGGCTTGCCCATGCGCTTCAGGTACCCGTCTGCGAGCTGGCGCAGGGCGTCCTCCTGGGAGTTGACCAAGGCGTTCATCGGGTAGACCACGATGGCCCAGACCCTGGCCTGCCCGGGATCCCCGCGCAGCACCGCGTCGAAGATGGGCAGGAAATAGGTGAGGGTCTTGCCGGAGCCGGTGCCACTGGTGACGACGAAATGCTGGCCTGCCAGCCCCTTGCGGACGGCCTCCTCCTGGTGGCGATAGAGGCGGAACGACACGCCGGCTTCGTCCCGGAAGATATCGGCGCAGCCGCCGTGCAACACGCCCGCGGCCGCCAGCGCCTCCACAGTGGCGGCCTTCTCGTAGGCAGGGTTGAGCTGCAACAGGGCATCCGGCCACAGCGCGTGCTTTCCCAGAAGCTCCTGGGTCACAAACGCACGGATCTCGTCGTCGGCGATGGAGAGGAAGCTCTGCACGTACTCGGCGTAGCGGTCGAGGACTTCGTCGTGGATGTCGAAGATATCCATGGATGGCTGGCCTCTCTGCAAGGAACCCGGTAAGATGTGCGAAAAGCAGAAGCTGCAATCCCAGTCTGACGGAACCGCGGCCTCATTTGCCTGTCAAGAACAACCGTGCTGGAATGATGGCCGCAATGCCCCGTCCTGGAACCGATTGGGAACCATCCCTTTGGGACAGAATGCGGGTGTGAAAAGCCGACCAGATGCGTTCTGGCCGGCTTCACTGCTTAATGGCGTCTATTATACCGGGATAACGCTGTATGCGCAATTTGCTGCAGGGCGTGCCCGCCTGGATTGCCAACGGAAAACGTCTAGTCACAGGGACATGAGGGCAACGCCAACACACAAAACACACCAAGAGGCCTGTACGATGGATCCAAGGTGCGAAATTTAGGCTAAGGTGAGGCCGGTATGGGTAGTTTCCGGGGTTTCGTCGGTCATGGTGTCTCCCCGGCAAAGGGTATTCACCACAACCCGTAGGGGGTTGCCTTGTGCGAACCACCAGGGCATGGGGCAGGAGGGGGTCGAACCCTCAAGGTCTCTCGACCGGCAGATTTTAAGTCTGCTGCGTATGCCGATTTCGCCACTGCCCCAGGCTGCATTTGATCCACCGATCACCTATAGCCTACATCAGCTTGCCCGCTCTGTCAAATTATCCCAAAATGACGGGCGTGTTTCATTTCTGGAGCAGAACGCGCCCTGAGACTTCGGCGTGAGCTCAGTCGAACGCTTGTCGAAGGGCACGCAGCGCGCGCTTCGACAGGCTCAGCGAGCGTGATTGCCCCCAAATTGAAATACACCCCAAAATGACCGTTCGCCTCTGTGCTCGTTGCGCTAAGTTGCGCAGAAACCCCAACAATGCTAAACTAGCCCCGCACAACTTTCGCACAAGGAGCGCGTCATGGCGACGTTACCCGATGGAACCCTGTTGCCCGGCAGGTTGTTTGTCGTCGAGGGGATAGATGGCTCGGGCAAAAGCACGCAGCTCGATCTGCTGCACAAGTGGCTCGTCAGTGAGGGCTACCTGGTGGTCTTCACCGAGTGGAATTCATCGCCCCTGGTGCGGCGCACAACGCAGCGGGGGAAGCGTGACCGCCTGCTGACGCCCCTCACCTTCAGCCTGATCCACGCCGCCGACCTGGCCGACCGCATGGAGCGGCAGGTGATCCCTGCGCTCAAGGCCGGAGCCATCGTCCTGGCCGACCGCTATATCTACACCGCGTTTGCGCGCGATGGCGCGCGCGGGTTGGCCGCCCAATGGGTGCGCCGGGTTTACAGCTTTGCGGTGCGCCCCACCGTGGCGTTCTACTTCAAGGTGCCGCTCGATGAGGCGCTCCAGCGCATCCTGGTCGGCCGGCCAGAATTGAAGTGGTACGAAGCGGGCATGGATCTGAACCTCAGCCCCGACCCCTACGAGTGCTTCCGCTTGTTCCAGCAGCGCATCCTCAAGCAATATGAGACGATGGTGGATGAGTTCGGGCTGACGGTGATTGATGCGACCCGGCCGCTGGTGCAACAGCAACAGCAGGTGCGGGCGCTCCTGACGCCCCACCTGCACCACCTGCAAAAGAACACGCCGTCCCCCTGGCGCCAGGTGCTGACGCGCGAGGGGCTCTATGGCCGGTATCTCCATGCTGCGCCTGAGCCAAAAGAGGAGCAATGAGGAGGTCGCGATGACGAAGATCCGCTACTATGGCCCAGGCACAATCCCAGGCTTCGAGAGCGGCGAGCTGCCCGGCCGGCTGATCGTCCTGGAAGGCACCGACGGCGTGGGCCGCTCCACGCAGGTGGCGCTGCTCCACGAGTGGCTGGAAGCGAACGGCTATGCCGTCACGCAGACCGGCCTGGCGCGCTCGTCGCTGGTGGGGCCGGGGCTAACCCGCGCCAAGCAGGGCCATACGTTGGGCGATAGCACCCTGAACCTCTTCTATGCCACCGATTTCGCCGACCGCCTGGAGAAGGAGATCATCCCGGCCCTGCGCGCCGGCTTCGTGTGTCTGACCGATCGTTACATCTATTCGATCATTGCGCGCGCCCGCGTCCGCGGGGTAGATCCCGACTGGCTGAAGAACCTGTTCGGTTTCGCCATCGTGCCCGACCTGGTCTTCTACCTGGAGGCTGATTTGGAGCTGCTCATCCCCCGCGTCTTGTCGGGGGAGGGGTTCGACTACTGGGAATCGGGGATGGATGTGCTGCGCGGGGATGACATCTATGCCAACTGGCGCATCTACCAGACGCAACTGCTCGAACAATTCCGCGTGATCGGGCAGGAGTACAAGTTCAGCCATGTAGACGCCAATCGGTCGGTGCACGAAATCTTCACCGACCTGCGCCGGCGCTTGAAGCCGATCCTCAAGGGGATGCGACCGGCGGTGTAGGAGCCTCCGCGACGGCCGCGCAACACCGGGCGCACTGACCGGGCAATTGAATCTGCGCCAGATCCACCGTGAAGCCATACCGCGCCGCGATCTCGCGCAGGCCCGCCTCGATCGTGTCCACCGCCGCGCCGCTCACTTCGCCGCAGCCCGTGCAGACCAGGTGGATGTGCGGGCCGTGGTCAGTCAGGAGATCGTAGCGCCGCTGGCCGTCGCTTCCCTCGATGGCCGCCACAAGCTGGAATTCCTGGAGCAGGTCGAGGGTGCGATAGACCGTCGAAATATCCACCGCCGCGCTGAGCATCCGCACGCGTTGGTACAACTCTTCGACGGTCACAAAGCCCTCAACCTGGTGCAACATATGCAGCACCATCTCCCGCTGGGGCGTCATGCGGAACCCGCGCTCGCGCAGGTGGTGGATGAAATCGGTCTCGCAGGACATGCATTACCTCGGACACAACCGCGGCGCCGCGTGGCGGGCGCTGAGCGGGTCGAAGCGCCGCTTCTCCCTACAACTCCAGCCCGTGGGCTGCCAGCAAAGCCGCATCGGCCAGCGCCTCGGCGGTGGGCCGGTCGGCCATGATGCGGCCGCCATCCATCACCACGGTGCGCGGCAGCAGCTCGGCCACCATGCGCAGGTCGTGCGTCGAGATGAGCATCGTCTGCGGCAGCGCACGGAGGAGCGTGATCAGCCCGCGCCGCGCACGCGGGTCGAGGCCGGCCGTCGGCTCATCGAGCACCAGAAACTCTGGCTCCATCGCGAGCACGGTTGCGATGGCGATCCGCTTCTTCTCCCCCACGCTCAGGTGATGGGAAACCCGGTCAATGTACTCCTGCATGTGGACATCCGCCAGCGCACGGGCCACCCGCGCCCGCACCTCCCGCTCGGCCAGCCCTTGATAGATCGGGCCAAACGCCACATCGTCGAACACGGTGGGCGAGAACAACTGATCGTCGGGATCCTGGAATACCAGCCCGACCCGGGCGCGTACACGGCCCACCGTCTTGTCATCCAGAGTTAGCCCGCCGACACGCACGGCGCCGCTGTTGGGCCGCAGGATGCCGTTCAGATGCAACATCAGCGTGGATTTGCCCGCGCCGTTCGGCCCCACCAGCGCGACCTTCTCGCCGGGCCGGATGCCCAGCGATACATCACGGAGCGCCTGATGGCCGTCGCCATAAGCAAACGATAGATGCTCGATCTCCGCCGTGAAGCCTGTATTCATGCGTCACTCACACCAAATATCCCAGGAATACCAGGAGAGATAACAGCGCCAGGCCGCCCCCCAGGATGATCCGTTGGCCGGCCGGAAGCGCGGGCAGCGGGAAAGCCCGCACCTCTCCGTCATACCCGCGGGCGGTCATCGCCGCGTAGATGCGCTCGCCACGATCAAACGAGCGCACGAGGAGGTTGCCCGCCATGCCTCCTGCCACATGCGCGCGCCAGGCCAACGTGCCGCCCCGGCGCGCTGTCAGGCGCGTCGTCAGCTTGCGCCATCCCATGCCGGCGGCTGCGTCAGGATCGCCGCTGCGCGCCGCCCGTGCGCGCAGCAACCGCAGCACCTCATCTACCAGCACAAAAAGATAACGCCACATCAGCCCGAAAATGGCGACGATCAGGCGCGGAATCCGCACTGCCCGCATCGCCAGGAGCAACTGGGGGAAGGGTGTACTCGCGGCCAATACGATCGCCATCTGCACCGAGAGCCATGACTTGAGCAGGACGCTGAAAAAACGCTGCGCCCCAGCATCCGAAATCGCGATGGCCCACGGGCCGAGGGATGCGCTCCACAACGGCGCGCCTTTGGCCGTGAACAGGATCGGGATTGCCGCCAGCACAAACGGCAGCGCCAGGGCCGACCGTTTCAGGACAAAGCCCGCGCCCAACTCGGACAACATGACGACCGAGAGCGCCAGGGCCAGCAGCAAAACATACGCCGGCCAGGCGCCGATCGGGATCAGCGCCGCAGCGAGGATGAAAGCCAACGCTAACATCAGCTTTACGCGCGGATCCAGCGCGTGGATCAGGCTGGGGCGCGGCTGATACGGGTCGAGAAAGTGGGCGTGCATGGCGCTCGATCAGTCAGCTTAACCCGCCGCGGCGCGCGTACGCCGACGCCGGCTGAATGCAATGCCCAGCGCGACGGCGAAGACGAGCACCGTGCCGAGCAACCCGGCCACGATCGTCGCCAGGGCCGGATCGTTAATCCCCGGAAACGCGTAGTCAGGGATCACGTTGTAGAGCGGACTTTGGGCCAGGCCAATGAACCCCTGCTGCTCTGCGACCCACTCCAGCCCATCGGGATGCGAAGAAGCCAACGGAGAGAGCACTGCCAGCCCCAGTGCAATGACCAGCCCAACCACCCACACGATCCGACCGGCGGGCGCGCCCGCTTCTTGTCGCTTGAGCAGATCGGGGCGCGCGCCCATCAAAAAGCCAAGGGCGCCAACCGTGATCAGCCCCTCGCCGATGCCGATGAGAGTATGGACGGCCGCCATCGCAGGGATCGCAAGGTTCGCAGGCGAAGTCCCAGAAAGCGCAAGCTCCAACGCGGTCGCCAACGACGCGACAACGACCGCCAGCCAGGCGGCCCCAAAACCGCCGACGTAACGTCCCCAGGTCCGGCCGCGGGCAAGTTTCTGAATGGTCTGATAGGCGAAGTAGGACACCATGACGCCGACAATCGCCATGTTGAAGATGTTGGCGCCTAACGCCAGCAAGCCGCCGTCCTGGAAAATCAAAGCCTGCACACTGACCACACAGATCATCACCAGGGTGGCCGCCCACGGGCCAAGCAGCACCGTCGCCAGGGTCGCGCCCAACAAATGGCCGGAGGTGCCGCCGGCGACCGTGAAGTTGAGCATCTGTCCGGCGAAGATGGCCGCCGCCAACACCCCCATCAGCGGCACCTGTTTTTCACCGAGATCCTGGTTTACGCGTTTAAGCGCGTAGGCCATAAAGGCCAGAGACACAATCCAGAAAAGGACCGAGATCAAGACCGACAAAAAACCATCAGGGATGTGCATCGGCGCGGGCGCGTAGTGCATGGGACACCTCGCATGTGATTGGATTTGATCGGCGCCCTCTGCTGAGGATGCTGATGATCCGATGATACCACATGATGGAGCTTGTTGCAAGTGATTGCAACTACAATAGGGACACGATAAGCGCAATGTGGTAATCAAGAGCTTGCTGGGCTGACCGAGGTCATGCTGAACGGGTCTACGCCACGAGGCCGGTCGCGGCAAATCGCCAGTGAAGCATCTCTGCGCCGGGAGTTTTCAAGCGGGCGCGTTGTTTGCGGACTGTGTCCGTAAGTCATTGCCCCAACAGATCCTTCAGCGGATGCGCAACTCCAGCCGGCCGTCGCGGGTCTGCACCTCCTCGACGTACCATTGCGCCGCATATTGGGTCAACGCCTGGTTTGCCAGGGCCGGCAGCAGGCTCGTGACCAAGCTGCGCGGCGACACCGATTCTGCCTCGAAGCGGAGTTGGCCGTCTTGCGCCAGCAGCCGGCCCACCATCACCAGTTGCTTGACTTGCACTGGCCCCAGGCCCAGCTCGTCGGCTGACACGGTCATCTTGCCATCGCGGAAACGCACCTGCAGCCCGACGGCCCGCAGCCCTTGCTCTGCGCCTGCGCCGCCAACGATAGCCTGGCTGATGTCCGCTTCCCGAATGGTGATCAGCTTCGGATCGGCTGTTGGGGGCACAGGGCGCGTTGCCGTTGCGATGGCGGCCGTTGCGACCGCGACGCGCGGCGGCACAGCGGTCGGCTGGACGATAGGGCGAGTTGGGCGCGCCACGGCGGTCGGTTGGGCGGTGCGCGTCGCCTGCGGCTGGGTCGTCACGCTCAAGTCCGGGGCAACGGTGGGGAGGATCGAGCTTGGGCGCACAGGTTGGCCGGGCGTGGCTGTCGCCGGCGCCGCCAGGGTCGGGGCCTGGGGCGCTAGATCACACGCCAGCGCGGTCAGCAACACCCCGACCAGGGCGATCCAAAGGGGAAGCTGTTTATTTTTCATAGCGCGTTATCTCCTGGGCGTGCGTTGCATAACTCAAAAATCAAGATGCGCGACTTCTGCTTTCATCTTGCGTATAGAGACATGATAGACATGCGCGCCTTGCAGTGCAGTGGCGCAGCACACACAAACACAAACGACCATAAGAGATTGGGAGGGTAACATGACCGAGCAACCGCGCACGCCATCCACGATCACGGATGAACTGAGCAAGATGGGCAAACTGGTGGCCCAGGCATTTCAGTCGGCCTGGGAGAGCGAAGAGCGCAAGAAGCTGGAGGCGGAGTTCTCCGAAGGGCTGCGTAAGTTCAGCGACGAGGTGACGACCGCCGCCAAGAAGGCCAGCGAAAGCGATGCTGCGAAGCAACTCCGGGAGCAAGCCGAGAAGGTCGCGACCGAGGTCAAGGAGCGCGATGTCGCGGAGGAGATCCGCAAGGGCCTGCTGACCGGGCTGGAGGCCATCAACCAGGAGCTGGGCAAGCTGGTCGAGCGGCTGGAGCCGAAGAAGCCGGTTGCGCCTGAACCCCCGGCCGAGGCGCCCGCGGAGCCTGCGCCGCCGGCAGAAGGCTGAACGTGCGCATAGGTTTTGTCAAGGAACAATTTCCGGCTCGGGCCGGTCTCTGACCGTGCCCGGCTCGGTGACCAGCCCGAACAAGGAAGTAGTTGTTTGACAAGCCCATATCATTACGAGTTCTTCATCACGCAGCAGGATGGAGAACTCGTAATGCTGGGCTGTCTGTTGACCTCACTGTGCGTGCGCCAGCGCAAAGTAATCCCACGTGATCTTCGCCAACTCCCCCATCGTCTCCGATGCGAAGCTCCACTCCAGCCATGCTGGCCGATACAGAAAGATACTGAGCACATACGGCCCGGTCGGGCCCCAAATTGCGGCGACATCGCCTTCGACCTCGCTGGTGTAACCGTGCCGGTGAACGGCTTGCGCAGCCTTGGGCAGTCCAGAAACGATCAGGTCGGTGACGGGGTTCAGTTGCAGAGACGCCAAAAGGCGCTGACACTCCGCCTGCGTGATCTGGTCGCGGTATGCGGCGAGGAGCGTGCCGCCGCCGCGACTGCATTCGACCAGCATTTGCATCACCACACCCATTTCGCGCGGGGTCGTCTGGACGAAAGGATCAGGCCGGGTGGTGATATCGGTGCGGCTGCTGGCCGGGGTGTTGCTACGCGGGCCGGGTTGGTCGAAGGGCGCGGCCATGAACGTATTCTGCAAGCCCAACTTGCGCAGTGAACGGTTGAGCGCAGCCACACCCGCCGCCGCATCGTCGTCCCCGATCAGCGCCAGCAGTTCATTCGCTGTATCGAAGCCAGCCAGCGACACTGTCTGGCTGATCAAGGGGCCGGCGCGCGGATCGGACGTGATCTCCAAAGCCCGCAGCGCTTCTTGAAGGACCACGAGCTTCATCGTTCCCATCGCCGAATAGGCCACGTCCGCGTTGATCGCGACCTCGTCACCGGTCGAAATGTGCTTCAAGAAAAGCCCCGCGACGCCAGGGAATTCCGCCATGCGCGCTTGCAGCAGTTCGTTCAGAAGCGCCAGGTCGGCGGGCGGCGGCGCGGTCTCGCGCACCACCAGGTTGACGGTTCGGGTATGGGGATCGTTGAGCGCGGTGATGAGGCGGTCGCGCGATGCAGAAATGTCGAGTTGGCGCCCCGACTGGCCCGGCGCGATCATCCTGCGTTCGGGGAGCGCCTTGGGCGGGGTCGGCGGGCGATCCAGGCGCGCGGCCAGATCGGTCAGCCAGCCATCCAATTTGTCGCGGTCGAGTTTGTAGCGCAGCGGCACATCCACCACCACGGGTGGGCGATGCAGCGCAGCGGCCAGCCAAACGCGCAGGAGATGGCCGGGGGTTTCCAGCGCGCGCGCCTCGGCCAGGATCGCCGGCGCATCCACTGCATAATCAAGCATCGCCGGGCGCAGCAGGATCCGTTGGTCGGCGTAGTAGACCGAAATCGGCTCGGCAAACTGCCGGTTGAGGGCTGCAGTCACGGATTGCTCATCGGCGCCGCCGAATTCCAGGCCGCCCACCCGCACCCCCGGCGGCACAGCGCCGCGCGTATTGCGATAGCGCAGGTACGAAGGCGTCAGGAGCGCCCCGCCGATGAGCAGACAAACCAGGAGGAAGATGAGCAGTCTACGCATGATGGGGACGGGAAGCTACTCCCACTCGATCGTCGCCGGCGGCTTGGACGAAATGTCGTATACCACGCGATTGACGCCCGGAACCTCATTGACGATCCGGTTGCTGGCGCGACCGAGCAGATCGTAGGGCAGATGCGCCCAATCGGCGGTCATAAAGTCGTCGGTGGTGACGGCCCGCAGCCCGATGGTGTCGGCGTAGGTGCGGCCATCGCCCATCACGCCCACCGAGCGCACGGGGAGGAGCACGGCGAATGCCTGCGAGACCGCGCGGTACAGTCCGGCGGCGCGCAACTCTTCCAGGAAGATCGCGTCCGCCTGCCGCAGCGTCTCCAGGCGCGGCCAGGTGACCTCGCCCAGGATGCGGATCGCCAGGCCGGGGCCGGGGAAGGGGTGCCGCCAGACAATCTCGTCGGGCAGACCTAACGCCTCGCCGACCGCGCGCACTTCATCCTTGAAAAGCAGGCGCAATGGCTCGATCAACGCGAACTGCATGTCTTCGGGCAGGCCGCCGACGTTGTGATGTGTCTTGATCGTCCGCGCGGTGCGCTGCTCGGACCGGCTGGCCGATTCGATGACATCCGGGTAGAGGGTCCCCTGTGCGAGGAATGCGGCGTGGGCGCCGCCCGCGCGCGCGGCCTGGGCCTCGGCCGCCTCGAAGGTGCGCACAAAGCGCGCGCCGATGCGCTTGCGTTTGATCTCCGGATCGGTGACGCCAGCCAGGTCGGCCAGGAACTCCTCGACCGCGTTGACCGCGATCAGGCGCATCCCCATGTGGCGCTGGAAGGTTTCGATCACTTGCGCCGCTTCGCCTTGCCGGAGCAGACCATGATCCACGAAGATGCAGGTCAGTCGGTCGCCGATGGCGCGTTGGAGGAGGGCCGCGGCCACGGCCGAATCTACCCCGCCGCTCAGCCCGCAAATGACATGTCCTTCGCCGCCGACCTGCGCCTGGATCGCGGCCACCGCTTCCTGGATGAAGTTGGCGGGCGTCCAATCAGGCCGGCAGCCACAGACA
>Ga0172368_10008875_pt1 | contig 10165 bp, 7 predicted proteins | sample Lak11m_FD_114540 | JGI IMG/M metagenome (GOLD analysis project Ga0172368, IMG submission 114540) | Freshwater microbial communities from Kabuno Bay, South-Kivu, Congo - kab_022012_11m | ecosystem: Environmental > Aquatic > Freshwater > Lake | place: Democratic Republic of the Congo: South-Kivu...
AAGACCAAGGACTTTTTATTCTTAAATACTCAGGCGTGCCTCGTAGTTCCGCTAGAAGCGGATACTACTGGGGTGCTCCTCAATCTTGGGACGAATATACAAAATACACATTCAACGGGGTTAATGTTAACAAATATACACGATCGTGTATATTTGTTAACATAGCTACTGTAAAAACTAACATATAAAGTGAAAAAAGTAGTTAATTATACGTATAAATAGTGTGAAACAGACAAAGCGCTACTGATTGCTTATGTTATCATAGCGGTGTGTAATAAATATTATATTAATTCTTGAGAAGTAATATAATATTATGGATAGAAGATATTTGGGCGGTCAAGGGTTATGTACAGCAGAACAAGTAGATAAAGAATATGGTGAATGTTCTGCATATGTTGATGTTATCAGAGGAATACTAGAAAGAGCGGATGGCCCATTAACAAAGGCGGAAATAGAACTGGCGGTCACTGGTGTTAGAAGTCATATGGAAGCAGAACTTCATGCACTTGATATGTGTAACGATGCATTTAAAATTCTAACGTCGGGTGGTGAAATGGTGTGGGAAGACCCTAGCATGATATACGAAGGTGTACAAGGCCAGATAATTAATAATTGTAGATAAAAGGTGAGATAATTATGGACAGAACAGGCAAAACTGGAGCAGAAGGTAGACAAGAATATGCTCCGGACATGGAAACCATATATGACTAAAGGAAACACGGTGTTCCCGATGGAGCTAGTTTTGCAGTTAAACCACCGAATTCAGTGCCAACGGATCCCCTAAGAAATAGTTCTGAAATGTTTGCTTGGGGTGGGGCTACTGGATGGGAAATAGCACCCGACTGGGTCATAGAAGCTCGCCAACGTGCAATCCAACGACTAAAAGGTGAGAAATAAAACAAGTTTATCATTTATTGTTTGGCCTATATTGAATTGTCTATTTCTAAAGTTTTTTCCAGTCCAGTAAGTAGTACATTTAATTGATAAATGCTAATTGCTAATTCATTGCCCATTAATAATTGAAAATTGAGCATTGGAGTCCCGCATAACGGGACGACTGGCACTCTTGAGCGCGTGTCAAAGTGCTAGATATACAGACTCACCGATATTCTTGGGTTATGTGTTTGGATGCAATGCAAGGAAGAATTGAGAAACGGATAGAGCCGTACACATTAGTACGGTGAAGGAGTATCGCAAATTCTGACGCAGCAGTGCGCCAAGAGCTTTGCCAGAGTCGGTGGCTTTGCCAGCGATCAGGACAAAGCGTCACATAAACCAAGTTAGCACTCTTGACACGCGAGTGCCAATTTTGTATTATGGAACTAGCTATTTGCTATATGTAATAGCTATTCGCTAGGATAATATATGATGCCAGATAATTACGATTCTAATGACTATATAAATCACTTGACGGATAACGCACGTCAAGTGTTAGCGCATGCCGAAGCCATTGCGAGAGGTTTTGGCAGTGCCTATGTTGGAACGGAACATTTGCTACTTGGTATGTTGGCGCAAAATTCTTCGATGGCCTCAAAAATCTTAGAGGAAACTGGTGTAACATTGGATAAAGCCAAACTGGCGCTAAGATTAACACCTAAAACCGTGATAATTAACTTGGGTGCAAAAGGATGGAGCGAAACCGCTAAACTTACACTAAAAATGGCTTATGAAGTTGCGCAGGAATACACTCAAGAACACTGCGGAACGGAGCACATTTTATACAGCATATTAAACCAAAAGAACGCTCGAGCAACGAAATTGATGAGAGATATGAATGTTGATACAGAAAGATTACTAAATCAAATGGAGGCATTTTTGGGCAAACAACAATACGATGAGAATAGCGAAAAGATAAACGGACAGCGTCGGCGCGGTAGAAATCATCGCAAGACAGCGTTAGATTTTTATGGCACAGATTTAACCGAGCAGGCGCGCGATGGCAAGCTAGACCCAGTCGTAGGTAGAGAGGCACAAATTCGCCGTGTTATTACTATACTTAATCGGCGAACAAAAAATAATGCTGTGCTAATTGGCGAGCCGGGAGTTGGCAAAACTGCTATTGTTGAAGGATTAGCCCAGAGAATAGTATCCGAAGACGTACCAGACGGATTGTTGGATAAAAGAATAATTATGCTTGATCTGGCCAGTATGGTAGCCGGTACCAAGTATCGTGGCGAGTTTGAGGAACGTTTGAAAAAGGTAATTATGGAGCTGGAAAACAACAAATCGCTGATAGTATTTATTGACGAGTTACATTTAATTGTTGGCGCCGGAGCAGCCGAAGGCGCGATGGATGCTGGAAATATTCTAAAACCGGCACTTGCTAGACGAAAATTACAGGTTATTGGCGCCACAACTACTACTGAATATTCTAAACATATTGAAAAAGATGCCGCTCTGGAACGTCGTTTTCAACCGATTATAGTGCCGGAAGCCACGATACCGGAAACGATTGCTATTCTCAAAGGGCTTAGAAAATACTACGAAGATTTTCACGGCGTAAAAATAAGTGATGAGGTATTAGAAGACACAGTTGCGTTTGCTAAACGCTATATTAACGACCGATTTATGCCTGATAAGGCAATTGACTTACTTGATGAAACAGCAGCATATTTGCGTGTTGATAAAGGTAAAACACCACCAGAAGCCAGACGCCTAAAAAAAGAATTGAAATTAATGAATACGCGTATTGAGGACGCGGTGGACAACGAAGATTATAAAAAAGCCGCCGAGTATAAAACTCGTGCCAGCCAGATAGATGAAGAATTACAAAATCTTCACGCTGATGACAAGTCCAACAATCGGTTTAATATGACAAGCGAAGACGTGGCGGAAGTAGTGGCGCGCATCACCGGTGTGCCAGTAAAAAAAGTTATTAGAGCAGAAGCCAAATATCTTCGAAATCTGGAAAAAACGCTTGAAAAATATGTCATTGGGCAAGATGAAGCAGTTAGTGCGGTTGCTAAAGCCGTTAGACGCAATCGTATGGGTATATCTAGTGGCAAACGCCCGATTGGCTCGTTTATTTTTCTTGGTCCTACGGGAGTAGGGAAAACTGAACTTGCTCGGGTATTGGCAAGAGAATTCTTTGGTAGCGACTCGGCATTGATAAAAATAGATATGAGCGAGTTTGGCGAGAGGCACACTTCCGCCAGGTTGGTTGGAGCTCCGGCTGGCTACGTTGGCTATGATGATGGCGGTCAATTGACGGATAAAATACGACGCCAACCGTATAGTCTAGTGCTATTTGACGAGATCGAAAAGGCTCATCCAGATGTATTTAATATGTTACTCCAGATATTAGAGGACGGCGTATTGACAGACGCTAAAGGACGCAAAATAGACTTTACCAACACAATAATAATAATGACCAGCAACATCGGCGCTGAAAAATTACAAAAAGAGGCCAGCTTTGGTTTTCATGCTAATAACAAGGACGATATAACAAATCTCATTGCCCTGCACGATAGCAACAAAATAAAAGTTCAGGAAGACCTCAAAAAAACAATGCTTCCGGAACTGATAAATCGGATTGATAAAATTATTGTATTTAGGGCCTTAACTCAAAAAGATGCTCTAAAAATACTAGACTTGCAGATAGATGAATTGCGTCAACGGCTAGTCAAACACGGTATCGGGCTTGAGGTTAAAAAACCTGCCAAGATGCATTTATTGGCAGTAGGTTATGATGTTCTAAACGGTGTTCGTCCGATGCGCAGACTGTTGCAAGATACGATAGAAGACCATATAGCCCTAGAAATGCTGGACAGTCATTTCTTGAAAGGCGACATTGTAAAAGTACAAGTAGCAAACAAAGACTTAACTTATTCTACGGTGCAAGAATAGGCATAAGTTTTTTGTTATACTAAAACAAATGAGAAGAAGCTTTAGGCCGTTACGTCTTTTAGTAAGTTTAGCTATTTTGGGTAGTATTGTTTTTGCTGTTTTTAATTGGCAAAATATTTATGATTGGCAAAGACTACGTGGCTGGGATCCGCCGGCAAAAATTGCTCAGCTGGCAACCGATGCAACAATGGATGCAAAAGCCAGACGCTTGTTCTACGTGCAACACCCCGAGCTAAATGATAAATCAAGTTTTAATAAAAATTGCACCAAAAGCGAGCAAACCATTGTTCTTGGATGCTACATAAACCGGCAAGGTATTTTTTTACTTAACGTAACCGATCAACGTTTGAACGGCGTTGAACAAGTTACGGCGGCCCACGAGATGTTGCATGCCGCCTATGATAGATTAAGCACAGCCGAGCGTGCAAAAATAAATGATCTATTAAATCAAACCTACTCCAAAGTTTCGGATAAGCGAATAATTGAAACTGTTGACGCCTACAAAAAAGACGGCGCCGAGGTTAGTAATGAGCTTCATTCAATACTTGGCACAGAAGTACGATCGTTGCCACCAGCACTAGAAACGTATTATAAAAAGTATTTTACAAATAGAGTAAAAGTCGTTAGTTATTCTGAACAGTATCAGAAGGCCTTTTCCGACAATAAGGCGCAGGCCGATAATATTTACAATCAAATAAAAACCATTGAAGACCAGTTGAATAAACTATCCGATCAAATTCAATCAAGCGAAAGTAATTTGAATAGCGAATATCAGTCTTTGCAAAATGACAGAGACACTACCGCCGATATTACTGGATTTAACAATCGGGTTGATAAATATAACAGCGGAGTTATTTCATTAAGAAATTTAATTAACAGATATAATTCTCTAGCCAATAAACATAATGATTTGCTAAAACAATACAATTTAGTTGCCTTGGAAGAAACGGAACTATTAAAGGCCATTGATACACGTTCAACACAGGCCAAAACACAGCGATAAAGTAGTAAGCGTAAAGCTGTACGCATTAAACCATAGGCATAGTTGAGTAGCCTGTTGTTTGTAATCTATTAATAGAAATCTGATTGACAACTATAAGTGAATTGTTAAATAATAATTGTAAATGTCTATAACCTATAACTGAGCACATATCACCATTGTCTTGTGCTAACATAATTCTATGGTCAAGCGAAACATAACAAATTTTGAATGCAGTAACTGCGGAGCGAAAACATCGTCATGGTCTGGTCGCTGTAATGCTTGCGGGGAATGGAACACTCTGCAAGAACAGCTAGGAATTGGCGCGACAAACATTACTGGAGGCACAGCGCTAAAAGCTCAAAGTGTTAGAACACTTGCCAAAAGGGATCAGTTAAAGCGACTTTCAACGGGCTTTTCTGAAGTAGATACAGTGCTTGGCGGAGGTTTTGTGGCCGGCAGTGTAAGTTTGGTTGCCGGACAGCCGGGAATTGGCAAAAGTACCCTGCTTCTTCAGCTGGCGGACGCAGTTGCTAAAAATGCATCGGTTTTGTATATCAGCGGAGAAGAATCGGCACATCAGATTGGTTTAAGGGCTCAGCGCCTAAACGCTGTGGGCTCAAAATTACAACTAGCTACCAGCAATAGCACTGACGACATCGCTTCCACAATTGGTTCGGGTAAATATAAACTCGTAATTATAGATTCCATTCAAACAATTAGTCTGCCGGCAATTAGTTCGTCTGCTGGAACGGTAACACAAATAACAAATAGTACCCAGTTACTAACAGTAGTAGCCAAACAAACCGACACGGCATTGGTATTGATTGGACATGTTACTAAAGAAGGCGCCATTGCTGGTCCAAAAGTATTAGAACACGTCGTGGATGTTGTGTTGCAGCTTGAAGGCGATCAATACGGTGGTTTTAAGTTGTTAAGAGGTATAAAAAATCGCTATGGATCAACTAACGAGGCCGGTATATTTGAAATGGCCGATAATGGTCTAGTGCCAGTGCTAAATCCGTCAGCTTCCCTACTAGCCGAACGCCGTGCTAGCGATGGTTCAATAGTGCTGGCGACTATTGAAGGATCTCGGCCATTGCTCGTAGAAGTGCAAGCGCTAGTCAATAGAACAAGTTACGGCTATCCAAAACGAGCTGCCAGCGGGATAGACCTAAATAGGGTAAATTTACTTATAGCAATGTTGGAAAAACGCACAAAACTTAATCTTGCTGATAAAGATATCTATGTAAACATCGTTGGAGGTATACGCATTAGCGAACCGGCAGCCGATCTAGCCCTGTGTATGGCGATTGCATCAGCTACTAAAGGTATGCAACTAAAGAAAAACGCCGTAGTATTTGGTGAAGTCGGATTATCCGGTGAAGTAAGACACGTGCCATTTATGGAAAAACGCATCACTGAAGCTAAAAAACTCGGCTTTGATGGCGGAATTGGGCCGATTATACGAGCCGGCAAGAAAACTATGTCGTTATTTGGGGTATCAGATGTGCGAAGCGCCTTGAATCAATTTTTAGAAAAAGATTAGTCTATTTAGTCACTGAAATTTCTCTAGTTGTGGTTGCATCCTCAACCTGAATTTTGAATTCACCTGAGCCATCTAAATTTACTAAGCATGTTGATGCTGAAACGACCGGACACTGAGTAGACCAAGAAGCACCAGATTTTTTGGTTTTAACAGTAAAGGGACTATTACCGCCAGTCCAGATTACGTTAAAGCTAGCACTAACGTTTGCTCCGTTACTAGGAGAGGTTATTGTTAAATCTGTAGACACTGGGGCGTTAACAAAGTTAATGGTAGTGTTATCGCTTCCGTCATATAAAACACTATCAATTATTTGTGCCTGAACGGATTGTGAGCCGGTACCACTGTAATTAATGTTTATAGACGCAGTACCAGAGCTGTCAATTTGAGCATTACCAACATTTTGTCCGCCAATTAGAATATTTATAGTGCCTTTATGAGTATCACTACTTAGAGGATGAGTACCTTGAAAAACATCAACGACAACTGTACAAGAACTACCAGTTGTACAGGAAGCCGGGGTAATAGCATTAATTTGAATACTTGGTTTGGTATCGTCGCATTTATGAACGTCATCGTTTTCGGCGGTATTCACAGCACTTGTGCCGGCAAACGGGTCAACCGAAAACGAGCTAGCGTCGCCACCAGTAACATCTTTACGGGCAAGTGTCGGCGTACAATCAGTTGCTAGTTTATTAGATATAATATCTATAGCTTTGGATGCGCCGGTACTACTCTTTATTGGTTTATACCACGAAGGATATAAGTCTGAAGCGGAGCTAGGAACAACGGCTCCTAGACCAGGATTGCTCCGAACTACATAGGCCGGTAACACTTGAATACCTGATGGACGAGGCCGTTCAAAGGGCGTTTTGCCCTCATGGGCCTTTCTCATCCATCCCTGCCAAATTGGTTGAGTCATCGTTTCCATTGCACCTCTCATAACCTGGCGCCGAGTGTGGTAACCGACCCAAACCCCGGCAGCGTATTGAGTTGAGAAACCCAACATCCAGCCGTCCTTGGAATCATTGGTGGTTCCGGTTTTCATACCAAATTTCCAGTTGCCATAACGTTGCGGTTTGTTACCACCGGGGAAATAGCTAGGATTGGGATCTGATAAAATATCGGCAACGATGTAAGCCGACTCCTGACGAACTGCTTGCGTGCCTTTTTCAAGTTTCCACTCGTCACGGATTTTATTATTTGAATCAACAATTTTTAGAATGTAGGTTTGTTTTATATTTAGGCCGTTACGAGAAATTGTGGCATAGCCGTGCACATGCTCGTCAAGATGTAAATATGCCCCGTCGCCAATAGCTGATGAAGCATAACATGGGCTTTCTTGAGTTAATTTCTCGTCCTTATAACAATTATAACCACTTTTAAGACCCATTTTTTCGGCAGTGTTTATTGTTTTATTAACACCCACCGCAAGCATTGCTTTGACGGCTGGAACATTACGTGAACCACCCAATGCGTAGCGAAGTGTCAAAGGACCTGGAAATCTAAAGTCATAATCCCAGAGGCAGTTTCCGCCTGACTTGGGCGATGCTTTGTTGGTACACGGGTAGCCCTCCAGTGGTCCCATTGTGTCGTATAAAACAGAGCCAGCACCGACGGTTGTTTTATTTTCAATCAAGGCGGTATAATCATACGGCTTAAAGCTCGATCCGGGTGGTAATGGTGTTTGAGCGTAATTAATCTGCCCGTATTCGGGGTTATTAAAATCACTACCACCTACCAATGCCACCATTTGGCCGGTTTTTACATCTTCGGCTGCAAATGCAGCATTATCTCCACCCTGTCTGCGCACTTGAGCTAAACCGGCTTGAACTTGCTGCTCGGCAATATCTTGCAAACTGATATCCATTGTTGTAATAACTGTCCAGCCACCACGTTTAACGGTTTGTTCGCCGTACTTTTCTTCTAATTGAGCTTTTGCAGCTAGCACGAACCAAGGTGATCGAATACCTGTAAATTTGTTAGCCGGCTTTGGTTGAACGTTAGCGACGGTATCAATTTTCTTAGCATCGTCTCGTTGTTGTTTAGAAATCTTTCCCTGTTCTGCCATTATATCTATAATGTAATGCTGACGACCGACCAATGCTTCTTTGTCATAGTATAAGCCGTAGGGTGAATAATAAGACGGTGATTTTGGCATGGCGGCTAAAAATGCCGACTCGTCCAATGTTAAATCCTTAGCTGATTTATGGAAATAGTCTCTAGCAGCGGCTTCTACGCCGTATTCTACATTGCCGTAAGGCGCGGTATTCAAATATCCGGCCAGAATGTCATCTTTAGAATAACTGCGCTCCAACTCAACAGCTATTATAACTTCTTTAATTTTTCGAGTCAGACTGCGGTCGCGTGTCCAATCCTGGTTAAGTTTAACTAATTGCTGGGTTATGGTAGAGCCACCCTGAGTACTACCGTGTCTAATAACGTCGTTTATACCAGCACGCATAATTCCGCGGACGTCAAAGCCACCGTGTTTAAAGAAATCTTTGTCTTCCACGGCAACAGTGGCGTCTTTAACGTATTTTGAAATTTGGTCACTTTTAACTGGTATACGTTTAACGGCATCATAATCCTCCCAGAGCAAGGTCTGGCCAGTTCTGTCATAATAGCGAATACTGCCCCCAATGTTACTGCCAGAAACGTCTTTCAAATTTGGTAAATCTTTTCGAAAGTAGGCAAATACACCGACTAAAAATAAAAAGCCAACAGCAAGGCAAATGCCAACTATTTTTAATGCCATAATGCCGCCGTCTCGGCTAGTCCAGTAGCGATACATGCGCTTTGGTTGCATATGGAAGAACAGTCGTTTTAGGCGTGATTTTGGCAAGCCAATGTTTCGTTCAGCTTTGCGGCGTTCTCTTTGATCGCGCTGATTCACCCAACGTTCAGTCAAATTGCGGTGTATTTTAATAATGTTGCCACTTTTTGTGACAAAACTATTTTTACCTGGTTTTCGTACCCTGTTTTTGCTATTCTTTAGTTTACTCATAAAAACAAATCTCCTGAAGAGAGATATAACTATTATACCAAATTATATTTCTAGACAATGTGTAATTCATTATTAGGTCCCAAACCGTAAGCCAAAAGCTAGGGCTAAGAGCAAAAGGGGGAGGGCTGAGGGCGAAGTAAACCAAATGATCAACTGTCAATGTTCGATTGAAGATGAATGCTGCCTACTTTGCTCCGATTTGCATCGGAGCTACGAAGGCCGGGCAATGCTCAATTGTAAATGTTTAGATAATAGTAAATAGATAATGGTTAATAGCTAATGCCTGGCTAATAGTGAATTGATAATTGTTAATGTCCTATTTCCTAGTTTCTAATTACTAATGACAGTGTATACTTTGATGTATGGCTAATAAAATGACATTATCCGGCGAATTAAAATGGCGCGGGTTTGTTAACCAAACTACTTTTAATGACATCACCGAATTAGACAAGACGAAAAGAAAATTTTACTGGGGGGTTGATCCAAGCGCGCCGTCTATGACTATTGGTAATCTTGCAGCCGCTATGATGGTAAAAACGTTTATAAAGCACGGCTTTAAACCAATATTGCTAGTTGGCGGCGCAACGGGATTAATTGGCGATCCAGATGGCAAGGCGCAGGAACGCGATCTGAAAACTATCGACGAAATTGCAAAAAATACCGTAGCCATTGCTGAGCAATACAAGCAAATATTTAACGGCCAAGATTTTAAGACTGTTGATAACTCCGATTGGTTTAAAAATATTAATTACATTGAGTTTTTAAGGGATATCGGCAAACACGCTCC
>Ga0172368_10008877_pt1 | contig 10163 bp, 3 predicted proteins | sample Lak11m_FD_114540 | JGI IMG/M metagenome (GOLD analysis project Ga0172368, IMG submission 114540) | Freshwater microbial communities from Kabuno Bay, South-Kivu, Congo - kab_022012_11m | ecosystem: Environmental > Aquatic > Freshwater > Lake | place: Democratic Republic of the Congo: South-Kivu...
ACCGCCTTTGAAGAGGGTGAAGCTGTTCTGGTCGTAGTGCTGATGATAGGTGAAGTGATCGCCGGCCTGGAAGGTCAGATAAGTGGCGGACGGATCGGTGTCGGCTGCGCCCGAAGGCCAGCCGGAGCGCATGAAGAGTGTCCCCGTGCCGGCCGCAGCGTGGGTCAAGAGCGCCGGCGGATCGGCAGGCTGGTCGGGGTCGTACCAAAGGAACTCCTCGTCAAACAGGAATCCCTGGGAATTGTCGGTGGGCGGCGCGGAGAGATACGCCTGAAGTTGGCGCGCCAGCGGCTCTGTCGGGAGGTGCTCGATCAAGATCAACTCCATGATCCGCTCGTAGTTCGCCAGGCTGCCCCGGTTGCGTTCGCTATCGCCGGTCGAAAGATACGGGTGATACAGCCGGCCCCACTGCTCGGCCAGGCCGGGCCACGCATGGAGCAGCAGATAGGGGAACCGTTGGCGATACCAGGCGCTGCTCTCGAACAGGTTCTCACCGGTGGTCGTCTGCCATGCGTCGAGCGTTTTGACTCGCGGCCAATTGGCGATCCAGTCGTAGACCATCCCCTCCGGCCATCCGCCGCCGTCGGCGATGCGATCCAGCAGCGGCAAATCGCTGTCGCGATAGCGCCGGTAGCGGAATTCGTCCAGCCATTCGGCCGCGCGTGGGTTGTCGCCGTAGGTCGCCAGACCCATGAGCGCATAGGAATAGGCGTAGCGCGGCCAGTAGTTGCCCCAGCCGGGGCTGTCGTTGTCCTTGGGTGTGGCATCGCCCCAGCGGTTAAAGAACGCAATGAGCGTGCTGCGTTGGCTTTCGCTCAGTCGGGCATAGCACCAGTCATACACCACGGCGATGTCGCCCGCTTTCGTAGACCAGTCTGCCGGATCGGCGGCCTGACCGAGCGCGGCGGCGATGGCCTGGTCGCAATAGGTCACCTCCCCGGTGATCAAGCCGACGAGCGCCTTCCCCGGCATCTCCGTGTCGGGGTCATCGGCGCGGGCCTTGAGCTGCGCCCAGCGCGGGTTTGAGGGGATGGCACGCGCTCGCAGCGTCGCCAGTTTGGCGGGAGTCAGGTGAAGCCGCGGATGGCTGGGCGGGATGGCTAGCAGCCGCAGATGGACGCGATCCGTGGCGCTTTCGCCCAGCTCGTTGGTCACGGTGAGCTCGATCTCCCATTCACCGGGAACGTCGGGGGTGAACGAGATAACCTTAGCTCCTGCCCCTTCTCCGATAAGGCGAGGGGGTGTGGTGGACGATCCGTACGCGGCCTGGACGACCCGCCACGTGTAGGTCAACGTGGCATCGTTGCCGCCGGGCCGGTCGTGGCTGGCCGAGCCGTCCAGGGTCACAGGGCCGCCGTCCCACGTCAGGTTCACCTGGTCGGGGCCGGCGGCGGCGTAGGGCACATCGGGGTTGTAGATGACGGTCAGCTTGGGGCGCGAGTCGGCGTCGGCGCCCTGGCTGGCGACGAAGGTGCGCCAGTCGCGATGGTCGTCGGCGTAGCCGGTGGCGTCGCGCAAGACCAGGCCGTAGTTGGGCGCTTCGCCCCGCACCCAGGCCCGTACGAGGGCGGTCACATCCCAGGCATACCAGCCTTCGTTCACCACGTCGGCGTAGCTTTCGGCCGCGGCCAAAAAGTCGATGCCGGCGGCCATGCCGCGGCTGGCCCACGGCACATCCGTGCCCTCGCTCGGAAAGTAGGCGAAGGCATCATCGCCGGTGGCGCCGTGCTTGCCGGCCGCGTCAATCGGCGATTGCACCTGGTTCCCCTCATCCCAGTCACGCAGCACGCGGAACAACTCGATGCGGCGGGCAAAGTTGCGCGTGCCGCTGTAGCTGGAGGGCGTGGTGTTGTAGAGCGAGAGGGTCGCCGAGAGAATGGCGCTGTTCGGGGGGATGGCAGCCAGGTCGAAGCGCAGCAGCGGGTTATCGCCGCCGTCCCGGCTCAGCTCCAGGCCGGTGTTCTGGCCGTAGTTGACGGTGTATTGCTTCGGCGTGTCCCAATCGAGGCGGCTAATCCAGGTGTCGCGCACGCCTGCGTAGCCATCGCGACCTTGCTGGAAGACCTTCGTCTGGGCGACGACCGGCGCACCAGGGAGGATGTCCGCAGGGCGGTCGGGCGCGCGAGCCGCGACCAGGAACGCTGGCAGTAGCACGGCCAGGCAAACAGCGAGGGCTGCCACGAGCCAGCGACGCAGGGACAGAGTGGATGTATAGGTGGACACGACTCACCTCCCAATATCGAACCCGTCAGGCCGCAACATGTTACCGGCAGAAGGTTGAATCCGGCACCACCAGCTACCAGTCTACCAGTTTCCTAGTCACCAGTTCCCCAGTCCCCGACCTACCAATTCACAGTCAGAGTCACCGCCCGCGTCACGCGAATCCAGTAGCCAAGCCCTGGCCCCATCTGGGCCAGGTCGTTGACCACGGGCGGCGCAGCGGGGTCGTATTTTTTCCAGGGATCGGCTGGATCGGCGCTCAAGTAGGCATAAACAAGATCATAATCCCCCGCGATGCTGGCAAGAGCGATCGCGATCGGCCGGGGGACGGCGCTCGGATAGCCGATCAGGTTCCAGCCGGCGCACAGGGGTACCTGGCTCAGGGCCGGGATGGCGCCCGAGACGGTGAAGGTGACCGGTCGGGTGGCGCGCAGCCAGAGCCCCTGGCCGGGATCAACAGCGGTCAGGTCGTTGACGACCGGCGGCGCAGCCGGATCGTATTTCTTCCAGGGATCCGCGGTGTCGCACGCGTTGTACGCATAAACCAGATCATAACTGCCGGCAGCGTTCACCAAGGCGGCGCCGGGCGCCGGATTGGACGGTTCACGCGGGAGAGCGACCAGGTTCCAGCCGGGACCGGCCGCCAGGATCGCGGCGTTCGGTATGCTCACCTGGCTGTCTTGCGTTATGGCCGGTTGAACCGTGACGCTGACGCCTTGCACGGCGGCCAGTTGCACCTGCCCCAGCGCCAGCGCCGCTTCTCCGGAGGCCAGCGCACGTAAGCGGATCTGCGCAAGCGCGCCGCTGCCGGTGACGCCGGTATCCGTGCCCTGGGAATAGCTGCCGATCCAGACCTGCCCCGTTGCCGGGTCGCCCAGGGGACCAAGCTGACCTGTTGCCCGGCCCGTGGAGGACAGGAAGGCGCCGGGCGTCACTCCCTCCAGGGCCAGATGCGCGGGATCGAAGCTCAGCAGCAGCTCCCAGCCGCCCAGGTTTTCGGCGTTCTGCACGTTCAACGTGGCAGTGAAGGATTGGCCGGAATCGACGGTGTAAGCCGGCTGTGCGAAACCGATCCAGGCTGTGGACACCGGAGGCGATCCTGCGGTCGTCACCACCCGGAAGATGATCCAAAAGGCGCCGCTGATGGCGAGTATGGCGGCTGACATTCCCATGATACGCGGCCAACGGTTCATCGTTCGACTCCTCGCCGGATCTCAATTCTTCAGGAATAACAGTTCAGCCAAGGTCATTGCGAGCGGGTTAACGAGTCAACCTTCGGTACAGCACGTCGCCAGCGAAGCAATCTCCTCGGTTGTGCACCAGATTGCTTCGTCGCTACCGGCATCTTCACGGTCTTGCGTGGACGACTCCGCTCCTCGCAATGACGGCTGAATAGATATCTTCAGGATCAAGGGCATGTATATCAGCCTGGGCGGCGTGGTTACTGCTGATGGCAGCAGTCCGAAGTCCCGGTGCGGCTGGTTGCGCAGGTCGATCACGCTGAACACGCCGACGAACGGCTGATAACCGGCGGCGATGACAACCAGCGAGACATCGGCGCAGACTTGAGCCTGCGGCGCTCGGATGATCAACTCATAGCGCCCATCGGACCCCGCACGAGTCTCGATGGCAGGGGAGATACAGAACAGCACGACGATTCGCGCGCCCGACAGCGTAACCGCGTAGCCGGCCGACCGGTCGTAGATGATGCCCGTCAGCGAGATATCATCCGGCCCTGCGATCGGGGTTGGCGTCCAGGTGGCGGTGGGCGTGATTGATGGCGTAGGTGTCCGTGTCGGCGTCAAGGTCGCGGTGGGTGTTGAGGTCGCGGTTGCACTGGATGTCGGCGTGGCGGTCCGGGAAGCGGTCGGCGTGGACGTAAGCGTAGGCGTCCGTGTCGGCGTGGACGTTGCAGTCAGTGCTAAGGTTGCCGTTGCGCTGGGCGTCGGCGTGGCGGTCCGGGTCGCGGTTGATGCAGGTGTGAACGTGGGTGTCCGTGTCGCCGTGGACGTTGCGGTCAACGGCAAGGTCGCCGTTGCGCTGGGCGTCGGCGTGGCGGTCCGGGTTCCGGTCGGCGTGGGAGTGCGCGTGGGCGTCCGCGTCGGCGTGCGCGTTGCGGTCAGTGGTGAAGTCGCCGTTGCGCTGGGCGTCGGCGTGGTGGTCCGCGTCACGGTCGGCGTGGGGGTGCGCGTGGGCGTCCGTGTCGGCGTGGACGTTGCGGCCGCCTCGTTCGCCGTGAGATCGAGCCGGGGATTGGCGCCGGAGACCCACACGGCCGTCTCATTGGCCCACAGGCTGCCGATCTTGAACCGGACGGTTTCGCCGGCCGCGCAGCCCTCTTTGATCCCAACCGTGCTCGGATCATCACCAAGCACCGAGAGTCCGTACCATGACTCTCCATCGCTGATCCCTGTCTGTGCGCTGTTGTACTGAACACCGCTGCACCACGCGCTGACAATCGTCCCATTCGGCACGTTAGCGCCGTCGAGCCTGGCCGTGCCGTAAGGACTGAAGGGTATCGGCGGGACCGCCAGAGCCAGACCCGCGCACAGCAAGTAGATGCCTATTCCCCGGGGTAAGGCCCACAAGATGCGTTTTTGCACGGATGGCTCCTTTCGCGCGCTCTTTCCGCATAACGGACGATGGACGATTGACCATAGACGATGGAAGGTGACGATGGTCCATGGTCTATTGTCTATGGTCTATCGAGCAGGATCGCCCCACGCGCCGGGGCGAGCGTGACGCTGGTCACCGCCGCGTAATCCACCCGCCAACCGGACGTGTTCCCATCCGCCGGCACATTACCGCCACCGACCGGCGTTGCCAGGTAGTACGTCCCCCCGAGCGCCACTGAACGTGACGCCGCGCCGGGGTTGATCAGCACCAAACCGTTCGTGTAAGCTCGCCGGTAGACCCCGGCCGCGGCGTCGTAGAGCGCGGCCGCGCTCGCCGGGAGGCCGCCGACGTAGCTCCCGATGGGAATTTCATATTCCGGCCACCACTCCGGGTCCAGGCCGATATCCAGGTTGATATAGCTATGCGCGCCCTTCACCAGCAGATAGTTGCTCAGAAGAAAGGTGCGATCGGCGACCGAGCCATCGGTGTACGACTGGAGGATGAGGATTTTGTCGAGCCGAGTCAGCCCCAGGATGCGATCCATCTGGAGTTGCCAGTCGGCCAGGTCGAACGGTGTGCCCGCATCCCACTCCGCGAAACCTTCGATCATCACGCCATCGGCCGCGCTGTAGCCGGTGGGATCGCGCGTCGTGACCCAACTGCCGGCGTTCGGGATCAGTTTGTAGCGCGGCCCCAACTGCGCCTTGACGTAGACCAGCCAGTCCTGGATGCGCGTCGCCCAGGCTGCCTCGAAACCCGCATCGACGCCGGGCAAGGCGGGCGCGTAGTGGTCGTAGCCCAGGTAATTCGGCACCGAGAGGGAGTCGGCGAACAGCCCGTCGTTGTCGTTCGCTGCCAGTTGTCGTAACACTTCACCGATCCACCAACTGCGATAGCTCGCATTCCCCAATTCCATCAGATACCAGCCCCAGTCGCAGTTCAATACGCGCGCCTGTCCATTCCACGGGAAAAACCAGCCGGCCTGCACCGCCTCTTCTCCCGGCCACTCCTGCACCCAGCCGTTGCCCTCGATGATGGAGAGGTATTCTCCGGTCGCCTGGCAGCCGTTTTGGGTCACGCGGTAGCCCAGCCCCGGCCCCAGGCGATAGTGCAAGATCAGAAAGTCCGGGTTGAGGGCCCGCAGCCGGTCAGCGTCGCCGCGCACCATCTTCTGCGTGCCGGCATAGTGCGTCGCCGCAAAGCGGATTTGCGCATCACTCAAGTCACGCAGTTGGGTGATCTGGTCGTTGAAGACGTGGATGCCGGCGGCGGTGTCGGGCCAGGGGCGCGCAGCGCCGGATAACGGAGTAGGGGTGGAGGTCGAGGTTGAGGTCGCGGTCGCAGTGGGCGTGGGGGTGGAGGTGGCAGCGCCGCCGGTCGAGTAGACCACCACCAGTCGGGGGTGTAAGTCTGCGCCGCTGGCTTCCCGGCTGTAGAATTTGTGGTTAAGCCAGTCACCGTGCTCCGGCCTCACCAGCAGACCGGCGTTCAGGCCGCCCTGCAGCCAGCCCCGGACGGCGCCGGTGACGTCCCAGGCAAACCACGTATCCGGGTTGGCCGGAAGCGTGACCCGATCGAGGACGGCCGCAGCGTAGTCGCCGCCGGGCTGCGTCCAGGGCACCCCGGGCGCGGCCTGGTTCCAGGTGACGCCAAGGCTGCGTCCATCCTCAGCAAAGTCGGTGCCGGTCCCTTCTATCCAGGGGCGGGTAACGAGATGCACAACGGCATCCTGGGTGCCATTGTCGTAGTCGGCATCGAAAGCGCGCAGCTCCAGGCGAGCCGAATTCACGGTGGCGCCTGAAGGGATCGAGCTGAGGTCAAAACGCAGCAGGAAGTGCCGCACGTCCTCGCTGCCGGCCTGGTAGATCTCCAGCACGGTGTCCGCGCCCAGATTGGCGTTGACGTTCGTGTTCGCATCGATCATCGCGTCCGCTGCGGCCGGCAGGACGATGGTCTGTGCTGAGCCACCGGTCGCGGTCGGCGTGGGGGTTGGCGTCCGGGTGGCTGTGGGGGTTGCTGTCCTCGTCGGTGTGGGCGACACGCTGGCAGCGGGGGTGCGCGTTTGCGTCGCCGTGGGCGTGGCAGTTGGGCCGGCCAGAAGATCGATGAGGTACGGGTCGCCGTGCCCCAGCTCATCTCCGTTGGCGCAGCCGGTGATGCCGGTTTGCTCTCCCCAATCGGATGCGAAAACCACGTAGCGGCCATCGCGCGAAATGCTGGCCCTGGGCGCCACCCAATAACCGCAACTGCTGGAACGGTGATGGGCCAGCCGAAGCACACGGCCGTCGGTGTATTGCAGGAAGATCTCAGCCTCAAAGGGGTTCCAGCCGTTGTCGTCCAAACGTCCCGCCGTGACCAGGCACACACCGTTGGGGCCCCGGCAAGAGATGTGCTCGCCGTTGCCCCAATCTAAAACCTGTACGTAATCGGGAGGACTCACCGTCGATGTGCCGGGCAGTTCGCGCAGGCCCAGCGCCAGTTTACCGCTGGGGTGATACAACTCAAAGGTCATGAAAAACTCGGTCTCGCCGTCCGGCAAAATTCCCAGGTCGCCATGCTGATGGCCGTCGTAAACGCGGCCGACAAACGCTCCGCTCTGAAGGTCGAAGGTCTCCAGGCCGCTACAGCGATCCGTGCCGTCTCGGGCCCATTGCACCACCAGATACCGTCCCAAAGGCGAGGCGGCGATCCAGTCGGGCTCGACCTGCCCCCACTGGGGATCCGGCTGGCAGGGGCCGGCATAAAGCTCCGAAAGCGGCAATTGCGCCCCCAGGGTGAGCGTTTGCAGATCCAGGGCAAAAATCATCTGCACGCCATCATTGCGGCTGAGCATACCGGTCAGCCAGCGGCCATCCCTTGATAGCTCGTCGAAGGACTGATTGTTCCGGATGTACTGGTACTGGGCCGGAAAGGTGAAGGCCGTCGCGGTGGTCAGGGTATCCAGATTCGTGAACTGCAATCGCACCACCGTATCATCGTTGCTGTCGAAGTGGATCAGTGTGTGAGCTTGAGCCGGGTGCCATCGAGGCGCGTTCCAGCTCGAAGTATCAAGGCCGGTGACTGGAGCCAGGTCACTCGTCCTCCGAACGAGGTAGCCATTGGAGCCGGCCAATAACAAATAGGCGTTGTCGGCAGAAAAAGCCTGGAGCTGCGAGTAGATTTGGGTCTCGAAACCGCCGCTCTCGCTCGTCCCGGAGACGCGGCGCAACGTGGCGCCGAATGTGGGATCGACAAACGGCACGCCGACCGGCTGGAGAGGAAGCTGGGCGGGGGTAAGGATCAGGCTCGGGTCGGAAATGCCGATGCCGCCGGGGGGCGCCCAGGCCGTGGCTGTGGGAGTGGCGGTTACCGTAGGCGTCGAGGTTCGGGTTGAGGTTGCGGTGGCGGTTGCCTGGGCCGTGGCCGTGGGAGTCGGCGTCGATGACCCTCCTACGGGGCTGAAGCTAAGACGTTCGCCCAACCCATTCACCTGCACCGCCGGCGCTGTGACCACGCCGGACGCGTCGGCAACGGCGACACCGGTCTGGATCAGGACGTTATCGGCCAGGCGGCGATTTTCCCACCGATAGGACGCGCCGGGGATGACGGCGAACTGCTGCCGGCGGCGGGGCGTCACGTCCACAGTCTGGTCGGAGCCGTCCGTGGTGCGCAGCGCGAGCGACCACAGGCCCGGCGTGTCGGTCGGGGCGCCCGCAAAGGCGTGCCACGAGGCCGACCACTCGATGTTCAGGTTGTAATCTGCCGGGCCGGTCGGCGGCACGGGGCCGCTGCCGGAGGCGTAGCTGAGGCCCGGCACGGTTTCCGAGCGTCGCACCTCCCAATTGTGGAACGGCGACCAGGTTTCGTAGCTGACCATCGGCCCGGCGCCCGCGAAGCCCAGCCAGGTGTGGTCGGCGTTTTCAACCGCGGCGGAGAAGGCCCGGCGGCCCTGGTAGAAAGCGCCGTAAGCCGGCTGGCCCTGGCTGGCCCAGGCGATCACCGTGTCTTGCGTGCCGTGATCGAGCGCGATGAGCGCGGTGTCGTCGCCCCGACGGCTCACGAGCTGCGCCTGGTGATTTTGCCAGTTCCACACGCCCACGCCGTCATATGCGGCCAGATGACCGGCGTAGCGGCCCACATTGTGGATCGGCAGGTTGGCGCTGATCGTCCCCCACTTCCAGGCCACGTCGTTCACCCAGTTCGTCGTGCCGCCGGATCCATCCGCCGCATGATAGTTAGTCATCGGCTCGCCGGCGTAGGCCGCAGCGAAGACGTTGGGATAGCGCAGCCCCAACGCCAGCGCACCGCTGCCCCCCATGCTCGCGCCGTAGACATAGACGCGTTCGGGGTCGGCGGTTCGACCGTCCAACCCGTATCCGGCCAGCGTGTCGTGGACGGCGCGCAGCAGCCGCTCCTCGGTATAGTTGACGATCGGGCCACTGTCGGCCGTGCCGCCCCGGCGGTAATCGTAGGAGGCCGAGTGGCCGTAATACCAGGTCTGGTGCGGGTCGTCGCCGTAGATCTGGATCGCACACCAGTCGTAAGGGGTCTCGGCCGGGTTTTCGTAGCGGCCGCCCCAGCCGGAGAGGTAAAGGTAAACAGGATAGGCAGCCTGCGGAGTCCCGTCACACGCGGACGCCGAGGGCAACGCCACGCTGTAGTTGTAGGCGTACTGCTGCTGGTCGGTGCCCTGCGGGACATCGAAGGTCGGGTTGTACGCCTCGTAGTCCAGGTATTGCGTGAAGACCGCGCCGCGCTTGCCGGGCGCCCTCCAGACAAGCACCGGCGCAGGATCCGCCGGCGCCTCGCTCACCGCCCCGGTCAGGCTGTTGCCCGGCCCGAAATCGGTCCGGTTCTCCGCGCCGTCGTATACCGTCGTGACCGCGTAGTAGACCGATCCCGTCTCCTTGGTCGTCCAGACAAAAAGCCCGGTCGTGTCGGCCAGCGGCGCAGCCAGATGGGCGATGACATAATTCGCGCTGATCGGCGGGGTTCGCTCGCGCTCCGTCCAGAAGATGCTGCTGCCCTCAGGCAGCGGCCCCCAACGCTCCGTGAGCCGCTGCGCCTGGCCGATGTTGGCCGCGGTGATCGGCGCGGTGTAACGGTAGATGTGATAATGCTCGCCCGCCAGGGCACTCACCTCGTTCCAGGTGAGGAACGTTTGGCCGGCCCGGTGGAAGGCAGTCAGGCCGGACGGCTGGGAAGGTCGCGCGCCGGCGGTGGGCGACGGGGTCAGCGTTGGCGCAGGCGTGACGGTCGGTGTTGGGGTAAGCGACGATGTGGGCGTGGCGGTCGGCGTCGGGCTGGCAGCAGGAGGCCAGGGCTGCCGCCAATTGGCCGCGATCATC
>Ga0172368_10008879_pt1 | contig 10162 bp, 12 predicted proteins | sample Lak11m_FD_114540 | JGI IMG/M metagenome (GOLD analysis project Ga0172368, IMG submission 114540) | Freshwater microbial communities from Kabuno Bay, South-Kivu, Congo - kab_022012_11m | ecosystem: Environmental > Aquatic > Freshwater > Lake | place: Democratic Republic of the Congo: South-Kivu...
AACTTGGCGATCCCCAAGTAGCTCCGGTTACGAAACATGGAGGCGTAGCTGCTGTTGTTGCCGCTGGCGAACAACTTCGTCTCACTGTGGATCTCACGCAGGCCGTAGCCAGCCGCCCACATCTGAAACGCTCGGCGCACCCGCGGCCCCTTGTCGGGATCTTCCACCCATTTGCGGGCATAGCGCGGCGATCCATCGCGCTTAGTGCCCCACTGCACCCGCTCCGCGATGTAGCCGGTGGGCGCCGTGCCCGGTGGCGCAAAGCCGCCCACCAGGTGGGCACGCAGGCCACGTCTCACGTCAATCGCCATCTGGTCGATCTGAATACGGGCGACGGTGTCGAGCACCGCCTCATACAGGACGGCGAAGTTCTCCGGCGCCTTCTGGGTCGCTGACACGAACTCGACCCCGTGGCGGCGCAGATCGCTTCTACGGGGGATGAAAAAGCCGCGCGTCGGAGACTACGGACGCGCGGCGCGGAGAATTGTCTTTGGCGAGGTAGGGGTTACTGCGCGCCTGGCGCAGGTGGCTGACTTTCAGGCGTCCCAAAATTCCGCGCCGCCCGTTCCAGCCAGAGGATCACCTCCTGGTTCAACGACCGGCGATTGCGGCGCGCCGACTGCTCGATCTGCTCCCGCAGCGAGACGGGGATGCGGATGCTGAGCGGGCTGAGTTGTTCTTCGTCGGGGAGGCGTTTACCGGCCATGGATGCTCCTCTGAAGTATGCTAAACCGCAGTGGTTCACAGTGACATGACTTGGCGTATGGAAGATCAGAGTCAAAACCGCCGATGGAACACAGGACACGGGTCAGGTAGGATAGGCCTTCAAGCCTGCACGCATAGCCCCCTCAATGGTACCATCCACCTCTTCTGCTCCGGTGAAGAACCACTCATCCGGGTCATAACACTCGTCGCTGTACTTGTAAATGGCGAACTCCCAGTGATTCATGTCTCCAGTATAGGTCAGTCGGCAGATCGGCCAGACCTTGCCTCCGTGCTGATGCCCCAGATACAGGTGCGCGCCCCGATGATTGGTCACGTAATGCGCCCACGGTTGACCTCGCAGTTGCTCCACATTGAAGCGAGCGACGATGGCGTCGGCCTGTAACTTGATTTCGGGAGTAAGCTTCGGTTTTGGCATCGTGCACTGCCTCGGATGCTCGTTGATGTGCTTAAATCAGTCGCTTGTTACTCTGTAATTCGCAATGGGTTGAAGCGCGTATCTCTATCGTAGGTGTCTAGGCCTTCCTGACGCTTTAGGAAGTTGACTGCAATGTAGGTCAAAGGGGTGGCGAGAATCTCGTACCCGACTTTCACCAGCCACTGAGTGATGATGATTGAAGGAAGACTGGCGAGTGGTGTCACGCCAGAGAATGCAACAGTGATGAAAACTAGCGAGTCAAGTCCCTCACCGACCAAAGTAGAGCCGATGGTGCGAGTCCATAACCAGCGTCCGCTTGTCGCAATCTTCATCTTGGCCAGTACGAACGAGTTGGCAAACTCGCCCACCAGATAGGCCAGAAAGGACGCGACGAGTAGGCGCGGAGTGAAGCCCAAGATTTGCTGATAGGCTGTTTGCCCATTCCAAAAGATTGCCGGAGGAAGAATCTGCGCTATCCAGATGGCTACCACGACCAAAAGATTACACAAGAAACCGAGCCAGATCACTCTCCGAGCCTGACTGTAACCGTAGACCTCAGTGAGGACATCGCCGAAGATGTAACTCAAAGGGAAAATGATCACACCTGCCGGGAAGACAAGGCCGAAGACACCTACCAGTTTGACGGCAATGATATTCGCCGTGATCAGGCAGGTGATGAACACAGCTACCACGATCACGAACCAGGCGGAATGTCGCTTGTCGCTCAATGAAGAAAGCGATGTCACTGCCAAAGAATCTCCTTGTTCAGCAGAACGCTTGAGAGGCGTTCGGAGTGATAGATGCAGTATCCGTCGACCTCCGCTGCTTGAGGATATATTCAATAAGCGGACGATAGGTGGAGTTGTCGAGATGGTCTTGGTACCATCTCTCATAAGCTCCGGCATCCAGTTGCCTGTTGATTTCTCGGACTTCGTTCAGGAGTGTCCACAGGTTGTGGGTAGCCCGATTGCAGAAGCCTTCCAGTCCTCCGGATTTCAGCCCGTCGGTACCTGAGTCTCGACACGCTGGACAAGGGCATTTTGCCAGCAGTTCCCACTCGTCGTGGCTCGGCTCACGACCACGCCAGTTCCCTAGATTTGCCACTACGCGATCGCCGCGACCCGGGAGCTGAACAATCCCTCGCGCCGCCCGATTGCGCCAACCCGCCGAATCGGCCGAGTCGACGCCCAGGAGGGCCGCTAGATGCATCGTCGCGGTACCTCCCAGGCCAAAAACGTGCAGGCGCCGGCTTCCCAAGTCCTGTCGGGCTTGACGAACGCTGTTCAGTACATCGGCGTATGGCATAGCCTTAGGTGCCCGAAGGAGGTTGGGCACGATGCCGCCAAGCGCTACCGCTGGCTTCATGCACAGCCGTTCATCTGAGAGAAACTGCTCGAGGTAGGTTCGCAAGTAGCGGCTAATGTGGATGACAGGAACATAGCCATCGTGTTGGTAGTCTCGATTCATGGCCATGGTCTGTTGCAAGCAGTCGGACTGTTCCTCATCGGTCATGAGCGGCGTGGGAATGAAATCCTGCGGAATAGCGTACCAGTCAGGTCGGGCTTGAACGATGAACTCCTCATAGGCAACACGAGACGTGTTGCCGCCTTTTGTCAACTGATAGAAGGAGCCGTTGTCCAGGTAGATTGAGACACCCACAGGCACGCCCAGGTAGACGCGCAATCCTTGACGCATCGCGACTTCACGGCGCGCCGGCATACGGTCAAAGTCAGCGTAGGATACCATGATCGCCTTGAGGTCAGGCAGATAATGGGGCGAGGCCGGATCCCACACTCGCGGCTTCAGGTTTTTCAGGCTTAGGCCAGCGACAACTTCCACAATATCCTCTATTTTGCAATCAGTCTTCGGTATTGCGCCATGATCCATTGCCCCGTGGCGCGGTCGATGTGTTTACCTACGTCTTTGGAGAGATTGTGTGCCTGCTGAGTCACCGAAGGTATTAGGTACGTAATCGGTTCGTCTGCCATGAATGAATGATCGTGATCGCTCATCAGACTGCAAGATTGGAGGGCAGACAATATACGCTTTGCGACAACAACCGGAGATACGTCTGGGTTGTCATGGAAGAACTCATAACGCGGTATCTGCTGTTGAGGGCTCTTCGAGTGGCCAATGAAGAACATGTACAGATGGGCAATGTCACACAAGCGGCGATATGGCCTGATGTCCACCGCAGTATGAGCAGCCGCTTCCTTGTCGAAATAGTCGCTGAGAGTCATTCCGGCAGGCACCTTGTCATTCAGTGCTGCTCGAGTTGTAAACGAACGGCGGATCAGGCATGTGCTGATAACCTGCTGTAGATTAGTCGCCAGGAAGTCTGGCGTTGCTAACAAGACGCTCATGGCTTGGCCGTCGTTGAGGACGTAGTTCCCTACTTCCCAGTTGCTGTCAATGTACTTGGCTATGTACCAGTCCACAACCGCACTGAAGACTTTGAGGACAGTTGTCTTTGACACCCCACAGTATGTAATACCGAGCTCCCTGGCGTAAAGCAGACAGTTCAGCATTTCGATGATTGCCTCGCGAACGAAATCCCCGCGCCGCGTTTCCAGTACGAAATTGTCCAGATATGCATCTTGTGGAAATAGGCTACCATCACGGAAGATCACATCTGGGGGACGTTTGTCGTTCTTTAGAAGGTAGTTCAGGTCAAACTTGTACTGGCCGATGTCCATTGCAGAGGCGATGATGCGCTGGTAATCTTCTGGCTCGAGTTCGTCTTGATAGGATGGGTCGATAAGCATCCAACGCAGCAATTCATCATCAGGTTTCGGATTAAAGAGATTCTCGTATTTGGGTTTGCCGTTCTCTTGGAGCAAGAAAATCGCGCCTGCCGCGTTGTTGAGCACAAAAGGCACACTGCGCTTGAAGAAACGTGAAGGTACTGGCACTGCACTGCGGTGCTGACTGACGTCCGATCCACCGATCAATTCACCAGTTAAGCTGGAGCGGCCGGAGTCTGCGTCCAAAATATTCAAGAAGTTTGGACCCTCAATGTGGCTATCCAAGTGACCCTGAACAGACTGCCTGTCAATCTGAGCGCGCCAACGAGTTCCTCCTCGTTGTGGTCTCGAGATTTGGATTTGACGTGCTGTCATGCCCAAGCCGCGAATGGCAACCTGCTGCAACAGGTTAGTCAATCGCGTTGCCGTTTGAGGTTCGGTCTCAATAGTCCGACTGACGTCAAAGAGAAAATCCCAGTAAATTTCTTTTGCATCCACCTTCAATAATTCACTGCGAGCTTTCGCCAGCGTCGTTTCCCAAGCATCCTCCGCTTGAACAACGCGCTGCATGTAGTTGGCGGTTTGGTTCACGGGACTGTAGTCTTGATCGTTCAGTCGCGCCACAACAGTATCGCGGCTGATAACTTCAGCCGCGCTTAGGATCTGATCGAAGTCGATCGACAACTGAAGCGCGCTACGATCTGAATCATTGCTTCGTTTTCGAGGCATAAGCTCACCTTACTTGAGAAGCAGTCGCCCTGGAGGCTCTTATTTCTTGGTGACCTTAGTCCACTTGTCACCCTTCATTTCCTCAAAAATATCGGGGGCTTTTCCACCTTCAGCATCCTTGGTCGCCGTTCGTTCGCGTACCCTGACAGGTATTGTATGCTTTACGCTTTCATAGGTTCCAGACAACAGGCATGTACCCCTTGGCATTTTGGGCAATGAGCGTAGCATCTCTTCAGTCGCATCGGATTTTACACCCTGAATTGCTTCGAGTTGGTCCTTCTCCAGCGCGAAGACTAGTCGTGTATTGCATTGACGGATCGTGCTCTTGTCGATGTCTACCGGGCTCTGAGTTAGCAACGCAAGGCAGATACCATGATGTCTACCAATGCGAACACCTTCACGGATGATTTGCTTGCATGCGCTGCCCGATCCTTCTGGTACAAACAGGTGCGCTTCGTCAATGACCATCAGATACGGTGGAATATGCCCTCGTAGCCGAAGATCTTGGAACTCACGTAGCAGCGATGTTGCAACCATCTGCAAGTCTCTAGTGGTAAGATGTTTGCACCTGATCGATAAGCAAGGGGTCATCAGTCTGGGCCAGTTGGCACGGTCTGTACCAGTTCCAAATAGCCTGTTGCGTTCGAGCGTTCTTGTTCTTCGATAGGCGAGATCTACTGAACTGGCGCTATTCGTAAGGCTAGGCCCAATCTGCAGAATTCGGTCTAATAGATCTTGGAGAAGGAACATTTCCCTATCCCGGGCCTTTAGCTCAGCCTGAAGTTCCAGAAAACTTGCGCCAATGATGTCTTTGTGAAGCTGAGAGTCCGTTGGCACCAGATCGATGAGTTCGGCATCCGTGAGTGAGGAAATTCGGATCGTGAAGTTCTCGCCTGGAACGACCACATGTCCGCCTAATCTTTCAACCAGAGCCGAGTATTCATCCTGCGTATCCAAGAACACAATTGGAAGGTGATGTCGAGTGACTTCCTCTGCTATCACTCCCATGGCGTAACTCTTTCCGCTACCAGTCGTGCCGCAAACGAAAAAGTGTCGTTGGATGGTATCTCGTTTTAGAATAACCTTACTTGTTCTTCCGCTTACAGTCTCACCAATGTATAGACCTTCTGCATCACTGCCTGCAAGTCCCAACGCTTCGGCGGTTTCTTCTGGATCTGCTTCATACACCGGAGCGCCGGAGTTCGGAAGGTTCTGTGGCGATCGGAGAATCCGGCGTCTCGTTGCGCGTTCTGAACTCACCAAGGGCGAGGGACTATGGTCTGTAGTGCCCTCAACCTCCAGGATTTCCTCAATCAAGTCCGCATCAGCAGCGCGATAGATCGTTGTGCTATCTTCTTCACCGGGGTAATTTGCGTTTATTCCAAGCGTGTCGCGGACATTGATATCCTCAGCCCGTTCGTTTGGATTGTTTTCGTAAGCATTGCGAACGCGAGCGATCACAACGGATTGTTCATTTTTCGTCACGGGAATACGCAACAGGGTGCCTGGTTTTACGTCTTTACCAGCCTTTAACTTGATCTTTACAGTCTCGACAGTCGGCGTGTCTTGATCTGAGATAACAGTGCCGATGATGTCGTTCATTGTTTCTCCTCACGAAGCCAATTGTTAGCTCTATGAACCTGAACGCCCAGCCGCGTTAAGACCTGTCGCGCGGAATCGGAATGGAAACGGCCGACCGGAAGCCCTGTCAGTCGGCTGACCACCCATTTGGGTGACACCCGCTGATCATCTATCTGAACATACCACATGCGATAGTCGGTCGCGCCGCGGATATCGTTTTGCAGCGCCTGACGCGCCACTTCCAATACCTGCTGTGAGGACAAGTCCAGATCAATCCCTTGAATGCGTGCAGAGCCACCACGTGCGCACGTCCGTGGCAATAATGAAGCTCCGTAAAGCCAATCATGCAACTGTGACTGCATACCACCAAGAGAACCGGTGGCCTCGATCACGGGTAGATCTGAAGGCCGCCACGCCTCCCATCCCGTCAGAGAACGTTGGTAGTCTTGTCCCATGCACAAGAATACCTCGCGATAGAGCACGTTCGAATCAAACACATCTCGTAAGCTCTCTAGCACGCTGGAGTTTAGTTCCTGTGCCCGAGCCAGCGTCATGCGGCGTTCGTATTCGGGGATTTGCCGATCAGCCGGAATCAGTCCAAACTCGGCTGAGAGAATGTAAATGTCTAGGTTAGCGCGTCTGTCCTTGTTCACAGCTCCGCTCTGGAGGTAGCGTCGCAGAATGCGAAACAATGGCCCGTCATAGCGTTCTATGGCAGGCAACAAACCCTCTTCATGGCGTTTGCGCTGCGAACAAGATAGAATGAGCAGCCGACTAGGTGAGGTCATTACACTCAACTTGGTTCATCACTTACCTTCCATGCACTGGCTCAACGAGCAGATGTTCAGGTTAGGTAGGCTACGCAAAAATGCTCATCGGCAATCCGCGCAGTTGAGCGTCCTTGATCGCGATCAACTCTGCCTCGGTCAGCGCGTGGGGCCGCGTGACAAGAGCCGCTCGCGTGGCCGTTCGTCCTCAGGCCACTTGGCGATGCCGGATGGTTCTTTGCGCGGGTGAACATTAATGAGACCACCAGTTCATGGCTCGATGAAGCTGATTATACAGGCATAACCATCACGATGCAAAATGATTCATGCAATCGGATGGCCCGCATCGGCCTCTGGTACCGGGTAAATCACAGCGGTGTCACGGGCAGCCTGAAAAGCTCCTGGTGCATGGCGCTCATGGGCATCTGGGGCCGGCGCTTCACCGAAGGCCACGGCTTCGTCAAGTTCGGCGAGAAGGGCGGGTCAGTCACCGCGGTGCTGGGCGCGGCCGCGCTGGCGCACGACCTGACCCTGCTGATCGACAACTACAAGCCGCAGATCGCCGGCGCACGCAGCGAGTTCACTGCGCTGTTGGCCGCGCTGATCGAAGGGGACGACAAGCTGCGCATGGAGCGCTCGGGCACGCAGATGCGCCGGACGCGCGAGCTGGCGGCCTGGCCGCTCTTCACCGGCGAGGACGTGCCCGGCGACGACGCCTCCACCGTGGCCCGCTGCCTGGTCGTGCCCTTTGCCTGGGAGCCGGGGCAGCCCAACCCGGCGCTGAGCGAAGCGCAGAACCTGGCCGGCCACCTGACCGCCATCGGCCGCATCTGGCTCGACTGGCTGGCGAGCCCGGAAGGCCAGGCTGCCGCGCAGCTCATCATCCAGTCTTTTCCTGCGCGCCGCGACGATTGGCTGGCCAGGCTGGCGCAGCTCAATCCTCAGATGCGGAACCCGGCGCGCGTGGCGAGCAACCTGGCAATCAACCAGCTGACCTTCTGGGCAGTCTGCCAGCAGCCGGAGCTGCGCACCGTCTTCAAGCCACACGAGACCGCGCACCTGGCCGGCCTCAACCTGATCGCCGAGGAGATGGGGGTGCGCACGCAGGAATCGTCGGAGAGCGAGCGCTTCCTGGCCGCGCTGCGCGAGCTGGTCGGCCGGGATGACGAGGACCAGTTCAGCTACGTGTTGCTGCGCCGTGACGCGCTGCCGTCGATCGGCGACCGGGACCGCCTCGTCGGGTGGTATGACGACCGCGGGCTGTACCTGCTGCCGGGCCGGGCGCGCGAGATCGTTGAGAAGGCGCGCGGCCGAGACTACCTGGGCAATCTGAGCGACCAGACACTGCACGCCCAGCTCGCCCGCCAGGGTCACATCGCCAGCAGCGAGAAGGGCCGTGTCGAATCTCGTAAAGTCGTACCGGTCAAAGTCTCATAAAGTCGTACCGGTTTGTGGCGAAAACGACGTTCTGAGCCTCTGCACAGCCGTTACACGTAGCCCCAGCGGTACTGTTGTGCTGCACTGGGTGATCTGAACCGTCGCTACACCGGCTGAAACTGGCAACTTGAAGCCGGAACTGCCACTATCGTCCCCCAAGCGGTATGACTTTTCGAGACAATCGGGGGGTACGACTTTACGAGACTCAACAGCCGCCATCTGCAGCAGATCCGGGTGCGCGGAAGCAAGCCACGCGTTCTGCATCTCAAGACGACCGCCCTGTTTCCGGCAGAGCCGGCGCCGGCCGCAGAGCAACGCAATGCAGCGCTCTAGAGGAGGTCCCGCCATGCATCGCCTCGGCCCCTTGTACCCACCTTTGGGCATAGCTGTACCCGCCCTGCGAGTCCAGGTGGGGACAGCCGAAGGCAAGGCGGGTACACCAACAGACGCCACGCCAGGCGCTGCCAGGGGCAGAATCTGCCGGCAGCAGTCCCAAACTGGCCGGTGGATGAGCGAAAAGGCCGATATGACTGTGTCTATGAGACACACAGAGGGTACTGTACCCAGTGTACCCACCTTTCTCTCGCGGAACAGGTTCCTCACGGGCGGCCTTTACATGACATGGTTAGCGACTCAAAGACGCGCGCGTGTCCGCGCGCGTGTATCTCATATAGGGGGTTGGTGTTCTGCCGGCGGCGGATGGGTACAGCGGGTACAACGGGTGCAGCCCCGCGACGTGCATGCCGGACGTTCGCGCGCACCGACAGGCCAGCCTGAGGGCAGCGGATGACCGGCAGGCGTGAACTCAGCCGCCTGGACGCCACGACCTTGGCACAGCTGACGTCCCGCTTCGATCCGCTGCCGGGGGGGGCGTCGGCCGGGGAGTCCACGGACGATTTCGTCGCGTTGCGCACCGTGTTGGAGCGTGAGGGCCGGTTCTGCCCGCGGCCGCCGGAGCCGTTATGGGCCGATCCACGGCCCGACCTGGCGGACGACCATGGCCGCTGGAACGTCCTCCTGGCGCTGGCCTGGAACATCGACGGGCCGAACCCCTGCGGCGTCTACGGCGCACTACAGGGCGTGCGCTGCTGTGGCGCAGCGCTGGTCACCGAAGCGCAGCCGTTGGACCTGACCCCGGACGGAATGCCCTTGCGCTGGCGACTGACGCGGGGCGAGATACCGGAACCGGAGTGGCAGGCCTATCGCGCGCGATGGCTGTGGCCACACAAGGACGTCCTGACCAAACTACTACGAGGAGGAGCAAGCGCATGAAACGACAGAACGGCGTGGTCTTGAGCGGCAAGTTGCGGGAGCTGCGCGCCGAGCAGATCCAGGTCGGTGATCTGGCGAGCAGCGCCGCGGTCGCCACGCTGGTGACCGATCATCCGGCGTACGGCGGCTACCACCAGGTCATCTTTCCCGAGGAACATGCGCTGGAAGTCCAGGCTTTCGCCGCGCTCACTGGCGGCGACCTGGAGGTGACGATCGAGGGCTGGTTGCGTTCCGTCCCCGGCAACAGCGTGGTCGTCGTCGATCGGGCCATCTATCTCAACGTGACCCAGACGCAGCGCGATCAGGTGGCGCGCCTGAAGGCCGCCAGCCGGCGGCGGATCGAGGCCGGACGTCCGGGACGGCCCGGCCCCAAATAGGCTCGCAGGCGTCGCTTGCCTGCGTTGTCCGCCCAACAGACAGCTGCGAGCGCCGACTACCGGTCAATCGCGCCGCTCAGCGGCGCGCAATCAATCACTCACCCAAAGGGAGGA
>Ga0172368_10008882_pt1 | contig 10158 bp, 9 predicted proteins | sample Lak11m_FD_114540 | JGI IMG/M metagenome (GOLD analysis project Ga0172368, IMG submission 114540) | Freshwater microbial communities from Kabuno Bay, South-Kivu, Congo - kab_022012_11m | ecosystem: Environmental > Aquatic > Freshwater > Lake | place: Democratic Republic of the Congo: South-Kivu...
TGGTGAAATCCACTATCACGTCCACGCCGCAGTCGAGCGCTTCCGCCAGATTGCCCGACACCGGCACGCCCAGCGCCCCGATGCCGGCAATGAGGCCGATATCCTCGCCCGCGCAAACCTTATCCACCGCTGCGACGACCGCCATCCCCTGGGCGGCGGTCACCGCCTTCACCACTTCCCGTCCCATCTTGCCGCAAGCGCCGGTAACGAGTATGCGTATATCCGCCATCAGAATCCCCCTGAAGTGAATGCTAAATGCAAATTGGTAACCGTTCACAGTGGTGTGCCTCTTTCTCTTTCTCTTTCTCTCCCCCGTGAACCAGAAGAACGGTGGAAAAAACAAGGTCGAGATGCACGAACACTACCTGTTCTTTTCCGCGATCTTCCGATTCACGCGGGGGAGTAAGAGTAAAAGAAAGAGGCATACCCCCGCGAACGGTTACATCATCTTTTCAGTTTGCCTTTTCATTCTGCATTTTTTTCTAATTCGTATCCATGCTCGGTCAGCCAGCTCCCGCCTATATTTTCGACGATTTCGATGAGCTGCGGCGAGAGTGTCTCCACGTAGCTGCCCATCCGGCCATCGGTCAGGTGATGCGGCCAGATCTGCGTCGTGCGGTCGAGATCGGGCAGCGCCATCTTCGTCAGTTTTTCGACGTCCCGGTGCACCTCGACGGGATCGACATCCGGCAGGCCGAGCACCTGCAGCAGCCGTGCCACGGTGCCGGGCCGGTCCCGGATCATCTCTTCATAGCGAATCTCCAGATTCGTATACGGCGCCCACGGCGCGTAATCCCGGTTAATGAGCCGCTCGGTGCAGTGGGCGACGTCCTTCGGCCTGTCGCGCGTGAGCTTGAAGCGGACCATAGAGGCGACGATGTCGCGCAAATCCCGCACGGTGGTGAAGATATGGTCCGCCTGTTCGTAATATTTCCGGTTGAACGGGTGGATCTTCAACACGTGCACATCCGCGGGAACGGAGGCCTGATATTTCTTCGCGTAATCGCTGTATGTCCGATAGCCGGCATTCAGGTAGCAATAGCGCACCGCATTAAAGAGCCAGGTGCTGCCCGACCGGCGCATACCGGCGCAGATAATGAATTTCGCCAAGGTTTACTCCCACAGGGCGGCTATGCCGCAGCCAGACAACGATATCCGCGCGTGGTGGCGAGAAATCGAGGATCAGTAATACAGGGTGGTTGCGCCGCAACCACAAAATGAAATCTGCGCATGGTGGCAAGAAATGGACTGTTAGGCCCTTATCACCGCGCAACTACCGAAAAAAACAAGTTGTTGGCAGCGGCAACGCGGAGATAAGATATCGGGTTGCGGGCGAAGCCCGCGTTAGTAATACAGAGAATCGTCATTCTTCCTGCCTCACTGTATACTGGTGCGTCCCCAGCTTCTCGATCTCCAGCTCCACCGCATCGCCGGGCTGCAGGTAAACCGGGGGTGTGCGCGCGCCGCCGATGCCCGCCGGGGTGCCGGTGGCGATGAGATCGCCCGGTTGCAGGGTCAGACTGTGGCTGATAAAGCTGATCAGCTCAGCCACGGATAAGATCATCTGCCCGGTATTGCTGAACTGACGCAGCTCGTCATTCACCCGCAGCGACAATGCGAGCGACTGCGGGTCGTCGATCTCATCCGCGGTCACCAGATACGGTCCCACCGGGCAGAACCCATCATAACTCTTCGCGCGGAACCAGTGACCTTCCTCCTGCTGTATGTCGCGCGCGGTGATATCGTTGACGATGGTATAGCCGGCGATATAGGCGGGCGCGTCCTCCACTGAAACCCGGTGGCACGCGTGGCCGATGACCACACCCAGCTCCACCTCGTAATCGATCTGCGTTGACCATGCCGGCGGCGGCAGCAACAGGTCGTCGAATGGTCCGGCAATGGAGGACGATGCCTTGCTGAACAGCAGCGGGTGGTCCGGCAACGGCAGGCGCATCTCCCGCGCGTGGTCATGATAATTCAATCCCACCGCGACGATCTTCCCCACCCCGGACAGCGGCGGGCCCAGCCGCACGCTCCCCAGCGGGATGAGCGCCTGCTCCGGCTCGACCATATCCTGCAGGTCGCTCACCTGCTCGAGCAGATCGAAGGCGAGGATCTCTTCGATACTGTGCGGCGCTTCCAATTCCGCCCGCTCCAGGTCCAGGATGAACAGGTCCTCGATAATCAACCCGGGGCGCTCCTGATACGGCTCGCCATACATAACCAGCTTCATGCGTCGTCTCCTTGTGGCGTATCTGGTGTCCTGTTTTCGGTGCAGGAGGATCATTTCCTTTTCACGAAAGGATACCGCAACGGATAAACACGCCGGCCAACCGCGCCCGGCAGACGATATGCCGTCCTTGATCCTCCTTGACGTCACATGCAAATCACGTTATAGTGCGGATTACTAGAGGAGCACATGAACAGGCCGGTGACACCCGCTGTAGCTGCTGAGGCCATTTTCCATTCCACACCAAACACGGTGTCATGCTATAACTACCTGCACGGGTTGCTGTATACGATCTTAATCCAGGCTGCCAAGCCGTTCGCCTGGGTGGAAGCTTTCCTCCTCAAGGGTAGTATCTGCGATCGATTCGCCAACCGTTACGGTCATCTGGCCTCGCATGCCCGCCCACTCCCCTCGCCGCACATGGTGATCTACTGTCACAGCATCGGCGAATTGCGCACCAGCTTGCCCTTGCTCCATCTGGCGCGCGAACGGCACCCGGACTGGGAATTTACCTATCTCTTCAAAACGGTCGAATCCTACGATATTGTGGGCAGGTTATTACCCGACATTTCTCGCACCTTTTTTGTGCCGCTTGATGCTCCGTTATTCGCCAATCGCCTGTTGACCCGGCTGCAACCCGATGCACTGGTGCTCATGGAAAATGATTTTCGATTCCACCTGATCGCGCAGGCGAAGCGGCGCGGCCTGGTCACTTGCTTTTTCGGCGCCGAGTTATCCCTGCGCGACAAAAGACGCCGGGATCGGCATCGATTTCCCGCTGCACTCAATGCCCTGGATATCGTCACCGCGCGCGACGAAGAAGGGCGCCGGTTGCTGCTGGAGGCGGGCGCCGAACGGGAACGCGTGGTTTTGAGCGGCAATCTCCGTTTCGATGCGCGGCTGCTGCCGGAACGTCCGGTGCCCGAAACGCTGGCGCACTTTTTAACGGCATGGCGAGCGACAGGCGTCATCTTCACGTTGGGCAGTACCAACCCTCCCGAGGAAGTGGTTTTGTTGGAGGCGCTCGGACGGGTCTACTCGGCGCACGGCAACCTTCGCGTGGTGCTGGCTCCCCGCCGCATTGAGCGGACGGCTGAAATATTGAAGACCGTCACCGCGCAGGGCTTCAAGGCGTGTTTACGGTCCACCCTGACCGGAGAAACCGATCCCGCGGCATTCGACCTGTTGATTTTAGATACGATGAGCGAACTCCGGGGCGTCTACCGGTTTGCTGATTTTGCCTTCGTGGGCGGCAGCATCACACCGAGCGGGGGCCATAACATTTACGAAGCGGCCGAGCACGGCATTCCGCTGCTCTTCGGCGAGCATATCTTCACAAATCGCGAAATCGGCAACGCGCTGCTCGCGCGGGATTGCGCCTGGATTGTACGTACGGCCGACGATCTTGTCGAGCACATCACCCGGCTCCTCACCGATGATGAGGCGCGTTGCGCCGCCGGACAGCGCAGCCTGCAGGCCGTCGAATCACTCGGCGGGGCAACGGGCACCTGTCTCGACCTGCTTGAATCGCTGGTCAAGCAGCGATCGGCAATACGGGGAAGGATGGGCGTGGGTAGTAAGTAGTTGTAGTGGTATGTCACGATGCTTGCATTGATTACTATGCGCTTAATCCGGTGGTTGAGTAAGCAGGGAGCTTTTTCGGTTCTTTCCATCACTCCCGCGCCGTATCGAAACCACTGCGGATATCGCGCCGATTTATACAAGGTTTACCTATCTTCGCGAGGTGGTTTCGATACGGCGCGGGAGTGACGGAAAGAACTGAAAAAGCTCCCCTGCCTGCTCAACCACCGGACTGGGCGCTATTGCTGAAGGAGTGAATACAACATGACGGACCAGTACAAGTAGTGGCTGGTGAGTGGTTCGCCCGGATTATTTATGAACCGTTCGCGAACCCGTGAAGATGCGGGGATAGGCGCAAAGGGTGTTACTTTGCGGCAGCCACCGTTTGCTCGATGCCATAAGGCGTCCAGGTCGTTCCCGCTTCCCGCGTTTCCCGGTTGATTTTCCGGTTGGCCGCCACGTCGTCATCCGTACGATATCCTCGGTTATGATCCAGGTGAAGGCACAGGGCGGAATAACGAATCTGCAACGGCCGGACGCCTGCATTTTCCAGGCGCTGGCCGAATTCTCGATCTTCTCCGCCGTAGGACATTCGTTCGTCGAAACCATTTACGCGCAAGACATCCTCCCGCCAGGCTGAAGAGTTCATCCCGTTGAATGTTGCCAGGGTGGTGGAATAGTGATTGCAGAAGGCGGCCAACGTTTCACCGAGATGGAACTTGCTTAAGCGGGGATTGAATGGCGTGCCTGCCTTCAACTGCCAGGCTGCATTGAAGATCACGTTCGAGCGAATATCATCGGAGGTAATCATCCGGCTCACGTGAAGCGGCAGCTTGTAATACCCGCCGGAGAGATAGCAGCCGGACTGCGCGGCGCGGAGATGCGCCTGCACGAAATCACGCCGGGGGATGCAATCGCCATCGGTGAAGATCAAATACCCGGCGTCGGACGCGACAATCGCTTTGTTCAGGATCACGTTCTTCCGAAATCCATCGTCCGCATGCCAGACATGCCGGATCGTCAGATCCGTCGCCTGCCGCATGGCTTCGAGACGCGCTGCCGTCTCCGCGGTCGAGCCGTCATCAGCCACAACGATCTCGAAATCGCGCACCGTTTGCACGGCATAACCCCAGAGCGCCTTCTCCAGCCAGTCCGGGTTGTTATACGTTGCCATGATGATCGAAACGCGCATGATTATTACGCTTAATTCGCGTTTTATGCGCAAATCCCTGCAGCGATATCACGGAAAAGGCAGGAGGGACCCCGTTAGCACCGACCGGCGAATAGTGACCACTCTCCGCCATATCAAGATTCGCGGGGTGACCAATCCCTACCTGCCGGCAGGCGAGAAATACTTGCGGCAGTCAGAGTCAGAGTCTGAAACATACCCCCTGAACGGTTACCATCTATTTTTCATAGAACCACTCCAGCGGATAGATCCGCAGCACGTGTTCCTGCTCGGTCAGTTGCTGCTCGGCCAGGCCGCGCAGGGGCATGCCGCGGAAGTAGCTGACGAATACCTTATCAGCGACGAAGCACACGTTGGCGTAGTGGAAATAGGCATAGGCATCGGGCAGATAGCCGACAAAGTCGTTGGCGCGGATCATTTTGATCGGGTATTCCGGCTGAATACGGACCAGATCATCCATGCCGGCGCTCAACTCCAGCGTCTTAAAATTCACCCAGGTGATGCCGCCGTCTTTCGAGATGGCCGCACTGAGCCGTCCCCGGCGATAACCGCGCTGCACTTCCTCCCGCGTGACCTGATTCCACACGCACAGCAGGTCGCCGGTCGCGGGGATACGCCGCAGCCGCGCGGGAGAGCCGGAGTTGGCCAGCGTGGTGGGCAGCGGAGAAAGCCAGGTTTCGCCCGCGTCGGCACTGTAGGTGTAGAGTACCCGGTTGATGGTGGACCGTCCGAACATGAGGATCTTCCCGTCCGGTGTCTCGGCCACAGATGCCTCTCCATACGGCAGCGTGCCCGCCCGCCCATCCGGGACGCCTTCTTCATTGAACCAGCCGAACAACGCCTGCGGTACGTTATACAGCCCCTTAACCAACTGCCAGGTTCGCCCCTCGTCGTCCGAATAACCGACAAACGTCAGATAAAACTCGGGGAGATGGTGGTGGCCCTCTGTGCCGTAGGAGGTATCCCGCCAGATTCCCGTCGACAGCACCTCTTCATATTTGAACTCGGGATGCCGCGGATTGAAGTTCATCGAGGTGGGATAGAGCAGCCTGCCGCTCTTGAGCTGGATCAGCTCGTCGCCGAAATATCCCGGACCGAGCAAATGGGGAAAGGCCTCTCCGCCGGTTTCCCAGCTCACGCCTTCATCCTGCGACAACCAGATATTGCCGCCGTTGGACAACGCGAGCGCTCCCGACTGCAGGCGCATGATCCCGTTGCCCACCGCGCCCGCCGGGTCGGCGGTGACGTGATCTCCAAACGATTTCGGCGCGCTCCAGGTTCTCCCCCCATCGGACGACAATCGTCCGTTATCTCCGAGCAGCGAGCCATCTTTCAGCTCGACCAGGCTGTAGACGCCTGTATCGGTTACCTCGGTCACTCCCGCGGGAATCGGCCTGCGACTTGCGCGGAGATCCGCGTCACTGATTGGCATAATTGCCTCCATTTCGTTGTGGCAGAGTGGTTTTGCTGTCAAACTCCTGGCTGCTTCACTATAACCCCTCTTTAGCCGGCAATCAATCCCTTCCGTTGACATTTGACTCAGGGGTGGCCTATATTAACGCAAGCAGGAGGTGTGCATGATGGGGAGCAACATCGTGATCGACGGCATCATGATTCACTACGGCCGGATGCCCGTGCGGCTCACCTTCAGTTATGGCAAGGTGGAATCTTTTCCATTCATCATCCTCCGGATGCGCGCCGGCGAAGTGGAAGGCGTGGGTGAAACGCTGGCGCTTCCGGATGCCTTTCTGCGCCGGCTGTGCGCCGCGCTGGTTGACCGCGACGCCCGGTCGCTGGATGCCTTGCTGCCTCTCGCGCAAACCGCACAGGAAAGGAGCATCTGCGACGGCGTTTCCCTGGCACTGCACGATCTGGTCGGCAAGTGCTCCGGGCTGCCGCTGCGGACGCTGCTGGGCGGGAGCGCCGGCGACCGAGTGACGCTGATGCCCTGCATCTTCCCCAACACTCCTGATGAAGCGGCGGAGCGGGCCGGATATTTCTACGCACAGGGATACCGATATCTCAAAACCAAGCTGACAGGTGAACTGGCGGACGACATTGCAAAAGTCACTGCGATCCGAACCGTCGCCCCACCCGGCGCCGTTCTCCAGGGCGATGCCAACCAGGGGTATAAAACACTGCCGGAGGCTCGGGAGGCCATTGAGCGATTGGGCGCCGCCGGTTTGGATATCTTCGAAGACCCGCTCGAAGGTGGCGTGGCTGACTACCGTCAGCTCAAAGGCACGCCGGGCGCGAAGGTGATGATCGACATGCTGGCCCGGCGGACATGCGACCTGGCGGCGGCGCTCAAGGCGGACGCATGCGATATGGTGAACATCCATCCGGTGCAGCCGGGTGGGCTGCGAAAGGTGCTGCAGCACGCGCAACTCGTCCAATCTTTCGGCGTGCCGGTTATCATCGGCGGCACGGGCTACACCGCGGTGGGCAGCGCGGCGTATCAACAACTCTCGGCTGCCGCCGTTCCCGCCGCACCGTGCGGTGAGCTTGGCGGCTTTTTCGATCACGGCATGCCCCGAAGCCTGGTGAAGCAATCGCTGCCGATGCACGATGGCGCGGTCACCCTCGGCGATGCGCCCGGCAGCGGCGTCGAGCTCGATGAGGAAGCGCTTGCCGAATTCGCGGAAGGCCGGGAAGAGTGGAGGTAAGATGCGGGAGATACGGGTAGCCAGCCTGGCCTGCAACGAAACCGGCGGCATCGAATCGTCGCTGGAAAGAGCGGCGGCGATGGTGGAGGAAGCCTGCCTCGATCCGATGGACCTGCTCTGCTTCCCCGAAATTTTCCCCTGGTCGCAGTTGGGGAAGGAAAAGATTGGGCTCGCTGAGCCGCTCGACGGGCGGGTCGGTAGCGTCATGGCCGGGCTGGCCGCGCGGCATGGGGTGCATATTCTGACTCCCATGCTGGAGCGGTCCGGCAACCGCGTCTACAATACCATGGCCTGGTTCGACCGGCGCGGCAACCTGCTCGGTGTCTACCGCAAAACCTATCCGACGGATTACGAGATGGCGGACGGCATCTCGCCCGGCCCGGCGGATTTCGACGTATTCCACACGGAGTTCGGCCCCATCGGCTGCTGCATCTGTTTCGACTTGAACTTCCGGGACGTGATCGAACGCATTGCGGCACAGCAGGCAAAGCTGGTGATCTTCCCGGCGATGTTTCGGGGTGTTTTCCTGATGCAAGCCTGGGCGAAGCTTTACCGCATGTATTTCCTCTCGGTGATCGACGATCCGAGCGCGGCGCTGGTGGATGCGCTGGGCCGCGTCAGCATCGAACCCTGGGGGCATGGCCCCATCCTCTCCGCCACCCTCAACCTGGATTACGCCGTGCTCCACTGCGATTACAACGCGAAGAAGTTCCCGGCCATCAAGGCGGCCTACGGCCCGTTGGTCGAGATCGAATATCTGCAGATCGAGAGCGCGGCGATGCTGAGCAGCCGCCACCCCACCCTCTCCGCCTTGCAGATCGCGCAGGAGTTCAACCTGGAGCTGGAGGAAGACTACTACCGCCGCTGCGCCGCGCTCCGCGTGAGCAACTTGCCGTAACCGGGCAGCGAATGCGTCAAATCAACCGCCAGCGAGAAAAAACCGATATCGCAACTTGTCAGCGAAGATTCATGTTTTAGCGACCATGCGGACGAACCGGTGATACCATCTCCATTTGAAAAGGTTCACTGGTAAATATTTTTCTGTATGCTTTTTTCTGTTTCGCACCTGCCGTATTCGTCCGATGCTGTTTGACATCCTCTAATAAACCGAGCCACTCCTGGCATTTCAGTTATCCGTGACTCGTTGACACTCCATCGCACCGGCGCTATGCTCTTCGTGCTAAATGATAATTTTTCAAGTTGGACGATACGCGTCCCCTTGCGGCACTGATGATGTCTCGTGAAGGAGCTGAACATTAATGAAAGCACTGGTGAAAGCAGCGTCGGAAGTCGGCCTCCGGCTGCAGAATGTGCCCGAACCGGCGATCGGCATCAATGACGTGCTGATCCGTATACTGAAGACCAGCATTTGCGGCACCGACGTGCACATCTGGAACTGGGACGCGTGGGCGCAGAAGACGATCCGGCCAGGGCTGGTGATCGGGCATGAGTTTGTCGGCGTCATCGAGCGCGTCGGCGACAACGTGCATGATTACGCGCACGGCGATCTGGTAAGCGGCGAGGGGCACGTGGTCTGCGGGCACTGCCGGAATTGCTTGGCGGGCCGGCGGCATCTCTGCCCGAACACCACCGGCATCGGCGTCAATCGCGACGGCGCGTATGCGGAATACCTGGTGCTGCCGGTCACCAACGTCTGGCCGTGCGATCCGCACATCCCGCTGGACGTATTGAGCTCGTTCGATCCCCTTGGCAACGCCACCCACACCGCGCTCTCCTTCGACGTGCTCGGCGAGGACGTGCTGATCACCGGCGCCGGGCCGATCGGGTGCATGGCCGCCGCCATCGCCCGCTACTGCGGCGCGCGCCACATCGTGGTCACCGATGTGAATCCCTACCGCCTGGAGCTGGCGAGCCGGATGGGGGCGTCGCAGGTAGTGGATGTGCGCGAGACGACCATCGACCGGGCCTACCAGGCGTCGCTGAACATGCATGAAGGCTTTGATGTGGGCATGGAGATGTCCGGTAATCCCTCGGCTTTCCGCCTGATGCTGGACAACATGTGCCACGGCGGGAAGATCGCCATGCTCGGCATCCTGCCGCCGGCGGAGATCGACTGGAACCTGGTGGTCTTCAACGGGCTGACGATCAAAGGCATTTACGGCCGAGAAATGTACGAAACCTGGTACAAAATGACCAAAATGATCGAAGGCGGCCTGGATATCACCCCGGTCATCACCCACCGTTTCCATTACACTGAATTCGAGGAAGCCTTCGCCGTGATGCGCTCCGGGCAGTCCGGCAAGGTGGTTTTGACGTGGGGTGAGCGATAGAAGCCCTAGTCCTGAAGGGACGCCAGTCAATAGCCAGGGGTGGAGCGAAGCGGAACCCCTGGGAAGGAAGGCCTAACAAATACCCCGCGCCGACAGGACGTCGGCGCCCCGATCGCAGGAGGCGATGATCCGCCCGGCTGTGCGGATGAAGGAGAACGAGATGGCTAAAGCATTGCAGGCATATGCCGCCGCGCAGTTACA
>Ga0172368_10008885_pt1 | contig 10157 bp, 8 predicted proteins | sample Lak11m_FD_114540 | JGI IMG/M metagenome (GOLD analysis project Ga0172368, IMG submission 114540) | Freshwater microbial communities from Kabuno Bay, South-Kivu, Congo - kab_022012_11m | ecosystem: Environmental > Aquatic > Freshwater > Lake | place: Democratic Republic of the Congo: South-Kivu...
ACCTACCAGATTGCCGCCCGGGATCTTCAAACCGGCGCTGTCCGGTGGACCTATCCGCTCCCGGAGGGAACAGACAACACGCTTGAGGGTTTTGCACTGACCTCTGAAGGAAATATCGTGATCCCTTTGATGGTGAACGGGCTGACGCAAAAAACCTACTTACTGATCCTTACTCCGGAAGGAAATCTGGTGAGCCAGATCACCATGTACGGAAGCCAGCCAGGCCTCCCTTCGATTGGCAGCGACGGAACAATCTTCATTACTCAGAGTAACAGAGGCCTCGAAGCCAGAGACCGCTCAGGCCAGGTGCTCTGGGAAAAGGAAATACTCGTCGGCAGGATGGTAACCCTCGACAAACGGAATAACATTTACCTGACTTCAGGAGGAGAAACGCGGATCTATTCTTCTGCTGGGGAGCTGTTGGAGGAAATGCAAATTCCTTCAAATGGCACATCTCCTTTGATCACAGGTTCTGGAAACATATTCGTTGCAGCGGAAGGATTTCCCGGCAAGATCAGCGCCTTTAAGGGTTATGCAGGCATCAGCGGCTGCTGGCCAAGGGGGTACGGAAACAATCAGAACACTGGCGGCAGATAATGTCATCCGGCAATCGGGTTAAAGCGGTTAAATTGTATTTTTAGGGATTTCACGATTAAACCCATGAAGAGAATCCCGGTTACAATCTTCTGGCTAATCGCCGGCTTCCTGCTTATTTGCAATCCCGGTGCTGCCCAGCATCCCAGATCTGAGTATAAGGTGATCGCCTACATGATGGGCAGCCGTCAGGGCACCTATCCTGATTCACTCATCAGAATGCTGACTCACATCAATTTCGCCTTTGCCAAAGTGGTCGACGGGGAGATGGCATTCCAGGGCCGCAGCAATGATTATGAACAAAGGATCAGGGAATCCGTTGCCAGGATCATGGATTTTAAAAAGATCAATCCGGATCTGAAAGTCATCCTGTCGGTCGGCGGCTGGGGAGCCGAAGGATTCTCCGATGCAGCACTGACGGATGAATCGAGAGAGAAATTCGCTGAGAGCGGAGTTAAAATGATCAAAAAATACGGCTTCGATGGGATCGATATCGACTGGGAATATCCAGGCCAGCCGGGAGCTGGAAATGTATGCCGTCCCGAGGACAAAGAAAATTTTACCCTGATGCTGAAAGCTCTCAGGGAGAGCCTCAACCGCCTTGCCCGGGAACAGCAGCGCAGCAACAGGGACCCGCTGCTGCTTACAGTGGCCACTGGTGCCGACCAGGCCTTTATCGACCATACCAACATGGGTGAGGCACAAAAGTACCTCGACTTCATCAACATCATGACCTATGACTTTCACAGCGGACTCCACCCCGTTTCAGGCCACCATACCAACCTGTATAAGTCGGAAATTCCCGGGGCCAGTGATATCAGCACCGAGATTGCCGTCAAAAGACACATCGCAGCAGGTGTACCTGCTCACAAGCTGGTGATAGGCGTACCTTTCTATGGCCGATTCTGGACGCACGTCCCTGAGACTTCGAACGGAGTCTATCAGAAATCCGGATCCGTTGGCAATTACAAGCTATACAGTGATATACGAACCAATTTTCTCACCAATCCCTCATACAGGAGGTACTGGGATGTCAACGCAAAGGCCCCTTACCTCTATTCCAAAGATTCTGCCATGATGATCTCGTATGATGATCCCGAATCCCTGCGCCTGAAAATGAAATATCTGAAAAAGGAAAAGCTCTCAGGCGTGATGTTTTGGGAATACCATGGAGACTATCAGGGGGAACTTCTAAATGCAATTCATCAGGCCCTGATACCGAAGAATCGCAAAGATTGACTAGATTAGATCCTTTGCGCAAAGCCGAAACAAAACCTAACACACTAAAGCCATGTCGAAAAGAACTGTCCTCCGTATGCTCAGGGAGAGCGCCGAAAAGTACCCTGGCACAGCTTATACTAACCAAAAGGGAGATTCCGGATGGGATGGGCTTACCTACCCTGCCGTCCTGAACGAATCACGGTTCCTTGCTGCAGGCCTTTATGAAATGGGCATCCTGAAAGGTGACAAAATATCCATCCTGGCCGAGGGTAGAAATCGCTGGATTACAAGCGAATATGGAATACTTTTCTCAGGCGCAACCACTGTACCCCTTTCAATCAAACTGATGCCTGACGAAATCCTCTTCAGGCTAAACCACTCAGAATCCAAGGCGATCATCGTTTCACGCAACACATTTGAAAAAGTGGCCTCCATTTGGGGCACCATGGAGCATACCAAAAAGATCATCTATCTCGAAGACAACCTGAATGGGATTGAAGACGATTGCAAAAAATTCGGCATCAATCCTGAAAAGGACATAATTCACTATTCCAACCTGGTACAGACAGGTAAATTCCAGTGGGAACAGAATGAGCCTGTGCTCGAAAAGATCGAATCCGAGATGGATGAGGGAGATGTGGTTACCATTTCGTACACCTCAGGAACCACAGGCGATCCGAAAGGGATTATGCTTACCCACCTGAACTATTTTTCCAATTCAACCGATGCGATGGAGTTTTTCAATGTTACAGTCGGCGACCGGCTTTACATCATTCTGCCGCTCGACCACTCCTTCGCTCATACCGTTGGAATTTATGCCGCCCTGCTGAGAGGCCTGAGCCTCTACTTCGTCGATGCCAGGGGCGGGGGAATGCAAACACTCAAGAATATCCCGATCAACCTGGTGGAAGCCAATCCCCACTTCATTCTGACCGTGCCAGCCATTTCAGGTAACTTCATGAATAAAATTAAAGACGGAGTGGCAGCTAAAGGTAAATTCGTCAACGGGATCTTTACAGCCGGGCTGAACGCGGGAATCCGCATAAATGGCGACGGACACAGGAAAGCCGGATTTTTAGTCAGGCTGGTCAACTTCCTGCCTTATCAACTGGCTGAGATGCTTGTTTTTAAAAAAGTCAGAAAGATTTTTGGCAATAATATCCGTTACTGCGTGGGCGGTGGTGCCCTCCTCGACATCAGGCAGCAGGTATTTTTCAATGCCATAGGCGTTCCTGTTTATCAGGGATATGGACTCAGCGAAGCAACCCCGATCATTTCTGCCAATACTCCGGAAATTCACAAAATGGGATCTTCGGGGAAACTCCTTCCCAACCTGAAGTGCCGCATCCTCAAAGCAGACGGCAGTGAGGCAGCTCAGGGTGAAAAAGGCGAAATCGTGATTCTGGGTGACAATGTGATGAAAGGGTATTACAAAAATCCCGAGTCGACGGCAAAAACAATCAAGGATGGTTGGTTGTTTACGGGTGATCTGGGCTATTTTGACAAAGATGGATTTCTGGTGGTTGTTGGAAGGGAAAAAGCCCTTCTGATATCAGCCGACGGCGAAAAGTACTCTCCCGAAGGAATTGAGGAAGCAATCCAGAATTCTTCTGACCTGGTGGCTCAGGTAATGGTTTTCAATGATATGAGGAAATTTACCACTGCTCTGGTCACCCTCGACGCCCTGAAAGTTGGAAAATATGTGGAAAAGAATAAAATATCTGATCCTGAGATTCTTATCAAAGCAATCCGGCTGGATTTCTATAAATTCAAGGACACCGCTGAGTACAGGAATCAGTTCCCCGAAAAATGGATTCCCACCACTTTCCAGATCATAACCGAACCCTTCACCGAACAGAACCACATGATCAATTCAACGATGAAAATGGTAAGGCACAAAATCCAGGAGGTATATCATGAAAGGATCGAAGCCATGTATAATCCTGAATTTACCAACCCCGTCAATGAATTGAACAAGGATGCCGTTAAGAAATATTTACCCTTTAAATGATGCTGAAAAAGTCAATTACCCTTGTTTTCATTGCTATTCTGGTCCTGAGCGGCTGCAAGCCAAATACTCAGAAGATCAGGGAGAAACCGCTGATCACGGTCAGTATTCTGCCCTATCAATATTTTGTTGAACAGCTTGCGGGCGACAACTTTGATGTCAATGTCCTTGTACCGCCCGGCGCTAACCATCATGCGTATGATCCCACCCCAAGGCAACTGCAGGATCTGGAAGCCTCCTCTGCCCTGTTCATTAACGGCCACCTTGGATTTGAACAATCGTGGCTTCCCGGGATCCGCACCAATCATCCGCATCTGAAAATTATAGACCTTTCTGTTAATGCAAATCTGATTACCATTGAGGATTCTGAAGGATCCCACGATCATGGTGAGGCAGAGCATGCGGAGGAAGGGCATTCCCATGAAGGCCCGGATCCGCATTATTGGCTGTCGGCAAAAGAGGCCAAAGGGATTTCTGCACTCATGGCCAGGGCACTCATTGAGTCAGCGCCCGGACTCGAATCCCTGATCACCGCAAACCTCAATAAACTGGTTGCAACGCTCGACAGTCTCGACAGGGAATTTACGGAACAGTTGGCCGGAGTAACACACCGGAGTTTCATCATTTTCCATCCGGCTCTGAATTACCTTGCCAGAGATTACGGCTTTGCCCAATATTCAATGGAAAAAGGAGGAAAAGAGCCTGCAGCATCGCATTTTAAAAACCTCGTCGACCTATCCAAATCAGAGAAGATTAATACCATTTTTATTCAGAAAGAGTACGACCAGGAGAATGCGGAGACTCTCGCCAAAGAGATCAGTGCCAGAATCGTGATATTAGATCCCATGTCGGGCGACTGGCTCAATGAAATGAAAAGGATCGTGAATGATCTTACATCCATGGACAGGTAAATCGAAGGCATGACCAAATTAGTTGATATACAAGATCTTACTTTTGGTTACTCTACTGAGCCCGTGCTGGAAGGAATCAATCTGACCATAAGCAGAAATGATTTTATTGGAATGATCGGACCGAATGGCGGGGGAAAATCAACCCTCATCCGCATCATCCTCGGCCTGTTGCAGCCCTGGTCGGGAAAAGTTTTGCTGACACCTTCTATAAACATAGGTTATCTTCCTCAATATCACAGTTTTGACAGTCGGTTTCCGATTTCTGTCGAGGAGGTGGTTCTATCCGGACTCCTCAAAACCGGTAAACTGACCTCACGAATAAAAAGTACTGAGCGGAGAAAGGCAGCCGAGGTTCTCCACAAGGTGGGAATGGAGCCGTTTGCCAAAAGAAGTATCGGAGACCTTTCGGGTGGACAGATGCAGCGGGTGTTTATCGGGCGGGCGCTGATATCCAACCCTGATCTGCTGATCCTCGATGAACCTGCAACCTATGTCGATAACCGGTTTGAACAGGAGTTATACCAGTTGATGGAAACCATCAATGAAACCACGGCAATCCTGCTGGTCAGCCATGATGTAGGCCAGATCCTTTCTTCCATCAAAACCATTGCCTGCGTGAATCGCCGGCTTCATTACCATCCAAACAACAAAATCACCGAGGAGATCCTCGAATCATACAATTGCCCCATCGACCTGATCACCCATGGTCATGTGCCGCACCGTGTTTTGCATAACCACCCGCAATAATGACAGGTTTTCTTTCATATACCTTTATTCAAAACGCCCTTCTTGCCTCTTTGCTGGGAAGCATAACAGCAGGTATCATAGGGACTTACGTCGTTTCACGACGAATGGTTTTCATTACCGGCGGAATAACACATGCTTCATTCGGGGGCTTGGGATTGGGGTTTCTACTCGGCATCAATCCCCTGATCGGCGCTGCCCTCTTTGGCCTCATGAGTGGTCTGGGAGTGGAATACCTGTCCAAATACCAAAAAATCAGGGAAGACTCTGTCATCGCCATGTTATGGTCGCTGGGGATGGCCCTGGGTATTATTTTCATTTCGCTGGCTCCCGGCTATGCCCCCAACCTCATGAGTTACCTTTTCGGCAATATCCTGAGCGTGTCATCAGCAGATCTTCAGGTCATGGCCGGACTTATGCTCCTGGTTCTGGCTCTGTTTATTCCATTTTTCAGGCTGATTCAGTATGTTACCTTTGACGAAGAGTTTGCCAGGACCAGCAGGATACCCGTCAGTCTGTTCAAGTACCTTCTAGCGGGTATGGTGGCTCTGACTGCGGTTTTGTACATACGGGTGGCAGGCATCATTCTGGTTCTCTCCCTTCTGACCATTCCGCAAAACACCGCCCTTCTGCTTTCCAACAACCTCAGAAAGATCATGATCATGGCCATCATCTTCGGATTTGCCGGATCGCTCGCAGGGCTGATCCTATCCTATTACCTGAATATCCCGTCGGGAGCCTCAATCATCTTCTCCCTCACGATCATCTATCTGCTGGTATCCGTGATCAAATCCATCACAAACAGGCAGCAGAAAAAAGTATAGTGACTGTTATTAAACCTTTTATCAGGTTTAAAGTCTTAAAAAATGTGAAAAACGGAGCAGGGTTCAGCCATTTTCCTTGTTTTTGAGGCTTTGTATCGTATTTTTACACGGCTTTTTGGTCCCCCAACCGAAAAAGTTGTTGAATTGCCTGTTGGAACAATTAATGCTGGGAATAATAAGCGTGAAAAAAACAATCAAGTATGGTTTTCTGGCTATCATGTTATTAGCCGGAATCTATTCATGCAGTACTGAAATCGATATAAATACAACCAATCAGGATACCCCGATTGTTTATTGCATTCTGAATACGGCTGATTCATTTCAGTATGTCCGTCTTCAGAAAACGTACCTGATTGAGCAGGCTGCCCTGGATTATCCTCCCCACCCCGACAGTATAATTTTTCCGGGTGAAATTGTGGTCAGTCTCGAAAGGTGGCAAAACGACAAGGTGGTCGAAACCTTCCGGTTTAAACCTACCATGGACATTCCAAAAGATACGGGCTTCTTCCCCACCGAAAAGAATATCCTTTACCAGGCCAAGGCCAGGATATTACCTGAACAACTCTACAGGCTATACATCTACATCGGCAGCAAGGAAAAGGTCCTGTACGCAGAAACTCATACCCTGGGATCCCTCAAAGTGGTTGACCCTATCCCTCTTTCTGTAAGAAAAGTCAGCCTGTATGAAGGAAACAATTATACCTGCAGATGGGAACCCGTCAGCAAGGCAGGCGTTTACCAGGTTATGGTCCGCTTCAACTATAATGAGACCAAGGACGGTGTGACAACACTGAAGTCGCTTAACTGGCCTCAGGGTTACTCCAATCCCGGATCAAACATCGAGTACCTGAGCAAGGATATTTCAGGCGCCCGGTTTATGCATATTCTCGACGAAGCCCTGAAGGCTGAACCCGGTGTTGTAAGGGAAGCTGTCAATGTTGACTTCCAGATACTGAGCGGTGGCGTGGAGCTGAGATACTATATCGAGTCCACGGCCCCCTCTGAAGGAGCACTGATGGAAAAACCGGTTTACACCAATGTAACCAATGGGATCGGACTTTTCTCCTCTATGGCTGAGGTGAATGTCACCGGACTCCTCCTCTCAAGCGTTACACTGGATAGTCTCGCTTTCGGTGTGTACACCCGTGATCTCGGTTTTCTGGACCATACCGGTGACCGCGATAGCACAAACAACTTAATTGAATAACAATGAAAATCAGGTCGTTACTTTTTACCATGATAGCAGGCCTGTTCCTGATGACCGCCTGCGACCCGGATCCGGTTGACCCTAATGGCAATGGCAACGGAGAGAACGAAACACCCAAAATAGTCGGAACTTTGGAAGTCGAATTCAGGGTACCAGGTTCGTTCCTCCCACCCAGCCGTGTATTAAGGGCTGACCTGAGCATTGCCAAGAATGCAGAAGATCTGTATCGTGGTCATTACCTGCAGGTTGCCAATGTATATAACAGCAAGCTGATTTATCAGTTTGACCTTGCCCCGGGTTCCTATTATTATCAGGCTGGCATTGTGTGCATAGCTGAAGGGGACTCATGCTCAGCAGCCGGCTTTCCTGGTGGAAAATTCGGAATGAAATGGGCTGTGGGTACTGCAACCGTTAAGGAAAATGGAACCACCAGAGTGATCCCACAATTCACTAGATAAGCATGAAATTCAAACACATAAGTATTCTTTCTGCCGTTGCGGTTCTGGCAATCATCTCTTTTCAATGCAAAAAAGAGGAAGTGATTCAAACCCCGCCTGTTGCAGATTTCAGAATCACTCCCGGCAATGGGGTGACCACAACAGTGTTCCAGTTTAATGCCACTACTTCAAAAACGACGAATCCGGGCGACACTATTCTGTTCCTGCGCTGGGACTGGGATAATGACGGCCTCTGGGATACCGGATTTTCAAGGTCACGCCAATTTACCTACCGGTATTACAAACCCGGGACCTATAGCCCAAAGCTTGAAGTAAGGAATGAAGGCGGTCTCAGCGACACTATTCAATATACGGTACAAGTTGCCAGAGGAAACAGCGCTCCGCAACCGAGTCTTTCCATTTCACCGGCTTCAGGGAACCTCAGGACTGAATTCACCTTTGACGGATCCAAAACCATTGATGACGAGGATAGTCTGAATACTTTGAAATTCCGCTGGGACTGGGACGGTGACGGAATTTATGAAACTAACTACAGCAGCGAATACGTTTATACCCGGATGTTCAACTCAGCCGGCTTACACTATGTCGGAATGCAGGTGGTCGATCCGCAAAACGTTACGGCCACAATCCGTAAACCAATCCTTGTGTCACTAAGCAATCCCAAACTGGTGCCAGAATTCAGCTGGATGCCCGAGAGTCCTTCCACTTCCGATACCGTTAAATTGGACGGTTCCGCAAGCTATGATCCAGATGACGCGTCCAACACCTTCCAGTACCGCTGGAACCTAGGCAAGGACAGCGATTTCGATACTGAGTATTCTGACAGCCCGATTTTCAATCATCAATTCCTGACTGAGGGTGAAAACACTGTAACCCTGGAGATCAAAGACCAGTGGGGACTCCTCAATCAGGTAACAAAAACCATCTGGATCGCTCATTCCAACCTTAAACCAACTGCATCATTCTTTGTTGGTTATGAATACGGTAACCTCACCACAAGTTTCTACTTCGATGCTGACGGGATCCGCGACCAGGAAGATTATATTGATCAGCTGAAAGTCAGATGGGACTTTGAAAATGACGGAACCTGGGATACCGGTTTTGCAAAAGAAAGAAATATCACTCATAAGTATCCTGCAGCCGGTGAATACCGCATCAGGCTTCAGGTAATCGACAGTGGTGGCCTTACCGACACCACGAGCCTCATGGTTTACGTGTCAGCCGGAACCAATGAGACCGGTCTGATCATGGACAAAGCCAAGGGGATCTATTACGGGACTGTCAAGATTGGCAGCCAGTGGTGGACCTCAGAAAACGTGAACGAGGCCTCCGCCAGTAAATATTGCTACAGCAACAAGGTGGTTAATTGCCAGAAATATGGCGCGCTTTATACCTGGACCGATGCCATGGGCAATGCCATCACCGAAAAAGCAAAAGGCATCTGCCCCACCGGTTGGCATATCCCCACCGTTGCTGAATGGCAGCAACTGTATGATTTTTATGGTAACGAAAATGCAAGAGCACGTCTGGAAATCGGCGGTGACAGTGATTTCAGGCTGATGTACGCCGGTCAGAGATCGCTTAACGGCCGCTATGAATACCAGGAAGCGGTAACCAGTTTCTGGACTTCCACCAAAGCATCAGGCGATAATGCCTGGGTTTTTTCCATACAAAAGGATAAGAATAATGTGTTTAAGCTTAACCTGGGGCAAACATACGGCCTCAGTGTGAGGTGCATAAAAGACTAAAACAAAAAGCCCCGGCATTTGAAATGCCGGGGCTTTTTGTTTACCGCGGAGGCCTGATCAATCAGGCCTTTTTGTTAAACCGTAATTCGTTGAAATAGGCTACGTATACCAGGATAACCAGGATCACCAGGCTGGCGTACACCCCAACCGGCATCGTTGGAGTATCACCACCGGCATAGGAGTGCATCCCGCCAAGGAAATAATTCACCCCGAAATAGGTCATCAGGATCGAACCAAAACCCATCACGGATCCGAAATTGAATGCGAAATCCGACTCAAATCCTTTGATATGGTTCATGTGAACAATAAAGGAATAGACCAGAATGGAAATCAGACACCAGGTCTCCTTCGGATCCCATCCCCAATATCTTCCCCAGGACTGATTGGCCCAGATGGCTCCAAGGAAACATCCGATCGTGATCAGGTAAAGCCCTGCGATCAG